>LDZS01001709.1_pt1 | contig 21720 bp, 18 predicted proteins | sample 615471 | NCBI WGS metagenome assembly LDZS01 (sample SAMN03408295, study PRJNA278302) | terrestrial metagenome | isolation source: oil reservoir sample K3 | place: USA: Alaska, North Slope, Kuparuk formation | collected 2013
AAGGGTGATCTATGGACTTTGCAAGAAAGGAAGTTATTTTAATCTTGTCTTGAGTTTTAACTCTAAAAATTTTATTTCTATTTGCGAGGGTTCTCATGCTTAAATCCTATTTCCTGATAGTTGACTCCTTGTTTTATTTAATTTAAGCTATCTCTGAAAGTTTTAATCTTTCCTCCCATCTTCTGGTTAGTTCTTCTTTAAGAATAGGATGTTTACTAAGGTCTGGGTCTTTTTCTATCAAAGAAAAGGCGTCTTCCCTTGCCCACAATAGGATTGGGTAGTCTTTTACTAAGTCAGCTTTTTTAAATTCAAGATATCCAGATTGTTTTGTCCCTAAGAAGTCTCCAGGCCCTCTAAGTTTTAAGTCTTCTTCAGCTATTTTAAATCCGTCGTTGGTTTGACATAATATCTGCAAGCGTCTGTAAGCTTCGCTTTCCATAGATATTTTATAAGCTATCAAAAAGCAGTAAGATTGAGCCTCCCCCCTTCCTACTCTTCCTCTTAGCTGATGAAGTTGAGACAAACCGAACCTTTCAGCATGTTCTATTACCATAACTGTAGCATTGGGAACGTCTACACCGACCTCTACCACCGTAGTAGAAACTAAGATGTCTATTTCTTTGCGCTTAAACTGATGCATGATTTTTTCTTTTTCCAAAGAGCTCATCTTTCCGTGTAAAATCCCTACTTTAAACTCTGGAAAAAATTTTGTTTGTAACTCTTCCCCATAGGTAGTTACTGCCTTAAGGTCGAGTTTTTCTGATTCTTCTATCAGAGGAAGGATTACATAAGCTTGATGCCCCTTTCTTAATTCTTCTTTAACCGCTTCATAGGCTTTGTGTTTGTTATATTCTATAAAAAGTTTGGTGATGACAGGTTTTCTGCCTTTAGGCATTTCGTCTATTATAGAAAGGTCTAAATCTCCGTAGATGGTAAGTCCAAGGGTTCTGGGGATAGGGGTGGCTGTCATAACCAAAGTATCTGGGGTTATACCTTTAGCCTTTTCTCTTAAGGCTGCTCTTTGTAAAACACCAAAACGATGCTGTTCGTCTATGATCACCAGTCCTAATCTTTTAAATTCTACTCTTTCTTGAAAAAGAGCATGGGTTCCTATCACAAAATCTATAAATCCAGTAGCCAATCCATGATGAATTTCTCTTTTTTTAGCAGGAGGGACCCCTCCAGAAAGAAGGGCTACGTTTACTCCCATGAGCTGGGCATAACGTCTAAAGTTATGGTAATGTTGTTCAGCAAGGATTTCAGTAGGAGCCATCATCGCTACCTGATATCCGTTATCTATGGCAATAAGCGCAGCAATAAAGGCTATAACCGTTTTTCCACACCCTACATCTCCTTGTAGAAGTCGATTCATAGGCACTGGACTTGCCATGTCTTTTTTGATTTCTTCTAACACCCTTTTTTGAGCTGAAGTGAGCTCAAAAGGAAGTTTAGCTAAAAAGGCTTTTACTTTTTCTCCGTCTGTTCTAAAAGAGATTCCTTGTTCTTTTTTGACCTTACTTTTTTTTAAAGCCAAGGCTAATTCTAAGAAGAAAAATTCATCATAGGCCAAGCTTTTGTGATAAACGCTTTCCTCTTTTTTAAGCAAAGAAAGGTCTTTTTCATCCTCTGGGAAATGCAACTTTTTGATGGCTAAGTTTAACGGCAAAAGTCTTCTTTTTTTTAAGAATTCTCGTGGAATAAAATTTTCTAAAAAATCTGCATAATCTTCTACCGCATTTTTGATAATCTTTCTTAGTTGCCTCTCACTTAAACCTTCAACCGCAGAGTAAACAGGTACAATCTTTCCTAACTCTAACTCGAGCTTATCCTCTTCTCCTTCTGGTATTATTTCAGGATGGACCATCTCAAAAACCCTACCGAATTTACCTACCTCCCCTATGGTATAAACTCTTTTGCCCGATTGTAAAAGATTTCTCAAAAAAAACTCTTTAAAGTTAAACCACCGAAGGAGAAGAATTCCAGTACCATCAGTAAGCTGGGCTTCAAAGACTTTTCTTCTTGAGGTATAAACAACTCCACTTTTGATGACTTCCCCAAAAACAACCGCCTTTTGTCCTTCTTTTAAATTAGAAATAGGGATTAAATGTCTTCGATCTTCATAATCCCTTGGCAAGAAAAACAACAGGTCTTCGATCGTGTGAATGTCTTTTTTAGCAAACTTTTGGGCAACTTTAGGACCTACCCCTTTTAAAAATTGTACGGGTTTTTTTAGTTCCTCTTTAGCCTGTCTGTATTCTTCTAAGGAAAAAGTCGGCTCTTGATAAAACTCTTGGTTTATCGGTTCTTCTTGAGGTTCTTCAACCTCAGAGGTTTCTTCTTTATTAATTCCTAAGACAATACACAAATCAAACAACGCCTTTATTCTTTCCTTTTTTTCGTCTAAAGAAACCTGGTCTAAACCATAACAAAGCTCTAAAAATTTTTCTCGATAAGGCTCAAATTCTTGAGGAAGGTTTTCTATAAATTTTAAAAGTGTTTTTTCTAAGTATTTTATTTTGTGCAGATTTTGAAAATTATTTTTATAGGCAAACTCTAAGGGTTTAGTAAACTTTGTTAACCAATCTTCTTTGGTAAACCTTTTCTCTTCTTTCATAGTTTAGGCAAGGATTTCAAAGGGCTAAATACAGATTCTTTAAAGGTTTCTTCAAAAAGTTTTTTCAAATTAAAAGCTTGATTAAGGTTGCCGTGTTTCAAAGCCCCTCTATAAAAGATATTAAACTTATTTTTAGCTTCTCCAAATAGTATCAATTTCTGTTCTAAACTTAATTCCTTTTGGTAGTTTTTAAAGAGTTTTATGAGGGCTAAAGTTCTATAATAATCAAGCCCTTTGGTAGCAGAAAGCTGATCTTCTCTTCCACCGCTTTTGATTACTAAAGGTTTAGGTATCAATCCTACAGGAGTTTTTATCGCAACCCTTAACCAAAATTCGTAGTCTTCACATACCCAAAATTCTTCGTCAAAGACCCCAATTTCTTCAAAAAGTTCTTTTTTTATCAAAACTGTAGACATAGAAACAACGCACAACTTAACAGCTCTTTCAAAAAACCAGCCTTCGGCTTTTTTGTGAATCTTTTTTGGGTTAAGTCTTTTTTCCCCTTTGTACCAGATCTCATCTGTCTGGACAATTTTATAAGAAGGATGTTTTTCAAAAAAGAGTAATTGTTCTTCAAGTTTGGTAGGGGTAAACATATCGTCGCTGTCTAGAAAGGCGATGTAACGCCCTTTGGCATGAAAAAGCCCCCTATTTCTGGCATGAGCTACCCCTTTCCTTGGTTTTTTTACATAGACTACAGGGTATCTGGTAATAAGTTTAGGGGTTTGGTCTGTGGACCCGTCGTCTACTACGATGATTTCTAAGTTTTTAAAGGTTTGGTTTAGTACACTCTCTATAGCCTTAAACAGGATATAAGCCCGATTGTAAGTAGGAATGATTACACTTACTACAGGGGTTTTCATCGAATAAAATTATACCTTTATTTTAGAAGATTGACAGAGTTATGGTATATTAGAAAATTACGATGGAGAAATTAAAACAAATTTTTAAACAGATAAGTTTTAAATCTGCTCTGATTTTATGGGGTGTGGTAGCCTTAGCTATAATTACCCTGTTTTTAAGTGCGATTTTTTCTTATAAAAATTCAAAGCTTTTAGCCCAGAAAGCCCTTGAGGACCAAGCTATGATGATAGCTATCACCCTTCAAGGAGTTATGACTTATACCAACCTTGATGAGATTAACTACAACACCTTTTTAAACATCATTTTAAGCCAAAATTGGGAAAACTTAGAATTTATAATGCTTTATGACGAAGACGGAGACATTATTCTTCATTCTAACCCAGAACTGATAGGTTATAAAATAGACCTCGAAGAATTAATAGAGTTAAAAAGGTACAAGCTTCCTTATTATCGTTTTTATTCAGAACCAGAAGAACCTTATAAACAGATTTTTCTGGCAGATTTTAATTTTTATACTCAAAAATATAATCTTTATCTTAGGGTAGGGCTAAATATAAATACCTTTTTGTTTATCGTAAAAAGGGCTCAGTTTTTGTTTTTGTTAAAAATGCTGGCCTGTTTAGGGCTTTTAGTAGCAGGTGGGATAGGCACTAAGTTTCTTATCCATTATGAACATATGGCACTTAAGATGAAACAATTAGAAAGTATTTCTACCATGGCTAAGATTTTATCTCATGAGATCAGGAATCCCTTAGGAAGTATCAAAGGTTTTTCCCAGTATTTAGCAGAAAAGATAACCGAGAGAGATTATAAAAGATATTTAGGAATTATTTTTAACGAGGCTTTAAGGATAGAAAGGTTAACAGATGAGTTGATTTTTTATGTTAATCCTGTCAAGATAGAGTCTAAGCATTTTGACCTGAGAGAACTGGTAGAAGAGGTTTGGTTAAGTTTTAAAGATAAATATCCTCAAGTAGACGTAACTTTTTTTGTTAAAGGAGAGGATTTTAGTATCATAACTGACCCTGACAAATTAAAAGAAATAGTGGTAAATTTAATTCAGAATGCCTTTGATGCGGTGTTGGAAACCAACCAGGAGAAAAAAGAGATAAAAGTAGAAATAGAAGACAAAGGAGAAACCCTGAGGTTAGGGGTGATAGACAACGGGGTAGGTATGGATGAAGAGACTTTGAAAAAAGCGTTTACTCCTTTTTTTACTACCAAACCTAAAGGCTCAGGTTTAGGTTTGGCAATAGTAGAAAAGCTATGTGAGGCGATGAAAATTAAAATTAAGGTTCAAACCAAACCAGGGGAAGGAACGGCTATATGGTTAGAAATGCCAAGATTTTTATCTTAGAAGACGACCTTTCTTTTGCCACCCTTTTAGAGGTGTTGCTAAAAGAGCGAGGTTATCAGGTAGAAACCTGTGAAGACCCTGAGTTAGCTTTTAAAAAGGTGTTTGACTTTAACCCTGACCTTATCATTACAGACCTTAAACTTCCTAAGATGAACGGAATAGATTTTATCGAAAAGGTAAAACCTATCTTACCTAATACCTTGTTTCTAGTGATAACCGCCTATGCTACTGTAAGTTCTGCGGTAGAGGCCATGAAAAAGGGGGCTGTAGATTATATTACCAAACCTCTTTCCAGTCCTGAAGACTTTTTAAGTTTAGTTCAAAACATCTTAGCTAAAAAACCCAAGGAAGATCTTAAGGAAGAAACCCAAGAAGAACTTCCTCCTTTAGAAATCTTATTTTTAGGGATGGAGGAAGTTTACGATAAAGTAGTAAAAGTAGCCCCTACAGACACTACTGTGATTTTATACGGTGAGACAGGTACAGGAAAGTCGTTGATAGCTAAGGTCATCCATCGTCTTAGCCGAAGGCCAGGTAAATTTGTAGAGGTTAATTGTGCAGCCATCCCTGAAACGTTAATAGAAGCCGAACTATTTGGGTATGAAAAGGGTGCTTTTACAGGGGCCTTAAAGAGTAAACCCGGAAAGATAGAGTTAGCCAAAGATGGAACGTTGTTTTTAGACGAGATTTCAGAGATGAACCTCACCGTACAGGCAAAATTTTTAAGTGTATTGCAAAATAGAACTTTTGAAAGGTTAGGGAGTTTAACCTCTATAAAGACTAACGCCAGGTTTATTACGGCAACCAACCGGGACCTTATCAAGTTGGTTAAAGAAGGTAAGTTTAGGGAGGATTTGTTTTTTAGGATTAATGTTTTTCCTGTAGAGGTAAAACCCTTGAGAGAAAGAAAACAAGCTATATTAAAAATAGCGGAGTTTATCATCCATAGATTAGCTAAAAAGTTACAACGAGACCCTTTACCGTTGAGCTCACATTCTAAGGAATTTTTGTTAAAATATCCCTTTCCAGGTAACGTAAGAGAACTTGAAAACTTGTTAGAAAGGGCTTTCCTGATGTCAGAAGGCAAAGAGATTGAGGTAGATTTGGGATACCTACAGGCCCTTCCTTTTTCTACAGAAATTAAACCTTTAGAGAAAACCAGTCTTCTATCCGAAGATGTGGTAGACCTTAGATCCTTAGAAAAAAACGCTATCATAGAAGCTTTAAAGAAGACCAAAGGGAATAAAAAAGAGGCTGCCAAACTTTTAGGGATTTCTCTGAGAACCCTTTATTATAAATTAAAGGAATACGATATTAAGTTTTAAGTTTTGTAACCACTTTGATAGTAAAAAGAGAAATTTTTACCACCCACATAGTTTTCTAAAGTTTAGCCCTTTTCTTGGACCATAGGGAAGCCCTTTTTCATAAGCCTTTTTTTGAATTTCAACCCTGATTTTTTGAATTTCTATTTCCTTTTGCTGTATAGCCTCCCAGTTAGGTGGGTTTTGTCCCCACAAGACACGCAGTTCAGAAGAAAGCTGCAGTTGTTTTTGCCAGAGAGGCTGTATTTCTTGACAAAACTCTTTAACTTTTATAGGGTTTAGATTAGGAGGATAATATTTACCTCCTACCATCGTTTCTTTTTTCGCAAAGGCTATACCTGTAACTATTAAACCCAAAAAGCTAAGCATTATCAAACTTGCCGCTATCCTTCTCATTGATAATACCTCCTTTCTCAAAGTTTTAATATTAAAGTTTTAACTTTAAAGAACACACAAAAAACACGCTCACACAACTCTCAGCAAAAAACATACCATTTTAAAAAATTTTTCTTATGATAGACCTGCTAAACTTTATCCAAAAGTAGATAAATTAAACTGTAGTTTGATTTTGTAAAAATTGCAATTTTTGTATAAATTGCAATTTAGTTTATTTTAGAATTTCAAGATACCTACCCTTTAAAGAGTGTTTTCCTGCTTCTTCTATTCGAACCTTAACTAATCTACCTTTTAGGTCAAGCCTTGGAGAGTAAAAATTCACTATTACGTTTGTGCTGGTACGTCCCATAAGTTGAGTTTTAGATTTTGAGCTAAAACCTTCAACCAACACTTCCATTTCTTTCCCTACATATTGTTGGTAGATTTCTTGGGTAATAGTTTTTTGTAGTTCCTGAACAAGTTTTAGTCTTATCTCTTTTTCTTCTTCAGGAATTTTGTCCTCGAAATTTTTAGCTGTGGTAAACGGACGATCTGAGTACTTAAAAGAAAAAATTTCATGGTACCTTACTGTTTTTAGCATTTCTAAAGTTTCTTCAAAATCCTCCTCAGTTTCTCCTGGAAATCCTACAATGATATCGGTAGTAATAGCTATGTCAGGAATTAGCTCCCTAAGTTTTGCTACTTTTTCTAAATATTCTTCTTTAGTATATTTACGGTTCATTCGTTTTAATATTCTGTTTGAACCAGCCTGAAGAGGGAGATGGATATGATGACATATTTTGGGATTTTCAGCCATAGTTCTTATTAGTTTCTCTGAAAGGTCTTTAGGATGACTGGTAGTAAACCTTATTCTCCATAAGTCTTCTATGGCTGCGATTTGGTTCAAGAGTTCTGGAAAATCAGGATAACCCTTTTCCTTTAGCCCATAGGAGTTTACGTTTTGTCCTAAAAGGGTAACCTCCCTTACCCCTAATTCTACCAATCTCTTTATCTCTTCTATGATTTCTTCTGGAGGTCTACTTGTTTCTCTTCCTCTGACATAAGGAACGATACAATAAGAACAAAAATTATCACATCCTTGCATTATCGTGACAAAAGCAGTAACCTTTTCGGTGTTTTTAGATAAAGTCTCCTCAGGAAGCACTAAAGGTGGTTTAAACTCGTTAGTTAATTCGGTTAACACAATAGGTTTAGGATCCTTTTGAAGTTTAGTTATAACCTCCTTTATTTGATAAAAACTTTGGGTTCCTAACACGAAATCTACATAGGGAAGTTTTTTAATCAGGTTTTCTCCTTCTTGTTGGGCAACACATCCTATAATACCTATGAGGAGATGTTTTTTTTTCTTTTTTAAGGGTTTATACCTCCCTACCTCACTATAGACTTTGTGTTGAGGTTTTTCCCTTACAGAACAGGTATTTACTATGATAAGGTCTGCTTCTTCAGGGTTATCGGTAGGAACATACTCTTCTTTTAAAAGAATGAGTACCTTTTCTGAATCGTTTTCATTCATTTGACAACCAAAAGTTTTTATATAAACCCTTTTCTTCATAGCAAATTTTAATTATAATTCAAATAATCAAAATATCGATAGTTCCAAGAGGTTAAATTATGTTAGTAGAGGAGATTACTTCTTTAGAATTTGAAGAGGCTAAAAAACAAGTAAAGACCGTTATTTTCCCTGTAGGTTCTGTTGAGGCTCATGGTCCTCATTTACCTTTAGCTACAGACCTTTATACTATCTATGAGGTCTGTAAAAAGGTAGCCGAGAAAAAAAAGGTTCTTATAGCCCCACCGATTTATTATGGTCTTTGTAGAAGTACGAGCACCCTTCCTGGGACGATAAGTATTACCGGAGAGGTATTAAAAAAATTGATGATAAACCTTTTTTATCAGTTTTATCTTTGTGGTTTTAAAAATTTTATGGTTCTTTCTGGACATGCAGGAGGTACCCACAACGCCTATTTGGTAGACGCAGCTGAATCTTTTATATCGTTAGTTCCTTATTGTAATTTTTTTGTAGCCGACATTTTTCAGCTACTTAGGCCTTGTTTAAAAAATATGGATATCTCTGAGGAGGATTCTCATGCAGGAGAATGGGAAACCTCCCTTATGCTTTATCTAAAACCAGATCTGGTAAAAGACGGGGGATTTGAAGATTATCCTAAATTTCCTAAGTTTAGGGTGGTGTTTGAGAAAGAGAAATACTGGAGTACTGGAATATGGGGTGACCCAAGAAAGGCATCTGTTGAAAAAGGCAAAAAGATGGTAGAGTGGTTAGTAGAATTTTTGATAAGCGAAATCGAAAAGATGGAAAAAGAGTTTGAGGAAAAATGCTTGTGATAGATGGTGCTTATGGTGAAGGTGGGGGTCAGGTTTTACGTACTTCTTTATCGCTTTCAGTAGTCACCGGCAAACCTTTTAGAATTGTTAATATCAGAGCTAACAGACCTAAACCAGGTCTTCAGCCTCAGCATTTAGCTTGTGTGAAAGCAGTAGCTTATCTTTCAGAGGCAGAGGTAAAAGGGGATGAGTTAGGTTCTCAAGAGATAGTTTTTATTCCCAAAAAACTTCCAGAAAGGTGCAACTATTCCTTTGATATAGGAACTGCAGGCTCAACCTTGCTTCTTTTCCAGACAGTTGTGTATCCTCTAAGTTTGAACAAAGGTGGAGAAGTGGTAATCAAAGGAGGTACCCATGTTCCCTTTAGTCCCTGTTATCACTATGTAAAAGAAGTTTTTTTACCAATGGCCAAACTTTTTGGTCTGGAGGTAGACCTTTATCTTGAAGCCTATGGGTTTTATCCTGCAGGTGGGGGGAAGATAAGAGCTTTCATTAAACCTTGGGAGGAATTTTTCTTGCCAGCTCTGCCAGAGTATTTTATTCCTGAGAACATTATCATCTATAGCGTATCTTCCGAAAGACTTCCTGTACATATCGTAGAAAGGCAACTAAAAGGTGTATTGTCAGAGTTGCCAAACTGTGAGAACCTTACAGTCTATAAAGAAAGAGTGAAGTCTCGATCTGACGGAACTTTTGTTTTCTTAAAGGCTTTGAATAAGGAAAAGGTTTTATATGCTGGATTTACCGAGCTAGGAAAACGTGGTTATCCAGCAGAGGAGGTAGGAAAAAAGGTAGCAAGAGAATGGAAAAATTTTTTAAGCACTAAAACCCAGTTTGAAGAACATCTGGCAGACCAGATCTTGATACCTATAAGTTTAGCCCTTTTAAAACTGCGGTCTGCTAAAATTTTTAGGTTTTCTGTGGCTAAGGTGACCAAACATCTTCTTACTCAAGCTTGGTTGATCCCTAAGTTTTTACCTGAGTTAAAAATTACCATCGAAGGCAAAGAAGGGGAGAAGGGATATGTTAACCTTTACCGAGAATGAAAAAGAAGTAAGGGAGTATTTTCAACACTGCTGGAAGAAAAATCCAGATTTAAAAAGGTATCCCTTAGAGGAATGGGAAAAAGGTTTACAAACAGGAAAAATTTTGTTTTTTACCTGGAAAGATAAAGGCTTTTTTAGGCTAAACAAGGATTTTAAAAGTTTCCCTATGGGAACTTTTTTTAACGACCAGGTTTTGGTAAGAGGTTACCCTCAGATTCCCAGGGTTTATGTATTAAAAACGGGATTGGTAAGATATATGACTTCTCCTTTTTATGCTGAAGAAAAGGTAGAAGGGTATAACGTAAGACTTTTTAAAGTAGGAGATGAAATTTTAGGTTTTACCCGAAGAGGATTCATCTGTCCTTTTGCTACCGATCGATGGGAGGATTTTTTACCTAATCTTTCTGAGTTTTTTGAGAAACATCCAAATTTGGTGGTTTGTGCTGAAGTAGCCGGACCAGAGAATCCTTTTGTTAGTGAATATCCTGCTTATATCAAAGAGGATGTAAACTACTTTGTTTTTGATTTTATGAAAACAGGTGGAGGAGGATTTTTGTCTCAGTCAGAAAAGTTGAATCTCCTTGAAACCTATGGTTTTAACGCCCCTGAAATCTATGGGCCTTTTGACCCGGTAAAGGATTATGAAAACATAAGAGAACTTTTAAGGCGTTACCACCAAGAAAAAAGAGAAGGGGTAGTTTTTAAGTCCGAAGATGGGAAATACAGGATTAAATACGTGACTCCATTTTCTAATCTTGAGGACTTAAGGGTAGTCTTTCCTTACTTGGGAGAGGTAGATCCTCATTTTATTTACCTAAGATTGATAAGGCTTGCTCTGAACCTTTATGAATTTGAAGAATTTAAAGAAGAGGTTTATAATAAACTACCTGTAAATCTTTTTGAAGAAGTTTTAAGTTTTTTTGAAAAAAATCAGGTGGTAAGCGAAACCTTTAGGGTAAGGTTTAAAAAGGAGAGCAGTTATCTGGCTATGCTTGCTCATTTTAGGGCAGCAAAGATAAACATCGAGGTTAAACAGGTAGTAAAAGAAAAAGGCTATTTAAAAGTGGAATTTGTAAAACTATACCCTAAGGCTACTCAGTTTTGGAGGTCTAAACTTGAAGGATGGGGAGAAGTTGACTAACGTCTATTTTCCGGTTTTTTTAAACTTAGAAGGGAAGCTTTGTGTGGTTATAGGAGGAGGAAAAGTTGGTGAAAGGAAGGTTTTGTCTTTGCTTCAGGCTAAAGCTTTTGTTAAGTTGATTTCTCCTGAAGCTACTCCAGTTTTACAAAAGTTAGCTGAAGAAGGTCAGATACTCTGGGAAAAAAGGATTTATCAGCCAGGAGACCTTGAAGGAGCCTGGTTGGTGGTTGCTGCAACCAATGACCCTTCTACCCAAAGGTCTATATATGACGAAGCTAACGCAAAAAGGGTATTTTGTAACATGGTAGATGTTCCTGAATTTTGCAGTTTTATCGTGCCTTCTGTGGTAAAAAGAGGAAGTTTAACCATAGCCATCTCTACTTCTGGGGCAAGCCCTGCGGTAGCAAGAAGGATAAGAGAAAGTTTAGAAATGCAGTTTGGCCCAGAATATGAAATATACCTAAAACTTATGGAGAACTTAAGAAAACAAATCCTTGAGTTAAATCTTTCTCCCACAGAAAAAGAGATTAAACTGCATCGGCTTGCAATGGCTCCTATACCTCAATATATACGAAATAGAGATTTAGACCTGTTAAAAACTATCATCGAAAAAGAAGGTCTTATCTTCCCTTCAGAGCTTTTTGAGTCATAACCTTCCAATAAAGTTGCCATAACAACCTAAAAGAAAAAGTAAAATCTTCTGGATTTTTCTGTATCCACTTATCCACTTTTTCTAAAGGAAAAAACCCTCCAGTTTCTATTTCTAAAGGATTAGGCTTAGGTATTTTACTAGTAGTTCCTGTAAAAAGGACTAAACAGTCTATAGTGTTGTTAAAATCTTTTGGAGTGATACGAAGTACCTCTTCTAATTTTGTTCTTATAGACAGTTCTTCTTTTAATTCCCTTTGAGCAGTGGTTAAAAAGCTTTCTCCTACCAACACATGTCCCGAAGCAGAGGAAGTCCACAAACCAGGGTTTTCCTCAACCAACTTAGATTTTTTTTGAAGATAGATTTCTCCTTCTTTGTTAAACAAAAAAATATGCACTGTTTTATGAAAATAGCCTTTTTGATGGATTTCCTCTCTTTTTAGGATGGTGATGGGGTTGCAGTTTTCATCGACTGCTTCTAAAAGCTCACGTTTGCGACTTTCTGGAGTTTCTTTAGGTTTTCTTCCTTTTTTATTGTTGAAATTTTCATTCATTTTATAATATATACCTTTGTAACTATAATTAGAGATAAATATTACAGAAAAATGAAAAAAAATAAAGGGCTTGAAATTAATTTTTGACAACTAATTTTATAACTTCATCGAGATGAGAAACCAAGATAAAGTTTATTTTTTCTCTAAGTTCCTTTGGGATATCTTCCAGGTCCTTTGAGTTTTTTGCAGGAATAAGGACGTTTTTAATCCCCTTTCTTAAGGCAGCAAGACTTTTTTCTTTTATCCCACCTACAGGAAGAATTTTACCCCTAAGGGTGACTTCTCCAGTCATCGCATAGTCTTTGGAAATGGGCTTTTTGGTTAAGGCAGATATCATCGCTACCGCTATAGTAATCCCAGCACTTGGTCCATCCTTAGGTATGGCCCCAGAGGGTACATGCACATGGATGTCATACTTTGTATAAAACTTAGGGTCAATCCCCAACTCTTTATACTTGGCACGAATATAGGATAAAGCTGCCTGGGCGCTTTCCTTCATCACCTCTCCTAAATGCCCTGTTAAAATTAGATTACCTTTCCCTGGCATGACTACCGCCTCTACGTAGAGCACCTCTCCACCATTGGGGGTCCAGGCAAGTCCAGTTGCTACTCCTATTTCATCTTCTTCTTGTTTAAGCTCTTCTATGTATTCAGGAGGCCCTAAAAATTCTACTAAATTCTCTTCGGTAACGCTAAAAGGGCCTTTTTCTCCTTCAGCAAGTTTTCTCGCTATCTTTCTACAGATAGCTGCAAGCTTTCTTTCTAACTCACGTACCCCTGATTCGTAAGTATATTCTTCGATAACTTTTAGAATAACCTCGTCAGAGATTTTAAGGATGTTTTTTTTAAGTCCGTGTTCTTTTAAGAGTTTAGGCAGGATGTGTCTTTTGGCGATTTCTAATTTTTCTTGATAGGTATATCCTGAAAGATAGATTACTTCCATTCTGTCTAAAAGTACCCGGGGTATAGGTTCTGTCATGTTAGCTGTAGCTATAAAAAGAACCTTAGATAAGTCAAAGGGCACGTCTAAATAATGGTCTACAAAGTCTTTATTTTGTTCTGGGTCAAGAACTTCTAAAAGAGCTGCTGCAGGGTCACCGTGAAAATCGCTACACAGTTTATCTATTTCATCAAGTAAAAACACCGGATTATTTACCCCAGCTTGTTTTATTCCTTGAATGATCCTTCCTGGCAAAGCTCCTACATAGGTTCTTCTATGCCCCCTTATTTCAGCTTCATCTCTTACACCACCTAAGGCTACCCTGACAAATCTTCTACCTAAGGCTTCAGCAATGGATCTTCCAAGACTTGTTTTTCCAACCCCAGGAGGTCCTACAAAACAAAGGATGGCACCTTTAGCCTTAGGATTAATTTTTTTAACCGCTAAGAACTCAATTATTCTGTCTTTTACCTTATCTAAGTTATAGTGGTCTTTGTCCAAAACTTTTTTAACATGTTTTAGGTCTAAATTGTCTCGGGTAGACTTATTCCAAGGAAGATCTATCAACCATTCGAGGTAATTTCTTATTACCGCTGCCTCAGAAGAGTCAGGATGCATGTATTCTAATCTCTTAAGTTGTTTTAACGCCTCCTTTTCTACCTCCTTAGGCATTTTGGCTTTTTTAATCTTTTTCTTTAACTCCTCAATCTCGTCTTCAACATCCTCAAATTCTCCCAACTCCCTCTTTATAGCCCTTAGTTGTTCTCTTAAAAAATATTCCCTCTGAGACCTCCCAATTTCTTCTTGGGCTTGGGCTTGGATTTTGTTTTGAAGGGTGGTGATCTCTATTTCTTGTAGGAGGATCTCAGAAATTTTTTTAAGCCTTTCTACTCCATCTAAAGTTTCTAAAAGTTCCTGGGCGGTTTTGACCTTTAACTTAAGGTAGACTGTGATAAGGTCTGCAAGCCTTCCTGGTTCTTCTATAGAATGAACAACTGTGGAAATCTCTGGATTTAAAATACCTTTTAATGCCAATAACTTTTCTGTATTTTCTTTAACTGTGCGTATTAAAGCTTCTATTTCAGGGGTTATGATTTCTGGTTCCTTTTCTTTACAAGGTTCTATTTTAACCCTAAAACAAGGCTCCGTTTCTAAAAATTCTTGAATTTCACATCTTGAAAGCACCTGGACTACTACTTTTAGACGGTTTTCAGAGAGATTGAGGGTTTTAAGGATAAGTCCGATCGTTCCGATTTTATAAATATCTTCGGGTTTGGGATTTTCTATACGAGAGTTTTTCTGGGTAGAAAGAACGAGTAGTTTATCTTTATTTAAGGCTTCCTCTATGGCTTTTAAAGATTTAGACCTTCCTACAAAAAGAGGAATTACCATCGAAGGGAAAAGGACGATGTCCCTTATAGCCATTAAGGGTAAAACTTCAGGAACGTCTATGATCTCCCCTTCTGAAACTTCTGCAAAATTAACCTCTAACCCTTCTTTCATACTGCTCCCTTTCTAAAAGTTTTTAATATTGTTAAATGTAAAACCTTATCTTGATTATTTCAAGATAATAAAGGAAAAAACCTGAAATTACTTTAAAGATCTTAGATTTTAGTCTCGAGCAATCTTGCCAAAATCGTGGTAGCCGTTAAAATACCCTTTATGGAACCAAAGGCCTGGGACCGGTTGATAGATGTCTATTCTTTTCCACATCCTACTCAAACTCTAAGGGTGGTTCAAACCCATATCTCTTATGTTTTTATCACAGACCTATTCGTTTATAAGATCAAAAAGCCAGTTAGCTTTGGCTTTTTAGACTACACCACCTTAGAAAAAAGAAAACATTTTTGTGAAAGAGAGGTGATGCTGAATCGAAGGCTATCTCCTGAAATATACTTAGGGGTTGTGCCTGTAGTGAAAACTTCTAAAGGATATAAGTTTGAGGCTGAAGGGGAGATAGTAGAATATGCCGTAAAGATGAAGAAACTTCCTGAAGAAGGGATGATGGTTAATCTTTTAAAAGAAAAGAAAGTAACTGAAGCTCATATAGACTCTATAGTTTCAGTGTTGGTGCCTTTCTATCAAAAAGCAGAAACTGGGGAAAGGGTAAACTCTTATGGAAGGATAGAGGTTATCAGGTTTAATACTGAAGAAAATTTTGCTCAAACCAAAGAATTTGTCGGATTAGCTTTAGCCAAATATAAATACGAACATATAATACAATTTACACGCAAGTTCTTAGAAGAAAATCAAGTCTTGTTTCAAGAAAGGATAGATAAGGGGTTTATCAGAGACGGACATGGAGATTTATATTCAGCTAACATCTGTTTTGAGAATGTAAACAAGGTTTATATCTTTGATTGTATAGAGTTTAACGAACGGTTTAGGTGTGGTGATGTGTGTTCAGACATAGCTTTTTTGGCTATGGACTTAGATTTTTATAGAGAAAGAAGTCTATCTGAGTATTTTATAACTCAGTATGTTTCTAAGAGCCAAGACCAGGGGATCAACAAACTTTTGAATTTTTATAAATGTTATCGGGCTTATGTGAGGGGTAAGATAGGATGTTTTACCTATGCCTCTACCCAACAAACAAGTCCTGAAAAATACGAATTTTTGGAACAAGCCAGAAGATATTTTGACCTTGCTTATTACTATGCAGAGGGTATTCCCAAGCTAATAGTATTTATGGGGCTTTCAGGTACTGGTAAAAGCTTTCTTTCGCAAAACCTTATGTCTAAGCTCCCTGCGGTTTACCTTTCTTCAGACATAACCAGAAAACGTCTTTTGTCTTTGCCAGAATCTAAGCATTATTATGCAGAGTTTGAAAAGGGTATTTATACCCCAGAGATTACTGAAAAAACTTACAAGAAAATGATAGAGATGGCTAAGGAAGAGCTTAGTTATGGGAGAGATGTAATAATTGATGCTACGTTTAGAGATAAAAAATACAGAAGCTGGTTGCTTGAGGGGATAAAAGAGGTTAAGGCGGAGGTTTTTTGGGTGTGGTGTACCGCTGAAGATAATGTAGTTAGGGAAAGGTTATTTAAGAGAAAAGAAAATACCTGTTCTGATGCTTTGTGGGATATTTATCTTGCTCAAAAAGATAAGTTTGAACCCCCAAAGGAATGTTCTCCTTTGTTGGTTTTAGACACAACCTATCCTGTAGAAACCCTTATGAAAAGTCTTGTTGAATTTTTAAAAATTTAATCTTGACTACCTTGTCTTTTAAAATCGAATGATTATTTTTTTTTCGTAATTTAATTCTTAGGGTTTAAAAATCAAAAAATCTTTAAGGAGGAGGTGGCAGTATGAAGATCAGACCTTTACATGATCGCATTTTAGTTCAACGCATCGAAGAAGAACAGAGGACTGAATCTGGAATCATCATCCCAGATACAGCGAAGGAAAAACCTATCATGGGTAAAGTGATTGCTATAGGAGATGGTAGGGTTTTAGAAAACGGTCAAAAACAGCCTTTAACCGTCAAAGAAGGAGATAAAATCCTTTTCAGTAAATATGCTGGAACTGAAATTAAGATCAAAGGTGAAGAGTATCTTATCATGAGAGAAGATGATGTCTTAGCTATCATTGAAGACTAATAAGGCTAAGTTCTAAAGTAAATATAAATAAAAACTACCGAAAGGAGGGGATGTTATGGCTGCAAAGGAAATCATTTATGGGGCTAATACGAGGGACAAAATCTTAAGAGGAGTTAACAAATTAGCTGACGCAGTAAAAGTTACTCTTGGTCCCAAAGGAAGAAACGTAATCTTGGAAAGGTCCTTTGGTTCTCCTTTGATTACCAAGGATGGCGTAACCGTAGCCAAAGAGATAGAGTTAGAAGATAAGTTTGAAAATATGGGTGCCCAGATGGTAAAAGAGGTGGCGTCTAAGACCAACGATGTGGCTGGAGACGGAACCACTACAGCTACCTTACTTGCTCAGGCTATCTTTCAAGAGGGTATCAAACTTGTGGCAGCTGGTATCAACCCCATGGCTATCAAACGTGGTATTGACAAGGCAGTAGATATCGTAGTCAAAGAGCTTGAAAGAATAGCTCAGCCTTGCAAATCTCGTCAGGAAATCGCTCAAGTAGCTACTATTTCTGCTAACAACGATGTGGCTATCGGAAACCTTATAGCTGATGCCATGGATAAGGTAGGAAAAGAAGGGGTTATTACTGTAGAAGAGTCTAAAGGTCTTGAAACCTATCTTGAAGTAGTTGAAGGTATGCAGTTTGATAGAGGATATATTTCTCCTTACTTTGTGACTGACCCAGAAAAGATGGAATGTGTTTTAGAAGATCCATACATTTTGGTTTATGATAAAAAAATCAGCTCTATGAAAGACCTTTTACCTGTGCTTGAACAGGTAGCTAGGGCTGGTAAACCTATTTTAATCATTGCTGAGGATGTAGAAGGTGAAGCTTTGGCTACTTTGGTAGTAAACAAGCTCAGAGGAGTTCTCCAGTGCTGCGCTGTAAAGGCTCCTGGCTTTGGTGAGAGAAGAAAAGCCATGCTTCAGGATATCGCCATCCTAACAGGTGGTACCTTTGTTTCTGAAGAGCTTGGCATGAAGCTTGAAAATGTCCAGCTTAAAGACCTTGGAAGGGCAAGAAGAGTGGTAGTAACCAAAGAACATACCACCATCATCGATGGGGCTGGCAAGAAAGAAGACATCGAAGCTCGTATCAAACAGATACGTGCTCAGATCGAAGAAACCACCTCTGATTATGACCGTGAAAAACTTCAGGAGAGGTTGGCTAAACTTGTAGGTGGAGTTGCAGTAATTTATGTTGGAGCTGCTACTGAAACTGAGATGAAAGAAAAGAAAGCTAGGGTTGAAGACGCCCTTAATGCTACCAAAGCAGCGGTGGAAGAAGGTATCGTCCCTGGTGGTGGAACTGCTTATATCAGGTGCTTACCAGCTTTAGAAGCTGTTAAGTTTGAGGGTGATGAACAGTATGGTGTAGAAATCATCAAAAAAGCTTTAGAAGCTCCTTTACGTCAGATTGCTTTTAACGCCGGTTTTGAAGGTTCTATCATCGTAGAAAAAGTAAAAGAAGGAAAAGATAGTTTCGGTTTTGATGCAGCTACCGGCGAGTTTAAAGATTTGATGGCTGCTGGAATTATCGACCCGAAGAAAGTAAGCCGTTGTGCCCTTCAGAATGCCGCTTCTGTGGCTGGATTGTTGTTAACTACCGAGGCTATGGTAGCTGAGAAACCCAAAAAAGAAGAAAAAATGCCTTCTATGCCCGGAGGAGAATTTTAAGTTCTGATTGAGTCTTTAGCCCCTGGGAAATCCCCAGGGGCTTTTTTTATTATTTTCTTTATTTATTTTTCTTCTACAAGGTCCTTAAGTCTCTTAAAATTTTTTTTAAGGTTTCCACAGTTAGGACAAGTCCAGGTTTCAGGAAGGGCCTCAAAAGGGGTGTTTGGAGGGATGTGTTGGTGTTTATCCCCTTTTGAGGGAAGATAGATATAGCCACAGTTGTTCAAAGTACAAACCCAAGCGTTTTTTAAATCTTTGGTGATCATGGCCTCACCTCACTTTGGAAATGTTTCTAATAAGAAATTATTAACCAAAAATTTTTAAAAGGTCAATAAAATTGGTAAAAATTTATCATTCGTTTATAAATTTTATTATAAAACTTTTTTAGAATAAAACTTATAAACTCAGTTTTTTATGTTGTCAAAAACTTAAAAATTATTAGAATAAAATTCAAATAAGACTAAAAGGAACAAAAACATGTTAATAGGAAAGGTTTTGGTAATACTTCCTGTAACGTTTTTAAGAAAATTGGTAGAAGATATATTAAAAAACTACTTTCATGATATTTCTTTAGTTGCTATGGTAAAAGAAGCTTTGAGTTTGATCAGATCTGGTCAAATTCCTGATTTAATAATTTCATCATATATTTTAGAGGATGGAGATGTTTTTGATCTGTTAGAAGCATTTGTAAAAGAGCAAAAAATCCAAAAGATTCCGGTTTTAATGTTAACCTCAGAAGAGGACCCAAAGTTGATGGAGAGGGCTTTAAAAAAAAGGTGTATTAGAGGTTATCCTGAAAAAGGATATACCTAAAAAACTTCCTAAGGTTTTAAAAGATTTTGTCAGAATCATAGAGCTGCAACATTTAGAAGGTAACATTCTTTACTTAGAAGATACAAATTTATACATAAAATTTTTAAACCAGCTTTTATTACAGACTAAATTAAAAGTTTTCTCTTTTCAAACTGTAGAAGAAGCTTTAAAGTTTTTTGAACAAAACGATATAGACCTTGTGATAACCGACTATATTTTAGGTGGAGGAGATTCAGGGTTAGATTTAGTTAGAAGTATAAGAGAAAATCCAGAAAAAGGAGATGTTCCTATCATAGTGCTTACCGGGTATGATACTCCTGCAAGAAAGATAGAGCTTTTTAAAGCAGGTGCAGATGATTACATCCCTAAGCCCCCTTTAAAAGAAGAAATTTTAATTAAGATTTTTAATCATCTCACTAAAAAGAAAGTTTTAGATCGTTTGAAAGGAAAGATAAGAGAATTAGAAAGTCTCTACATAAAAGATCCATTAACCGGTCTTTACAACCGCAACGTGATTGAAGATTTTTTGCTAAAAGAATTTGAAAGGGCCAAAAGACATAACTACGATATAGGGTTTATAATGGCTGATTTAGATAAATTTAAAGAGATAAACGACAAGTTTGGACATCTGACCGGAGATAAGGTTATCAAAACCTTTGCTCAGATCATTTTAAACAACATAAGAAAGACAGATTATGGAATAAGGTATGGAGGCGAAGAGTTTTTGATAGTGTGCCCTCATATGGACTACCAACAGGTGATTAGGAAGGCAGAAGAGATGAGAAAAGAACTTGAAGAAGCTAATGTAGACGGAATTAAGATTACCGCAAGCTTTGGAGTTACCTCTTTGGGTTTACATCCAGACAAATCTTTAGAAGAACTTATTGATATAGCAGACCAGGCACTTTATAATGCCAAGGCTTCAGGCAGAAACACGGTAAAGTTTTTGTAATCAATATATTCAACCTATCTTTACACGCCTTATCAGACGAGGCTGTGTTTGAGAGTTTAAAAGAGGATATGGAGTAATATTTTTAAAACCAGGTGAAATTGTTGCAGAGAATAGGTTGTAGGTAGAAAATGGGTAGATTTGAAGATTATATTTGGAAATGGTATTTGGATAAAAATTATAGAAAAATTTTTGTTTTGAAAAATTTTTGTTTTACTTTCTATCGGAAAATTTGGGGCAATTTAAACTTACAGGGACAATTTTAGACCTTGACGAAGCTTTTGATTTAACTTAAAATTTGTTTAGTAAATATTTTGGTTTCCAATTTGTGGGGGGATTTACGCAACTTGGTATGGGTTCAAATTGTTTTAAAATAAAGTTCAACATCAAGCTCCACATCGACTCTTATCTCTAAACAAGACTTTAAAGTTCCAAAACTTGAACTTGGGCTTTTTTTGTCTACCAGAACTTTACCACTCTTTACCGCAGGCACCAAAGTGCAGTTTAATCTTAACCAAGCAAATTTTCTTTATGGTTGTCCAGTGCTGTTTAAACTCTTTTGTTAAGTTTTTCAATGGCAACTATTTAGGGGGAAATAAACTTTTTTATTGTTTAAACTATAAAAATTGTAGGAGAGTTTTTGCAGAATTTACAGTTTACAGCAAAAGGTAGACTTAATGCTTCCTGTTTTAAACCACATTAAAGACATCTCCGAACAGATAACCATTTTAGCCATAAACTCAAGCATAGAGGCAGCTCGTGCTGGAAAGGCAGGGGCTGGATTTTCTGTGATTGCTGATGAAATAAGGAAACTTGCGATAAAACTGAAAGTATAGTAAAGGATATTCTTTCTAAAATGAAAGCACTAAAAGAAGAAATGGATAAAAGCTATAAATTTTTTGAGGACCAGTTAAAAAGTACAGAGCTTTCTTTGATACTTGAGTCTATGAAACAATCAACACAAAAAATGGAGATAGATTTTGAACAGGTAGGTAGGTTGATTGTAAAACTTGTTGGTGAGATAGACAAACAAAATACCATCATCTTTAACACCATCTCTGATTTGCTTGGGAAGGTTCAATTCCAAGATGTAGTAAGACAAAGACTTGAAAAGCTTTGTGAGGTATGTTCTGAGATTTCTGAATATAACAGAAGACTTTTACGCTGGGTAGATAACCCTGATAAAGAAGAACAACCTGAGGAGATAAAAGTTTTGGTTGAGAAAATGAAACAAAATTATATCATGGAAGACCAAAGGAAAGTTCATGCAGAGATTTTTTACAAGGAAAGAAAAGTCAGAGAAGAAGCTCCAAAAATAGAACTTTTTTAAAAGCTAGTAAAATCCTTTCGTTAAATTAAAAAAACACAGAGGTTTCTTTTTAAGCACTTGAAAATCTCGATTTATTATTTATTATTTAACTAACTAAATTTTAAAGTTGAGGTGTAATGGATTGATGAG
>LDZS01001798.1_pt1 | contig 21651 bp, 18 predicted proteins | sample 615471 | NCBI WGS metagenome assembly LDZS01 (sample SAMN03408295, study PRJNA278302) | terrestrial metagenome | isolation source: oil reservoir sample K3 | place: USA: Alaska, North Slope, Kuparuk formation | collected 2013
CACCCTTGCCTTAAGCTAACGACTACTGCTACCTTCGTCGTTCGGGACTTTCACCCTATAGCCAACGCCCATGCCGGGCACGCAAAAGATAAATGCCCTCTACAAAAGCTTCGTAGAGGGCATCATTGCCACCAGTAATCGGATACGCCGTTGTATCCGAGTCTCACCTTCTCATCAGCTTACAACACCATTATATTTAAGTAACAGCTGATGTCAATGAGTTCTGCGTAAAAATACAGTATACTCCAAATGCTACCCAATCCCCTGAACCGGAGGCTCTCCCTTGATTTCCTTAACCAGGTTGAAGACCCGCTCAACATCATCGGCATCACCAGAAACAGCGATAACCACAGAGCCTTCAGAGCCGCCAACACCACCTGCTCCCAGGGCCACAGCCTCCACACTGGCGAGAATCTCCAAAGCGACGAGTTCGGTAACTACTTTCCCCTGGACAAGAGGAATTAAACCTACCGGCATCCCCAGAGAGTGCTGAAACCTCATTATTCCGCAGTTGCGGGCTGCAAGAGAAACCGAAGGAATCATCTTTTCCAAACCAACAGGAACTACCAGGTGGGAACCCCGGGCTGCCAGCACCCCTAAAGCCCTACCAATTGTCCCTCCCTGCGGATGGGCGACAAGCACACCAGCCATCCCGGTGGCATCTACCGCATTAGCACCTTTAATGAAAACGTCATCAGGGCCGAAATCATCCAAGACATCTTCCCAGTTTTCATCGACTACTTCCCCTTTAACTATGACAAACGGCTTGATCCTGCTCTCACGGGGAGTTACTCCGGTCTCACCCTTGGTAATGATGCCGGCAGTATACCTCACCTTGGAAACCTCTATTCCCAACAACTCCTCAGCAACATAGGCATTTGTTGTTCCCCCCGCAATAATGATCTTCCCCTGTCTGAAGGCCTTGCCTACCTCGGGCAAATGGCGAACACCTTTGGCGATCAGCCTTTTTCCCTCTGCAGGAGTTAAAGTAAAAATAGCCCTCTGCATCTCAAAAGAACCCCCTTTTTCCGTGGTAGTTCCATTTTAGCACACACCACAAGAACCGTAAAAACCGGCCTGCAATAACCTCTTCAATACAAACGATCATTGACAAAAAAAGAAGCCTCTCCGAAAATAGATCACAGACAACGAGGGAAGGGAGTCAGCTTTGGTGCGCTATGCCGTGATCAGCGACATCCACGCCAACCTCGAGGCCTTCCAGAAGACCCTCGAGGACATCGATTCGCAAAACGTCGATGAGATCATCTGTCTTGGGGACATTGTCGGCTATTATCCCAACCCCAACGAATGCGTGGAGCTTTGTAAAAAACGCCACATCCAGTGTATTCGAGGCAACCACGATGATGCCGTAACCGGCATCTGCGGGATCGAAGACTTCAACCCCGTAGCCCAGGAAGCCCTCATCTGGACCTCACGCCACCTGGATAGAGCCAACAAGGAATGGCTCCTCCATTTACCAGAGCACCTGGTCATTGAAGAAAAGATCCTCGCGGTTCACGGTTCTCCGTGGCACCCGTATGCCTACATTTTCTCGGCACAAGAAGCAGCCCATGCCTTTACCTTTCTTCAGACCAATTACCCGCAGATCCAGGTCTGCTTTTACGGCCACACTCACCAGAAAGCGCTTTATTACACTAAAGAAAGTTCTGTTGAAGAAGTAGAAAAAAATCGCAAATATATCCTTGGCAACAAGGGACTTTATCTGATCAACCCAGGAAGTGTGGGCCAACCCCGTGACGGAAGCCCAGGAGCATTCTACGCCATCTACGACTCCCAGACAAGGGAAATAGAGTTCCGGCACCTCACATATGACCTCACCTTAACCCAACGCAAGGTTATTGAGGTAGGTCTTCCCTACATGCTGGCTGAGCGCCTCAATCTCGGCTACTGAAAAAGTGCTGGAGCCAGTTCAGAGTTACCTGGATCGCCTGCTCAAGGCAGTCTTTCAAGTGATGGTCGCCCCCGGGAAGCACCACAAGTTCTTTCGGTTCCCCTGCAGCCTGAAAAAGTTCGCGGGCATCAGTCACAGGGACCAACTGATCCTCCTCCCCATGGACGATCAACAGCGGCCTTGGGCTGATTCGGGCAACCAAGTCACGCATCTGGTATTTCCGCAGATCCTCGAGAAAACCCGGGTGTTTAGAATAAGTGCGTAACCCATCGCTCCAGGTAACGGTTTCTCCTTCTTCGAGTTGACGGAACTTTTCCTCACCGATGATCCTCTTGAGAACAGGAATCATGTCTACTGAAGAACTCCAGAGGCAGACGCCACGCACGCGGGAATCATTAGCAGCACACGCAAGAACAGCATTCCCTCCAAAGCTCCGGCCTAGTAAGAGAAAGTTTTGAAACCCTTCCCCCTCCAGGTAATTAAGAGCACAGGTGAGGTCATCCACGTTTTTCGTCAGGGTAGCCCTCGCAAAGTCTCCTTCACTTTCTCCAGATCCCGCAAAATCGAAACGGAAAACCCCAAAACCCGCCGTCGCCAGCCTTCTGGCAAGAGTAACCGCTCTCCCGCCTCCGTGGCGTGTCCCCAGGAAGCCGTGGCAGATGATCACCATAAAAGAGGGGCTCTTAGTGGCAGGCAAATCGAGGTCACCGATAAGCCTTTCTCCTTCTGAATTCAGGAAACTCACCTGCTTGCTCACCCTATCAAAAATCCCCCTTCCATCCCAGTTCTTCAGCAATCTCCCGGATCCTCGGCAAAAGATATTCCCGGGTGTTTCTGGCAGGGTCATCGAGAACCTCGTTCCAGAGTTTTTTCAGGATCCTGCCTACGATGGGGCCAGGGCGGCACCCCAAAACTGCCAAAACATCAGTCCCATCAATGGCCAAGTCCCTCATCTCGAAAGTGTTCTCTTCTCTTATGATCTTCCTCAGCTTCTCGCAAAACTGTTCAAAATCCACAAGGTAACGCAAAACCAATTCCCTGCTATGAGCAAGAAAATCGGCCTCCCTGACAACCAGGAGTTCTTCGATCAAGTCTCGCCCCACACGGGCGATGAGCCTCCGCATTCCCGCGGGCCCCATTTTCAAGTCAAGCATGTGCTCTCTCACGAGGACACTGACTCGTTTGATCATCTGGGTGTTGTAGCGCAGCCTCCTCAAGATCTGTTCAGCCATTCTTGCCCCCATTTTCTCGTGTCCGTAAAAGTGTCCTCTTCCATCCTCACCCCTTGAGAAGCACCTGGGTTTAGCGATATCGTGAAGGAGTACTGCCAAACGCACTTCCAGTGATGATGGGGTGTAACGCATTGCCTCAAGGGTGTGCTCTAAGACCGGGTACTGGTGAGAAGGATGGTACTGGGAAAAAAGCCACCCTTCTCTCAATTCAGGGATGATCAGAAAAAGCAATCCCGTCGACGTGAGCAGTTGCAAACCTTTCATAAAGTGAAGTGCCAACAACGTCCTGCTCAATTCGTCTCTGATGCGCTCTGCAGAAACCCTGCAGATGAGCTCAGCGTTCCTGACAATCCCGTGCTTTGTGCGATCCTCCAGGTGAAAGCCCAATTCGGCAGCCAAACGGACCCCCCGCATCATCCGGAGAGGGTCCTCAGAAAAGCGCTCTTCGGGATCACCGACAGCTCTGATGATCCCCTTCAGCAGGTCCCTCCTCCCATCGAAAGGGTCACAGAAAACCGACCTGATCGGGTCATAGGCAAGGGCATTAATTGTGAAATCACGCCTCGCAAGGTCTTCCTCAATCCCCTCGACAAAGTAAACCTTAGAAGGTCTCCGGAAGTCATGGTAAGAACTCTCGACACGAAATGTAGTAATCTCGACTGGGAACCCCGAGATGAAAACGGTTACAGTGCCAAATCTGATCCCTGTAGGAATCACCTTGAAACCAGCCCTGGTAAATATCTCTTCAACCTCCTGGGGACGGGCATCAGTAGCCAGATCCCAATCCTGAGGAAAGGATCCCAGAATCAGGTCCCTGATGCCGCCCCCAACCACAAAGGCTTGTTTGTGGTGTTCTGCAAGCAAGTGGCAAGCAGTAACTACTTCTTTCGGTAGTGCTATCCTCATCATTCAGCCCCTTTTAGAAGCTTTTCCTCCTTGCTAAAATAGTTTACCCTAAAACAAAAAATTCCTGCTTTTTTCCGTACCACTTCTGCAGGTTTTTCCAGAGAAAACAAGAAAAATAAAAATAGTAATTACAGGGGGGAGCATTTCGATGACCATCAACGCGCGCGACCGCATCCGGGGAGGACTTTTCGGAGTCGCCATAGGTGATGCCCTCGGAGCAACCCTGGAGTTCCTCACCCAGGACGAGATCAGAAGACACTTCGGCTGCCACACAGAAATCACAGGAGGGGGATGGCTCAAACTAGAACCAGGAGAAGTAACGGACGACACCCAGATGACTCTCGCTGTCACCAGAGGGATCCTGGCCAACCCGCAATCTCCCCGCGAAGCCGTGGGTAAACAGTTCCTTCACTGGTTTCAATCGAAACCCAGAGACATTGGAAACACCGTAAGGGCGGCTCTTTCCTTTTACCTCGAGTTCCAGGACTGGGACCAGGCATCTTATCACACTCACCAGGTGCTCGGTGGAAAAACAGCAGGAAACGGCTGTCTGATGCGGACACTCCCGGTAACTTTCGCCTACGACCGGAATCCCGAAAAAATGAACAAAATCTCCCGAGAACTCGCCAAAATGACCCACTACGACCCATTGGCGGAAGCAACCTGTGCCTTTTACAACAACCTCGCCCGCCAGCTTTTTCACTCACCGGAAAACGCCAGGGATAAAAAACGCTTTCTGGAAGCAGCACTCAAGGAAACAAAAAAGTACTGTTTTGATCTTCCTGCTGAAACACTGGAAACCCTAGAAAAAGCCGTACTCGAAATCTCTTCTCTTCCCAAAGAAGAACTCTCACCTACAGGTTTCTGCCTGGACACCCTTGTCTGCGCCATTTGGTGCTTTCTGCATACCCTCACCTTCGAGGAGGCATTAGTGGAAGCAGTAAACCTAGGAGGAGATGCAGACACTATAGGTGCCGTCTGTGGCGGGCTCGCCGGGACATTCTACGGTTACAGATCAATTCCTGCACGCTGGGTAAACATCCTCAAGCCGAAAGCAGAAATCGACAAGCTATCCCAGCAACTCTACCACCTGGTATCTGGAACAACCAGACACAGATAAAAGAGTTCCAAGAAGCCTGAAACCTTCTGAAAAAATTTCCGATTCCGAAAGGGTGAAACACATGCGGACTGGTATTGTCGACCTTCCCCTCCACCACGGACACTGCCCACGCTGGCTTTTCGAGCGAATGACCCGGTTGAGCAGAGCGGTTCTCACCTTGCTCATCCGGGAAGAAGGCCCTACAGGAGCCCTCAAAAAGCTCGCTGACCCCTTCTGGTTCCAGGCCCTGGGTTGCCTGCTGGGGTTTGACTGGCACTCTTCGGGATTAACCACAACTGTTTGTGGTGCCATCAAGGAGGGCCTGCGGGGGTGTGAAAGGGAACTGGGTTTATTCATCGCCGGGGGCAAAGGTCGCACCTCACGGAAGACTCCCCAGGAAATTATCTTGTACGGGGAAAAATTCGGCCTTCCCAGTTCTTTAGAAAGGCTTGTTTATGCCAGCAAAATGAGCGCCAAGGTGGACAACACTGCGGTGCAGGACGGTTACCAGCTTTACCACCACACATTTATCTTCACTGCTGGCGGTGAGTGGGCGGTGATCCAGCAGGGGATGAACCAAACAACCCGCCGCGCCAGACGCTACCACTGGCTAGGAAGCAAAGTTGAAGACTTCGTCAACGAGCCCCACGCTGCCATCTGCTGTGAGCAGAGGGAAAAATCAGTATTAAACCTGGTTGCCGAAGAAAGTAAAAAGTCCCGCCAAATGATCGCGGAACTTAGCAACTGCCGTCCAGAAGAGATCGTCAGGGAATACACCCACCTGACTCTGCCTTCCCGTCACTCCTTAAAAGAGGAGCACCTCCAGCCAGAGAGCTTGAAGAGGGTTCTATTGAAGACATACGAGATAAAGCCGCCTGATTTCGAAAATCTCCTCGCCATTCCCGGGGTGGGACCTAAAACCATCCGCGCCCTTTCACTGATTGCCGAGTTGGCCTATGGGACACGACCCAGTTACCGCGACCCGGCAAAGTTCAGCTTTGCCCACGGGGGAAAGGACGGCCACCCCTACCCGGTAAACAGAACAATCTATGACCAGTCAATCACCATCCTCGAGCAGGCAATCAAAGAAGCCAAACTCGGCAGGGAAGAAAAACTTCAGGCACTGCGCAGACTTCAAGCATTTCAAAAAAATTAAAGCAAGCAGTCCTGTAAGCCGGGTTCTGTCCCTCCGCTCATCACGGAGGTGATGATCATCTCTCTAGGACCACAGTTGCCTGTGGCCTCAAGCAACCTACCCGGAGGCGGAGCGGGCCACTCCATTGCCTCCCTATTCGGTCTTGCTCCGGGTGGGGTTTACCTAGCCGGCCAGTCACCTGACCGCTGGTGCGCTCTTACCGCACCGTTGCACCCTTACCCGACACTTGAAAGTGTCAGGCGGTCTCCATTTCTGTGGCACTTTCCTTGGGGTCGCCCCCACTGGGTGTTACCCAGCACCCTGCCCTGTGGAGCCCGGACTTTCCTCACGCACCATTTTTAAACTGGTGCGCGCGATCATCCAGACTGCTTGCCTCTACAAATTATAACACCCAGTCATTACTTCTGCAAATTGGGGGTTACATCGATTACATCGATGATTCATCACTCAGCCCGATCGCCCGTTCGATCTCTGCTTCCAGTTCTGCAGGAAGCCCCATAACTTTGACATTTAAGAAACCTCTGACAATGGTCGCAGTTGCTTCATCTTCACTGAGGCCGCGGGCCATCAGATACTCGATCTCTTCTTGAGCAATTTTACCTACAGCAGCTTCGTGAGAAAGGTCGACCCCTTCAGCGCGTGCCTCCAATTCAGGTATGGCGTGGATGACACCCTCTGGAGCAAGCATCAAGCCCCGGCACTCCAGATGACCCTTGACACCAGGGGCCTCTCCAACCAGGTGACCGCGATTGACGATGTAGCCGCCCATAGTGATCGACCTGGCAAGGATTTCGGCGCGGCTGTCTTCTCCCCGAAGCACTACACGAGAACCGACATCCATACGGGAATTCGGGTGCCCAATGAGGATAGTGTGATAGCGAGCCGTGCTTCCCCTCCCGATCAAGTAAGTTGTGGGGTACATCTCCAGCTTATCTACAGGATGCATACAGACGTAATTGGACAAGAAAACCCCTCCCTCCTCGACAACGGTCCCGGTCCGCGGCTGAACAGCCACCTTTTCTGCCCAGTTGTGAATCATCGTGAAGTTTAGTTTGGCGTTTTTCTTGATGTAGAACTCAGAAATTCCCACATGCATCCCTGAGACTACATGCCTACCCGAGGCACATCCGGTGATCACATCAAGTTCAGCGCCTTCTTCAACAATGACGATGTTGTGGACATTCTGAACAAGGCCCTCACTGGCAATATAGAGGCAAGCCTGAACAGGAAAAATCGACTTCACCCCAGGCAAAACCCTGATATAATAGCCTTTTTCTTCACCCGATATCGTCCTGGGATCATCTTCTCCCGGTGAAACAGCCTTCCACCAATATTGCTCCAGCCAGGAATATTTTTGCAGTGCCTCTCCGATACTCAAGATTTCGATTCCTTCTTGAAGAATAGTAGCCCGAACCACAGAATGGTCTTTCTGTATGTAAGTGCCTCCTCTTTCCTTTTCTGCGGCATCAACACCTACCCTCAGGAGGTCTTCAAACTCCTCACCTGTTAATTCCTCAGAGGCCACCGAGGCCAGCTTCTCTTTATTCTCCATCAATTGTCCTCCTTTCCAGGCAACGGGCACACTCACTGTAACCGTGCTCCTGAATCCACTTCAACAGTTCCTGAGGATTGAAGCCACTACAGGAAAAACGACCATCAAAGAGAACATGTCCCACATCTGCAGCCACGTACTCCAAGATGTAACCAGTATGGGTAATGATCAAACCGGCTTTCTGCCGTGTTTGTTTCAGTTCCCGCCTGGGACAATCAAAACCCCGAAAACCGTCCTTTTGGAGCAGGTAATTAATCACCTCACCGATCAAAGCAATGTTCTCTAGATCCACCCCTGACTCCGGCTCATCGAGAAGCACCAGTTCAGGGTTTTGTGCGAGGAGTTGCAGCAGTTCCGAGCGCTTGATTTCTCCCCCGGAAAAACCGGCATTGACATCACGAGAAAGAAACGACCTCAGATTCAGTTTCTCGGCCCACTCCTCGATGCGGACATCTCTTCCCTGGGCAGAGATCTTCAAGATGTCCTGCATAGAGACCCCGCGGAGCACAGGGGGCCGCTGAAAAGCAATACCGAGGCCCAAGCGTGCTCTCTCATAGACGGGCATCGAGGTAATATCCTCGCCCTTAAAGTAAATCTTCCCCCTGGTAACCCGAAACCTGCTGAACCCCATGATTGTCCCTAGAAGTGTAGATTTCCCAGACCCGTTGGGACCGAAGAGGACATGGGTTTCCCCTGGTCTGATGTGCAAGTTCACACCTTTGAGTATCTGTTTTCCCCCTACTTCCACGTGGAGATCCTCGATTTTAAGCATACTGCCTCCCTCAAATCTGACATAAGATTAGATTCTGATCCCAGTTTGTCTCCAACCTTAGATCATATTCGCCACCCTTCGATAAAAACCTCTTTATGCTCACTCCCAATTTCTGATGGCCTCTCAAAAAGAAAAGCTCTCCAGTCCTCTCGGACCAAAGAGCAGTGGCCAAGGCTAGTGCACAGCACAGGTTTACCATTATCAATCACTTTTCTTTGCAGCGCGTTTAGCACACTCATTGTAAACCGCGAACCAGGAGCAGCGTCGCAGTTTCTACCCACCTGATTAAAGGACAGTGGTCGCTCCCCGATAGATCAAACCCCGCATACTGTCAACAGTAACAGTGCTCCCATCCTCGAGAATCTCGGTTGCTCCACCCACTCCCACAACAACAGGGATCCCCAGATTCAAGCAGACAATCGCCGCATGGGAGGTTAGACCTCCCTCTTCGGTAATGATCGCCCCCGCCTTGCGCATACTGGGGATAAAATCACGGTCTGTGCTGGTAGTCACCATGATGTCCCCAGTTTTGACCTTCCGCATGGCCTCTTCCGGGCTCTTGCAGATCCTCACCGTCCCGATCACAGCACGGTTTCCTATTCCCGTGCCGCGGGCGAGAACTTCACCTACTATGTGCACTTTCAAGAGGTTAGTCGTTCCAGGCACACCTGCAGGAACCCCGGCAGTGATCACCACCAGGTCTCCGCACCTGATCAGCCCCTCAATGAGGCTTGTCTTCACAGCCTCATTGATCATTTCATCAGTATTTTCAGTCTGGGGAATCTGCAAAGGCCGAACACCCCAGACCAGGCACAACTTGCGGCAGACCTTTTCACTAGGCGTGACAGCGATGATCGGAGCCTGGGGTCTGTATCTGGAAACCATTCTCGCGGTGAATCCGGATTTCGTGGAAGTAATGATCGCCGCGGCACCCAGGTCCTGGGCAGTTGTGCAGGTGGCGTGGCTGATGGCATCGGTAATCGTCCGCGGAGATGTTGCCGCTCTTTGCAAAAGCAACTGTCGGTAGTTAAGCTCTTTCTCCGCCCGTTCAGCAATCCGGGCCATCACCCGCACGGCCTCTACCGGATACTTCCCCATCGCCGTTTCCCCGGAGAGCATCACCGCGTCCGTGCCATCGAAAATGGCATTAGCCACATCACTCGCCTCAGCCCGCGTCGGCCTGGGGTTGTGGATCATCGACTCCAACATCTGAGTGGCCGTGATCACAGGCTTCCCCGCCTGGTTACACTTCTCAATGATCCGCTTCTGAACCAGGGGCACCTCTTCTGTAGCAATCTCCACACCAAGGTCTCCCCGCGCCACCATGATCCCGTCCGCTGCCTTGATGATCTCATCAAGGTTCTTAACCCCTTCTTCATTTTCGATCTTGGCGATGATGTGGATGTCAGCATCCCGCGCCTCCAGCAGACGGCGGACAGCCAAAACATCGGCAGCCCTGCGCACAAAAGACGCAGCTATAAAGTCTACTTCGTGGTCGATCCCAAAGTTGATGTCAGCAACATCCTGTTCAGTAACCGCGGGGAGGTCAAGAGAAACTCCAGGTAGATTGACTCCCTTCCTGCTCTTGAGTTCCCCACCATAAACCACTTCACAGTCGACTTCCGTATCCCTAACAGCAACAACCTTGAGACCGATCATCCCATCATCAAGGAGAATCGTGTTCCCCGGCTGGACTGCCTGCGGCAAACCCTGATAGGTAACCGGGATCCGCTTTTCGTCCCCCTCAATTTCTTCAGTTGTCAGGGTCACGATTGAACCCTCACGCAGACAGACCTTGCCGTCTTTTAAGACCCCTACCCTGATCTCCGGACCTTTTGTGTCCAGCATGATCGCCAGCGGATAACCCAACTCTTCTGCTGCCTGACGCAGCTTCAGCAGACGTTCCCGGTGTTCTTCATGAGTGCCGTGAGAAAAGTTGAGCCTGGCAACATTCATTCCCGCTTTGATCATTTCTTTGATCACTTCAAGGGAATCACTGGCAGGCCCGATTGTACAGACAATCTTGGTTTTCCTCATCAGACCCCTCCTTCACAATTTTCAACCACACTCCACCAAAACCGGGGTCAGATCGCCAGTATTCCTGCTAATTCCCACATCTCCCTATTCAACTCTCTTTTCTTCTGCAAAACCTCTTCGAGATCAGAAACCACGACTTCTCCATTGACAACACCTACCATCTTCTTGGTTTCACCAGACATCAGCAAATCAATAGCCTTCGCTCCCAGGCGACTGGCTAAAATCCTATCAAGTGCAGTCGGGGTTCCACCCCTCTGAAGATGCCCAAGGATGGTGATCCTTGTTTCTAAACCTGTGCGCCGGCGAATCTCCTGGCCAATTTCCAATCCACTGCCTGCGCCTTCAGCAACAATGATGATGCTGTGAGATTTGCCCCGGTTAAGCCCACGCTCCAGCTTAAAAATGATTTCATCAATATCATAAGGGATTTCGGGAACAAGGATCGATTCAGCTCCACCTGCGAGCCCTGCGTAGAGGGCAATATGTCCGGCGTGCCGACCCATCACCTCAATGACGAAGGTGCGCTCGTGGGAAGTTGCCGTATCCCTGATCTTGTTGATCGCTTCGACGACGGTATTCACCGCGGTATCAAACCCGATCGTGTAATCAGTACCCGGAAGGTCATTGTCAATGGTAGCAGGAACTCCGACCACAGGAATCCCAAACCTCGCCAGGGCCAGAGCACCCCGTAAAGAGCCATCTCCTCCAATGACGACGAGCCCTTCGATCCCTTCTTCCTTAAGATTGGCCGCTCCCTGTGCCTGTCCCTCAGGTGTTTTAAACTCTTCACAGCGAGCAGTGTGGAGAATCGTCCCCCCTCTTTGGATGATGTCCCCCACAGAACCGAGAGTAAACCTTACGAATTCCTTTTTTAAAAGACCCAGGTAACCCCGACGAATCCCGATCACATCCAGGCCGTGATATATTCCCTTGCGGACAACTGCCCTGATCGCCGCATTCATCCCAGGAGCATCCCCACCACTGGTAAGGACACCAATCCGTTCAACGGGGCGCAATCGGATCACCCTCTTTCCCAGCAGGAGTTATTTTTCCCTTACGAAAAACTCCCTATTCTCCGGAGGCGCTCCCAGCGGCGATTGACTAATTCTGAAGGTGGGATCTCCCGGAGTTGTGAGACCCACTTCCGCAATTCCAGGCGGAGGTTCTCCGCCGTTGCTTTCGGGTCGCGGTGAGCACCACCCAAAGGCTCAGGAACAATGGCATCAATAAGTCCGAGTTCGAGCAGTTCAGTGGCAGTGATCTTGAGCGCTGAGGCAGCTTCCGGAGCACGAGAAGCATCTTTCCAGAGGATGGCAGCACAGCCTTCTGGAGAAATCACCGAAAAAACGGCGTGCTCCAGCATCAACACCACATCTCCGACACCTAAAGCAAGGGCACCACCACTTCCTCCTTCACCCGTAATAACCACAATCATCGGGGTCTCGATCCGGGCAAGAGAACAGAGGTTGGCCGCTATTGCCCAACTCTGTCCCCGTTCCTCGGCTGCGATCCCTGAATAGGCACCTGGAGTATCCACCAAAAAGATCACCGGTCGCTGAAACTTCTCCGCCTGTTTAGCAAGGCGCAGAGCCTTACGGAAACCCTCAGGATGAGGCATCCCAAAGTGGCAAGCAAGATTCTCCTTAGTGTTATGGCCCTTGCGATGACCAATAACAGTCACCGGACTCCCCTCAAAACGTCCGATACCACCAACAACCGCGGGGTCATCTCCGGTGCAGCGATCCCCATGAAGGAACAAAAAGTCAGTGAAAAGAAGTTCGACATAGTCAAGGAAATTGGGGCGCTCTGGGTGGCGGGCCAACTGCAGGCGTTGCCAGGGAGCAAGGTTCTGATAAGTTTTTTCTTTCAATTCTGCAGCCTTTTTCTCAAGCAAGGCAATTTCCGCCCTCAGGTCGATTTCTTTCTCACCAGCATACCGCTTGAGTTCTGCAATCTTTTTCTCCAACTCAACGAGAGGCTTCTCGAAATCCAGGTAAGTATTAGGCACGACAACTATCCCCTTTCCGAATGCAAGGCAAGGATATGGGCAAGAGTTCTTCTCATCTCCTGTCTGGGTACCACCAGATCGAGAAATCCGTGCTCAAAACAGAACTCAGCAGTCTGAAAATGGGGAGGCAACTTTTCGCGGAGCGTCTGCTCCGTAACACGGCGCCCGGCAAAACCGATCAGGGCACCAGGCTCGGCAATAACGATGTCGCCCAGGGCCGCAAAGCTGGCAGCAACTCCTCCGGTCGTTGGGTCAGTGAGGACAGATATATACAAGATCCTCTGATCATGAAGCCTGGAGATGGCGGCACTCGTTTTCGCCATCTGCATCAAAGAAAAAACACCTTCCTGCATTCTTGCTCCGCCTGATGCTGAAAAAATAACCAGGGGGACTCTCCTTTCGATCGCTCGCTCTACGAGTCTGGAGATCTTCTCTCCGACAACACAGCCCATGCTCCCCATAATAAAATTGGGGTCTAAAACCCCGATTACCACCGACCATCCTTCGATCGTTCCAGAACCGGTCAGGATGGCTTCCTTCAACCCTGTTGCTTGCTGGGCACAAGCGACTTTTTCAGGATAACCAGGAAAACCGAGGGGATCGACGGGGCCCAGGTCACTGTCAAATTCCTCAAAGCTGCCTTCATCGAGGGTGATGGCAATTCTCTCAAAAGCTGTAAGCCGGAAATGGTAACCACATTTCCGGCATACCTTGAGATTCTTCATCAGTTCCCGTGCATACAAGAGTTCTCCACACTTGGGACATTTGAGCCACAACTGCTCTTTCTTTTTTTCTTCCAAAGTCTCCGGTTTCACTGTAATGTACCGGTGATGCTTCCGCCAGATGTCTTTAAACAGCCTTCTCACCCCACAAAAACCTCACTGATTCCCTGGCCGAAGGGTTCTGATTCTCTTTCCTGCAGGGCCATGAAGGCCCTGCAGGAAACACTGATGATAAAAGCTGATAACTCCTCAAACAGGAACAGCACTAGTGAGGATCTCGTGCGCCTCTTCAGCTTCTGACTCTGGAACCAGGACCTCAACTGCACCCCCATCTCCGAAATGTGGAACACCTACAGGTCTGAGTGTTACTAGAAGGCCTTCTGAAGTGAGGATTTCTTTGATCGTTTCTGCGGCTGAGCGGTTCTGAGCGATGTAAACAACCTTCCACATCTTAACCCTCGGCCCCCTCCCCATCAAAATCCTAGATGATCCATTTCGACCTTTTATTTAAAGATCCTTCTTGACTTCATCACTTGTTTTGCAATATTGGGGAGAGGATTTTCGGAATTTTAGTCCGAGGTTTCAATAGAACCAAACTTGGTGTAAACGACCGCCTTCCCCCTCACTTTAATAGCAGCAGTATGCTCGGTAAACTGGGCAACAATAACCTCTCCCCGGTCTAGCTTTTCAGTATGGTGAAGTTTGGTATCTTTGCCGCGGGTGAGGCCGATCACAGTAACCCCGTTTTCCAGAGCCTTAATGGCAATGTAATCACCATAAACATAAGGCTCTATCACTTTTGCTTCCCCCTTTTTCTCTTGTATCAGATAATATACCATGTTTTTACTAAACAACAAAGACCTATTTTGCCGTAGTGGTTGCCACGGGTTCCTGCTCAAGAATGAAACAGGAGCCTGGGCCACAGAGTTCTTCAACTTTATACCACAGCTCTGGTGTTGCCTCAACCCAGAAAGAGGCATCTGTTTTCATCAGCTTTTTTTCTCTAACAAAGTAGAGGAATACAGGAGTAGAGCCAGGGTACTGGAGGAAAAGCGCCCGCAGTCGCTCAAACAGGTCAGGACTTCCCGCGAAAGGATTGACGCGGATGTAAAGAAACTCCTCTGGCTTCTGATTCAGAGGGCGGACGACCTCTCCGAAGACCCTGCAGTTGTCGTCCTGAACACTAACTCTTCCTTTTACAACGACTAATGCGTCCTCTCTTAAGAAGCGGACGTTTTTCGAATTACCGCGGGGGAAGAAAATCACTTCCACACTTCCCCCCAGGTCCTCAAGAGTAAAGTAAATCACTCCTTCCCCTCTTCTCGTGGTTGCCCTCCGCAGTGAGTTGACAATACCACCTATGACCACCTGCTCCCCATCCTGACACTGAGGCAATTCACTGATGCAAGAAGTCGTATGGATGGCAAGTTGTTCCTGATAGTCAGCAAGAGGGTGACCACTGACATAAAACCCGAGAGTTTCTTTCTCCCGAGCGAGAAGCTCTTGGGAGGGAAACTCAGGTATATCCGGCAACTTCCTTTCGTTCTGTGAAATCTGGGGATCCTGGAGCACATCGAAAAGGGACAATTGTCCCTCGACCTGGGATTGGCGATCTCTTCTGACTGCCTGAGCCTGTTCCAAACAGTCATCGAGAACCGCCAGCAACTGGGAGCGGCGCGCACCAAGGGAGTCGAACGCTCCACACAAAATCAGGCTCTCGATCACTCTCTTGTTAACCTGGCGGAGATCAACCCTGTTGCAGAAATCGTCAAGAGAAGAAAATGGCCCTCCTTGCTGACGTGCCCTGATGATCTCCTGAACAGCCCCCTCACCAACGTTTTTCACCGCTGCCAGACCAAAGCGGATCCTGTTGTCACCGACAACAGTAAAGTCCACCAGACTCTCGTTAACATCGGGAGGGAGAACCTCGATACCCATCCTCCGGCACTCCTGGATGTAGTAAGCAACCTTGTCGGAATTGCCGCGCACACTTGTCAGCAGAGCAGTCATAAAAGCAACGGGATAATTCGCCTTCAGATAAGCAGTCTGATAGGCAATCAAGGCATAGGCAGCAGAATGGCTTTTATTAAAACCATAACCTGCAAAATGCTCCATCAAGTCGAAAATTTGTCCGGCAACACCAGGATCTACACCTCTCTGGCGCGCTCCTGAGATAAAACTCTCCCGCAGTCCAGCAATCACTTCAGGCTTTTTCTTCCCCATTGCCCTGCGCAGGGAGTCGGCCTGGGCCATCGTAAACCCGGCGAGTTCGCATGATATCTGCATCACCTGTTCTTGATACAAAATCACACCATAGGTTTCATTCAAAATGGGTTCCAGGGCAGGGTGGAGGTACTTGACCTCGGTGTGACCGTTTTTCCTGTTGATAAAATCTTCGACCATCCCACTCCCCAAGGGGCCCGGGCGGTAGAGGGCGACTAGAGCAATGAGATCCTCGAAGCGGTTAGGTTTCATGCTTTTGAGAAGGTGGCGCATCCCGGTGCTCTCCAACTGGAAAACTCCGACGCTCTCCCCGGAAGCAAGAAGCTCGTAAGTCTTTCGATCATCAAGGGGGATTTCATTGATGTCGATCTGTTCACCCTTCGTTTCAGCCACGATCCGGAGAGTGTCTCCGATTACGGTCAGTGTCCTTAATCCCAAGATGTCCATCTTGAGAAGCCCGATTTCTTCGACAGTTTCCTTCGGAAATTGGGTGGTAACCGCATCACCAGTTTTCTGAAGGGGGAGATAGTTGATCAGTGGCTCTTTGGAAATTACAATTCCCGCGGCATGAGTGGAAGCATGGCGGGGCATCCCTTCAATCGCCCGCGCCAAGTCGAGGAGACGGCGCACCTCAGGGTCTTCGTCGTAGAGCTCCCGCAGTTCAGGAGAACTCTGAAGAGCCTTGTCGAGGGTGACACCCAGTTCATCAGGAACGAGTTTGGCGATCCTGTCGACATCGGCAAGTGGCAGATTGAGTGCTCGCCCGACATCTCTGATTGCTGCCCTCGCCATCATCGTTCCGAAGGTGATGATCTGGGCGACCCGGTCCTTTCCGTATTTTGACACAACATAGTCGATAACCTCTTCTCTCCGTTCAAAGCAGAAATCGATATCAATGTCAGGCATGGTAACCCGGTCAGGGTTGAGGAAGCGCTCGAAAAGGAGGCCGTACTTCAAGGGATCGATGTTGGTAATCCCGAGGGCGTAAGCTACCAAAGAACCGGCCGCCGACCCCCGGCCGGGCCCTACGAGGATCCCTCTCCGGCGCGCCCAGTTGACGAAATCCTGGACGATCAGAAAGTAACCGGAAAACCCCATCCTGCAAATGATCTCCAGTTCGTGCTCGAGGCGCTCCCTCGCTTCCTGAGGAATCTCTCCCTGGTAGCGCCGGGAAAGACCTTCCACACACAACTTCCTCAGATACGAATCCAGGTCATAGCCCTCGGGAACCTGGAACTCGGGGAGGTGCATCTGACTGAAATCGAAGTCAACTCGACAGCGTTCTGCAATCTCAAGTGTAGCCCTGAGAGCATCTTCGTCTTCTGGGAAGAGTTCAGCCATTTCCTGAGCGCTTTTGAGGTAAAACTCCGGTGTAGGGAAGCGAAGCCGGTTTTCGTCATAAATCGTTTTCCCTGTCTGGATGCAAAGGAGAACATCGTGAACCTCAGCATCTTCTTTTTTGATGTAGTGGACATCATTGGTTACAACCAACGGGATTTTCAATTTCTGGGACAGTTCCCGCAAACCAGGGTTGACTTTTTCCTGTTCAGGCATGCGGTGGTCCATCAGCTCCAGGAAAAAGTTGTCCTTACCAAAGATTTCTTGGTAGAGCCTGGCCGTTCTTTCAGCCTTCTCCAGGTCGTCAGCAAGCAGGGCTGCCGGTATTTCCCCCGCCAGACAGCCGCTGAGAGCGATCAGACCACTGCTGTATTTGCTCAAAAGCTCATGGTCGACCCTTGGTTTGTAGTAGAATCCTTCCAGAAAAGCAGCAGAAACGAGAGCGATCAGGTTTTTGTAACCTGTTTCATTTTCGGCGAGCAGCACCAAGTGATACTGGGAATCATCGAGACGCGGCTCCCGCTCGAAGCGCGTCCGCGTCGCCACATAGACCTCACATCCAATGATCGGATGAATCCCCTGCTCTCGCGCCAGGCGGTAAAAGTCGATTACTCCGTACATCACTCCGTGATCGGTGAGAGCAAGGGCCGGCATCTCCAGCTCTGCTGCTGCCTTGACCAGATCCTTGAGACGAGCAGCACCATCGAGAAGGCTGTATTCACTGTGAACGTGAAGGTGGACAAATTTACCACTCATTTGAGGTTACCTCACTGGATGACAAAATTTTTTGCTGCTGGTAGCATCTTTCAGAAAGCTGACGAGATCTTCGAAAGACCCGCGGTAATCGGTGACGATCGGGAGATTAGACCTATTGAGCAACCAGTCCTCAACGAGAAATGTCTTCATCCCCAAATCTCTGGCCACGAGGTCCTCTTCCACATCATTACCTACCATGAGGCAGTCCTGAGGATCAACCCCGAGAAAATCCAGAACCTCGCGGTAGTACTCGATTCTGGGTTTGCAGTAATGCATGTTCTCATAAGTAGTCACCAGATGGTAAGGAAAGTCACCGATATCCACCCATTTGAGGCGCTCCCTGACCGCTGTTTCCGGAAAAACAGGATTGGTGGCAATCACCACCTGGTTTCCCTTTTCAAAGAGAAACTCCATCAAGGGACGGGCAAGGGGGTTGGGATGAGTGTACGTCTTGAGATTGGCAAAATCCTTCTGGTAAAACTCATCGAACATCGAAACAAATACTTCCCTGGAGTGGTCGATATGAGAAAAGAAGTGTTCCCAAAAGACATCCTTATTGGTTTTTCGGGGATCGGTATTCTTGAGCATCGCCATAGTCCCGGCATTAATGGCAGAAACCAGCTTCTCCGGCTCGATGATGTGAGCGAACTTCTCGGAAACAGCGCGAAAGTAACCGTCAATAAACGTCTTCATGTCCATCGGCACGAGGGTGCCATCGAGATCGAAGAGAAAAGCCTTGAACACCATTGTTCCCCCTGCATCTTTATTTTTCGCAAAAGTGTTTCTTTTGGAAAAGAGTGTAACACAATTCCCTCACCAGAAACAAGTTTACTTATAATGCGAACAGCTTGAGCTAAAACTCACCACATCTAATCACCTCTTCCCTTCAGGCTAAAGGAAAAGAGGTTGGCGGGCTTTCTCAGAGTTCGAGTTGACAATGCCTGATTTTAAGATACTATGGGATAAGAAGCAAGCATTTCTCTGGTTCGGGGGAATCAACAATGCATGGCTCAATCTGGGTGTATCGACTTTACGATGTAGCTCAGGAAATCGACCTATCCCGTGCAGGAAGAATCCTGGCAGCAAAAAAGCCGGTAGTCTCGCGCCTCAAACTCTCAAAGGTACACCCAAAGGCTCTGGAAATCAAAAACCCCCCTCTGACTGTGGAACTGGAAAGGTGCACCCTCAGGATCAGAAATAAAGAATTTCCCGTATTCCCAAGAGGCCGCGCCTACGACTTCGGAGTTCTCAGTGTCATTCTCAGGATCCAGTTGCCCGAAAACCTAAAATACGGCGAGTTGAGGAAACTGGCGGTCAGCATCAACGAAAGTAAGGAACTGGAAAACCTCTTCACAACTTATCGTGATGATCTCTTGGAAGCACTCGGCCCCGCGCTCATCGATGCAGGGATCTCCGGATTCGTAGAAGACTTCACCATCTTCTTCTTCGAAAGGTGGCCACACGAGTGGGACCCTGTGCCTCTCCTGCTCGGTGAAGCAGACAAGGTAAGCAAGGACATGCGGCGGGAAACCCTGAAAAACCAATTTTCCTACAGTGACGACCGAACAATCATCACCTGGGATGCAGCACTCGTCTGCGAGCCCAGCGGAAGCACCGATGTCCCTGATCTGCTTGAGTTTGCCAATGCCCAGCTTCTAGAACTCAGGTATTACGACAACGTTCTCGACCGGGAACTGGCAGCGATGTACGACGCGATCGCCGAAGCAGGAAAAGGTGGCTACAGAAGATTAAAGAAATACCGGGAGATCATGAGACAGATGATGGAACTCGTGCTCGATGTTACCGAAATCACAGAAAAGGTGCAGAACGCCCTCAAAGTAACAGAAGATGTTTTCTACATGCGGGTATACACGGCAGCGCTGAAAATCTTCCGGGTTCAGGAATGGCTGAGAAGCATCGAAAGAAAAATCGAGGTCATCGAAAGGAACTACACCATGTTGAGTGATGAACTGGTAACCCACCGCTTCCTACTCCTGGAAGTAGCGATCGTCATTTTGATCACACTCGAGGTCATCCTCTGGTTCTGGGCTCCATAACCCACGCGTAAACCCTCGCCCGCAACAGGTAAATGGAACCCACCCCCGGGAGAGTTGAGAGTGATCAGGTTGAACGGAGAAACCGGAAGGAACCATCTTTTCGAGTGGAAAGAAAAGGAAAAAGAGTACCTGAAGCTGCTCGATCAAAAGTACAGCTTCAGCGAGGCCCTCAAAGCACTTGATGAAATCGACTGGGATTTCAAAAACTTCAACACCCAGTACTTGAGCCACAAATTCCACCCCTACCCGGCGCGCTTCATTCCCCAAATTCCCCTGACCTTCATCAAGCTTTTCACAGAAGAAGGAGATACAGTCCTCGACCCTTTCTGCGGCTGCGGCACAACGCTTGTGGAAGCCTTGCTGAATTCCAGAAATGCCGTGGGTAATGACCTCAACCCCCTTGCCGTGCTGATCAGCAAAGTGAAGACCACCTTGATTCCGGAAGAAAAGCTCCATTACTTGCACCGAAAACTGCAGGAACGGAAAAAAGGGGACCCAGACTCGGCGAAAATCGCCAGGGTCCTGAAAAACCTGCCGAACAGGAAGATCAGCAAAATCTTTGATGAAACAACAATCGAAAAACTGGAGTTGCTTCGGGAGGTCCTGCTGGAACTCCGCATAGAAGGAGAAAATGAACTCTGTGACCTCGGTAGTGTCGCCCTCTCGGCAACTGTCTGGTCACTCGTGGAAAACAGGAGTACCGGTGATGTTGAGGAGCAGTTTCTGAAAAAGCTCAGGTTGATGGAAAGCGAGCTTAAAAAAATGGCCGCCCTGATCAAGCACCCACCTCGTGTCGAGGTCCTTAACGATGATGCCCGAAAACTGGCGGTGGCAAGCGGTTCAGTAGACCTGATCGTCACCTCTCCTCCTTATGTCAATGCCTTCGACTACTACCGCTCCCACATGTACAACATGATCTGGTTGGACATGGATTTTGGTGCTTTCAAAAAGCAGGAAATCGGGGGGCACTCTCAATTCGTCAACAACAGGTTCAGGCTGCTCTCCCGCTACCTGGGAGACATGCTCCGGGCGCTCATCGAAATGAACAGGGTTTTAAAAAAAGGCCACCTCTGTGTGATCGTCATCGGCAACTCCAGCCTGGAATACGAAGCGATCGAGAGCCATAAGTTTTTTGCGGCAATGGCAGCCTGCACGGGATTCAAAAACCTGAAGACTATCCCCAGAAGCATTGACAAAACCAGGAAGTACACAAGTTCCGAAATTGGAAAAATTGAAGATGAATACCTGATACTCCTCCAGAAGACAGCAGAAGTTGAAGTTTCTGCGTCTGACGACGACTTTGTGACGACCGTCGTGGAGCAGCAGATGCATAGTTTCCGGGAGAAGGTCAAGGAAAAACCGGGAACGGGAGTAAGGGGTAAGAAACCTTCTGAGGAAAGGCTGAAGAAAAACATCGAAAAGCTTGATGAGGCGATTGCCAAGATAGCTGAGGACATCAGGCTCGAAAAATAAAAATGGTCGGGATGACTGGATTTGAACCAGCGACCTCACGGTCCCGAACCGTGCGCTCTGACCAAGCTGAGCTACATCCCGACTCAGGTTTATTTTACCCCGATTTCATCCTACCGTCAAGGCTTCGGTCAAGCTCCATCAGTTGTTTTAACCTGTAGTGCCTTGAAAACATCAAAGGAAGTTTTTGAGGATCCTGTCCAGTGAAAAGCCCTTTCAAGGCCCCCGGCAGATCGGAATAAGACCAGGTTCTTTAACTCACTTCGGATCAAGCGGCAAATCTTGAACTTTTACCCAGCGCTGGCGAGAGTATTTGGCCAACCCTTCAATAAGTTTGTCCAGCTTTCCCTCCTGAAGTTCCTCCAGCCGGCCCAGGTTAGCCACTATTTCCTGGCGCACTTTGCCGTCAAC
>LDZS01001799.1_pt1 | contig 21562 bp, 20 predicted proteins | sample 615471 | NCBI WGS metagenome assembly LDZS01 (sample SAMN03408295, study PRJNA278302) | terrestrial metagenome | isolation source: oil reservoir sample K3 | place: USA: Alaska, North Slope, Kuparuk formation | collected 2013
GGATCCCACTTCCCCTCTTGCCGATTCAGATTTTATGGGTTAATCTAGTAACAGATGGCCTTCCTGCAGTTGCTCTGGGTGTCGACAACCCAGAATCGGGCCTCATGGAACGCCCACCTCGCCCTCCTGGTGAGGATGTGTTTGCCCGTGGCCTGGCGAAAAAGATTCTGGTCTGGGGCTTTTTGATAGGATTGAGTTCTTTTCTTGTTTTTGTAGTTGTTTTCCTACTCAGCGGAGAACTGGTCAGGGCACGCACTGCCGCATTTTGCTGTCTTGTTTTCGCCCAGTTGGTTCATGTTTTTGATTGTCGCGGTAAGCAGGGCTTGCTTTTCGATGTTTGTGGGTGCAACTTTTACATCATCAGCGCGGTTGGTATCTCTCTCTTGATGCAGTTGGCAGTGATTTCTGTTCCTTTTCTCCAGGAGGTTTTTCAGACCGTTTCTCTTAATGGTCTAGAATGGATGATTGTGCTCGTGGCTGCTGGTGGGGCAAGTGTAGGCAACGGATTAGTCCACTGGTTCTACAGGATGGTTAAAGGGCACCTTCTGTTTGTTTTGAGGCCGAAAACTGCTGGACATGGTGGTGGGAATTGAAGATGGAGTTCTTTAAATGGCAGGGTTTAGGAAACGATTTTGTGATTCTCGAAGATTGTCAGTTCGCCGAGGAGAAGCTGCCAGGGCTGGCGCGAGCCCTTTGTGACCGCCACTTTGGAATTGGTGCCGATGGGATGGTTCTTCTTTTTCCGGGAAGGCGAGCTTCCCTCGTGATGAGGATCTTCAATCCTGATGGTTCTGAGGCAGAGATGTGCGGTAATGCTCTGCGCTGTGTAGCCAAGTACGCCTTTGAGAAGGGGCTTGTTGGTGACCCGGTGGTTGAGGTCGAAACAAAGGCAGGGATCAAAAAGGCAAGGATTATTCTGGATGGGCCGGAAAAGGGATTGGTGCAGGTTGATATGGGGGAGCCCGTCCTGGAAAGGGAAAGGATCCCTGTCATGGGGCCGCCGGGAACGAGAGTTATCGAAGAAGAGTTGGAAGTTGCCGGTGAGAAACTAGAAATTACTGCAGTTTCGATGGGGAACCCCCACTGCCTCCTCTTTGTGCCTGATGTCCAGGAGGCTCCTGTGGGGCAGATCGGCCCTTTGCTGGAGAAGCATCAGCTTTTTCCGCAGCGTACCAATGTCGAATTTGTTGAGGTGAGGAGCCCCCAGGAGATCGTTGTCCGGGTGTGGGAACGGGGAGTAGGGGAGACCTTGGCCTGTGGGACCGGTGCTTGTGCTTCTGCTGTTGGGAGTTTCTTATGCGGAAAAACCGGGCGTTCTGTCCGTGTGCGTTTGCCAGGTGGACAACTTCTGATAGAATGGTTGCCGGATAACCATGTCTATATGACTGGCCCCGCCGAAGAGGTTTTCCAGGGGGTTTTGAGCGAGAAATTTGAGCAGAAACTTGAAAATTTGATTCAGGAAAGGAGAGTTCAAAATTGAAGGAAGCAAAGCGCCTGGCATCATTGCCTCCTTATCTTTTTGCCCGCATCGAGGAGAAGTTGGAAGAGGCTAAAAAGAAAGGGGTCGATGTGATCAATCTGGGCATTGGGGATCCTGATCAGCCCACTCCTGAGCACATTGTCCAGGCCTTGATCACTCACGCCCAAAACCCCGAGAACCACCGTTATCCTACTTCTAAAGGTCTGCTGGAGTTCCGGACCTCTGTCGCCAGTTGGTATCAGCGGAGGTTTGGAGTTGAGCTTGACCCGGAAAGCGAAGTGGTGACCCTGATCGGATCGAAGGAGGGGATAGCCCACATTTCTTTTTGCTACCTGCAGGAGGGAGATGTTGCTCTGATCCCGGACCCTGGTTACCCTGTTTATGGTATTGGCTCTGCCCTCGCCGGAGCGGAAAACTACATCATGCCTTTGAAGGAGGAAAGGGGTTTTCTTCCCGACCTAGCAGACATTCCTTCAGATGTAGCTAGGAAAGCCAAGTTGATGTTTCTCAATTATCCTAATAACCCTACGGGTGCTGTTGCCGGGAAGGAATTTTTTGAAGAAGTGGTGGAGTTTGCCCGCAACTACGACATTATTGTATGCCACGATGCAGCTTATACAGAGATCACTTTTGATGGTTTTTCAGCACCCAGTTTTCTTGAGGTAGAAGGGGCAAAGGAAGTGGGTATCGAGTTTCACTCCCTTTCCAAGACCTATAATATGACCGGATGGCGTCTTGGTTGGGCTGCAGGTAATTCTGAGGTCATCAGAGCCCTGGGGACTTTGAAATCGAACCTCGATTCCGGTGTTTTCCAGGCGATTCAGCAGGCAGGGATTGCAGCTCTCGAAGGCCCTCAGGATTGTGTGGAAAAAATGCGCCAGTTGTATAAAGAACGGAGAGACGCTGTGGTTGAAGGACTGCGGCGTTTAGGTTGTCACCTTGAACCTCCTAAAGCGACGATTTACGTTTGGGCTCCCGTTCCTGGGGACTATACCTCTACAGATTTTGCCGAACTCGTTCTCGAAAAGGCTGGTGTCGTCATTACCCCGGGAATAGGATACGGGAAGTTTGGTGAGGGATATTTCCGGATTTCGCTGACAGTTGATAAGGAGCGAATTCAGGAGGGCTTGAAGAGGATTGAGCAGGCCCTGGGCAAACTCTACTAAAACAGCATTGTGCGGAAAGGAGTGAATCTTGGTTCCCGGGATTATAGAGGCTCTCGGGACCAGAAGCCGAGTTGCTGAAAAGTATGACTGGCTACGGCAGGGGTGAACACGAAGAAAACGGGATTCGGGCGACTGTCGAAATTCGCAGTGTCAATCACCGTTTTTTAGAGATTGCTGTGCGTCTACCGCGGACTTACATGGGTTTCGAAGAGAGGATCAAGAAAAAGATCCAGGAAAATGTTGCCCGTGGCCGGCTAGACGTTTATGTCACTATAGATGATAACCGCGAAAACAAGCGTAAGATAAAGCTTGACAAAGAATTAGCGGTAGAATATTATAATTACCTAAGAGAATTGGCGAAAATTCTGGAAATCGATTTTCAATTACGTGTCATCGACATCGTTCAACTTCCAGACGTGATCATTGCCGAAGAGGAAGAAAAGGACCTGGAAGAAATCTGGTCAGTTGTGGAAAAGGCCCTTGAGCAGGCAGTTGCTCATCTGGTGCAAATGCGAACCCAGGAAGGCGCCAACCTCTACAAAGATTTCTTGCACCGAAAGAAACAGGTTCGTCAACTTCTCCAGCAGATCAAAGAGCGGGCACCTCTTTTAAGTGAGGAACTGAGGGAAAAGCTAAGGAGTCGTGTGGAAGCACTTGTCGGAGAAGAAATAGAGGAAGAGAGGCTCTTGACAGAGGTTGTCTTTTATGCTGAGAGGAGCGATATCACCGAGGAAGTGGTGCGCCTTTTTTCTCATTTAGACCAGTTTTCAAAGTTGCTTGAGGCATCTGGGCCTGTCGGGAGGAAGTTGGATTTTCTGCTCCAAGAGATGAACAGGGAAATCAACACAATAGGGGCAAAGGCCGCAGATTTGGTGATTTCACCACTGGTTGTGGAGATAAAGAGTGAGTTAGAGAAAATGAGGGAGCAGGTGCAGAATGTGGAATGAGGTTTCGGGGATTATATTCAAGGAGGTTAATTAATTTATGGACATCAAGTTAATTAACATTGGCTTTGGGAACATTGTCTCGGCAAACAGGATCGTAGCCATTGTCAGTCCGGATTCGGCCCCGATCAAGAGGATTATCCAGGAAGCGCGCGACCGGGGGATGCTGATCGATGCCACCTATGGCCGGAGGACAAGGGCGGTGATCATCACTGACAGCGATCATGTGATCCTGTCTGCTGTTCAGCCGGAAACGGTTGCCCATCGCCTCTCCAGCAAGGAAACAAATCAGCAAATTGACTGACGATTCCCACGGCCAGGAGTGACAAAATTGGATGGGAGACCACTTCTTATCGTAATCTCAGGACCTTCGGGTTCGGGAAAAGGGACCCTATGTAGGGCACTGCGTCAGGTTTTTCCTGATTTGGCTTACTCTGTTTCGGTAACTACTAGGCCCCCCCGACCTGGTGAGGTTGATGGGGTCGATTACATTTTCCTTACTCCTTCTGAATTCGAAAAGCGTGTTCAGGAAGGAAAGCTCCTGGAGTGGGCTCAGGTTTACGAAAATTACTATGGGACACCGAGGGAGCCGGTTGAGAGATGGCTGGAGGAAGGTAGAGATGTCTTGTTGGAACTGGATGTCCAGGGCGCACTCCAGGTGAAAAAGCTTTACCCTGAGGCGCTGTTGATTTTTATCGTCCCTCCTTCAATTGAGGAACTGGGGGCAAGGATTGCCAAGAGGGGCACCGATACCAAAGAGGTAATCAAGAAACGCCTCAGTTGTGCAAAGGAGGAAATCAAGGCTGCCGCGAAGTACGATTATGTTGTTGTCAATGATCATCAGGAGGAGGCTTTGAAAAAACTGGTGGAAATTATCAGTATGGAGAAAATGAGGCGCCAAAACGAGGAGGGATCAGGTCATGCAACAACCCAGCCTTGACCTCCTTCTGAAAAAGGTCAGAAGCAAATACGAACTGGTGGTGGCGGTAGCAAAAAGGGCGCGGATGCTCGTGGATTCCGGTAAGCTGCCGAAGGACTCTTCTCATAAGGTTGTCACCGTGGCTCTTGAGGAACTTGCTAAAGACAAGATCCGCATCGAACGTCCGGCGAAAAAGGGAGGTAACCAGTGAGCCAGAAAAACATTGTTCTTGGGGTAACTGGGAGCATTGCTTCCTACAAGGCAGCGGAGCTTACGAGCCTCCTGGTTAAGAGAGGCTTTTCGGTTCATGTGGTGATGACCGCTGCTGCTACCAGTTTTATTGCGCCTTTGACTTTCCAGACTCTTTCCGGGAATCCGGTTCACGTGGACATGTTCTCTCCTCCAAAGGACTGGAATGTGGAACACATTGGCCTTGCCCAAATGGCTGATCTTCTGCTGATTGCTCCGGCAACTGCCAACTTCATTGGGAAGATTGCTGCAGGAATTGCTGATGATTTGCTTTCAGCCACGGTTCTTGCCACAAAAGCACCTGTCGTTATTGCTCCGGCAATGAATGTTGGGATGTACGAAAATAAAATTTTCCAGAGGAACATGAAGCTCTTGCGGGAATATGGGTATTATTTCGTGGAGCCTGAGGAAGGGAGACTTGCTTGCGGGACCGCAGGAAAAGGCAGGCTCGCTGACCTGGAGAAGATCATCAAGGTTGTGGAAAACCTTATCTTTCGAGAACAGGACCTTTCGGGAAAAAAGGTCCTGGTAACTGCGGGACCAACACGGGAACCCCTTGATCCCGTGCGTTTTTTGTCTAATTACAGTTCCGGAAAAATGGGTTACGCTCTCGCGGAAGAGGCGCGGGAACGAGGTGCCGAGGTGATCCTGGTAAGCGGTCCCACCGGTTTGAGTCCACCTCCTGGTGTGAAAGTAGATTTTGTGGAAACCGCCCAGGAGATGTTCGAGGCGGTTCTCAACTATTTCCCTGAGGTTGATGTTGTCGTTAAAGCGGCGGCAGTTGCTGATTTTCGCCCCAAACAGGTTGCCCCGGAAAAGGTAAAGAAGAGAGGTTCCTGTATGGTCATCGAACTCGAGGCGACACCTGATATTCTGTTCCACCTGGGGAAGCAAAAGAATAAGCAAATTCTGGTTGGTTTTGCTGCAGAAACGGAAAACCTCCTTGAGAATGCCCGTGAGAAGCTCCGGGAAAAGAACCTCGATCTCCTGGTGGCTAATGATCTCAAGCAGGAAGGCGCCGGTTTCCAGGTGGACACCAATATTGCCACTATCTTGTATCCAGATGGTGGTGTGCTCAGACTGCCTAAAATGACCAAGAAGGAGTTGGCTAGAGTCATCTTCGATGAGGTCGTTAAGTTGATCAAACTTCGGGAAAAGGAAGGTGATCGTTGAATGGCGCGGCGCTGGTTCTTTACTTCAGAGTCGGTTACTGAGGGACACCCGGACAAAATTGCCGACCAGATTTCTGATGCAGTTCTTGATGCCATTTATGAAAAGGATCCTTATGCACGGGTAGCCTGTGAGACACTTGTGGCCACCGGTCTGGTTTTCGTGACCGGCCAGATTACCACCGAGTGTTATGTGGACATTCCCCGGATTGCCAGGGAAACGATCCGGGAAATCGGCTACACGCGGGCAAAATACGGCTTTGATTGCGATACCTGTGCGGTGATCACTTCTATTGATGAGCAGTCTCCGGACATTGCCCTTGGCGTTGATCAGGCACTGGAGTCCAAGTTGGGAGAAGTCCAAGAACAGGAGTTGGGTGCAGGAGACCAGGGGATGATGTTTGGGTATGCGACTGATGAAACCCCTGAACTCATGCCTCTTCCCATTAGCCTCGCTCATGCTCTTGCCAGACGTCTGGCAGAAGTGCGCAAAAAGAAAATCATTCCTTATCTTCGTCCTGATGGGAAAACTCAGGTAACTGTAGAATATGAAGGGGATCGTCCGATTCGGGTTGATGCTGTCGTGGTTTCCGCTCAGCACCGACCTGATATAACTCATGAAACCATTGAAGGAGACATTATCGAACACGTGATCAAACACGTGATTCCTCCTGAATACATTGACCAGAACACGCGTTTCTTTGTCAACCCGACAGGCCGCTTTGTGATCGGCGGCCCCCAGGGAGATACGGGTTTGACCGGGAGAAAGATCATCGTAGATACTTACGGTGGGATGGCGAGGCATGGTGGAGGTTGTTTTTCTGGGAAGGACCCGACAAAGGTTGACCGGTCTGGTTCTTATGCTGTGAGGTACATTGCCAAGAACATTGTTGCTGCTGGCCTCGCCCGGCGTTGTGAGGTTCAGGTCGCTTATGCCATTGGTGTTGCCAGACCGATTTCCCTCGAAGTGAACACGTTTGGGACAGGGGTAATTCCTGATGAGGCCATCTGCCAGTTGGTAAGGGAGCACTTCGACCTAAAACCTGCGGCGATCATCCGCGACCTCGACCTGCGCCGTCCCATTTACAAGCAGACTGCTGCTTACGGACACTTCGGCCGTCCTGACCTTGACCTGCCCTGGGAGAAGACCGATAAGGCAGAACTCCTCAGGAAGGCTGCCGAAAGGTTGAGCTTTTCTCCAGGACGCTAGTCTGGAAATGAAAATTCGGTGGGAAAGTATTTCAGGGGTTACTAGGCTAAGAAAAGGGTTGCTTCAGGCAACCCTTTTGGCTTGATCAAATCGGGCTCGAGGAGAAGGATCTTCGTGGGAGTAGAGTGTGCCGAGGTTGTGGTGAACATTAGTCACTCACGTTTGGATAAAGTCTTTCATTATCGTGTTCCTCTGGGATGGGAAAAGCCACCAGTGGGTTCCCTGGTAACCGTTCCTTTGGGCAAGCGCCAGGTTCAAGGATGGGTAGTCGGCTATAGTTCTCCACCACCAGGTGTGGAGGTAAAAGAACTTGCCTCGGTGTTGAGCGCAGAACCGGTGTTTCCTGCTGACTTGATCGATCTTGCCCACTGGATGGCTGAATATTATTTTTACCCCCTTCCCGGGATTTTGAGGCTGATGGCTCCACCTCGAAAACCTAAGTCATTGAGGAACACCATTACACAGAGGTTGACGTGGTCACCTTCTCAAAAGATCCTCCTGACGCGGGAACAAATGGCTGCTCTCAGGGAAATCGAAGCCAGTCTCAAGGAGAGGAAGCACCGGGAGTTTCTTCTCCATGGAGTTACCGGAAGCGGGAAGACTGAGGTTTATCTCCGCGCTGCTCGTGTTGCTGTTGCCTCAGGGCTTCAAGTGCTTTATCTGGTTCCAGAAATTGGGCTCACACCTCAGGTGGAAGCGCGTTTTCGAGGTGCTTTTGGGGAACTGGTCGCTGTCTGGCACAGCAGACTGGCGCGGGGAGAGAGATACTTGATTTGGGATGAGGTCAAGAAAGGAAAAATTAAGGTGCTTATCGGACCGAGGTCAGCGGTTTTCGCTCCCTTTCGCCATCTTGGCCTGGTGGTCGTTGATGAGGAACATGACCCTTCTTATAAAGAGCAGGAACAGCCCTACTACAATGCCCGTGATGTTGCCAGGAAGCGGGCGCTCCTGAATGATGCGGTTTTAATCCTCGGAAGCGCCACACCTTCCCTCGAAAGCTATACCCGTGCCCGCAAGGGTGGAAGCAAGCTTCTCGTGCTAACCAAAAGACCCGCGGGCCGGTTTCTGCCTCGGGTCACCCTTATCGATCTGCGGGCTGAGCAAAAAGCCGGAAATATTAGTCTGCTGAGTTCTTATCTGAGAGAAAAGATCAGCGAGCGGCTCCAGAGAGAGGAGCAGGTGATCCTGTTTCTCAACAGGCGTGGTTTTGCGCCGATGGTCTTCTGTGCCTTTTGCGGTTATGTCATCAGGTGTAAGAACTGTTCGATCTCTTTAGTCTACCACCGGACGACGCGGGACCTGCGCTGCCACTACTGCAATTTCAGGTGTGACCTGCCGGAAGCCTGCCCCTGGTGTGGAAGTTCCGGAGGAATGAGACTGCTCGGGGCAGGGATTCAGAAAATCGAGCAGTTGCTTTCCAGGCTTTACCCGGAGGCCCGGATTCAGAGGCTGGATCTCGATGCAGCCAGGAAGAAAGGAGCTTTTGCTGAGATTTTGGGAAGGTTTGCCAGGCGGGAGATCGACATTTTGCTGGGTACCCAGATGGTCACAAAAGGTCACGACTTCCCTGGGGTTACTCTTGTTGGTGTTCTCAATGCTGATCTGTCTCTCCACCTTCCCGATTTCCGGGCTGCAGAGCGTACTTATCAATTGCTTACCCAGGTCGCCGGTCGCTCAGGACGAGGGAGGATTCCTGGAGAGGTCGTGATTCAGACCTATTCTCCGGATCATTACAGCATCAGGGCAGCGTGCTACCACAACTATAGTTACTTTTATAAGGAGGAGATGGGAAGACGCTTCTACTTCGGTTATCCCCCACTTATAGGACTGGTGAGGGTTCGGGTGAGTGGGAAGAAGGAAGATGAGGTTACAAGGATCGCCGAGTCTGTTGCCAAGGAGTTGAAAGAGCTTTTAGAAGGCTCTGCTGTGACTGTCCTGGGCCCCGCTCCCGCGCCTGTCCTCAAAGTTAAGGGCTACTACCGGTGGCAACTGATGCTGAAAGGGGACATCTCTGAGCGGAGGGCCGAGATCAGGAAGTGCCTGAATTACTACCGTAGCAAATCGAATGTTATAATTAGTGTAGATGTCGACCCTTTCGGTTTTTGAGAGAGGAAATTCCAAGAAGGAGATGTCAGGAAATGGCCGTCTACAAGATAGTGGTCATCGGTGACCCTGTTTTGAGGGAAGAGGCACGGCCTGTCCCGGAAGTTACCAGAAACATTCAGAAATTGCTCGATAATCTGGCTGATACGATGTATGCTGCTAGAGGGGTTGGGCTTGCTGCTCCCCAGATCGGTGTCTCGAAAAGGGTGATCGTGGTTGATGTTGGTGAAGGGTTGTGGGAACTGGTCAATCCTGAGATCGTTTCCAGAGAGGGAGAAGATGTTAATGTTGAAGGTTGCCTGAGCATCCCTGGGGTTGCCGGGAAAGTCAGGCGAGCATCTCGTGTTGTTGTCCGGGGATGGGACCGCAATGGAAGGGAAATCGAAGTCGAAGCCAGTGGCTTAGGCGCCCGCGCCCTTCAGCATGAGATCGATCACCTTGATGGAATTCTTTTCATAGATAAAGCCATCGAGATCTTTTCTTAGAAAGAGGTTCTGGTAGATGAAGATTCTTTTTATGGGAACATCGAAATTTGCCATTCCTACTTTGTTGGCGATTCTCCAAAGCGAATGGCAACTAGTGGGGGTGATTACCCAGCCCGACCGCAGGAAGGGTAGGGGGCTCAAAGTGGCGCCTCCACCGGTAAAAAAGTTTTGTCAGGAACACGGTGTGCCTGTTTATCAGCCCGAGTCGGTGAAAGATGCCGGTCTGCAACCGTTTTTTGCGGAATTGATGCCAGATGTGATCGTTGTGGTCTCCTTCGGGCAGTTGCTCCCTTCCTGGTTGCTAGAACTCCCCCCTTTAGGCTGCCTGAATTTGCATCCTTCTCTTTTGCCGGCCTACCGCGGTCCGGCTCCGATTCAGAGGGCGATCATCAACGGGGAGAAGGAGACTGGGGTGAGCACGATGTTCCTGAACGAAAAGATGGATGCCGGGGACATCATTCTCCAGCAAAGAGTGGAAATCGGATCGGAAACGACTTTTGGTGAACTAGAGCAAGTGCTGGCGGAGAAAGGTGCTCAACTGATGATGGAGACTCTAAGGTTAGTGGAGCAGGGAAAGGCTCCCCGGATTCCCCAGGACGAGGTGAAGGCCACCTATGCCCCTCCAATTCAGCCGGGAGAGAGGGAGATTTCATGGGATCACCAGGCTGAGGCCTTATTTAACAAGATCAGGGGTATGAATCCTGTGCCAGGGGCGTATACTTTTTTCAAAGGCAAAGTTCTCAAAATCTGGCGTGCCCAGGTTCTGCCTGGTGTTCCTGGAGAATTCCTTCCGGGTCAGGTTACTGAAACTGACAAGAAGCAAGGTTTCATTGTCCAGACAGGAGAAGGCCGCCTCCTGATCAAGGAAGTTCAACCCGCGGGTCGTCCTCGAATGAGTGCAGCCGAGTTTTTGCGGGGATATCGCCTCCAGCCTGGCACAGTTCTGGGGGAGTAGGTTAACGTGCGTGCCAGGAAGCGGCTCTTTATTGGTCTGCTTACTCTGGGGGTTGTGGTGATCCTCGGGCTCGCAGTTTTCTCAGTTTATCTTGCGCTCAACTGGGAAAATCCGGTTAACAGGCTTATTTTTTATCTTTTGACCGTTGTTTTCCTGGGTGTTTTGGGGATTGTCTCCTTTGGGATTTTTGGGATCGTTCTGACCATCTGGAGCGTCAGGAGCTTCCCTTCTTTTCAACACTTGATCAGGATTACTCTCAATGTGCTTTACCCACTGTCACTTGTTTTAGGACGGGTTTTCCGAATACCGATAGAAAAAATTCAGGCCTCCTACATTGAGGTGAATAACCAGTTGGTGCTTGCGAGGAGGGAAGTTGTCGAGCCAGAGGAACTCCTGATCCTGGCTCCCCACTGTCTCCAGTGGTCTGAATGTCCTTACAAGATCACCCTTAATCCTGATAACTGCAGAAGGTGTGGAAAGTGCCAGGTTGCTGCTCTGCTTGAGTTGCGGGACAAATACCGTGTTAAACTGGCTTTTGCTACTGGAGGCACCCTCGCCCGGCGTTTTGTCAAGATGTACAAGCCCAAGGCGATCGTCGCCATTGCTTGTGAGCGTGACCTCAGCAGTGGGATCCAGGATACCAATCCTCTGCCGGTCCTTGGTGTTTTGAACGAACGCCCTTTTGGACCCTGCTTCAACACGAGGGTTAATTTGGAGGAAGTTGAAGAAGCCGTTCGCTACTTTATCTCAGGACCGAGGTGAGCAACTTCCAGTGAAGGAAAAAAGGTCGTTAAGGTTTTCGTCAGCAAGGGAGGGAGCTGTCCGCGTTCTTCTGGCTGTCGAACAGGAGGGAGCATTTGCTAATCTGGTCTTGCGAAAAATAGCCTTGGGAAACAGGCTCAAAAAGGTGGATGTCAACCTACTGACAGAACTTGTCTATGGTACTCTGCGCTTCCAAAATGCTCTCGACTGGGTGATCGACCAGTTTTCTAGTGTACCCGTGAAAAAGATGCACCCAGTGATCCGGAATATCGTCCGTACCGGTGTCTATCAATTGCTTTATCTCGACCGCATTCCCGCCAGCGCTGCCTGTAATGAAGCGGTGAAGCTGACGAAGAGGTGGAATCTCGGAGGGCTGGCAGGTTTTGTTAATGGACTACTCCGCAGTATTGCCCGCAATGTGGGGGAAATCAGCTATCCTTCCCTGGAAGATGATCCCGTTCTTCACATCAGTGTCAAATACTCTCACCCGGCCTGGCTGGTGGAACGCTGGTTGTCGAGGTTCGGAAGAGAAGAAACGATCAACCTCTGCAAGGCGAACAATCAGGTTCCTCCCCTCGTTTTGAGGTGCAACACCCTGAAGACCTCACCCGAAAAGTTGCAGGAATTGCTGGAAAAGGAAGGCATTGCTGCTGAGCCAAGCCCCTTGCTTCCTGAGGGGTTGAGGACCAGAAACATTCCTTTCTTGGCCGAACTCGATGCTTTCCAAGAGGGGCTTTTCGTTGCCCAGGACGAAAGCTCGATGCTTGCTTCTCATCTTCTGAACCCCTGTCCCGGCTCCTTTGTGGTTGATGCCTGCAGTGGTCCCGGGGGGAAGACGACCCACCTTGCCCAGTTGATGAAAAATCAAGGGAAAATTCTGGCGCTCGACATCCATGAACACAGATTAAAGCTCGTGGAAGAGGCCTGCTTCCGGCTGGGAATTTCCATCGTGGAGACCCGGCTTCTCGATGCCCGCGCCCTCCCCGAGGAGTTGTGGGAAAAGGCCGATTACCTCCTCGTGGATGTCCCTTGTTCAGGGCTTGGGGTGATCCGCAGGAGACCTGATCTCCGGTGGCGTGTTCAGGAAAGTGAACTTGAGAAGTATTCGCAGCAGCAACTGGAAATTTTGAGTGGTGCCAGCAGGTGTCTGAAAAGAGGGGGAATCCTTGTTTACAGCACTTGTTCTACAGAACCGGAAGAGAACCTCGACGTCGTTTCCCGCTTCCTTGCTGCCAACCCTGATTTTGAGGTGAAGGATATCAGGCCTCGGCTTCCTTTCTCTCTGGATGATCACCGTGACCGGGAGACGGCTGCTGCTGGCTACTTGCAACTGCTGCCTCACAGACACCACACGGACGGGTTTTTCCTTGCCTGTCTGGAAAAGCTAAGATAAAAAAGCCTGGTGGTTCTGGTGTGTTTCCGAAAGATCGAAGAATGGCTGAACGGTTTTTGGGAAGGGCTTTTCCGAAAAACCAGAAATCAAGTGGAACCGGTGGAAATTGCTCGCGCTCTAGCCCGAGAACTGGAGTTACAGAAGAGAATCAGTGTCTCTCGGGTGTATGCTCCTAATGTTTTTATCGTCAGCTTAGGGAAAAGTGATTTTGAAAAGTTTGCTCCCTTACAAGAACCTCTAAGCAGGGAGCTTGAAGAGTTTCTCTTGAAGAGGGCGAGGGAAAAGGGTTTTACCTTCATTGGGAGGCCGCAGATCACCTTTTGTGAAGACCAGAACCTGCAGCCTGGGGAGATCAGAGTAAACACCGGTTTTGCTGTTTCTGAGGAGCAAGAGAGACTCTTCTTGCCTGATGGCGATGAGGAAACCGGACAGACAATGGTGTTCGATCTCAGAAATTCTGGAGAAAACACTGGTGAAGTAGTTTTAGTAGTGGCTGCAGGCCCGGATCAGGGAAAAAGGTTTTTTCTCAAAAGAGGCGAACGCTACATTCTGGGAAGAAGAGCTACCTGCCAGATCGTGCTCACTGACCCGACTGTTTCCCGGGAGCACGCTTTACTGGAATGGCGAGATGGAGAACTTTACCTTACGGATCTGAAGAGTAAAAACGGCACTTACGTTAACGGTTCCCGGATCGTTGAGCACTGCCTCCAACCAGGAGACCAGATTCAGGTCGGGGAAAATCTTCTAGAATTCGAAGGAGATTAAAAGGTGATCGTGATCTGGCTCTTTTTACTCAAATACTCACCCCTTATTTGCCTCTATTTTTTCTTTATTGCTCTTCTCCTGGTGAGATTCGGGAAAATGAGGAGGGTTTTCCTCAGCCTTTTCCCAGGCCTCTTGCTTGCTTTGGGAAGTGCAGCACTTTACTTTTTTACCACTTCGCTTCCTTTCTGGGGTTTGGTTTGTCTGGGGATCGTCGCCTTATTCCTTTCTGCCGGATGTTTCTCATATGTGTGGTGCCGGAGAGGAGATTTTTTGTTGCTTCTCTTTCCTGCTGTTCTTACTGGGATTGGCCTTGTTTTCCTCACAAGGATCGACTTTCTGCTGGGCTTACGCCAGTCCTGCTGGGTTGTGCTGGGTTTGCTTTCCCTCTGGGTGCTCCCCAGTTTATTAAAGAGCTACCGGTTTTTCCTCAACTACAAGTATTTGCTGATGGTAGGGGGACTGGTACTGCTTGGTTCGCCTTTTTTGCTGGGAATTGAGGCTGGTGGTGCCAGGAACTGGATCTCTCTTGGCTTTTTTTCTTTCCAGCCTTCGGAATTTGCCAAAATTTTGATGATCGCTTTTCTGGCAGGGTATCTTGATGAAAACAGGTGGGTGCTCAGGCGTTTCCCTGGTCTCGGGCGCTACTTGTCCCCCTTGCTGACAGGTTGCGGCCTTTCTCTGCTGTTCCTGGTTCTTCAGCACGATCTGGGGATGGCGTTTCTCTTCCTGGTGACCTTTTGGGTGATCGTCTTGGCGGCCACGGGTCACATTTTGCACCTATGGGGAGGGTTGCTGCTTTTCCTTGGGGGTGCTGTTGCGGCTTATCACTGTTTTCCCCACGTCCAGGAGAGGATCGCTGTCTTCCTGGATCTGTGGGGGCACGCTAACACGGGTGGCTACCAGGTCGTCCAGTCGATTTTTGCCCTAGGCAATGGGGGAGTGTTCGGGTGGGGTCTGGGAAACGGTTTTCCCGAGATGATCCCTGAAGTGCACACTGATTTCCTTTTTTCTCTGATCGGAGAAGAGTTGGGTCTGGCAGGAACCCTCGCTGTTGTTGTTCTCTATGTGATCACTGTCTGGCGTGGTTTTCAGATCTCTTTGCGGTCGAGGGATGGGGCGGCTCGTCTTCTTGCTTTTGGTCTTACTTTCTCGCTGGCTGTCCAGGCACTAGTGAATCTGGGAGGGGTTACTGGGTTGATCCCCCTCACAGGAGTCCCTCTGCCTTTCTTGAGCTATGGGGGAAGTTCACTCGTTTCTTCCTATATCATTGTTGCCCTGCTTTTAAAAGTGAGTGAAGAGGTTGGTGAGGCTGGTGTCAGGTCTCATCAGGAAGTTTAGCATCGTTGTTTTTGCTTGCTTCCTGGTTTTTTCTCTGTGGCTGGTTTACCTGCATCTGAGGCTCGGCCCTTCTCTGAGGGAAAAGCATGGAGATCCCAGGTTATGGGTTTTGGAAAACCGGGTCCTGCGAGGAGGAATTTACACCAGGGAAGGCGAAAAAGTAGCAGAAAGCTTGCGTATTGGAGAAAAGGTGATCCGTTGCTATCCATATGGAAACTTGTACTGCCATCTTCTCGGTTACCATTCGCGTCGGTTGGGAAAGTGTGGGTTGGAAGGCGAGTATGATCTCTATCTCCTGGGGCTAAAGGGTGATTTTTGGAGGAGTCTGTTGCTCCGTTCTGGTTCTGGTGAACCCCGCGGCAATGACCTTTATCTCACCATCGACCACCAGATCCAGGAGCGGGCGTGGCAGCTTCTCTCTCCCTATCGTGGTGCTGCCGTTGTTCTCAACCCCCAGACAGGGGAGGTTCTCGCTCTTGTCAGCACTCCAGGTTTTGATCCCAACCCGGAGAATCTGGAGAAAAACTGGGAGCAGATCAGGAGTGACCCGCGTCACCCAGTGGTCAACAGAGCAACTTTTGGCCTTTATCCTCCAGGCTCGGTTTTCAAGATCGTAACCGCAGCCCTAGGTCTTGAGTGCTTTCCGGGTCTGGAGAGAGAAGTTTTTTCCTGTCATGGGGAACTGATCGTTGCAGGGAGGCATTTGCGTGACCTGGAGCCCCACGGAAAAGTGAATTTGAAGAAGGCGCTCGCTGTTTCTTGCAACAGCTACTTTGCGGCACTGGGGTTGCGTCTTGGTGCTGAACGGTTCTCTTCCGGTTTACGGGACTTTGGGTGGGGTGAGGACATCCCTTTTGAACTACCAACTGCAAGGATCTCCCTGTCAGGAGAAAGCTTGGCCACAGCTAATGGGCTTGCCGAGGCTGCTGTCGGACAAGGAAAGGTCCTCGTTACTCCTCTCTTCATGGCTCTTGTGGCTGCAGCCCTGGGTAACGATGGGGTAATGATGGAACCGTATCTTGTGCGGGAAATTCGCGGTCCCCGGAATGAGGTGCTTTGGAGGAGGTCACCGAAGGTCTGGCGCAGAGTGTGCAGTCCTGAGGTGGCTGAACAGGTGAAAGAGGCCATGGTCGAAGTCGTCAATTCAGGGACGGGAACAGCGGCATCTCTGCCAGGGATTCAAGTGGCAGGAAAAACCGGAAGTGCGGAAAACCCGAATGGGAAGCCTCACGCCTGGTTTGTCGCTTTTGCGCCAGCGGACAACCCCTGCGTTGCAGTCAGTGTTCTTATCGAAAACGGTGGCGAAGGAGGAAGGGTGGCGGCACCAATCGCCCGCGAGTTGATCAGACTTGCTCTCACTGAGGGGGTAAGTGAGTAAGTGCTCGGTAAGGTTCTCGGAAACAGGTATGAGATTATTTCCAGGCTGGCCTCAGGAGGGATGGCCAATGTCTACCTGGCTCGGTGCCGGGTCTTGAACCGCCTGGTGACGATAAAAGTCTTGAAGGAAGAGTTGGCCGAGGACAAGGAGTTCCTCCAGCGTTTTCAAAGAGAAGCACAAGCTGTTGCCAGTCTCTCTCACCCGAATATCGTCAACATCTACGATGTCGGGGAGGAAAATGGGCTCCCTTACATCGTTATGGAGTATGTAGAAGGGGAAAACCTCAAAGAGGTGATCAGGAGGAAGGCTCCGTTTTCCCCACAAGAGATCGCCAATATCGGAGCCCAGGTATGCGCTGCCCTTGCCCATGCCCACGAAAAGGGGATCGTCCACAGAGACATCAAGCCTCACAATATTCTGGTTACAACCGGAGGCAGGATTAAGGTCACCGACTTTGGCCTGGCGAGGATGCTTTCTGCGCCTTCGGCGAATGTGACGCAATCAGGTACTGTGGTCGGCTCGGTTTACTACTTTTCGCCTGAGCAGGCGCAGGGACGCGAGGTTGACCCCAGGTCTGACATCTATTCCCTCGGAGTCGTCCTCTACGAGATGGCAACTGGGGAGGTGCCTTTTAAAGGGGACAATCCGATCTCGGTCGCTCTCAAGCACTTGCAGGAAGAACCTCCTCCTATCCGTCAGAAAAACCCTGCCATTCCCCCGGAACTAGAGCAAGTGATTTTCAAGGCAATGGCTAAAGACCCTGAAAATCGCTTTAGCAGTGCCGATGAAATGAGGAAAGCATTGACTTGGGGGGATTTTGCAGAACTCGCGGGACCGGAGGAGGAGCAGACCCGGGTGCTTTATCGCCCTCGTAAGCGTAAGCCGCGCCTGCGGGGTTGGGTCGTAGTTGCCCTTGTTGCCATTTTATTTGTTGCTGCTGGCTTTCTGCTCGGCTCAATCTTGCAGCATTCAGAGGAGGTTACTGTGCCCTCGGTAACAGGGCTTCCTCTGGATGAAGCCAAAGAGAAAATCATAGGACTTGGGTTACGCTATCAGGTTCACGAAATTTACGATAGGAAAACACCTGAAGGGGTCATCGTCCGCCAGAGTCCTCTCGGGGGAACTCGGGTCAAGAAGAAGCGGGTTGTCGAATTGTGGGTGAGTAAAGGGCCCCGGCTTGTGTGGTTGCCTGATGTCAGAGGTTATCCTCTTCAGGAAGCGAAGGCTATTTTGGAAAGTAGTGGTTTTAAGGTTAAGGACCCTGTTTCTGAATTTTATGATGAAAAAGTTCCCGCGGGCTCAGTAATCAGCCAGGTTCCCGAAGGTGAACAAAAAGTCGCTGAAGGCTCTCAGATCAGCTTGATCGTCAGCAAGGGCTCTCCTCCCCGGCAGGTGGTCATGCCTTCACTGCTGGGGTTGACTGTGGAGCAGGCTTCGAAGACCCTGGAAGATCTAGGGCTGGTCTTGGGAGAAATTAAGGAAGAGGAAAGCCAGGAGTATCCTTCAGGTGTGGTCTGCGGTCAAGAGATCGAGCCGGGAACAGTCGTTTCCAGCGGGGAAGTGGTCGACATTGTCAGGAGCAAGGGGCCAGGACCTGGGGTTAAGGTTCTTCCTTTGACTCTTAAAGCGCGGGATGATGGTGAGGTTAAGATCGTTGTCCGCGACCAGCGCGGAGAGCGGGTGATCTACCAGCGTTTCCACCACTCAGGAGAAGAGATCACTCAGGATGTAGAGGTCTTTGGAACAGGTGAAGTTCAGGTATACTTCCAGGACGAACTTGTAGAAAAATACCAGGTGTAGAGGGTGAGAGGAGGCATTGATGAAAGAGGGAATTATTGTCAAGGGCTATGGCGGCTTTTTCTTTGTGCTGTCAGAAGGCAGGATCTGGCGCTGCCGGGGGAGTGGCCGACTCCGGTATGAAGAACAGCGCCTGCTTGCCGGAGACCGCGTTCAGTTCGAGCCATCGGGAGCAGAAGAGGGTGTCATCAAGAAGGTTTTGCCCCGCAGAAACATGCTCGTTCGTCCACCTGTGGCCAACGTCGATCAGGCCATTATCGTCTTTTCCCTTGCTCAACCGGAACCTGACCTGATTTTGCTCGACCGTCTCCTTGTTCTCTGTGGATATGAAGGTGTCGAGGCAGTGATCTGTTTCAATAAGATTGACCTTGTTTCTCCGGAAACCGCTTCGGAGTTTGCTGGACTTTATCAGAAGGTCGGTTATCCGACTATTCTCACATCGGCAACGCGGGGAGAGGGGATTGAGAACCTGAAGGGTCTTTTGAAGGACAAGATTTCAGTTTTTGCTGGCCCTTCTGGTGTCGGGAAATCGTCACTGCTCAACTCCCTTGAGCCTGGTCTTTCGCTGAAAACAGGGGAAGTGAGCAGGAAGTTGCGGAGGGGGAGGCACACCACCAGACACGTGGAACTGCTTTCTGTCGGAGGGGGTTTGGTCGCCGACACTCCAGGGTTCAGCAATCTCGAGTTGCCGCCTATGAAAACCACAGAACTTGGTTTGTATTTTCCCGAGATCAGGGAACTGGCAACGGGGTGTCGCTTTCCCGATTGTCTCCACCTCCGCGAACCCGACTGTATGGTCAAGAAAGCGCTTGCCGACGGTAGCCTTATCGCCAGCCGCTATCAGAATTACCTGAGGTTGCTTTCAGAAATCATGCAAAAGGAGAGGAATTACAAATAATGAAGATCCGGATTGCTCCATCGATCTTGACAGCAGATTTTGCTCACCTGGGTGAACAGGTTGTTCTGTTGGAGAAAGGTGGAGCTGATTATCTCCATCTGGACATTATGGATGGCCACTTTGTTCCCAATCTCACCTTCGGTCCTCCTGTTGTTGCTTCTCTTCGCCAGGTGACAGGACTTCCTTTTGATGTCCACTTGATGGTGGAAAAACCGGAGCAGTTTATTGAATCTTTTGCTGCTGCTGGAGGGGATTCAATCACTGTTCACGCCGAGGTTTGCCCCCACCTGCACAGGGTTGTCCAGGAAATCAAAAGTCTTGGTTTGCGTGCCGGAGTTGCCCTCAACCCAGCAACACCTCTCGAAGCTGTTGAGTATGTCCTTGACCAGGTCGATCTGGTCTTGCTGATGACCGTTAATCCTGGTTGGGGTGGTCAGAAATTCATCGAAGGAGTCTGCCGCAAGATCAGGTTGTTGAGAAACCGGATAATCAGAGAAAAGCTTTCCGTATCTCTCCAGGTCGATGGAGGGATTAACTTCCAGACGATCGGAACTGCTGTTGCTGCTGGTGCCGACTTTTTGGTGATCGGGTCGGCTCTTTTCCAGGAGGGTAACCTTGAAGAGGCAGTGTCTCGTTTTCGCCAAAGAGCAGAAGAAGCTCTGGCAACATCCTGGTGGGGTCGTTCCCAACCTTGCAGCACTTAAAAGAAAAGTGCTGGATCCTTATTTTCAGGAAAGGAAGGTCATTGATGGCAACCGGGATCGTCTACCATCCTGACTACTTGAAGCACGACCCAGGGGAAGGCCATCCAGAATCTCCTCAAAGATTGGAGGCTATATACAAGTTTCTGGAGGAAAAGGATTTGTTGAAGCACTTCACGATTATTGAGCCTAATCTGGCACTACTGGAGGCAGTTGAAGCAGTTCATACCTCTGAGTACAGGAAGATGGTGGAGAAAGTATCTCAGGGGTACGCCAGTTTGCCAGATCCCGAGACTGTCATCAGCCCTGATACGTATCGTGTGGCTCTCCTTGCTGCAGGCGGTGTCCTCAGGGCGATTGATGAGGTGATCAGCGGGGAGGTGGACAATGCCTTTTGCCTCGTGAGGCCACCTGGCCACCACGCCCTTCCTGGCCGGGCGATGGGGTTCTGTGTTTTTAATAATGTGGCCATTGGAGCCTGCTACCTTCGGGAGAAGTACCAGTTGCAGAGGATTTTGATCGTGGACTGGGATGCTCACCACGGCAACGGGACCCAACAAATCTTCTATGACGATCCCGGAGTGTTGCATTTTTCCATTCACCAGAGTGACCTCTTCCCTGAGGGCTCTGGTTGGATTACTGAGATTGGGGAAGGTAAAGGAGAAGGTTTTAACGTAAATGTTCCGGTCCCCCGGGGCACCGGTGATTCGGGTTATTATTATGCGTTTAACCAGCTTCTCAAGCCTCTTGCGCACCAGTTTCACCCTGAGTTTATCCTCGTTTCTGCTGGTTTTGATGCCTACTTTCGGGATCCCTTGAGTGATTTGCAGGTGACCTCGAAAGGCTTTCGAATGATGGCTGAGCTTGTCAAGGAGATGGCTGAAAATTACGCTGGAGGAAGAGTCGTCGCTGTTCTCGAAGGTGGCTACAGTATTCCGGATCTGCCTTTTCTTGTGGCTACTGTTTTGGGAGTTTTTGCCGGACTGGATCTCGATCTTCAGCCGCCTGAGGAACAGGTAAGAGATGTTTTGCTCCCCGTGACCCGCCAGCGGATTGACGCTGCCATCAAGGTCCAGAAGAACTACTGGAAGCTTTAGGACAGATGGCAATAAAGTAGATAGTCGGTTTATTCGTTACTTAGACGCGATAAATCAAATTATTGTTAAGAAGCAGGAGATCTAGAGAAAATATCGTATATATTTCACTTAGGGAGAGGGGGACTCAAGCGCGCCAAAATTAGCTTTTTTCTAGAAATGGCGGCTTTGTGGAGGGAGGTGAACCAAGAGGAATAAAGGTTGGCTGAAGCCAAACCAAGACTAAGGAAATAAGGGAAGGTTAAAATGTGTGCTATGAAGAGCCAATAGACTAAGCTAAATTAGATCGATATAGAACGGGGGCCAAATTTTTACTGGGGTGTTCTCTCACCGATCTATCCTCTTCTGCTTCTTCAAAGAATGTGACTCTCGATGGCTCATTACCATCAAAAATCGTCTTTAACTTGGACGAGCCTCTCAACCTTATCCTCAAACCCCTGGTAAGCTTCATCAAAAACTGCTCATTCGCGATCTCTCGTATCGGCGGGGCTTCCTTCTCAATTCGGGAATGGTTGAATCTCCTTGCCTCTATGAAAAATTTTGTCGGTTGGCTTCATGGTTCCTATGTCATTGTCAATGAGTAACTCTATTGGCTTGGAGCTAAATTCATCAAACTTTATTAGGATAAGGGGGAGGTAAGATGAAAGAGGGTTTGGGGGATATTTTGGAAAGAAAGTTTACAAGACGCGACTTTTTGAAATACAGCTCTTCCCTTGTAGCTCTATTAGGGTTATCTCAGGCGTATGTACCTAAAGT
>LDZS01001800.1_pt1 | contig 21371 bp, 13 predicted proteins | sample 615471 | NCBI WGS metagenome assembly LDZS01 (sample SAMN03408295, study PRJNA278302) | terrestrial metagenome | isolation source: oil reservoir sample K3 | place: USA: Alaska, North Slope, Kuparuk formation | collected 2013
ACTTGTCTGGTCACTTCTTCTGAAGTCGCCACTACTTCATTGGTCTCTGATGCAATGCTGTTCAACAATTCCCTTATCTTGTCTGAAGAGGCACGGGACTGCTCTGCCAGCTTGCGGACCTCATCCGCCACCACCGCGAAGCCGCGGCCTGCCTCCCCAGCACGCGCCGCCTCAATGGCAGCATTCAATGCCAAAAGGTTTGTCTGATCCGCTATCCCGTTGATCACTTCCAGAATCTCTCCTACCTGTTCAACCGATCCCTTAAGAGCTTCAAGCTTCTCTACAACTAGCCTGAAAGCCTCGCGCACGTCATTGATAGAAGCGATAAGGGTGTCAAGTTCCTTCTTCCCAGTGTCAGCGAGGCGCGAGGTCTCCTCGCTATTGGCCTTAACCCGGCCGAGCTCATCGTAGACTTTCTCTAAACTGGTCGTTATGTTACCCATAAGTTCCAGTATTTCCTGCAAATGAGTCGCTTGCTCAGAGGCTCCCGAAGCCACCTGCTGGATGGCCTTGGCTACCTCGTCCGAGGAAGAAGCAATTTCTTCAGAGGCAGCGCTTAAAGATTCAGAGTTGCTGGAGAGTGTTTGGGCATCAGTTCTAAGTGCCTTTATTAAAGACAGTATATTCGTCTGCATAGTTGCGAGCGCATTTGCAATCTGCCCGATTTCATCTTTCCTTTTTAAGTGCTGTGCCGCTTTGTCGTTTTCATCAAAACGAAAGTCGTATTCAGCAAATCTCTTAACAATTCTTGTTAGGTCAATTATAGGGGTGGTAATGGTTCTGGTCATTACAAAGGTTAGCGCTAAAGCTACGAGGATTATCAGGATGGATACAAGTAGCACGGACTGTTTCAGGCTGGCAACTTTCTCCAGCACCTCGGTCTTGGGGGCGGTGACAGCTATAGACCAGCCGGTGGTCTTAACGGGAGCGTAGGCCATTAGCTTCTCCTGGCCCTGGAAGGTGTAGGTGGCAACCCCTTCTTCGCCTTTAGCCATCTTAGAGACTATCTCCGCCAGGGGAGCGAGAGCCTGGTTGGACTTGGCCTGCTCAAGGATGTTTTCTTCGGAGATAACTCTTTCTGTATCCTTATGGCCGATGGTCTTTCCCGTGCTGTCCACAGCAGTAGCGTACCCGGTGCGGCCGTAGGTGACGCTCGCCATTAGCTGGCTGAGGCGGGTCCCATCCATTACTCCGATCAATACACCGGTGATCTCGTTGGTGGCATAGTGACGGACAGGTGTAGCAAAAGCGAAGACAATCGAATTATCAAGCTTGCTGACAAGAGTGCTGGAAACAACCGTCCTTCCCCCCAGGGCTGCCTTGAAGTAATCCCGGTCGGCGATGTTGGCCCTGCTGCCGTCGGAAAAGAAAGCGTTACCATACTTATCGGTAATACCGAACTGCTTGAACCCCAGGCTCTCCGCCCTTTTCTGCTCATCACGCAGAGCCTCCAGTTTTTCCTCCAGGGTGGCCTCATGGTCGCCCTGAATACCCCGGATAACGTTCCTGTTGGCGATACTTTCAACAACATACATGCGCGCCTGAACCCGACTGTCTACGGTTTCAGCTGCTTGTTTGACTACTTTCAGCATGGCCTCTTTAGCCTCGGCTTCAAGAGCACTCCCGGCGCGATCCTCACTTACCAATCCCAACGCCAAACACCCAATCAGGACAATAAGCCCGAATAAAACAATCATCCTCGTCCCCAAACTTCCACTAAGCCTTCCCAACATTTTTCCCAACATCTTGCTTGCATCTGCCCCACCAAATCTAAGCGCGCGGGGCGACCTTTACCCTCCTTCCCTTTGATTTCAATAAAAAGGGCGTGTAACCAGCAATCCTTTCAGCCTGTTCTCCAGACACCACCTCCACCCGATTCTTCCAAAGGCTTCACTTCCACCTTTCCAGAGCAGAGGTCCAGCTCCAGGTAGCGGTCGTAGGCCGGGTGGGTGCTTTCCTCCCTCACCTGTACGACGGTGCCTTTAACCGTCAAATTAACCCTAGAACCCCGCCTGGTGAGCCCCGCCGAGAGACCGTCCAGCAGCCGGAAAAGCCGGTGCATGGGCAGAAGCCCAGAAGGGAAATAAGGTGGCAGCTCCTCTTCCTCGTGGTGGTGGTATTTGATAAGAAAAACGACGCTTTCCGGTAGGTTGTACACCTGCTCGGCCAGCGAAGCGCTCCTGAAAGCGTGAAACTTCCCAGGCTCAAAGGCCTCTTTAGGATCCACCATATCCCCAACTGCCAGGTGGGGTTGCACTTTGCCTAGGTCGTGGAAAATGGCGGCTTTGACAAGCGTCTCCTGGTGCATACCAGCAAGCTCCATCAGCCCCTGCTCCCAAAGTTCCGTCAGCAGCCGCAGGATGTTTACTACGTGGCGGTAAACCCCTTCCTCTATCACCCCAGTGATCTTTACCTTCCCAGTAGCCGGGTCGTACTCGTCTTGGTACTCCACTATCGACTTAAGCTGGGCCACTACCTTGGGGTCAGCAAAAAGGTTGGCTAAAGCCTTCTCCATCTCTTGCTGCATACGGCCCAACCGCTCACACCGCGCCTCAGCTTCTCTCCTCAGCTCCCTCTCTCTGTCCCTCTCCTTCAGAGCCTCCCGCAATAGCCCATGCGCCGACAGGATACCCGCAGTCCCCCCAGCGGTGGTGAAATAAGGGATGCGGTCCCTCCTCTCTTCAGCCCACAAACATATGTCAGATAACTCCCCGGCCACATTCAGGTAGTCCTCCCCGGTAATGCTACGCATGAACTCTCCTACGCTTCTTCCCTTGACCTCTGCTGAACCGGGGTCCTCCATGAAGGCCCGCAGTATATCCAGGGTGCTGAGCCAGCCCACCGGCTCTCCCTTTTCATCTGCCACCTGCAGCACAAAGCTCTGCCGGGTAATCATGGCCTCCACGGCCTCTTCAATACTGGCCTCTGCTTTTATGTTGGGCACCTCGCTATACCTCAATTTAGCTTCAACCTCCAAATCCCCCACCGCAAAGAGCCCAAGTTCAACTGGCCTGCCCCGCAACCTCCTGACTCACGCTCTTAAGCATCTCCTTCTCTTCCACTTCCAAGAGCAGGTCTAGTTTGATTATGATGATCAGCTCGTCGACTTTTTTGGCCAGCCCTTCCACAAAAGCTGCATTCACCGTGGTGACCTCAGGCGCAGCCTCAATAGAGTCCTCCTCAACCGTCGCTACTTCCTCAACAGCATCAACAACTAGGCCCGCTTCCTGCCCCGATATGTCCACGATGATTATCCTGGTCTCTTCGGTCTTCTCCCCCTCCTCAAACCCAAACCGCTTCCTAAGGTCGATTACTGGTATGAGCTTCCCCCTTAGATTCACTACCCCTTCCACAAAATCAGGCGCACGAGGTATCTTGGTGACGGGCGTGTCTTTGATTATCTCCCGGACATCAAATATGTCCAGGCCGTAAAGCTCGCCCGCCAGCTCGAAGACTACCAGCTTCTTGGCCATATATGTCCTTCCTCCTTTCATCCGTTTGGTAGAAAATGCATAGCCCAACACTCTGTATTGGGAGCAGAAGCCAGCGTTTTAACCAACCCCGTCATTCTTTCAGATAACCCCATTTGTCACGACTCACCCTGATTCCGGTTAAGAGCCAAAAAAAACACGGAAAAAATTAAAAAGACATCTCCCCACAAGATCGTTCCTGGGCAGATGTCCTTCAAATAGCAAGATAAAAACCTTTCGAAGACAGATCCGGTTCTGTCAGTAAAGGAAATTATTGATTGCAATTTCTGTGCCAGCACTGTTTCAACTACACCTCTTACGCTTACCTAACTAACACTACCATTACAAGATTTTTAGTAGCTTAGTTTGCCTAATTGTTCTGAGTCCCATTTTGAGTCCTAAATTTAGCAAACACTATGCAGCGATAATACGACAAAAATCGCACTTTTCCTTCTTTCTCTTACAAAAAAACTTATGAAGATTCGTTATAAATTCCTCTTCGTAACAAATTTATAACGAAACATTATGATAGCTTCTGATTGCTCCAAACAAGCACCAATCTACATCCACTAAATTGCTCTCCCTCCAGAGAATATTCATTCAGGAGAAAAAACTGCCACTCCAGTCGAGAACTCGAAGACGTTACCCATGAACACCTGGCGTCTCTCTCTGAGCGGACTGCAGGGCCTGCTTCACGAGTTCGGGAGGGCCGACAAACTGTAGAGCAGCCCTCCCGTCTTTCTTGACCTGAAACGCCATCTCCTACAGGCCCAACCCCTTCGCCACTTCTGCCCCCACCAGGCTTTCGGTCCAAAGCACCCAATCTCTACCAGTACCTAGGCTTCGCTTTCAGGCTTTCCGGAGGCTGTTTTCAGCACCGAGAGGGCAGTTGTTGCTCCTGCCAGAACGATCTGGAGTAGACCCCGCCGTTACCGGCGACGCCCTTGCCTACGGATTGTCTTCCCGCTTACTTAGTGACAGAGTTTCTTTCAACCCATCGGCTCAGCAGGCATGTTGGGCGAACAAAAAAGGGAGTGGGTCTAGCCCATTCCCTTTTCTGCTTTATCTTTGACAAAAAATGCGGTGCTAACTGCTGCGATCTTCTATCTGCTATTTTCTGCCTTTTTCTTGCGACTCACGGCAGAGCTCCTTAATTTTTCGCCCGTAGAATTCTGTCAGCGACTCGGCAATTTCCTGGTCGAAGCCTTCACTGTAAATCCGGCACACAGGTTCATCAGCATCGGGAAGCACCAGAGTCCATCCCTTCGGGTGGTAGATCTTCACCCCATCGATTAGCTCCACTTCTCGACCCTGAGTGCTCTCCGCAAGGCGGCGGATCACCCTCCCTTTTTCCTCCCAGCTCACCTCGACCTCCTTCTGGGCTGTGGCGAAAACCGGGATTTCCCGGATAATCTGAGATATCGCCTTCCTCTTCCGGGCGATGTAATCCATGATCACCCCTAAAGTGGCCACAGCGTCGCCAAAGATCAAAAACTGGGGATAACGCTTCTGGGAATCGCGCACTTCTTCGTCGTGGAGAACCTGCATCAACTCCCAGGGGGCCACCTTCGTCCTCCGAATCTTCCCTCCCCAAACCCTGGCAATCTCTTCGACAGAACCAGAAGCAGTAACAGGAAGAGCAACAATCGCCTTCGGGTTTTCGCTCAAAATAATGAAAGAAAGTAAAGAAATGAGCAGTTCCTGAGGAACAATCCGCCCTTCTTCATCAACCAGAACGAGTTCCTCAGCACCAGCATCGAGAACAGCCCCAAAACTGGCTCCCTGGTTGCGCACAACCTCCCCAAAAAACTCAGCACTCTTCAACATTTCACCAAAACTTCGGGGAAATTGGTGAGGAAGAGCAAATGTGACCATTTCTGAACCAAGTGATTCAAAAAATGCGGGCAAAAGAGTTCCCAAACAGGTGGGGTTATAATCAACAACAACTTTCAACCTGGCCTTTTTGATGGTGTCCTGTTCGAGAAAACCCAGAAGGTGCTTGAGGTAGGCGTAGCTCAGGTCAGGGAGATACTCGGGACCAGAAACTTCGTCAGAACCGACTCTGCGGTACTCTTCCCGCAAAAAAATAGCTTCAACCTTGCGCTGTTCACCCCGGTGATAATCGATCCCCAGAGGATTGAAAAACCTGATACAGGCCTTAACTTTCTCCTGGCAGCAAACATAAACACCTCCCTGCAGCTCCAGGGCACGGACAGCGTAGCGGTGGACTGGAACCGGGAGATTGCCCAGTTCGATAACCTTGACCCCTGTAGCCATCAAACCGGAAAGGAGCCCCTGTTTGAGCATCAGAGCACCGGGAGAGCCGTCTGTGCTCAGGGCAAAACGAGCCGGTAAGTCAACCGCTGAACCCGCAGCCATACCCAGACGGCAGGCAACTTCAGGACCGACCTCTACATTCAAATCACCGCGAACACCCCGGCTTCCGAAAAGCGATGCCCGCACACAGTGACCCCACACAAGGCTTGCCTGGACCTTTGCCCCTTTTTCGATCCACTTTTCCGGCCAGATCTTGACTCCAGACTTAACAACACTTTTTTCTCCAACAACACTGCGGTCACCAACAACCGCTCCCTCGAAAAGAGAAGCTCCTGCCTGGATCGAAGCAGCTTTTCCGACAACTGCCCCCCGCAAGACAGCGCCTTCACCGATCCAGACATCGTCCCAGACAACGCTCCTCTTTACAGAAGCACCGCTGGCAATCCGAACGCGCTTTCCCAGAACCGTAAAGGGACCCACACGGGCCCCGCTGCTGACCACACACCCGTCCCCGAGAACAACCGGTGGAATCAGTTCAGCCTCAGGGCTCACTTCCCCCCCTTCCCCAATCCAAACCCCAAAGCTGACTTCACGGCCAGGAAAAGCAACTCCCGCCTTCCTTTCCAGGAGATCACAGTGGGCACGCAGGTATTCCCCAACATTTCCAATGTCACACCAATACCTTTGTGTAACATAACCGTAGAGGGGCTTCCTGGCAGCGAGGAGGAGAGGGTAGAGATCCTTAGAAAAATCGACCATCTTTCCTCTTTTGATAAAATCCAAAACCTCTGGCTCGAGAATGTAAATCCCCGTATTAACCTGATCACTGAAAACCTCGCTCCATCCAGGCTTTTCTAAAAACCTGGTGATTCTTCCGTCTTTCTCAGTGACCACCACACCGTACTCCAGAGGGCAAGGCACCACAGTCAAAACAAGGGTCGCTAACGCACCTTTTTCCTTGTGAAACCTCACCGCCTGATCGAGGTCACAGTCTGTGACAGCATCACCACTGATCACGATAAAAGTCTCGTCGAGAAAGTCTTCGGCATTTTTGACACTCCCGGCGGTTCCCAGGGGCTTCTCCTCGACAAAATAATGCAACTTGACTCCAAACCTGCTGCCATCTCCAAAGTATTCCTGAACTTTTTCCGGGAGATACTGGAGGGTCACTGCAATATCATAGATCTGGTGTTGGGCAAGTAAATTGACAATATGCTCCATACAGGGACGGTTAATTATGGGAACCATTGGTTTGGGCTGGCTACAGGTAAGCGGCCTCAGGCGAGAACCTTCACCCCCAGCCATGATCACGGCTTTCATTTCATCTCCTCCTCACCACAAACATCTCTTCGAAATCATACCTACCTGCTCTGAGGAGCTGATTTTCTAAATCTTCGAGCCAAACATCGGTTTTCCAGGGGCTTTCTTCGTACTCTTTTCTGACCTCACAGTAAACCTCCCTGGTTTTTGCAGCTATCTCTTTCCAGGTATAGAACTTCTGGAGGTCCTCATAAGCCTGCCTCGCAAGCCGGTCAGCAAGAACAGGGTCGTGCAACAGGCGCAAGATATTATCAGCCAGAGAATCAGGGTTGCCAGGATAGCACTTCAACCCATTGTTCTCGTGCTTGATGATCTCTGAAAGACCACCAACATCAGCAGCAACCACAGGAGTTCCAGCAGCCATTGCTTCCAGAACAACCATCCCAAAAGGCTCGTAGAGACTTGGGAAGACAGCTACAGATGCCTCTTTGTAGAGGTTGTCCCGGGTGCAGTCATCGATGTAGCCGGTAAAATAGACCCTGTCATAGATTCCCATCTGCCGTGCTTTTTCTTTCAGGAACTCTTCGGCTGGCCCTTTTCCGGCGATGACGAACTTTGTTTTTGGATAAAAGTGAAGAACCTTCGGGACGGCATCGAGGAGGATGTGGACACCCTTTTCCTGAACAAGTCTTCCCACAAAGAAAACTATCTTTTCATCAGGTGCAGCATAAAGTTCCCTTGAGAAACCTCCTGGCTCCTTTCCCATGTAGCGTTCAAGATCAACGCCATTAGGGACTATCCTGATCTTGTCTTTAGGTAACTGGAAAACCTGCTGTACTTCCTGTTCCATGTAGTGGCTGCAAACGATCACTCTCCATGATTCATAAGTCAGCCACCACTCAACTCCGCTGATGTAGCGCTGAAGGTCATTGTGCAGCCCCTGGTTGCGTCCATGCTCGGTGGCATGAATGGTAGCAATTAGGGGCAAGTGATAGGAGTGTTTGAGCACTCTTCCAGCATAAGCAACAAGCCAGTCGTGGGCATGAATCAGGTCGAAACCACGGAAAGAATTGATCAGAGGAACAGCACACTCGATCATGCTCAAGTTCAGTTGCAGTATCCAGGTAAGGAAATCGTGCGAAGGGAGGTTGTAGGGGTTAACCCTATAGACGAACACACCGTTAACTATTTCTTTCTCTGGAGCAACATGGTCAGCACAAGTAATCAGATGCACTTCTTCTCCAGACGCAGCAAGTGCTGCACTCAAATCGTAGACATGCTGAGCAATCCCTCCTACATTGCGTGGGGGAAACTCCCAGGAAAGCATTAATATCCGCATTCACAGCACTCCTCCAACTGCGAATAGTAGCTCAGCCTTTCAAATTGTTTTTCCAGAATGCACTTCTAAACTCCAGTTAAGTCCCCCATTGTTGTCCCAGTTATAGGCACTATCGCGAAAGCAAAAATTTAGCCTGCTGTCATCTTTTACCTCAAAAGTCGTTTCCCAGTTCCCGTTATTCTTTTGCAGAGGAATATCAGTAATGTACTTCCACTCATTAGCATCTCCATATCCCATATGGAGGTAAATTTGTTCTGCACCTACCTCAGCCAAAAGCCCACTGTACCTGATGGTAACATCTTCACCAAGGGTCACGGGAACAGGAGTCACCATCACTCCACCAGGAAGTTCAGAAAGGGAACGCATCTTTTTGGCAGGTTCTTTGGTCAAAGAAGTTCTTCGGCGTCGCATCGGTAACTCACCCCTTCAGATGTTTTTCCCACAAACCTTTCTAGCTTTAGTATGTAATCCTCCCCTGCAAATATACCCTGAGAACGCAACCAGGAGATGAACCACTTGCAACAATAAATGAAAACCGGAGTTTTCCCAAACCCCGGGTTCCCCAAATCACAGTGTCCCCACAGGTTTTAAGCCAGATTATCTAAAGCATCCCCCGATTTGCTCGCGCCACATCCAACACGGGTTTAATGACAGATTCCCAATACCTACCTGTTCCTGTACCCTTACCTCCTGGCATTAAAGAATTCACCTTCCATTCAAGAGTAGTTTCTGATGACCAATTCGGAAACCGGTCCCCTCTTATCAGCGCGGCAGTTGATTGTCCTTTTGGCGTAAACGATCTGAATGTCGTAACCACTGTACAGCTCTTTGATAAATGGGGTATCTGAGTTCGACAACATCACCAAGCATCCTCTCCGGTCAAGTTCTCGAAAAACTTGAGATAAACGCACCTGGTCGTCTTTTCCAAAAGAGTCTGACGTATAGCTGGTAAAGTTAGCGGTTTCAGAAACAGGATGATATGGAGGATCAAAGTAAACGAAATCTCCCGGTTTGGCAAAGGATAAAACCTCACTAAAATCAGCAAGCAAGATTCTGGCTCTTTTGAGAGCAGCACTCACGAGACGCAGATTTTCTTCATCAACGATTTTTGGGTTTTTATAACGCCCAAAAGGAACGTTGTGCTTTCCCTGGCGATTAACACGCCAGAGCCCGTTGTAGCCTGCCTTGTTGAGGTAGAGAAACCGGGAAGCCCTCCTTACGGGGTCCATTTTTTCCGGATCCAGCGCCCGGATGCGGTAGTAGTAATCAGCTTCGTTTTTGTGCTTCGGAAGGTCAGAAAGCAAGTCCTCAAGATGGTCACGGACAACCAGATAAAAATTGATCAGTTCGACGTTATTGTCAATGAGCACAGCCCTCTCAGGTAGCAGGTGGAAAAATACCGCTCCACCACCGAGAAAAGGCTCATGGTAGGTATGAAAGCTTTTCGGAAAAAGTGGTTGAAACTGCGACAACAGTTGGCCCTTTCCGCCGGCCCACTTAACAGGAGGTTTTGGCTTCACTCCTATAGTTTTCACCTCAATCAATTAGAAACTTCTAAGTTTGCGAAAACATTTCTCCACATCGACGCAATTCCCTGCAAACAAAAAGACAAGTCTTATACAAATGTAATCAATGAGGGATAATATTTTCGGTGGTATTGATGTCCCAAAAAGAGGTTCGCTTGCTTTACCAGCTTGCCAGGCTCTACGGAGTGCAAACAGCATACTATGATTACTCTGGGAAGCGCAAACCGGTACCAGTACAATCACTCCTGGCGGTGCTTCAGGCACTGGGAGCACCACTAGCTTCTCTCAGTGAAGTTACTGGGGCCCTTCGAGAGCGGAGGCAGGAACTATGGAAGCGTTATTGTGAACCTGTGGTTGTGGTCTGGTCTGGAGAACCTTGTCTGGTAAAACTCCGGCTCCCTGCAGATGAAGCAGAGAGTAAAGCTCACCTGTTCCTCGAGTTGGAGCACGGAGAAACCCAAGATCATGCTTGTAGTTTGGGAGAAATACCTGCTCTTGAAAGAACGGAAGTAGAAGGAACTGAGTATCTAGTAAAACAGCTCACCCTAGACACCAAGCTACCCCTAGGCTACCACAGGCTAAAATTGGTCATCAACAACAAGAGCTGGGAAACCCTGGTGATCGTTGCCCCTAAACATGTATTCACAGGTTTTACCAGGGCAGTGGACCGCGTCTGGGGTACTTTCCTCCCCCTCTACGCCCTCCACACTGAAAGAAGTTGGGGAGCGGGTGATTTCAGTGATCTTAGAACCCTGATGCACTGGGTCAAAGAGCTTGGTGGAGAAGTTGTCGGCACCCTGCCACTCCTGGCAACATATCTCGATGAGCCTTTTGACCCCAGCCCCTATGCCCCGATAAGTCGCCTCTTCTGGAACGAGTTCTACCTGGATGCAACTGATATCCCAGAACTGAAGCAATGCCCCACTGCCCAAGAGTTAATCAATTCCTCCGCCTTTCAGCAGGAACTGGCAGTCCTTCGGAATGCTTCCCTGGTGGATTACCGGCGGTTGATGGCAATCAAGCGAAGGGTCCTCGAACACCTGACGTGCTGCTTTTTCCAAAAAAACTCTCAAAGACGCACTCTTTTCCACCAATGGCTGCAGTCTAACCCAAAAGCAGAGGACTACGCCCGCTTCCGGGCAACCACAGAAAAGCAGCGAGCTGGTTGGCCAGATTGGCCGCAACAGATGCGTGACGGCCTTCTTCGTGAAGGAGAGTACGATGCTGATGCCGTCAACTATCACCTTTACGTCCAGTGGCTTGTTCAGGAACAATTGCACAAAATTGCTGCAGAAGCGAAAAACCGCGGGCCCATGCTCTACCTCGATTTGCCTTTAGGAGTTCACCGGGCTGGGTACGACGTCTGGCGAGAGCGCCCGATTTTCGTTCTGGAAGCCAGTGCTGGTGCTCCTCCGGATCTGTTTTTCAGCAAAGGACAAGATTGGGGAACTCCTCCCCTGCATCCTGAACAACTCCGAGAACACGGTTACCACTACTTCATCGATTCCCTGAAAAACCATCTCCAGCACGCTACTATCCTCCGCATCGACCACATCATGGGGTTCCATCGCCTCTTCTGGGTCCCCAAGGGGCTTGAAGCAGTCGACGGTGTCTATGTCCGCTACCATGCCGAAGAATTTTACGCCATTCTTGCTCTGGAATCGCATAGATGGGGGGTTCTGATAGTAGGCGAAGACCTGGGCACAGTGCCTCGATACATCCAAGCAGCAATTGCCAGGCACAAGGTGCAGAAGATGTACATCTTACCTTTTGAATTCACGGGAAAACATCGGTACCCCCTTCGTCCCGTTCCAGGCAATTCCCTTGCTGCCTTAAACACTCATGACATGCTTCCCTTTGCTGCCTTTTGGGAGCAAAGAAATCCCCAGGAAAAGCTCGCCCTGACAAACTTCCTTCACCAAAGCGGCTACCTTGAGTCTCCCACCGAGAAGGTCGAGGATATTCTCAGGGGATGCCTCAAGTTTCTGGCTGCCAGCAGAGCACGGGTCGTTCTAGTGAACCTGGAGGACCTTTGGCAGGAAACAGAACCCCAAAACCTCCCCGGAACCGAACTAGAACACCCCAACTGGAAACGGAAAGCTCGATTCTCTTACGAAAACTTCAGCAAAATGCCCCAAGTGCTGCAACTGCTCCAAGAGGTCGACAAACTGAGGAAAAAGACGAACTCACAACCAAGGCAAGCTAAAAGTTGATCCTAAAAAGCCGGCAATTTGCGTAAAAATGAAGCAAGCACAGCAAATTAGTTAGGGAGGAGTCGCTACAAATGGAACGCTATATCTGCATCCACGGCCACTTTTATCAACCACCCCGCGAAAACCCTTGGCTGGAAGCCATTGAACTCCAGGACTCGGCTTATCCTTATCACGACTGGAACGAGCGCATCACTGATGAGTGCTATGCTCCCAACGCCGCCTCCCGCATTCTCAACGGCAAAGGTAGAATCAAAAAGATCGTCAACAACTACTCTAGGATCAGTTTCAACTTCGGGCCAACACTGCTCAGTTGGCTGGAAACAAATGAACCCGAGGTTTACCAGGCAATCATAGAGGCTGACCAGGAAAGCCAGAAGAGGTTTTCTGGACACGGCTCAGCCATCGCCCAAACCTACAACCACATGATTATGCCCCTCGCCAACAGGCGTGACAAATACACACAGGTGATCTGGGGCATCAGGGACTTCGAACACCGCTTTCAGCGAAAACCAGAAGGGATGTGGTTGCCAGAAATCGCAGTTGACCTGGAGACCTTAGAGATCATGGCAGAGCAAGGCATTAAGTTCACCATTCTGGCACCCCATCAGGCCCGCAAAGTGCGCAAGATCGGGAGTGACCACTGGCAGGAGGTAGGGCCCGGAGGCATCGACCCGACGATGCCCTACCAGGTTCGTTTCCGCTCTTCTGGAAAACTGCTCAGCATCTTCTTTTACGATGGGCCCATTTCCCGTTCCGTTGCTTTTGAAGACCTGCTAATCTCAGGGGAATACTTTGCCCACCGTCTGCTCACCGGTTTCCTCGATTCCCGCACCTGGCATCAGATCGTCAATATTGCCACTGATGGTGAAACCTACGGCCACCACCACCGCCACGGCGACATGGCCCTAGCCTATGCCCTCGACTACATCGAATCGAACAAACTGGCAGTGATCACCAACTACGGGGAGTACTTGGAAAAACACCCACCCACCCATGAGGTAGAAATCATCGAAAACACTTCGTGGAGTTGCGCCCACGGTATCGAACGATGGAGGAACAACTGTGGGTGCAATTCCGGCCTGCACCCTGGATGGAGCCAGGCCTGGCGGGCTCCATTGAGAAATGCCCTCAATTGGCTGCGAAACACCCTCGCCCCCCAGTTTGAACAACATTGTCGGGTTTTCCTTAAGGATCCCTGGACCGCAAGAAACGACTACATCTCAGTAATTCTTGACCGCTCACCCGAAAACATCCAGGAATTCCTGAGAAAACATTCCCTGCGTGAGCTGAGCCCTGAGGAAGTAGTTACTGTTCTGAAACTCTTGGAACTGCAAAGACACGCCATGCTGATGTTCACCAGTTGCGGTTGGTTCTTCGACGACATCTCAGGCATCGAAACGATCCAAGTGCTCCAGTATTCTGGAAGGGTGATCCAGTTGGCACAAGAACTGTTTGGAGCCAGTGAACTGGAGCCTCGCTTCTTGGAAATGCTCTCCCAGGCGAAAAGCAATCTTCCTGAATACCAGCACGGGGCCAGAATTTACGAAAAGTTCGTCAAACCTGCGATAATCGACCTTCCGAAGGTCTGTGCCCACTACGCCATAAGCTCGATCTTCAAAAACTACGGAAACAAGGCAAGAATCTACTGCTACACCGTCAGTCGTCAAGATTGCCGGAAGTTAGCCGCCGGAAAAGCCAGGCTCGAAGTAGGTAAAGCAGAAGTAGCCTCGGAGATTACGAAGGAATCAATGGTGCTTAGTTACGGGGTGGTTTATCTCGGTAATCACGCCCTCAACGCTGGCGTCCGCACCGATAACGGAAAAGAAGCTTACCAGGAGCTAGTCGAAAGTACCACCGAGGCCTTCAGGAGAGGTGACCTCCCAGAAGTGATCTGGCTTCTCGACCACCACTTTGAAGGAAGAATCTTCACCTTGAAGCACCTCTTTAGAGATGAGCAAAGAAAGATCCTCAACCTGATCCTGGAATCTGCCTTCGAAGATGCTGAAGCAGCTTACAGGCAGATCTACGAGCGCAACGCACCCCTGATGCGGTTCTTGAAAGGACTGGGCATCCCTCAGCCAAAGGCCCTGCACACAGCAGCGGAATTCGTCTTGAATACGAAGCTCCGCAGGAAGTTTTTGAAGGAAAGACTTGATATGGAAGAAATCTCGGCCCTCTTGAGTGAAGTCAGAGCGCTTGACGTGCCTCTCGATGAAGAAGGTCTCAGCTACGCTCTTCAGCAGACGGTCGAAAAAATGGCCGAAAAGCTCCGTTCGCGCCCAACAGACCTCCTCTTGCTAGAACACCTGCAAACAGTAATCGAACTGATTGACTCCCTGCCATTTGAAGTGAACTTGAGAAAGGCCCAGAACATCTATTACAAAATGCTGCAAACAATTTATCACGACCTGCGAGGTGAAGCCAACCAGGGGAGCGAAATCGCCAGGACATGGGCTGCCAGCTTCCTGGCTCTCGGTGAAAAACTCAAGATCCGTAAAGCAATCGAAATCTCCTCCGCTTTTTAAGAAGCCGGCAGCTTTTGGCCAAGCACAGACTGTGCCATTCGGACACAATCCTTGCTCCCAACAAGCATTACGATATCTCCCTGCTTTAAAACGGTATTCCCGTGCGGAATGATTTTCTCTCCCTTTCTGAGGATGGAAAGGATGAGACTATCACCAGGAAGCTTTACCTTCATCAGGGGTTTCTCAAAATAGCGGGGGTTTCTCAACTCTACCTCAGCAATTTCCAGATTCTCATCCTCATCTATGAACAGGCTGAAAGCCCTTGGGTGAACAACCAGGTTTTCGGCCATAAATACTGTGGCGAATTCCGGGGAAACGGCAAAGGCACCATAAGCTCGAGTGGCTTCAGGAGGCAAAAAGCTCTCCGTCAGCAAGACGATATGGTCAATCCCAAAGACTTCTTTGCAGATTCTACAGACCTCTATATTTGTTTCCTCAACACCTGTTCCCACAACAACAGTTTTCGCCTTTTCGATCCCGATGCTGCGTAACCATCGAGGATCGACGGGGTTCCCATAAAAGACCTCTTCACTGATCGTTAAGCCCTTCTTATAGGCTTCTTCGCTCGCAGTGGTGACCATCACAACCTTTTTCCCGGCCTTTTTTAACCTCTGGGCGAGAAAAAGGTTCTTTTCATTTGTTCCAATGATGAAAACGGTTTCTTTTTCGGGAAGAGAATGTGGAGGAATGACGAGATTGAAGAACACCGGAGAAAAAGTGCAAGTGATGATCGCCACCATGACGATTGTCCCGTAAAGCGCCTCACTAATTATTCCCAACTTGAGACCTATTGCTCCAGCAGCAATGATTAAGCTCAACCTCGAGGAGAGCAGGAAACCAGCTCCCAACACTTCCCTCCAGGAAAAATTAACCTTCATCAGAATGGCCGGGGCTAGCTTAACCAGGTACACAGAAACCAACAGCAAAGGTAAAAGGTAAAAGGTTTTCGGCTGGGCAAAGACACTCTTCAAGTTAAGATTCACCCCTACCATCACGAAGAAAAGTGGAATAAAGAATCCATAACCGATGGCATCGAGCTTCAAATAAAGTTGGGAAGAATCTGTCTCCTTGATCAGAGAGACAATCACTCCAGCCAGAAAAGCCCCCAGGATGATCTCTGTTCCCAGCAACTGGGCCAGGGCGATGAAAACCAGGAGGAGAGCAAAAACTCCCCGCACCTCAATCTGAGCAGTAGCATGAGCAAGTTCCCTGAAGATCTTGTTACGGACAACTTTGATTCCCATACGATAGAAAACGAAAAAAGCCACAAACAAAAGGAGAACCAGGAGTACTTGATAACTGACACCTGAGGTATAAACGGCAACAAAAAATGCAATCAGAACCATGGTGACAAAATCGGCAAGCAACGCCGCAAGCAAAACCGTCTGGCCGAACTCAGAAGCGATCAGCCCTTTCTCTTTCAGAACAGGAACGACAATTCCCAGGGACGTAGTGCTCAAGATCAAGGTCATCAACACTTGATTGGAGATCCAGCCGTACTGGTAAAAGACACCAGATATCTGAGCAGACAGAGCAAAGGTGAAAATAGAAACAGCAACAGCAATCGTCAGGGAACGCCGGTACCATTTCTTTCTGGCATCGGGTTTTTCCGGGTAGATCAGGCCAAAATCGATTTCCAAGCCTGAAAGGAACATGAGAAAGGCGAAACCGAAGGTGGATAAGAAGTTTAACCAGGGACTTGGCTCGATCAAGTTCAACCCACTTTTTCCGACGATCATTCCGGCGATTATTTCTCCAACAACGATAGGAATCGGGACTACTTTGATCTTCCGCAAAACAACAGGAACAAATGCTGCCAATAAAACGATAATCAACAAAGAAGCATAACTGGTGGCTCCGTGATCCATGAATTCACTCCTTACCTTTCCAAGACACTATAAAAGCCCGCATAAAGCGGGCGGTGAGGAAACGAGGAAAAGGCGAGAGCCTAAAGCCTAGCAGCAATCGCTGCAGCCATTTCCGACGTCTTTGCCGTTCCACCCAGGTCATAGGTCAGGTGCTTGCCCTCAACAAGAACCTCTTCAATAGCTTTCAAGATCCGGTCGGCAGCCTCGAACTCACCCAGGTGCTTGAGCATCATCACACCCGACAGAATCGTTGCCAGAGGATCGACCTTGTCCATTCCAGCGTACTTAGGGGCACTCCCGTGAACAGGCTCAAAAACAGCAATTTCGTCACCGATGTTGGCACCCGGGGCAACACCAAGCCCACCCACGAGGCCAGCGCAGAGGTCGGAAACAATGTCCCCGTAAAGGTTAGGCAAAACCAAAACATCAAAATCACTAGGGCTCTGAACGAGTTTCATGCAGAGGGCATCGATAATCCGGTCCTCGAATTCGATATCAGGATAATCCTTCGCAACCTCTCTGGCAACCTCCAAAAAGAGGCCATCAGTACACTTCATGATATTGGCCTTGTGACCAGCAGTTACTTTTCTGCGGCCTTCTTTCCTGGCAAGCTCAAAGGCAAACCTGACGATCCGCTCGGAGGCCTCCCTGGTGATGATCTTGATGCTCTCGGCGGCATTTTTGCCAACCATGTGCTCGATTCCAGCATAAAGGTCCTCGGTGTTCTCCCTGACCACAACGATATCGACATTTTCGTAGCGGCTGGGGACCCGCGGCAGGTTGCGCACAGGGCGCACATTAGCGTAGAGGTCGAGCTCCTTCCTCAGGGCAACATTAACACTTCTGAAGCCGGTTCCTACTGGCGTTGTCAGCGGCCCTTTCAAAGCTACCTTGTTGCGCCTGATTGATTCCAGGACCTGATCTGGCAAGGGTGTTCCGTACTTTTCGATAACAGCCTCTCCTGCTTCCACAACTTCCCACTCAATGCCAACACCGGCAGCATCAAGAACCTTCCGTGCTGCATTGGTCACATCTGGTCCGATACCATCACCTGGAATCAAGGTAATCGTGTACTTGCTCAACTTCTTCCCTCCATTTCCTTCTTTCCGTTCAAGGTCCGAGTTAGTCCAATTTGAAGGTTCCGTACTTGCGAAAGTGGGCAACGAGCCCGCCATCACGGAGGATCTTCAGCATAAAAGGAGGTAACGCCTTGACTGGAATTTCCTTTTGTTTCGTCAAGTTTTTGAGGATGCCCTTCTCAAGATCAAGAAGCAATTCATCCCCGGGATCGATCTCACTCGTGTCACACTCGACCACCGGCAACCCTGTGTTGATGGCGTTCCTGTAAAAGATCCTGGCAAAAGACCGGGCAAGAACTGCCCCCACACCAGCGTGGAGGAGAGCCAGAGGGGCTTGTTCCCGCGAGGAACCACAACCAAAGTTTTTTCCTGCAACCACGAAATCTCCAGGCTTAACCTTCTGGGCAAATTCGGGGTCAAGGTCCTCCATGACGTGTTTTGCCAGTTCTTTCATGTCCAGGGTTTTAAACTTATACTTCCCAGAGATGATGTAATCTGTGTTAACATCATCCCCAAAACAATGGGCTCTTCCTTTGATCTCCATCTGCGAAAAACCCCCTTAGAGAAACTCCCGTGGGTCAGCGATTTCCCCAGCAATGGCAGAAGCAGCAACAGTTGCCGGTGAAGCCAAGTAAATGAAGGCATTCCTGTTCCCCATTCGCCCCTTGAAATTCCTGTTTGCCGTGGAAATCACGTTTTCGCCATCTGAGGGGACCCCGTTATGAGTGCCGACACAGGGGCCACAGCCTGGTGTGACCACAGCAGCACCCGCCTCCACCAGTTGCTGGATAATCCCCTCATTCATCGCCTCGAGAAACACTTTCCTAGAAGCCGGGGCAACAATCAGGCGAACCCCAGGGTGAATCTTCCTCCCCTTAATAATTTGCGCGGCAATCCTTAAGTCCTCCAGCCTCCCGTTGGTGCAGGTACCGAGGAAGGCCTGTTGGATCGGGGTTCCGGCAACTTCACCAACAGGGGCAACATTGTCGACCCGATGAGGCTTAGCCACCTGCGGTTCCAACTGGCTGACGTCAAACTCCTTGATCGCGGCGTACTGGGCATCAGGGTCGGGTTTCACTTCCTCGAAATTTCCGGAAATACCGTTGTCCTTCAGCCAGGCCCAGACCTTTTCATCAGCTTCCATCAAACCAGCTTTTGCTCCCATCTCGACGGCCATATTAGCAATCGTAAAGCGCCCCTCTATTGAGAGAGCCTCGATTGCCTCACCTGCGTACTCCGCAGCCATGTAGGTAGCACCGTCGGCAGTAACCTGGCCAATGAGGTATAGGATCAGGTCCTTGGCGTAAACTCCCTGAGGGAGCCGACCATGGCAAACGAACCTAATCGTTTCCGGAACCTTGAACCACATCTTTCCAGAAATCAAGGCAGCAGCCAGGTCGGTAGAACCCACTCCAGTAGAAAAAGCATTGAGGGCACCGTAAGTGCAGGTATGGGAGTCAGCACCAATTACCAGGGAGCCTGGGCCGACGTGACCTTTTTCCGGGAGCAACTGGTGGCAGACCCCTTCCCCAACATCGTAAAGAGTAATCCCGTGCTTTTGGGCAAACTTCCGCATCACCTTATGGAGGGCAGAGACCCCTTCGACAGGGCTTGGGGCATTGTGATCGATGACGAAAGCCACCTTTTCGGGAGCCGCCACTTTCTGCCCTCCCATTTCCTCGAAAACCCTAATCGCCAGTGGTGCAGTTCCGTCTTGGCCCATCATAAAATCAAGTGAGGCAAGCACAAGGTCGTTCGCCCGGGCATCCTGTCCGCTTTTTTTGCTCAAAATTTTTTCCGCTATCGTTTTTCCCAAGGGAAACCTCCTCTCCTTCTTTGACTTTGCTTTAACCTATCGCAGTGTTTTCTTTCTTTTCGTGAATATAGTCCTCATAAATATACACAAGTTCCTTGTCAAAGAGCGGCCTCTTCAACTCAACTGCAGCCTTACGGACACGCTCCAGGATCTCTTTTGCTTCCTCATCTGTAAGCTTGATCCCGTACTCCGTAAACTTCGCCTTGATGGCGCTCGTCCCGGAATGCTTGCCAATCACGATCTGGCGCTCCAGACCTACCTCTTCAGGGCAGAACACCTCGTATGTACGCGGGTGTTTGAGAGTTCCATCAGCATGGATGCCAGACTCGTGCGCAAACATATTCGAACCAACGATCGGCTTCCAAGCAGGGAGTTCCCGCTTTGAAGCAAGAGAAACGTATTCGGCAATTTCGCGAAACTTTTCTGTCTTGAAGTTGAGGTCGATTCCCATCAAATACTTGAGGGCCATCACCACTTCTTCGAGGGCAGCGTTCCCTGCTCTCTCACCCAAACCGATAACAGTAACACCAACCCAGGTAGCGCCTGCCCTGACTCCGGCAAGAGCATTTGCGGTTGCCATTCCAAAGTCGTTGTGGGTGTGCATCTCAACCTCAATACCAACCTTTTCGATCAAGTCCTTCACCCGTTCGTATGTTGTAAATGGATCCAGTATACCAACTGTATCACAGTAGCGAAGCCTGTCGGCACCCGCCTCTTTGGCTGCACGGGCAAACTCTATCAGGAATTCCGGGTCTGAACGAGAAGCATCTTCAGCATTTACAGATACGTAGACTCCATGTTTTTTTGCAAACTCCGTAGCCTTCACCATGTCCTCAAGAACTTTCTGCCTCGTGCTGCGGAGCTTGTGCTCGATGTGAATATCAGAGGTAGAAATCGAAATGGCAACAGCATCTACCCCACATTCCAGAGAAGCCTCGATGTCTCCGATCACTGCCCTGTTCCAGCCCATGATGCTCGCCCGGAGTCCTAATTTGCAGATCTCCTTAACCGCTTCCTTTTCGTGTCCTCCCATTATAGGGATCCCGGCTTCGATCTGGTCAACACCAAGGTCATCGAGCATCTTGGCAATCCGAATCTTTTCATGGTTAGAGAAGACAACTCCTGCAGTTTGTTCCCCATCTCTCAGCGTGGTATCTACGATCTTGATTTTTTTAGCCTCTCCCATATCTTCACCTCACCTTCCTGATTTAAAAAATTTCTTTAGCTAAAAATTTCAACCTACTCAAAGCACCATTAACCAATCTTCTCCAAGATCAACTTATTCACAACCTGAGGATTTGCCTTCCCCTGGGTCGCTTTCATTACCTGACCGACCAAAAAAGCCAGCGCCTTTTTCTTCCCTTTCCGGTAATCCTCAACAACACTTTGATTGGCATGGATAACCTCTTCCACAATCTGGCTCAAATAGCTTTCATCACTAATCTGGACAAGCCCCTGCTCCTTGATGATCTCTTGCGGCTTCTTACCTGTTTTGAACATCTCCTCAAAAACAACTTTGGCGATCTTGCTGCTGATGGTCCCCTGGTCGAGCAGAGAAAGCATCTCCGCAAGGTGGGTCGGAGTCAGTTTCGTTTCCGTAACCTCGATTCCGTGCTCTTTGACGAGCCGCAAGAACTCACCCATGATCCAGTTGCTGACAATCTTCGGCTTTTTACAGGCGCGAACACACTCCTCGTAAAAGTCAGCTAACGGGCGGGAACTCGTGAGAACTCCAGCATCATAAGCAGGAAGCCCGTATTCTTCGATGAAGCGACGCTTCCTGGCATCAGAAAGTTCGGGGAGTTCCTTCCTGACCTTCTCGATCAATTCTTCTTCGACAACTATAGGAACCAGGTCGGGATCGGGGAAATAGCGGTAATCTGAAGCCTCTTCCTTTGTCCTCATCCCGAAGGTGGTACCCCGGTCCTCGTCCCAGGCGCGGGTTTCCTGTTCAACCTGACCCCCGTTCTGGTAAATTTCGATCTGGCGCTTCATCTC
>LDZS01003202.1_pt1 | contig 21352 bp, 20 predicted proteins | sample 615471 | NCBI WGS metagenome assembly LDZS01 (sample SAMN03408295, study PRJNA278302) | terrestrial metagenome | isolation source: oil reservoir sample K3 | place: USA: Alaska, North Slope, Kuparuk formation | collected 2013
GGGTTTCCCTATGAGTTGGGTCTCATCGTCTTCGCTGTCACGGTGATCATATACACCACGGTGGGCGGGTTTAGGGCTGTGGTCTTGACGGATGCTGTTCAAGGCGTCGTCATGACCTTTGGCACAGCCGCGATACTCTGGGGCATAATTCATTTTGGAGGAGGCATGTCTTCCATAGTAGCGCAGATCAAAGCTGTAGACCCGGCGCTCCTCACCCCTTTTGGGCCAAATAATGCCGTGGCCAAGCCTTTCGTCCTGTCGTTCTGGATCCTCGTAGGTTTTGCGACGGTTGGTCTTCCCTATACGGCGGTACGTTGTATGGGTTACAGGGATTCACGTTCCATGCATCAGGCCATAGTGATAGGCACATTTGTCGTAGGATTTCTGATGCTCGGTATGCATTTATCCGGGGCTCTCTCGAGGTCTATAGATCCCAACATAAAGGGAGCAGATATCGTCATTCCGACCATTACGATAAAGGTATTGCCTCCCTTTTTGGCCGGCATATTCTTAGCTGGACCGTTGGCGTCGATCATGTCCACCATCGATTCGCAATTGATATTGGCCTCTTCGGCCATAGTGAAGGACATTTACCTCAACTACGTCAATCCGGGGGCTATTGGAAATCTCGAAGGGGAGAGAAAGCTTAGGCGCTTGAGTTTCTTTACGACGGCGATCATAGGGATCATTGTCTTCGCGATTTCCTTTAAGCCGCCCAGCATAATCGTATGGATAAACCTCTTCGCCTTGGGAGGACTCGAATCGGTCTTTTTATGGCCCATCATCCTTGGCTTGTATTGGAAGAGGGCAAACGCCCCTGGGGCTCTTGCTTCCATGGTTGTTGGGTTAGTTTCCTTTCTCCTTTTGAGCAATTATGTGGGGCGGGTGTGGGGAATGCACGTAATCGTCCCATCTCTCCTCATCGCGCTTGCCGCCTTTATCGTCGTAGCGAGCTTGACGCCTCCGCCGCCTCAAAAAAACATACGCAGGATCTGGGAGTGATGTATGTGTGGGTAACCGTGCGCCTGAAAGGGCAACTGTGTTGGTACGATAAAGAGAGGCGCAGGGAACTAACCTTAGAGGCTACTTCTTTAACCGTGCGGACGATCTTGCAAAAACTGGGCATACCCGAATCAGAGCTATACATGGCCACTGTCGATGGAGCAAAGACAAGCCTCGATCAACCTTTGAAAGATGGGGCGACGGTGGAACTGCTGCCGGCCATAGGTGGAGGTTAGGCGCTGGGCGCCTCGTCATTCGGCCTCTTGTTGCCTTATGGTGCGGCGCCCCCGGGGGAAGAGCGGAGGAAGTGTGCTTTCCGGAAAGTCGCGCAACGCTTTGCTCGCCGCAGTGCGGAGGAAGTTGTCGACCCACCAGAATATGTCCTCCTGTGTTATGTTCCTCCGCAGGAGCCTCATGCGCCTTCTCCTTTGAGAAAGGGGCATGGTGAGGGCGCGATATAGAGCGTCTGCCATGCCTTCGGCATCATAAGGGTTTACCAGCAGGGCGCCGCCTCCTAATTGCGAAGCGGCGCCTGCAAACTCGCTCAAGATCAATACCCCCGGATCTTCTACCTGGCAAGCACAATATTCCTTACACACAAGGTTCATGCCATCCTTCAGTGGGGTTACAAGCGCCACATCGGCAGCCCTGTAGTGCGCCACCAGCTCATCCCTTGGTATAGACTGATAGCGATAGACTACGGGCACCCATCCATCCTGAGTAAACTCTCCGTTTATCTGCCCCACGAGGGCGTCTATCTCCCCCTTGAGAGCACCGTAAGCGGGCACGCGTTCACGGCTGGGCACCACAATCTGTACCAATGTCGTGTTTCCTCGAAGTTCTGGGTATCGCTTTAAGGCGAGGCGGAAGGCGTTTAGCCTCTCCGGAATTCCCTTCGTGTAATCGAGCCTATCTACCCCGATTATCAGATGCTTGCAGTGGTATGTCTCTTTCAGCTGTTTTGCCTGGGCAGCTACATCCGGTTGCTTGGCCTGCCTCGAGAAACCCTTAAAGTCGATGGATATGGGCAGATGCGCCACATTCGCTGTATACCCCATGGACGTGACTTTGATAGCAGGGCCCCTGCCCGACACAGCGGTCCTGCGGTCCAAGACCCTCAAAGACCCGAGGAAGTTCCTGCGATCTCTTAACGTTTGAAAGGCTATGAGATCATTTTGTAATAGCATCCGCAGCAATTGTTCGCGCCAGGGAAGCTTTAAGAAAAGGTCTGGAGGGGGGAATGGTATGTGGAGGAAAAAGGCATATTGTCGCTTTACTCCCATTTCCTTGAGAGCGGCGGAGAGCCCCATGAGATGATAGTCGTGAATCCACACCAAATCATCCTCTTGTGTATGCCTTGCCACCACCCTGGCGTACTTCGCATTCACCGCTACATAGCTCCTCCAGTAAGCAGGATCGAAGCGGCACCTTGTTTGCAAGTCGTGGAAGAGGGGCCAGAGCACCTCGTTCGCAAAGCCATAATAAAATTGTTCTACTTCTTCGTCGGAAAGGAGGACAGGATACAGACGGAAACCCCACTCCTCGGAAGCTGGACCCAGTATAGTGCGCAGTTGGCGTATGCTCAACCTTTCCGTGGTGCCTAGCCACCCTATCCATATTCCACCGCGATCTTTCAATATCGGGGTTAAGGCTGTCACTAACCCCCCAGAACCAGGTTTAAGCCTCTGAGAATTGCCGTTTTTTTCTAAAACCACAGGAAGCCTGTTTGAAACCACTACAAGGCGCGGCTCTTTTGCCATATGCATCAACTCGCTTTACGCACGGGCATTATACCCGGTACGAGCTTGGAGAGTTTTTGTATACGCTATATAATAGCATATGTTTTATGCGTAGGCAAACAACCGAGTTATCTCGACTCTGTGCATATATGCAGTGATATACGAATTTTTGGCGCTACAATACGTCTCCATAATCCACTTCAATATCGCCATTGATTTTTCTATAATAAATGATTTTGACGTCTATATGCTCTGGCAGGGACGCTTTTGCGTCATAGGTGCGTGGCTTTATAGACACAGGGGTTTCTCCGATGTAGCCATCAATTCCTCTCGTCTCTTCATCGGGCTTAGATAGTCGATAATTGGTATTCTTTATCTCAGCACCTCGCTTTAATATTGCTTCTTGAAATCGTAAGCCAATAAAAGTTTTCACGATTACTAAGTCCCTTACCCACTGTTCGACCATCGCTTGGTCAATGTTATTCAAGGAGTTTTTGAATTCTTTTAACTTTTGTAATATTTTTTCTGTTGCGTTTTTAATTGCCTCTGGCTTTTTCTCTAAATACCACTTTTCCCACTCAGATAACGTCTTTCCTTCAAACTCATTGATAAGTTCGCTCATTTGGCCAACGATTTTTGGACGTGTTCCTTGTGCATATTGATTTGCTAGATTAATTAGTGGATTTACATATTTAGGAAACTCAGGAGTGTCTATATCCATATAGTTTCTGATTTCTTTGATGTTTATTTTCACTTTCATGCTTTTTCACCCTGAACTGTATGGTTTTGCAAATTCAAAAATTTAGATTTATACTTATAATTGAATGTGGTATCTACATCAACTAAGTTGTTTTTAATTAAATGTGCATTCAGAAAAGTTTTATTCCACAGGTATAGATAACAAAGTATGTTGTTTTCTTTGTCATGTTTTATAGTGTCAACCCTCATAAATACCTTTTTGCCAATCACTCTTTGCTCTAAAAATTTGATCGCTTCTTCTCTTTTTTCTAAATTTTCTTTTATTCCTAGCAACTTAATTTTTAGCCCGTTGTTTAATATTAATAATTCTGGTGAAATTATTTCCTTAACCACGTAATATTTCTCTCTCTCAGAGGGAGACTCGTCTATTTTTGAGCCAAACTTTAGCTTTTTAGGGTCGATTTTTTTGTCAAACTTGACAGGATCTTTAAAAATATAAGGCAATTTGTTGATATTTTCTTCAAAGTTCATATTTAATTCCCTTTGCTTGATTATATCAAAAGTTGCCTCTTGAAAAATGGTGAGCTGTTTTGCTCCTACTTTTTCCTTTATGACCGGCAAAAACTTCTCGTTGATTTCGTAGCCAATAGAGTTCCTATTCATGTTTTTAGCTGCTAAGGAAGTTGTACCACTTCCCAAGAATGGATCAAGAACAGTATCACCTACAAAACTAAACATTTTAATAAGGCGCTTTGGTAATTCTTCAGGAAACATGGCCAAATGCTTGTTTTGCTTTTCACCAGGAAAGTTCCAATGCCCATAAAAATATTGATTCCATTCTTCTTGCGTCAACTTTGATTGCTCTTTAATATCGCTGTTAACTGTTGGCGCAACTCCATATTTTTTAAAAATTAAGATAAATTCGTAATCTAGTTTAACAATTCCGTTTCTGGGGTAGGGAAACGATCCCATTACTGTCGCTCCTCCAGTTGTATGGCATGTGGTAACCTTTTGCCAAATAATTGCCCCCATATAGTCAAAGCCAACAGTCTCGCAAAATTTAATTATCTCCGTTCTTATAGGAATAACTTTGTACCTTCCGTAGTAGGCTGACCTAGCAAACTGATCACCTATGTTGATACACAAGCGACAACCTCTATGTAGAACTCTATGGCATTCATTCCAGACCAGATTAAGATTGTTAATGTATTCTTCATAAGTATCATTGAACCCAATCTGTTTCTCATTCCCATAATCCTTTAATTGCCAATATGGAGGAGATGTAATGACGAGATGAACAGATTCATCAGCTACTTCATTCATGCACCTTGAGTCACCAATAATTATTTTATGCAACGTCTTCAAATTGTGATCACCTCAAACCTCCTGTGATACTTTCCATGGCAGCCATGCAATTTCCAGAGGTAGCTATATATGGTATTTTACCATCCTTTTTCGATTCGTTTCTATAACCTCTTCATGCTGTATATTGAACATATCGAGGAAAAATTCCCGGGTTTTTAACTGTGCGCATCGATCCAGCAGTCCAAAAAGAGAGGAGCTCTTTCGGCAGAACGAGCGACTAAACCGCAAATGCTATTGTCCCGTCAAGACGCATCAGGCATCATGTGCACAATCGATGCAATGTTTATTGCCGTGCGGAGCAGCAATCGGCGATAACGAAGGCTCAGTGCCTGGATGTAACAATGTTGCTATGTGTGGTTTTGGGTTACGGAATATTTAGCTTATCTTTAATGACTCTGACATCATCGTAAATTCTTCCAATTGCGTAAAGCACGATGCCATTTATGATTATGGCAATTCCTGATGGAATCGTTACCAGCGGAAGCATTATTAATACCCCTATTATTATGCCTATAATTCCAAATATCCTTAGCGTTTTCCCCATATACTAAACACCTTCCAATTCATTATTGACAGCATAAATAAATTGTAAAATCGCACACCATACTTGATGTTTTAATTTATGTTGTATTGCTAAAAGGCTAAAAGCCGCTATCTGCATGCTTCAATCCAACGGTCGAAGAAAGAAAGCAGCTCTTCCGGGGGCGTTATCCACACGTCAGCACTTGTGGGGCGCCATTCTGGTCGCACGAGAGCCGACAATCCCTTCCCTTTTATGGCATAAAAAGCGTCCTCATCGGTGAAGTCGTCGCCGAGATAGGCTATAACGGCATCTCCTTCTTCCGCAATTATAGTCTCTACGGCCATTGCCTTGGTGCAGGAAAGGATTCTCAGTTCAAGCCCGCCGTCAAAGGGCATGAGCCCGAGCCCGCAGTTGCACATAGGATCGAGCATTTCTTTAAGCCGACAGCCGACGTCGTCGCCGAGGCCGCGCAGATGGAATGCCACAGAGAGCGGTTTTTTCTCCACGCGCCTTTCTGGAAGGAGGGCAAGCGAGATCTCGCTTGCCCTCTCCAACGCTGCCCTCTGCGCAGGCGTTAAGGAAAGGGTTCGAAGTTCACCCGAAGGCAGAAGTCTCTCTCCGCCGTGGCATCCCCAGACCTCGAGCGGCGGATCTGTCGGCAAAAATCGCAGGATCTCCCTTGCGGTTCTGCCCGTGACGATGACTACGCGCGTATTGCTCTGTCTTATGGCGCTCAGGCGCTCCGTTACGCCAGGATATGGAAAAGCTTCCTCGCGTTCCTCGACAAAGGGAGCGAGTGTTCCATCGTAATCGGAGAGCAGTGCGCGCCTTTTAGCCTCAGAGAGCTTCTCACAAAAGTCCTCTATTGGTTTCAGCTAAACCACCACCTCAAGCCTGGAAACCTCCCCCTCTTTGAGGCTCATCATAAGTGCCAGGTAGTTTCGCACCTGTTGCGTGATCAAGAAGTTGTCCTTCACGAAATTGTGGGCATTTTGTCCCATGCGCTTGGCTTTCCCGTGGTGGTGGAGGAGATAGCGCATTCGTAGCGCGGCGCCCTCGGGCGTGCGCACTCGGAAGCCGTTGAAGCGGTCTATCACCTGGAGGCGTATCCCACCTGTGTCTCCTCCGACGACCGGTTTGTATTTCCACAGGGCCTCAGTCACCGTGAGGCCAAATCCCTCGCGCAACGACTTTTGCAGGACTACATCTGCTGCGCGCTGGAGGGCGTTTATCGTGCGGTTGGCGGTTGGGGGTAGCTCTAATACATGTATGTCTGGGTCGCCTTTTGCTGCCTCGAACACTTCGCCCAAAACCGTCCCTCCCTCAGGGTCATCGGAGGCGCCGCCGCCCGCCAATACTAATTGCACGCTCTCCTGAAAACTTTTTACATTTTTATAGGCCTCTATGACACCCAACGGGTCTTTGAAGCGATCGAAGCGCGAGACCTGCAGAAGGAGGGGTTTTTTGCGATCTAAATTGAAACGATCAAAAACGGTCTCGATCTCTTCTTGGGGGAGATCTATATTTTTTTCGCTCAAAGGATCGATGCTGGGCGTGATCAAATACTGTGGGTGAGGTAGCGCTTGGGCGAACTGGGCCAGCGAAAAGATGCTGGCATCATATTTTGAGATCGTCCTCTCGAGGCGCCGCCACACCGACGGCTGGGGGGTGCTTACGTCTATATGACAGCGCCAGATCCATTTCGCGCTCCTCTGGGGAAAATGGTTTATGAGTGCCGCTGGCTGGGGGTCATGGATGAATACAAAGTCGGCCTCCTTGAGTTTATTTTCCAGCATTTCGGCGTTGGCGCGATTCGTCTCTTCGTAGGCTTTCCACATAGGTTCTGAAAGGGTAACAGGTGTGCCCTGAAGGGCGTTATGGATATTTTTAGTGGTTACGAAGAAATCCGATTTCCCCTCTATTATTTCCCACTCCACATCGAGCCCCAATTCCTTCTGCAACGGCACGATGCGATTGAGCAGCTCAGCTACGCCTCCTCCGCTTTTAGTGGAATTGACATGCACGACACGCGCCCCGTGCAATCCCTTGGCCAGCGCCCGCATGTGCCTTATCTCTTGTTCTCCCACGACCTCGGCGTATTGCGAAAGTAGATCGCTCAAAATGCGCTCCCTCCTTATGCCATGCTTTCGTTCAAGGCTTTTACGATCAAGTCGCGCAATTCGGATAACGAAAACAAGTAGGGATCTATTATGGAGACCCTCTTGCGCGCCTCGGCCGTTTCATCGCCAAATTGTTCGAGCCAATAACTGAAGTCATCGCAACAGACCGGACTTCTTCTCTGTGCGTCAATGAAATGATAGAATATGCTGCCAGTGGGTGCTTGAGCGACGGCAGGTGCGAGGTCTTTGGGCTGCATAATGCGAATCCCCGAGTTGAAGATGATCATCTGTGCCTTCAAAAATACGAATTCCGTCTCCCCCTTGGCCCAGGTGAGGAAGTCTCCCTGGACCAAGCGCTCGTCTAAGATGTCCAGGAGCCTGTTTTTTAGCGCATCCAGATCTTCGTAATGGGATGGGTTTATTACGCTGAGCCGTTCGGCCAACGCTTGGTCGCGCAAAGATTTGTCCACCCATGTGGCGAAGTCGTTGTTGTATTCGGATTCGCTCAAGTAGGGGCGCAGCATCCATCCCCAAAAATGATAAAGCAGGCTTCCGTCGGGCGCCTCTTTGAGAGCGTCTTTGAGCTCCCTCATAGTCTGCGCTCTCAAGCCCGTGCTTACCATTACTATCTCGCAGTCCTTAAGTTCAAAAGGCGCTATAGAACTCATTTGAAAGTTGCCCCTGCCTTTCGGCTGAGGCTGCCCCCTTTCTCTTTTATACTGAGTTGCTGTTATTTCCCCACGCAAAAGCGGGAGAATATAGCCTCAAGTAGCGCGTCGTCGTAGGACTTTCCCAAAAGTCGCTGAAGGCAAGCTCCAGCGGTGGCCAGCGCGCTCGCCGCGAGGTCTTGACCCAAACCGGCCTTGATCGCTTCTTGCGCTTCAGCAATGGTCCGTGCAGCGCATTGCAACTCAAAGAGTTCCCTCGCACTCGCGTTGAGCCCGGCTTCAAAAGAGTTATCTTTGGATATTATGTTAAATATCGCGTCTTTGAGCCCTTCTATCCCGAAGCCCAGCAGGGCAGAGGTGCTACATATAGGGCTATTCGGGAAAAGGGCACGCACGTCGCCCTCGGCAACGGCCAGAGGCAAGTCTACTTTATTGAGGGCAACTATGCGAGGCGCATTTCCTGTGTTAGCTGCGATCTCTCTATCGTCATCTGTGAGGGGTGCGCTTGCGTCTAAGACGATCACCAATATGTCGGCTCCATCTATGGTAGCTTTGGCCCTATCTACGCCGATGGCCTCGAGTTCGTCCTGGGGCTTTCGCAGGCCGGCCATGTCTGCCAAGCGGATGGGAAGCCCTTTGTGTACGATTACTTCCTCTATGACGTCGCGCGTGGTGCCCGGTATAGGGGTGACGATCGCCCGCTCTCGCGAGGAGAGTGCATTTAACAGCGACGACTTGCCCACGTTAGGGCGCCCCGCGATTGCCACCCTCACGCCCTCGCGCAGCGCAAAACCGACCTGGCATCGCGATATCAAGGCTTCGAGCTTTGAAGCTATTGAAGCGGTGTCTTGCAGGATTTCAAGGTCTGTCTTAGGCGGAACGTCCTCCTCCGGGAAATCGAGCGCCACCTCGACCTCGGCTGAAAGGGCGATGAGTGCGTCGTAGACTATTTCTACCTCTCTGGAGATCTCTCCCGACAACGACCTCGCTGCAGCACGAAGAGCCTCATCGCTTTTGGCCTTGATTATTCCTAATACCGCCTCGGCTTGCGATAAATCTATTCGGCCGCTCAAAAATGCCCGCTTCGTGAACTCGCCCGGCTCGGCCAAGCGTGCTCCTCTATCGAGCAGGAGCTCCAGGCACTTCTTGGCAGCGAGGCTTCCGCCGTGGCATTGTATCTCAGCCGCTTCCTCTCCGGTGTAGCTGTAAGGGGGACAAAACCATACAGCCAATACCTCGTCGAGTCTCTCTTCGCTTTCGTCTACGATATAACCATGCTTCATGGTCCTCGGAGGGCTTTTTGCCAGCTGGGTTTTCCCTCGAAAGATCGAGTCTACGAGTTCTCTGGCGCGCGGGCCTGAGAGGCGCACTATGGCTATGCCAGATTCCCCCCAGGCCGTAGATATAGCTGCTATCGTATCCAGTTACATCAGCTCCCTTATGGCCTCCCCGAGGCGCTTTATGCCCTCGTCTGTGTCCTCAGGTGTAGCGAAGGTGAAGCACATGCGGAAGGCGCGCTCTCCTCCCTTGCCGCTCGGGTAGAATGGTTCTCCTGGAACGAATGCTACTTTCTTTTCTATTGCTTTGTCGAAGAGGTCTTTTGTGAGGACGTTTTTCATCTCGATCCAGTAGAAGAACCCGCCCTGCGGCTTTACCCAGGAGACCTCCTCGAGGGGGAGGTGGCGCTTTAGAGCCTCTTCCATGTCGTCGCGCTTCTTTCTGTAGTGGTTTACGATTTTCGGCAAGAATGAGTCGAGGTGTCCTCGGCGGCAATATTCGTATACGAGCCCTTGGGCCACCACGCTGGTGCACAGGTCGGTGCCTTGTTTGAAGACGGCCATCTTGCGGATGATGTCCGCGTCTCCCACGCACCAAGCGACGCGCGTCCCAGGCGCCAAAATTTTTGAGAACGTCCCCGAGTGGATGACGTTAGTCCCGCCGTCGAGCGAAAATATGGAAGCTACGTCTTTTCCTTCGAACCTTAGATATCCGTAAGGGTCATCTTCAAGGATCGGCACGCCGAGGGAGTGCGAAATTTCGACGAGCTTCTTCCTTCGATCGAGGGATAGCGTGCATCCTAAGGGGTTGTGAAAGTTCGGTATCGTGTAAATGAAGGCTACCTTCTTTCCCTCTTTCTTGGCCTTTTCTATCAGCCCCGGCAAAAGGTCTACCTTCATGCCCTCGCTGTCGCAAGGGACCGTCAGAAACTGTGCCCCGTGGTTATACATGGGTATCGTAAAGCCGAAGAAGGTGGGTTCCTCGACGATAACGTAGTCTCCAGGATCTACGAGCGCCCAAGATATGAGATCGGCCACCTGCGTAGAGCCGGATACGATTAGGATTTCTTTTGAGGGATCCGCTTTTCTGCCGAGCCTCGGAGCGAGCCACTCCGATAGGAATTCTTTCAGCGGCTGGTATCCCTCGGTGGTGCCGTACTGCAGGATGTCCTTTCCCTCTTTCTTCAAAATCTCCGCGCAGTCGCAAAAGAGATCTACTGGAAATATTTGAGGATCAGGCATGCCTCCGGCAAAGGATATCATGCCTGGCTTGCGGATCACGTGCATCAACTCTCTCGTCGGTGAGGGTTTGAGCCCCCGCGCTGCCTTGCTGTAAAGCCCTTCCCACGCACTCACGTCGTTCCCCCCTTTAGGAAATGCATTTTATTTATACCGTAATCTGCCTTCAAATAATAACATAACTATTGCCCGTCGTTGCTCATGACTGAGGCAGATCCGGCAATCTCAGCCCTTCAAACATGTGGTATTATTGGCCCATGAAGCGGTCAAATGTCGATGAACTTGTCTTAGGTGTCGTTAATGCCTCATTGCTGTATAAAGTGGATGTAGATCGCCTCCTGCGAGATCTCGTCAGATGCGCGGAAGGCGATTTCTTCCCGCCTGCGCATGTGGTAAGCCTTTTGACGGAAGTGCCTGGCGATGTACGGCTCCGTTTTCTGGTCGAACATGGAATATCGGTGGAATTGGCTGCTCGCTGCTATTTTAAACACCTTGACGAAGGATATCCGGAGGGATCTCAAACGAAGAGATGGTGGCGACTCTGGGACCCGAACCAAAAGACAGTGCATTGACGAAAGAGACAAAGTGGCTTTTCGAGCAAGCAGTGAGGTGCTTGGATAGCATCAAGAACGCCCCTGCGCCGTTCTGGACACTGGGCGGGGGCACGGCACTCGCCATGTATTTTAACCACCGAGAGAGCAAAGACATCGAGATCTTCTTGAGTAATGCCCAGTATATTCCATATCTATCTCCACGCTTGAATGATGTCGTTGCTGATCTTACGGAAGCTTATGACGAAATGTCGAATTATCTCAAGCTCCGTTTCCCCGGCCTTGGAGAGATAGATTTTATTGTAGCCCCGCTGTTGACAAGTCCCGGTTATATTGAGCGCGAAATTTGCGGTGTAACGACTCGCATAGAGACGCCTATAGAAATTGTGGTTAAGAAGGTTTTCTATCGGGCTTCAGAATTGACTCAGAGGGATGCGATAGACATTGCGCTTGTGCTGGAGAAAATGCCCTCCGTTGCTTTCAGCACGCCATTGCTTTGGGCGAAAAGGGAAGCGCTCGCTGTTAGATTGAGGTTCCTCGCCAGCCACTTTGACAGGTTTGCTATAGCTTTAAAGCCAGGATACGAGCACCTCGCCAAAGAATCGGTGCAGATTTTGGAGTCGTGGTTGAAGCGCACAGATACCTTCCCTGCTGACTTGGGGCCAGGACCAAGGGGCAATTTAGGGCCGGTTGACAGGCGGTAAAAGATGTGATAAAAGCAGACAAACGTCTGATATGGTGCGAATAGCGATGGCGAAATGGATAGCTTTAACTTTTACGGGGTGCGGTAGCTGCTCATTGGGCTCCTCTTCGTCTTGGAGAGGGGAAAAGAACTTTGTGCGCTTCCGCACCGTTTGTGTATGGACTTTGTAGTAAATAGATTTAGACGCACAAAAGGGCCGGAGGTGCAAACATCCTCCGGCCCTTTAACTTTATGGAGGTGGTGAAGATGAAGTATCTGTTTACGCCTGGCCCGGTGCCGCTGCCGCACGAGGTGGCAAGCTCTGGCGCCCGTCCCATGATCGGCCACAGGAGCGAGGAGTTTTCCGCCCTCCTGCTGCGCCTCCAGAATCGCCTTCGTGATTTATTAAAAAGCAGTGGACCTGTGATATTGCTCCCATCTTCCGGCACCGGGGCGCTCCAATCCCTGGTGGAAAACCTCTTGAGGCCGGGGGATGTCGTAATCTCGGTATCTTGCGGCCAGTTCGGTCTCCGTTTCAGAGAAATGGCGAGCAGGATGGACTGTCAAATCGTCCCGGTAGATGTGCCATGGGGAGGGGCTGTCGCCCCCGAAGCCGTAGTCGAGGCAGTTAAGGCCCATCCCGAGACGAGAGCGATCCTTTTAACGCACAACGAAACTTCAACCGGCGTAATAAACCCGATTCACGCCATAGCGTCCGCCCTCCCAAAAGAGAGGCCGCTCCTCTTGGTGGACGTCGTGAGTTCTCTCGGCGTCACGCCTTGTCTGCCTGAGGCTTGGGGGGTGGATGCGCTCGCCGGCGCTTCTCAAAAGGGGTTGCTTTGTCCTCCCGGCGTTGGGGTGGTTTGGCTTTCGCCCCGCGCTTGGGAAGCCTTGGAGAGCCTCGGACACCCTAAGAGCTTCTACTTCGACCTGTTGGGATATAAAGATTCCATGGAACGCTTGCAGAGCCCGTACACGCCCCCCATTTCTCTGTGTTATTCGTTGGATGCAGCGCTATCCCTGCTGGCTGAACGTGGGTATGCCAAATGGTGGAAGGAGCGCCGCCGCTTCGCCGCTGCCTTTGCGGCAGGAGTTGAGGCTATGGGGCTCGATCTGCTCGTCAGCCAAAAGCGCCATCGCTCGCCCGGGGTGACGGCCATAAAGACGCCCGAGGCCAAGAGGCTTAAAGATGTCCTTTACGGGATGGGTGTCGAAGTAGCCGGAGGCTTGGGAGCACTTAATGGGCAGATAGTGCGCGTAGCTCATTACACAGACATGGCTTGGCCTGAGATGTGCCTGATCTTGGGAAGCATCTATGGAGCCGCCAAGAGCACGGGCCTTTCTGTGAACGCCAGCTTCTTGGACGCTGCGCAGCGGGTATGGGAGGAGGATGTCCCATGTGGAAAGTGTTAGTTACGGAGGAGATACACGAGGACGGCCTGAGGTTTCTGCGAGAGGCAGGGGATGTAGAGCTGATAAATCGCCCTGGCATAGCCGGAGAGGAGCTCCTAAAAGCTGTATCCGATGCGGATGCGCTTCTTACGAGGAGTGGAACCGCCGTCGGGGAGGAGCTGCTCGAACATGCGCCCAAGTTGAAAGCCGTAGCGCGGGCTGGCGTGGGGGTTGACAACATCGACCTCGTCGCGGCGAGCAAGAGAGGGGTCGTGGTCATAAATGCCCCCACTGGCAACACCCTTTCTGCGGCCGAGCATACGATGGCGATGATGCTTTCGCTCGTGCGCAAGGTGCCTCAGGCATATCGTTCCGTTTCTTGCGGCCGGTGGGAGAGGAAGCGCTTTATGGGATGCCAGCTTCACGGAAAAAAATTGCTCATAATCGGACTCGGTCGGATCGGTTCTCAGGTTGCGTCTCGAGCGAGGTCTTTCGGCATGGACGTCTTTGCTTTCGATCCTTACGTCCAGGCGAGCAAAGCCGAAAGGCTTGGGGTCACGTTAGTATCGGATTTGGGTATCGCTCTCGCTGAAGCTGATATCATAACACTTCATCTACCTTTGACCGCGGAGACCAGGGGCATGATAGACGAAGAGCTTTTGGGTCATTTTAAGCGCGGCTCCTATCTCGTAAATTGCGCAAGGGGCGGGCTCGTCGATGAGGAAGCGGTCGCCGAGGCTCTAAGGAAGGGGCACCTCGCCGGCGCAGCTTTTGACGTCTTCTCTAAAGAACCTCCTCCTTTAGACCATCCGCTCCTTTCGCCCGATCTTGCAGATAGCGTGGTACTCTCGCCCCACATCGGCGCCAACACCTACGAGGCTCAATCTGCGGTGTCTGTCATCGCCGCCAAAAACCTCTTAGCATCGCTCAGAGGCGAACCGTGCGAACACGCCGTAAATCTCCCCTTCGCCGAGCAACTCATGGACGTCGCTAAGCGCAAATATTTAACCCTTGCGAGGAAGGTGGGGCAACTCGCTGCGAGTCTTTTCAGTGTTCCTCAAAAGTTTCGCTTTACCATGCTCGGCTCCCTTTTCAGCGAGGACTCATATGGAGCGTTCGAGCTGCCATATAGATATGCCCCTTATACGGTAGCGGCCCTGAAGGGTTTTTTGGAGGCGCGTCACGGTAGCGGCGTGAGCTACATGTATGCTCCGCTCCTGGCCTCCGAGGTCGGACTGTCCGTGGAAGAGGTCAAAGGCGAGGCCTTTACGTACAAAAACCTCATAGGGCTCGCGCTCGAGGAGAAAAACGAGACGTTGGAAGTCTTGGCTACTGTCACTGAGGAGGGAAGGCAGCGGGTGGTCTGCATCGATGGTTTTTGGATAGACTTCGTGCCGGAGGGGCGGGTTTTGCTCTTTTCGAACTATGACCGGCCGGGTGTTATAGGCAAAGTCGGGACGCTCTTGGGGAAGAACGGCATAAACATCGCAAATTTTGCCCTCGGCAGAAAGAACGGGAGCGGTCAGGCCGTCGGTGCTCTCCAGGTCGACAATGCTGTGCCTCAAGAGCTCGTCCAGAAGCTCGCCCAGGATGCCGACCTGCTTTGGGCGAAGGTCGTCGATTTCGGGGAGGACTTGCAATGAAGGCGCGATTCTTCCTCGTGCGCCATGGAGAGACGGCCTGGAACCGCGAAGGACGCTTTCAGGGGCAACGGGATGTTCCGCTGAACGAAAGAGGCATAGAGCAGGCTGAGGCTCTGGCGCGAGCCCTTAAAAGTTGCGGCGCTAAATTCGTCTGGAGCAGCCCGCTTTCGAGGGCGAAGGTGACGGCGGAGAAGATAGGCCAAGCCATGGGGCTTCCTGTCTATATCGATGACGATCTGAAGGAGATAAACCACGGCCTCTGGGAAGGACGCACGATGGAGGAGGTAAAAAATATGTGGCCCGCCCTGTTGGAAGCGTGGCACTCGCAGCCGCACACGGTGAAAATGCCAGATGGCGAGGATCTCGCACTTCTCCAGGCGAGGGCCTTTGCGGCCTATTGCCGCATCAGCGAGCACGGTGAGGGGCCGCACGTGGTCGTGACGCACGACGCCGTGATGAAGACGATGCTGTGCCTTTTTCTGGAGATGCCGCTTTCCGGGTTTTGGCGTTTTCAGTTGGGCAACGCCAGCGTCTCCATCGTGGAGAAGACGGAGAGGGGGATGCGTGCGACGCTCTTAGGGGATACGTGTCATTTGGGAGATCCCTACTTCCGCGCGGAGCAAAAAGGATTATGATGGGTCTGAGCGTATGATCTATTTGTGGAGGTGATCGCCGTGTTCAGTCGGATGGAGCTGATCAGTGGATTGACCGTAGAAGGAAAGAGCAAGATGCTCCTTTTGGTCTTAGATGGCTTGGGTGGACTCCCGGGAGAAGACGGAGGGACAGAGCTCGAATCAGCGCACAGACCGAACCTCGACGCTTTGGCCGCGAAAGCCGAGCTTGGAATGCTTGAGATCGTCGATGTCGGCGTCACGCCGGGGAGCGGCCCTGGACACCTTTCCCTCTTCGGTTACGACCCGCTCGAGTTTGAAATAGGGAGAGGAATATTGGAGGCGCTGGGCCTTGGGATCGATGTGGGCCCAGGAGATGTCTGCGCCAGGGGAAATTTCGCCACTTGGGGAGACGGCGATGTCGTAGTCGACAGGAGAGCCGGCAGGATACCGACGGAGAAAAACCGTGCCCTCGTAGAGAAGCTGAGGCAAGAGATAAGCGAGGTGGAGGGCGCACGAGTGCGCCTTTATCCCGGAGAGGAACACCGCTTCGTCGCCGTGTTCTCCGGCGATGGCTTGAAGGACGCCGTTTTCGATGCGGACCCGCAGGTTGCAGGTCCGATGAAATGGGCCACCCCAACAGATCCTGCCGGCGAGAGGATGGCGCATGTGGCTAATGCCTTCATCCGTAAAGTGAGGGATGTCTTGAGGGATGAAAGGCCGGCCAACGGTTGTCTGCTCCGGGGTTTTTCTTCTGCGCCGCACATCCCATCGTTGGGAGAGCTTTACAAGATAAGGCCGGCCGCAGCAGCGACATACCCCATGTATAAAGGGCTTGCGAGGTTGGTGGGGATGGAGATCTTAGAGGCCGGCAAGGAACTCGAGGGGGTATTCGACGCCGTCGCGAGCAACTGGGGCGACTTCGATTATTTTTACGTCCACGTGAAATACACCGACAGCCGCGGCGAAGACGGGGACTTCGACGCAAAAAGGCGCATGGTTGAAGAGGTAGACTCTCTGCTTCCGCGTTTGACCAGCCTTTGCCCAGATGTAATCGCCATCGCTGGCGACCACAGCACCCCTGCAAGGCTGAAAGCTCACTCGTGGCATCCAGTCCCGTTCATGCTCGCAAGTCCCTATGTGCGCCCATGCGGTGCAAAATCTTTCGGTGAAAGGGAGTGCGCCAGAGGGTCGTTGGGGATCATGCCTGCCCATAAGCTCATGGGATTGATGCTCGCGCATGCTCTGCGCCTGGTCAAATTCGGCGCTTGAGCTCGTCTCTCGGCCCGCGGTATAATTATTTGTTACGAAAAGCAATCTTTAGAGGTGTGGTCGGATAGTGTTTCCTCGATATGTCAATTACGATGGAAAGCCATTTTATGCCAAACGCGGTTGGCTCATAGGAGATGGCCAGATAGGGGGCAAGGCGAAGGGGATCGCCTTTGCCCAATCGGCCGTGGCCGAAGCTGGCTTAAGCGAGGAAGTGAGCTTTCCCCATACCACTTTTGTCATCACTACAGAGGTTTTCGACGAATTTATGCGACGCAACGCCCTTGAACCTATAGTGCGAGGAACTGAGGATTTTTCGCAGATAGAGAAAGCCTTCGAAGAGGCGCTACTTCCAGAAAGCGTAAGGAGCGCCCTCGCCGGCATTCTTCAGCGCATAGACAGCCCGGTGGCTGTGAGGTCTTCGTCGATCTTGGAAGACGACATAGCCTTAGCTTTCGCCGGCAAATATGAGACGCGCTTTTTCGGCAATCGAGGTAATTTAGAGTACCGGTTGCGTCGCCTGGAACGTGCCGTAAAGCTCGTATATGCCTCTACCTTCAACCCTACGGCTAAGGCCTATAGGCGCAAACACGGGATCAAGCTCGCAGGTGAGAAAATGGCCGTGATAATCCAGCCCGTGGTGGGTCGCCGCCGTGGCGATCTCTATTACCCGGAACTCGCAGGCGCTGCCTTTTCCAAGGTATTTCGCAGGCCAACGCCAAGAGTGCGCAAGGAAGACGGCGTGTTGAGGCTCTGCTTTGGCTTGGGCACTCGTGTGGTGGGTCGTTCCTTCGCTCGCACCTTTTTCTTGTCGCACCCCGGGATTCGTCCTGAAGGAAATAGCATGGCAGACATACTTTCTCACGCCCAAGACGAATTCGATTACGTCGATCTGGAGCACGGTTTCTTGTTGGGGATGGATGCGAACAAGGCGATAAGCCACATTATGAAACATCACAAGAACGCAGCCTCGTTTTTGGAGTTAGCCTATGACGATTCCTTCCATTGGATCCTCTCCGAGGTGCGGCACCTCGCTTATGCTAAAGCGGTTTTCACTTTTAGCGACTTTCATCGCCGCTTCCCGCGCTTCTTCGATCAGCTTCGAAAGGTGCTTTTGCTGTTCGAGGAGACCATGGGGTTACCCGTGGACATAGAGTTGACCTACGAGACCGAGGGCGGCCAGATGAATATAGTGCAGCTGCGCCCGCTCGCCACATACGAAGAGTTCGGGCGGGTGGAGATCCCGACGGACATTCCTCGTGAGCGAATACTCCTAAAGGGGAGTGGCATGGTCTCGAACGGCGTCTTGGAGAGGGTGTCTCATATCGTATGCGTGGATCCATTGGCATATCTGCGTTCAGACCCTCATCTCGTGGCCAGAGCTGTTGGAGCAGCCAACGAGGCGCTGAGAGGCGGTTATATCCTCGTCGGACCTGGCCGTTGGGGAAGCGTCAACCCGGCCTTGGGCGTGCCGGTCCGTTATGGGGAGATATCGAACTGCAATTGTCTGGTAGAAGTGGGCTTCTCCAATTCGGGCATGGCCCCCGAACTCTCATACGGCACGCACTTCTTCTTGGATTTGGACGCTGACGGCGTGCTCTATCTTCCGGTCTTAGAGGGCAAAGAGGCGAACATCTACAACAGGGAGTGGTTTTCCGGGACCCCTTACGAGGAGGGGCAGCATCCGGCTGTGCGCATATATTGCGGCAACTTTTCCGTCTTATTGGACGGGGAGAACGATGTAGGGGTAGTAATCGTCAATGAACCGTGATCCTTTGCGCACTCATGAGAGGTAGAGAGTCATGAATGACGCACGCAGGGCGTATTTTTCCTGGAATCCCGCCGGGGACAGCGAACTGTCGTCGCTAATCGTAGGCGACGGGCACGTCGGAGGGAAAGGGCGTTCCCTCCTTTTCGCCATGAGGGCTTTGAGGGACAGGGGCCCGGAGGCGGTGCGCATTTCTTTTCCTCCCTCGATTTTTATAGGCGTTGAGGTATTCTGGGACTTTCTTTCGAGTTTGAAAGGCTTCGAGTTGAGGGGGATGCCCTTTGAAGCCGTTCAGGGGCTCTTTCTATCACGCCCGCTTCCAAAATACGTGTATAAGAGATTGGAGGCTTTCCTGTCTGACGTGAATGCTCCGCTGGTGGTACGAAGCAGCAGTCTTCTCGAAGATTCAACGGAACGTTCCTTTGTGGGCAAATACCTCACTACGTTTCTGACCGACGGCGGATCGATGACCTCGCGCCTGTGGAAGTTGGAGAGAGCCATAAAACTCGTCTATGCCAGCACCTTTTCTCAGGCTGCGGAGAACTACAGGTCGAGGCACGGGTTGGGGGACGACGCCATGGGCGTGGTGATTATGCGCATGGCCGGGAAGTGGCGCGGGCGCTATTATTACCCCACCACGGCGGGCGTGGCCTATTCGAGGAACTATAGACGTTGGTCGCCTCGCATTAAGGTCGAAGATGGGATGGTGCGCCTCTGTTTCGGCCTGGGGACGATCAGCACGAGGAGGGGGTATGCCAGGACTTTCTCGCTTACCAATCCGTATCTGAGGCCGGAGGGGCATGATCCCTTTAAGATAATGCGTCAGGCCCAAGAGCGCTTTCAGGCTTTGGACGGCATGACCAAGGGGATCGTGACCCTCGACATAAAGAGGATGTGGCGTGACCTGATGAGATATCATGACGACTTCGGGGTGTTGGCGCAGGTTTATCGTCCGGGCTCCGAAGGCGGGTATTTCGATTTTTTGGGGAGCCTCCTTTTAGACCCTCCCTCTCCTGGCACTAAGCCGTGCTTCACCTTTGAGGATTTTCCGAGGCGCTACCGGCACTTCTTCGAGCGAATGAAAGGGTTGCTTTCGTTCCTCGAAGAGGCTATGGGCATGGCCGCATATGTCGAATTCGCCTATGAGACGGAAGACGACAACCTTGAACTGTTAGAGGCGCGCCCTCTATGGGAGAATAAACCGATGGGCGGCAAAAAGATCCCCGACCTGTCGGGCAAACGCGTGATACTCAAAGCAAACCGCATGGTCACCGACGGCTTTGTCGAGGGATGCCCATGCCTCGTGTATGTGGATTATCGCAGTTATGCGGCGGATAAGGATTACGCCGGAGTGGTTAAGGCCCTCGGCGAATTGAACAAACTCCTCGAGGGCGAGCGTTATATCCTGGTGGCGCCGGGAAGGGTGGGGTCGAGCAATCCAGAACTCGGTGTTCCTGTGCAATACCACGAGCTCACCAACTGTCGTTGCATCGTGGAAGTCGGCTTGCCAAAGATAGGCTTCATGCCCGAGCTCTCTTACGGCACCCACTTCTTCGCCGACCTCGAGGAGGAAAACGTCCTCTACATGCCGGTGTTCGAGGGAGAGGCTGACAACGTCTTCGATCAGGGTTGGTTTGAAAAGGCCCCACACGAGGCTACGCTTCACCCCACCGTGCGGCTCTATCGGGGAAGTTTTTCTGTCTATATGGACGGCGAGCGCAACGTCGGCGTGGTCATAGACGACCTTGCTGGGTGAGAGAGTTGTACGAATTCAAGGTTTCGCGGCATGACGACAAGCGGAGGCTGGATAGGGTTTTAAGAGGTCTTTGGCCGACAGTGCCCTTGAGCGCCATCATGCGTTCCATCCGCAAAGGCGATGTCAGAGTTTGCGGCCAAAAAACTCAACCTTCCTCTCGTCTGTGCGAAGGAGAAAGGGTGAGCGTTCCCTGGGAAGCGCCTTCTGCGAGAGGAGCGCGCCCCATGCCTGGCCCGGTCGATGTGGTTTACATCGACGAGCACGTGCTCGTGGCCAACAAACCCGCGGGTTTGTTGAGCCAACCGTCGAGCCGCACTTCAGACAGCCTCTTGGGGCGCATCGTGGCCATATATGGACGAGAAGGCGGCTTTTCTCCCACGTTGGTCCATCGTCTCGATAGGAATACCTCTGGCCTGATCATGGCAGCGTTGGATGGGATCTCTCTGCGCGCTCTCTCCGTCGTTATGCGGGAGAGGAAGGTTTTTAAGCGTTACTGGGCCATCGTGGCTGGTGATCTCCCCGATAGAGGGGAGATAGACCTGCCGCTCGAAAAGGATACCGAGAGCAATATCACCTTCGTGTCGCAAAAGGGCTCGCGTGCCCTGACGCGATATCGCGCCATTTCGAGATGGAAAGGTTTTACTCTTGCCGAAATGGAGCTCGTCACCGGAAGACCTCACCAGATAAGGGTTCACCTCGCTGCCATAGGCTACCCGATAGTCGGGGACGTGAAATATGGCGGCCTTAAAGCGAGGCGTTGGGAAAATGTCGTGCGCCCTTTGCTTCATGCGCGTGAACTCTCTTTTGGCGATATGCCAGATGTGCTTTCTGCCCTTTCCAACATGAGATTCATCGCCCCTTTGCCGCCCGACTTCGAGAGACTTCTTCCTCCTAAGACGGCACTGCTCGGGTGAGGCGCGGCGACTTTTCGATATTGCCCCCATGGGGTATAATTGACTCATCAGAGCAAATGGGAGGGGATATCGTGGCAGATCTAAGGCTTGAAATTACAGAAGAAGCGAAAGGCAAACTTCGCAGAATGGGAACG
>LDZS01001710.1_pt1 | contig 21315 bp, 22 predicted proteins | sample 615471 | NCBI WGS metagenome assembly LDZS01 (sample SAMN03408295, study PRJNA278302) | terrestrial metagenome | isolation source: oil reservoir sample K3 | place: USA: Alaska, North Slope, Kuparuk formation | collected 2013
TCTTACGCCAAACCTATCATTTACTACCACCACCTCTCCTTTTGCCATCAGTTTGCCGTTTACATAGACTTCTACAGGTTCTCCGGCAAACTTTTCTAATTCGATGATAGAACCTTGGTTGAGTTTTAGCAGATCTCTTATTAGCATTTTGGTTCTACCTATTTCTACCGAAATCTCTAGAGGTATGTCTAAAATAAATTCTAAGTCCGGATGTAAATCTTCTCTTTGGACTGGGCTTAGTTCTTCAAAGCTGACTGACTGTGTAGGAGGTTTTTCTTTAACTAAAGGTTCTTTAGGTTGAAAAAGGTCTTGAGATGACTCTTGAGAAACTGTTTGACCATGTACTTCTTGAGTTTCTGAGGTTCCAGCTTGAGCCTCTTTTAAAGCTTCTTCCCACATAGCCATCAAATCTTCAGGACTAAGGGATGTTTCTTCTTGGGTTTGTCCGTTAATCTTTTCTTCTTCAGCCATTTATTTTCCCCCTGATTTTTTATTTTTCTGTATTTTCTGGATTTTCTGAAGACAAAAATTTGTCTACCTGAATAGCAAGGTGGTTTTTAAAGACCCCTAATTTGCCTAAAATTTTAGGAACCCCTTCTATATAAACCTCTATAGGTTCTTCTATTTTTTTATCGAGAATTACCACATCTCCTACCTCAAGGTTTACTAAATCTTCTAAGGTAATGGTGCCTTTTCCTAAAATAGCTTTTAGTTGTACACTACTATTAAGAATGTAGTTTTCTAAGTTCTTTTTCCAGGTTAAGTCTATATATTCTTCTAACTGATAAGGAGAATAAAGCTTATCTTTTATTGGTTGTAAGGTGCTTAGAGAATAACAAAAGAGTATTTTACCGCTGAGAGATTCAAACTCTAACGTATAACCAGTAACTACCACAGTTTCTTCAGGCATAAGTACCCTTGCAAACTGTGGGTTTACTTCACCTCTAATATATTTAGGTTTTACAGGATAGATGTTTTTCCAAGCCTTTTCTAACTCGTTAAAAATAAGGTCTACCACTTTTTTTAAAAGTCGTTGTTCTATTGGAGTAAACTCTCTTCCTTCAACCTTGATATGTTTCCTTTCCCCCCCTAAAAACCTTTCAATAAACAGGAAAGCCAAAGTAGCATCTATAATAAGAAGAGATTGTCCTTTAAGAGGTTCTAATTTAAAGATATGGATGGAGGTAGGTACAGGAATTTTGTTTAAAAAATCTTTGAACCTTTCCATCTGAAGGGGTAAATTCGAGATATCCAACATTTCTCTTAAAAGCGTAGAAAGCTGCATCCTTAAACTTCGAGCAAGTTGTTCGTTGATAACCTCAAGCCCTGGGATCTTAAGACGGGTAGATATGGTATAGTTTCTAAAGTCGAAAGGCTTAGCCTTAACCTCTTCTTTGACCTCTGGGGTGGTATCTATCTTACCTTCAGAAAGCCCAGAAAGTAGTGCATCTATCTCTTCTTGGCTAAGTATTTTTTCCATACCTACTCCACTATGTATTGGGTTATGTAAACGGCTTGTAAAATTTCATCTCCTAAAGCTTCGTTGATCTTTATCAAAAGATCTTTTTTTATCGTCTCTTTAGCCTCTGGCTGAATTACCTCTTCTGGGGTTTTACTACTAAGATAGGTGATGATTACGTCTCTTATCATCGGTTCTTTTGTTTTAATCTCTTCTTCTGCCTTTTTATCCGCTACCCCTAAGGCTAACCTTACTTGAAGATATCGTTTACCTGTAGGGTCCAAGAGGTTTACCACCACTGGTTCCATAGGATAGATAACCTTAACTTCAACCTTTTCTTTTTTAACTCCTTTTTTTCCTTCACCCTTTTCTTCTCCTTTTTTACCCATCAAAAACAAAACCACCCCAGAAGCCAGAGCTATTATCAAAAATCCTACCACCAAAAACAATAGAAATTTCTTTTTTCCTCCTTTTTTCTCAGATGCCTGCTTCTCCGCTCCTTCTTTAACCTCTTCTGCCATAATTCCCTCCTAATTTTTTAGAAATTTTATCAAAAATTATGCCAAGTTTTCATGGATTGAATTTTGCTAAAAACATTCAGGTTTTTCTTTGCTTCTGTCAAAAAATTAACATAATTGTCAAAAAACTTATAAAACAAGAGTTTTTAAATAAAAAGATAGTGAGTTTATTAAATATGACAAGTGATTTATGAGATAGCGGTGAAAAAGGGATGGCGGAGGGGGCGGGATTCGAACCCGCGGTACGGGTTTTAGCCCGTACATGCGATTTCCAGTCGCACCCCTTCGTCCACTCGGGCACCCCTCCAAAACTCGTTTACATTTTAAAGCCTAATCAAGGTTTTGACAAGAGGTATTTAGAACTTTTTTAAACCAAACTTTAAAATAGAGACTACCAAAAAGATTTTTAATAGGTCTCCGTAGATAAAAGGTAGACTTCCTATGCTCAATAAAACCTTTAAGTCAGAAATTTTTAAAACCCAGCCTAACCAAACCAGTCCCAAAAGATGAATAACCCCGAAATTTGCTAAGGTTAAAAGCAAAACCAATCCTGAAAAACTTTTAGCCCATTGAAACCTATAATATATCAAACTAACCATTAATGCTGCAGGAAGAAAACCTAATAGATATCCTCCAGTAGGTCCTAAAAATGTTAAAAAACCACCAGTTAACCCTGCAAACCATGGGAGCCCTAACCCACCTAAGAACAAATAGAAAAAATTAGCCAAACCACATCTAACAGGAGAAAACAAAAGAGCAGTCATAAAAACTCCAAAGGTCTGAAAGGTTACCGGTACAGGAGAAAAAGGAAGATAAAACTTAAGGTTAGAACAAATACCTATCAAAAGAGCTCCTACTAGTCCCCAAAAAATTTCTACCTTAATATTACTTTGTTTAGATACTTCTAAACTTAGAACTAACATCTCTAAAGTTCGTTTCATAATAAACCTCCTGATTGTAAGATAAGATTTTTAGTTAACTTAATATTATATCCTGGTTAACCAAAATTTAAAGATACCTTTCTAATAAATTTAAAATTTTTTCTGTAGCTCCTGTTTTAGAAAGATATATTTGGTAGGCTTTTTCAGATAAGGCCTTAAGTTTTTCAGGATTTTTAAGAAGATGATGTAAGGTTTCAGATAAATTTTCTGGTTTAGTTTGAATACAGGCTTCTTTTTCCAAAAATTCTTGGATAAAAGGAAAGTTTTCCATAGAAGGCCCTACTACCACAGGTTTTTTCCAGTAAAACGCTTCTAAAGGATTTTGCCCTCCATGGGGGATAAAACTTCCTCCTATGATAGCTAAGTCTCCTATTCTGTAAAGACTACCCAAGATACCTATCTGGTCTATAAGAAGGACACATCTTTTTACTTCTTTCAAGTCTGAAAATTCCTTAGATAAAGCGCTTAGGCGATAAAGTTTTACATCTTCCAAATTATCTAACATCAGGTTTAACCGTGAAAACACCTCGTCAAATCGTTCGGGATGTCTTGGTACTATAAGCAAGGTACCTTGGTTTACTGCTGAAAGAAAAGCCTTGGTTATAATTTCTTCTTCAGGATGGTGGGTGCTTCCAGCAATAACAACCGGTTTTTTAACCCAACCTTCCCAAAAAAATTCCACATAAGGAATTTCAAGGTCAAACTTGGTATTGCCTGTTACTACGATTTTTTCTTCTTTTACTCCCAGAGCTTTAAATTTTTCTTGATAAATCTTATCTTGTACTACTACTAGAGTAAGCTTATCAAGAACTTTTTTGAAAAAAAACTTTACTTTTTGATAGTTTTTAAAGGATTTTTCACTGAGACGTGCGTTTACTAAAAAAACCGGAATTTTTTTAGCTGCAGTATGAATAAGATTAGGCCAGATTTCTGTTTCAGCGATGATTAAAGCCTTAGGATTAAAAGCCTTTAAGGTTCTTTTTATCGCAAAAGGACAGTCTAAAGGGAGATAGATAGTTTCTACCGGTAATCCTTTAAACCGGTCTTTAGCCACTTTTTGTCCGGTATCGGTAATCGTGCTTAAAAGGATGTTATAGTTTTTAGAAAGTTTTTTAATAAGAGTAGAAAGGGCGATAACCTCCCCTACAGACACACAATGGACCCAGATAAAAGAACGAGAAGAATGGGTGACTTTTTGTTTAAAAATAGCAAATTTATCTCTTAACCATTTTAATCTTAGATTTCGTGGACGTTTTAAAAACTCTCTTGGTAAAATAAGGCCTGCTATCAGATAATAGATAAATGTATAAACCCAAAGCATAACTTAAAGCATAACTTAAGGTTTTCCTATAAAAGCTATTTGTACTCCTCGCTCCTTTCCATGATAACGATGGGACCAATAAACCTTATGCAAACATCTTGTACAATCCTTTGACACCCAAACATTTTCCTCAGGAATACCCAAACATAAAGCTTGATAAAAATTGGCCTTTTCTAAATCCAAATAGACTTTACCTTGGTTATGTTGAATAACCTCATCATAAAAAGATAAGTTTTTTCTTAAAGCATCTAAAACTTCATCTTTTATTTCGTAGCAACACACTTTTATATGTGGGCCTATTGCTAAAAGAATTTCTTCAGGTTTATACCCTAGAGAAAGTATCTTTCTAAGGATTTTTTCTAAGATTTTAGACACAGTGCCTTTCCATCCAGCATGAATAGCACCTACTATTCTACGGTCTTTGGTTGCTAAAAGCACCGGGACACAATCTGCTGTTTTAACCCCAACAAAAAGCCTTTCTTGGTCTGTAAGCACTCCGTCACCTTCTAAAGAAAAAATCTCTGGAACCGAAGACCCATTCCAAAGGGTTATGAAAATGTCGCTATGTACTTGTTTTGGTAAAAACCAACGATAATTACTGATTTTTTTTAAAGAAGTAAAGTTAAATTCTTTAGAAAGTTTTTTAGAAAATGCAGCCAAGATGTTGATATTAAGAAAATTTTCTGGAAAAATAAGATCAGTTTTTAAATGATTGACAAGTTCTAAGATTAGTTGTTTTGACATCGTTCAAGGTCTTTTAAGAATGATAAAAGTTGTTTTTTTAAGTTTTGGATAGCCTTACCTCTATGGCTTAAACGATTTTTTTCTTCTGAAGGAAGTTCTGCTGCAGTTTTTTGAAATTGGTATTCAGGTACTAAAAAAATAGGGTCGTATCCAAAACCATAAGAGCCTTTAGGTTTAAAACCTATTCTGCCTTCCCATACACCTTCTAAAACCAGATATTTTCCGCAAGGATGATAAAGAACCAAGACACACTTAAACCTTGCGGTTCTTTTTTCCGGAGGCACATCAGCTAACTCTTGAAGAAGCTTTTGGTTGTTCTTTTCATCATTTGCGTCTTCTCCAGCATAGCGAGAAGAATACACCCCAGGTGCACCGTTTAAGGCATCTACTTCAAGTCCAGAATCGTCTGCAAGACACAAACATCCGGTTTTTTCAGCGTAATACTTAGCTTTAATCAAAGCGTTTTCTAAAAAAGTTTTTCCTGTTTCTTCAGGAGGGGTGATTTCAGAAAAATCTTTAAGACTTTTTACTTCTAAGTTAATTTCAGACTTTAGATCTTCAAGGGCTTTTTCTATTTCTCTAACCTTACCTAAATTAGAAGTAGCTATAACTAAGATTATTTTTTGGCTCATATTCCTAACACCTCTTTTTGTTTGTTAATCAGTTCTTTAATACCCTTAAAGGCAAGGTTTTTCATCTGCTCTAAGTCTTCCCAGGTAAACAAACTTTTTTCAGCACTTGCCTGAATTTCTACTATTTTCCCAGACTCAGTCATAAAAAAATTAGCATCTACCTCAGCAATTATATCTTCTTGATAATCAAGGTCTAAAAGAAAGTTTTCTCCTATCTTACCTACACTAACCCCCGCTAAGAATTCTAAAACCGGAGAGGTGGAGAGAACTCCTTTTTCTATAAGCTTTTTAACCGCTAAGGTTAAGGCTAAGAAAGCGCCTGTAACTGAGGCAGTCCTTGTTCCCCCATCTGCGTTTAAAACTTCGCAGTCTATCCAGAGGGTTCTTTCTCCTAATTTTGATAGGTCTACCACCCCTCTTAAAACCCTGCCTATAAGCCTCTGTATTTCCATAGACCTACCTTTTCGGCCCATAGTTTCTCTGGGGGTTCTTTCTAAAGTAGCCCCAGGAATAAAGGCATACTCTGCGGTAATCCAACCTGTTCCTGTACCCTTAAGAAAAGGGGGGACCTTTTCCTCTAAACTTACCGTACAAAGTACCTTAGTGTTGCCAAACTCAACCAAAACAGAACTTAACGGATTCTTTAAAAAATCTATCGTAAACTTTACCTCTCTAAGTTGGTCAAAAGCTCTTCCATCATGTCGCATCATAACCCTCCTGGGCTAAAAAGATTACCTTTTCCTATGGAATGAGGAGATATGCATTTTTTTAAACTACCTTCCAACTTCAAATCTTCGTCGTAATAGATGGTTATGTTCTTTTTTCTTAAAACACACATTTTACCATATAAATCCTTTCCTAAAAACAGTTTTTCAAAAGTTCTCTCTCCTAAACCACACAACCATAATCCTTCTTTTAATTTACCAGTAAGTTTATCTTTCATAAGAGGTTTGGCTAATTTGGGAGATTTGGCCAATAAATCAAAAAATTTTTCAACCTCAGAGGATTCTTGGACAGTCAACCCGTACCAATCGTCTAACGAAGGATTAAACTCAAGAATACAAGAAAGCTTACCATCAAGATTGACAAAGTTTGCATGACAGACTTCACATCGGTATTTTGAAAGGGTTTTCTGGTTATGGGTTTTTTTACTGAGATTTTGATGACAATCTAAACATTTTATTTTATTACGACCAAACATTACTTCTTCTTTTTTATGACAGTCTGTACACACCAATCCTTTTTCGTAGTGTATACTTTTTAAAAGTTGATAGGCTTCAATTCCGTAAGGCCTTTCAGGTGGTTTTCCTTCAACAAAAGGTGAACGATAGTCCTCATACCAATTATGAGGGGAATATCCTAAGTAATCCCAACCTATGTAACTGCTATAATGACAGGATAGACAATGGTTTATGGTAGGTTTAACAATGGAGTGATTTAATAGGTCGAAATGGCAGGCTAAACAGCCTTTACCTCTTCGGGTGTTTTTATAGTCTTCACCTTCATAATCAACGTGGCAGAGCAAACATCTTCTACGTAAAAAATCTATAACCACCGAGGTCTTATCCAAACGTTTTTCATAATTAAAGGTTTTAAGTTCCTGTAAACTAATGTTTTTATATATTCCAAAGGCCTTTAGGGTATTTGAGATCATCGTTTTGTAGGTGTAATGTAAAGAATTTTTAAACCGGTCTAGCTCAAGTTTATGACAACCTGAGCAAACCTGATAAACTACCAAAGAGTCTGGGTGTTTTAAAAAATTTTGATGAGCTTCCTCTTTAGAAAAAGCTTTGCTGTTACCTTGATGACATTTAGTACAATCTATTTGTTGATGAAGTTTATCAAAAGATATTTGGTTATGACAATCTGTACATCGTTTGATTTTAGGTTGGTTAGCACAACCAAAAAGGAAAAAACTCAAAAATATGGTTAAAAAAAACAGCTTTATGACTGACACAGTCTATAAGCCACTTGGTCAAGGAGCTGACAAACTTGGTTAGAACTTTTTAAAGGTTTCCCTAAAACTTCTTCCCAAATCCTTTCGCCTTCCATACAAAAATAAAAGGTTATTTTATCTTCCACTTCTTTTATGATTTTAGCCAAACTTTGAAAAAGTTTTTTTCTGAGGTCTATAAAGTATCTCTTTTTTAAATCAAGGCCTTCGATAAACTCATAAGCATAGATTGAGGTTTGAGGAAATCTTTCTTCTGCGATGTATTTTAGCTCTTTAGGGTATCTTAAAGCTCCTAAACTTATCCAGGCAATCTTTTCCCATGGTATTGCGTTTAAAACCTTTTCTAAAACTTGAGGATATTCAGCCTCTGCGTTTTCGTAAAAAATGATTGGGTCAAAGTGAAAGGCTACTGTAAACCCATGTTTTATCGCATATCTTGCGCTTTCAATTCTCTGTTCCAATGAAGAGGTTCCGTGTTCTTCGGTGTTTATAATAAATGGGGTATTTAAGGACCAAGCAAAAATAATTTTAGGGTCAGATTTAAATTTTTTAAAGTAATTTTCTTTAATAAAAGCCTTAGTTTTTAATTCAAGTACAGCAAAAGGATTTAACGTTTCCCAAAAGTTGATTAATTTTTCAGAAACACCCCCAAAGGGTTCCAAAACCATACTATCTGCAAACTCTCCTGTTCCAATTCTCAGTACTCTTTTTTCTTTTCTGGCATTATTAAGAACTCTTTCTAATTCTTGAAATCCATCCTCGACAACATTAGCCCAAAGTTTTATGCCCGGGCGATTTAAATAAAGCTGAAGAATACAATAGGTGCAGTCAAACAAACATCCTTCAGCAAAATGAAAGATTTTATAACCACAACAAAGATAGTTTTTAGTTCCAGGACAATCTCTGAAAAACCTACCCTTAAACCTTATCAAAAAAAGAAATCTTTTACCTAAAGAAACAAGCTCTGCCTGGGAAGCCCAGGCTTTCCATCGAAAATCTTCGTAAGTAGGAATAACCTCATAAGGATATTTTTTTATTATTTCCTGGGTTAAATAATAAGAAAAAGCTTCTTCTTCTACAAGAATTTTCATTACTTAAAGATAATCTTTTATCAGTAATTCTGCAATCTGAACCGCGTTGGTGGCTGCACCCTTTCTTAAGTTATCTGCTACTATCCATAAATTTAAACCATTTTCTATAGAAAAGTCTTCTCTGATCCTTCCCACAAAAACTTCGTCTCTTCCTGCAACCTCTATCTGAAGTGGATAAACCTTTTTTTCTGGATTGTCAAAAACTACCACTCCGGGAGCTTTTTCTAAAAGTTCTATAGCCTTTTCTACAGTAAGTTTTTTTTCTGTTTCTATGTTAACAGCTTCAGCATGTCCATAAAATACAGGCACTCTCACCGTGGTAGAAGTAACCCTTATGGTATCATCTTCCATGATTTTTTTAGTTTCTTCTACCATCTTCATCTCTTCCTTGGTATAGCGGTTAGGAAGGAAAACATCTATTTGAGGTATACAGTTAAAAGCGATAAACTGGGGAAGATATTTGGGCGCTGGCATAGGCTCTCCCATACACCAAGCCCTAACCTGAGCCTCAAGTTCAGCTATAGCCTTTTGCCCTGCCCCTGATACTGCCTGATAGGTGCTTACTACTATTCTTTTGATTTTAGCATAATCATGCAATGGTTTTAGAGCTACCACCATTTGAATGGTAGAACAGTTGGGGTTAGCAATGATACCTTTGTTTTTATATTGGGCTACTGCCTGAGGATTTACCTCTGGAACTACTAAGGGCACCTCAGGGTCCATCCTCCAGGCACTTGAATTATCTATAACTACCGCACCATCTCTTGCAAACAGAGGTGCATAATCTAAACTTCTTTGTGCACCTGCTGAAAAGAGGGCAATATCAATTCCTTTAAAGCTTTTGGTCTCTTCTAAAACTTCCACAGGTATCTCTTCCCCTTTAAAAGGAAGTTTTATACCTTTAGACTTAGGAGAAGCAAAAAATCTTATATTTTTTACAGGAAAATTTCTTTCTTCTAAAACAGTTATCATCATTCTTCCTACAGCCCCAGTGGCTCCAACTACTGCTACTGTATATTCTTTCATAAGTAACCCCCTGTCTTATAATCTTAGTTTTATGAGGATATCATAAAACCTAAAAACTTCAAGTTAATCATTTTTTATTACTTTCAATAAGAAGTTCTTTTGCTCTATAATTTTATTTGCAGTTTCTTAAGATTAAATTAAAATTAACGAAGATTATGAAAAAGTTAGAAGGTGAAGAAATCCTTAAAAAATGGCGACAAAATAGAGATACTCACGGAAGATTCCCTATTATAGCTGTGCTTGACAACATAAGAAGCGCCTATAACGTAGGGTCTATGTTTAGAACAGCAGAATGTGCCTACCTTTCTAAACTGGTCTTATGTGGTATTACTGCCTACCCTCCCAATCCAAAGATAGAAAAAACCGCCTTAGGTACTACCCAAACCGTTCCTTGGGAATATTTTAACGATACCTACCAAGCAGTAAAACATTTAAAAAATTTAGGTTATAAAGTAGCAGCTTTAGAAATTACAGAAAGTAGTATCCCCATTCAAAACGTTAAACCGTCTGATTTTCCGTTAGCGTTAGTTATCGGAAACGAAGTTACCGGAGTGGACGAAAGGGTTCTCGAAGCGGCTGACATGGTTTTAGAAATTCCACTTTACGGAGAAAAAGAGTCATTAAACGTAGCTATAGCCTTTGGGGTGGCTATCTTTCTTCTTATAGAAAAACTAAAAAATAATACCCAAAATGAAATATCCTTTCCTTTTTCCTAAAATTTCTGCTATCTTTATCGAAAGGGTCAATCGGTTTGTAGTCAAGATAAAGATAAAAGATGGATTAAGTGGCAGTACCTATGATTTTGCCTATCTACCTAATCCAGGTAGACTTTGGGAGCTGCTTTTGGAAGGCACTGAGCTTTTGGTATTCCCTAATCCTAAAAATAGTAAACTTCCTTACACGGTTTTAGCCTGCAAAAAAAGAGAAAACTATGTCCTTCTTCATACTCACCTGACCAACCACATCGTTTCAACTCTTATTGGTGAGGAGAAGATCCCTTTTTATAAAAATTTTCAGGTGGAGAAAAAAGAACCTATATCTGGTAAAGGCCGCTTCGATTTATTGCTAAAAAATTTACGTTCTCAAGAAAAAATTTTGCTTGAAATTAAAACGTGTACTCTTTTTGGAGAAAAAATTGCCATGTTTCCTGATGCAGAAACTAAAAGAGGACAACGGCATCTTGTTGAACTACTTGAGCTTTCTAAGAAAGGATATCAAACAGAGATGCTTTTTGTCGTTATGAACCCTGAAGTAAAATATTTTCTTCCTGCCTATCATATAGATTTTAATTTTTCTTCTTGGTTTTTAAAACTAAAAGAAAAAATAAATCTAAGGGCTATATCTTTAACCTGGGATTCCACTTTTACCGAAGTAACACGTATAAACTTAGTAGATATTCCTTTTGACCTTTTAGAACAAGAACTGAAAGACCAGGGAGCTTATCTTTTGGTTTTTAGAATAGCCCAACCTGTAAACCTTGTAATAAATCAAAAAACTTTTTTTATAAAACCAGGTTTTTACATCTATGTAGGGTCTGCGATGCAAGGTCTTGCGGCCAGGATAAAAAGACACTTAAGAAAAAACAAAAAATTTCATTGGCACATAGACTATCTACTAACCTATGCTCACAGTATCGTGCCTATTCCTATAAGGTCCTCTGAAAAAATAGAGTGTGCTTTAGCTTCTGACGTTGGTAAACTGTCTGAAGGCTTTGTGCCTGGGTTTGGGGCAACTGATTGTAAGTGCTTTTCTCATCTTTTTTATTTCTCGTGCTCACCTTTTCAAAATTCTGATTTTCACGAATTAATAATTAAATACCGGATAGATAGGCTATGTTCTTACCTAAGATAAACCTAAAGACCGGGGATCGAGGGGTTATTTTTTTTACGCTGCCTGAATGGAAGCTCGCAAAAGAAAAAATCAGCCTAAAAAAGCATTTTTCCTGGTTAAACCTTACTATAAAATATGACGCAAAGGGTTTTATTTGTGGTCCGATTTTAGGAGCTCCGATGATAGGACTACTTTTTGAGATTTTTCAAAACTGGGAGATAAAAGAACTGTTAACCGTAGGTTGGGCAGCTAAGTTAGGGGAGAAGCTTAAATTGGGAGAGGTTTTTCTCCCAAACAAGGCCTATTCTTTAGAAGGAACTTCAAGGCTTTACTGGGAAAAACGAAAAGTTTTTACCCCAGAATTTAAATTTTTTACCAAGATTAAAGAAAATCTTGTGCAAATAGGATTAATGCCCTCATCTGGTCCTATAATTTCTACAGACGCCCCTTTTATTTTTGAAAAAAATACACAATTTTTAAACAAATGGGCAACCAAGGCTTATGCTTTAGACATGGAAACTTCTGCGGTGTTTGCTTTAGGAAAATATTTTAACGTTAAAACCCAGGCTATACTTTTGATTACCGATGAAATTGGTAGAACAAGCTTTCAAAGACCTGAAAACTTATTGAAACCAAGCAGAGAAAAAATTTTAGAGTTAATACAAAGATTCCTAAGCCATGAGGTCTAAAAACTCAAAAACCAACCCCTTTGAGGTTTTTGGTTTAACCCCTAAATTAGTAAAAGAACTAGATGACCAAACACTTTTTAAACTTATCAAGGCTCTCTATAGAATTCTTCAACTTTACTATCATCCAGACAAAGGGGGAGACCCTAAAAAGGCATTAGAAATAAACTTAGCCTATCAATCCTTAAATTTAGAAAAAAACGAAAAACTTTTTAAGGAATATAAAAATAAGTATATCCAAAGGCTTTCTCGTAAGACCATGTTTTCCAGGCTTCAAGAACTGGAAACTCAGAACCGTAAACTCACTCTTTTAGCCGACCTTTTAAAGGAAAAATGTTGGCAGCTTTTGGTAGAAGGACCGATGATCATAGAAGAAATTAGCCGTAAAAAGGCTTTAAAACTTAAAATTTTTGACCTGGTATCCCATCTCAACTTTTCCTATTTAAAACCCTCTCAAAAATCTTTATTTTTTAAAGAGATATATCTTATAGGGTCTGAGGTGGTTAAAAAAGATAGGTTTAAACGTACGTGCTACAGAATAAAAAATTATCGATTTTTAGGCTCAATAAAAAGAAATTACATAGAACCATGGGCTTTATTAGAAAAACACACAAAGGATAAACAAGTGATCTATAATAATCTGATAAATCGAGAGATTTTTGTACAAGAATTTATCCTTTTTTTAAGACCTGAATTGGAAGCAAATGCTTATCTTTTTTTCTTTCAACCAGAAGACCCACAACATGTAGTGTTTGAAGGAATTCTTATTAAAAAAGAAGAGGTTGATTTAGAAGAAGTTAAGTCCTTGTTAAACAAGGTTCCTCTTCTTAAAGAGGAGTTCACAGAAAACATCACAGATAGAAGTTTAAAACAAGATTAACTTTTAGGTTTAGAGGTTTTCAAGAACCTAATTCCTGTCCAGATTACTATGATAGCAAAAAAGATTCTCAAGTAAAATTCAGGTAAAAAGTTGGCTATATTACCTCCTATAAATGTCCCTATGATGATTCCTATTATCAATCCGGGTAAAATTGGTTTTACAACATTACCCAGTTTCAGGTGGGTATAGGCTCCTACTAACCCAGCGGGAACCATGCATAAAAGTGAGGTTCCTTGAGCAAGGTGTTGTCCATAGTTTAACCCTAAAACCAAAGCAGGAACCATTATCGTTCCTCCCCCTACCCCCATCATTCCTGCTATAAAACCAGCAAATACTCCAGTGAGCAACAAAGCTATAATTTTCGAAGTCCCTTCTAAAGAAAAATGATAGAGGCTTCCTAAGTAAGGTTTGGCCAAAAGTAAAAGGGAGGCAAAGATTAAAAAAGCTCCGAAAGACCTTTTTAGTTTCCATTCAGGAAGGCTGTGGGCAAACTTAGCCCCTTTTCTTGCGGTAATCATCGCTGTAATAGCGATGATTACTGAGGCTACTACATCAACCTCTCCATGCATTCCGTAAGTGATAGCACCTACAAGTCCTGTAAACACCAAAGCCCAAAGGCTGGTTCCATGAGCCTGATGTTGAGAAAGCTTTAATACCCCTACCATAAGGGGAATCATCACCACTCCACCACCTAATCCAACCAGGCCTCCAAAACATCCAGCTAAAATTCCTATCCAAATCGCATGAAAAATTTCTTTTTTCATAATTCCTCCTTTTTATTTTTCTATATAAAGTCCTACTCCTTTTAAATAAAAAGTTTCTTCTACAAAAGGGTTAATAGGATGGTCTTTTGCTTGAAACCCTTTAAAAATAATCTTTCCGTCAACCTGTAGTCTTTTAAGAGAGGTTTTAATAAAATTCAAAAGCCTTTCAAACTTTAAAAAATGGGAACAAGAAAATCCGAAGAAAAATCCTCTTTCCAGGGCTTTAAGGCCTAAAAAATAAAGGGTTTCATATTTTTTTTCACCTTCTAAAACATGTTTATGAGACTTTATAAAGGCTGGAGGATCAAGGATTATCATGTCTACCTTAGGAGGATTCTTTAATATATGAAAAACGTCTCCTTGAAGAGTTATAACTTTCTCCTTCCAGTGGTTAATCTTAGCTATTTCTTCTACTAACAAGAGAGCGTTGGCAGAACGGTCTATAAAAAAAACTCTGTCAGCACCACTCTTTAAACAGTAAAATCCAAAACCTCCGATATAAGAAAATCCATCTATAACCTGCAATCCTTTAGAAAACCTGGCAATAGCCCTACGGTTTTCTCTTTGGTCTAAAAAAAATCCCGTTTTTTGTCCGGTGATAACAGGCACCAAAAACTTTATTCCGTCCATGGTGACTAAAATCGGATCTTCTACGTTCCCATAGACTACCTTTGTATAAAGAGGAAGCCCTTCTTCTTGTCTTTTTGTGTGATCGTTTTTTAAGACGATAGCTTGAGGAGTAAACAACACCTTCAAAGCTTCGATTACAAAATCTACAAGTCTTTCCATCCCAAGTGTATGAATTTGGACCACCACTACTTTTTCAAAAATATCTACTATTAATCCAGGTATAAAATCACCTTCAGAAAACACTAAACGAAAACAGCCTTCACCTGGATAAAAAGATTTTCTAAGTTTTAAGGCTTTAGTAAAGGCTTCTAAAAAAAATTTTTCATCTATCTTTTGTTCTTCTCTTGAAAGTAGCTTTAAGCAGTAAAAAGATTGTGGATTAAAATATCCTATCCCTAAAAAATGATTTTCTTCAGATAAAATAGTTACCAAGTCTCCAGGGGCAATTTTTTCAGATGTTTTCTTAAAATCTTTAATTTCCTTTTGGGTAAACCAGAGATGCCTTTGTAGATAGGTTTGTAGCCCTTTTTTATTTAGAACAACTGGAGGATATAGCATTTTGGTAAATTCCTTTTTCTAAATATATTGCCTTATGAGGACAAATTTTTACACAATTTAAACAGCGAATACATTCAACTGAATTTATTTCTTCTAAAGGATTAAGTCCCACGGGACAAATTTTTTCGCAAACTTTACAATAGGTGCATCGGTTAAAGTTTACATTTAGCCTTAAAAAGCTAACCTTATTAAACAGTCCGTATATCAAGCCAAGGGGGCATACATTCTTGCAAAAAAATCTATAATCTATTACAACAAAAAAAACAAACACCAACAAGATAGCGCTTTTCAGATAAAAAAGTTTTCCTATATAATCCCAAAGTTCTGAACTGATAATAATATTTAAATAGCCAGCTTCTAAAGTTCCTGCTGGGCAGAGATACTTGCAAAATCCTAAAATTCCATAACCTATTTCATCTCTCAAAAAAAGGGGGGTTAAAAATATCAATCCTATAAGCACCAAATGTTTGATGTATCTTTGAGAATTTTTAGGAAGGGAGAGTCTTTCCTTAAAAAAAGGAACTTTATAAATAAGGTCCTGTAAAAAACCAAAAGGACAAACCCATCCACAGATAAACCTTCCTAAGGTTAAACCAAAAATCAAAAAAAATCCTAATACATATAAAAAAGGACCTAACAAAACCTGCCAATTTAAGACCCTTGAAGCACTTAACAGGTTTTGCAAAACCCCTAAAGGACAGGAAAAGAGACTTGCAGGGCAGGAATAACAGTTTAATCCAGGGGCACAAAGTCCTTTTAGAGGGCCTGTGTATAGGTTTTTGGTGAAAGGAAAACCTAAATATCCATTATGTAAGAAAAAAGAGATAGACTGTACCACCCTTCTTTTCATTCTTCTAATCCCATACAGGAAAGACAGACCACAGAACCTCTGGAATAAACAAAGTTATAACCGTTAAGTTTAAGACCCGAGAAAATTAACATCCCAAGGACTATTAGAAAAAACAAGATTTTCCAACAACTCATCTATCCTTGTCCCAACTTTTTCTGGAGAAAGGCTTTGAGGTCTTCGCTAATTTCCTCCACCAACTCTGGATTTTCTCCTTCTACCATAATTCGGTACTTAGGCTCAGTACCAGAAGGTCTTATGATTACCCTGCCCTTTTTTCCTAATCTCTTTTCTGCCTGACTAATCTTTTCTTCTATACCTTCGATTTCATCCAAGGGTACTTTTTTGTTTACTTTTAGGTTTTTGATAACTTGTGGAAATTTTTCAAAAAGTTTTGCCAATTCAGAAAGGGGTTTTTGTTTCTCCTTGATTAAAGAGATAAGCCTTAAACCTGTCAAAAGTCCATCTCCTGTGGTAGCTTTATCTAAAAAGATAATATGACCTGAAGTTTCTCCGCCTAAAAGAGAGTTTATTTCCTTCATTTTCATCACTACATATCTGTCTCCTACAGGAGTTCTTAAAAAAGTTATCCCTTGATCTTTAAAAAAAAGTTCTAATCCAAGGTTACTCATGATTGTGCCTACCACCGTTTGGTTGGTAAGTTGTCCTTTTTCTTTAAGGTCTTTGGCAAAGATGGCTAAAAGATCGTCTCCATCTAAAAGATTACCCTTTTCGTCTACCACCACAATCCGGTCTCCGTCTCCATCAAGTGCTATCCCTAAATGTGCCTGAGTTTCTAATACTTTTTTTCGAAGATTTTCAGGATAGAGGGCTCCACAATTTTCATTGATGTTTGTTCCGTTAGGACTGCAGCCTATTGGAATCACCTCTGCTCCAAGTTCCTCTAATACCTGAGGTCCTACTTGATAACAAGCTCCGTTGGCACAATCTATTACTACTTTTAATCCTTCGAAATTAATGTTTATTGGTACAACAGACTTTAGGTGTACTACATACCTTCCTATGGCATCCTTTATCCTAAAGACTTTTCCTAAGGCATCTCTATAGACTCTTACTTCTTTAAAACTTTCATCAAAAATTAGTTCTTCTATTTTAGCCTCTGTCTCATCAGAAAGTTTAAAACCATCTTTACCAAAGATTTTAATCCCGTTATCGTAGTAAGGATTATGGGAAGCGGAAATCATGATACCTACATCTGCCCTCAAATCCTTGGTTAAAAAGGCAATCCCAGGAGTAGGAATAGGTCCTACTAACAAACTATAGCCTCCCATAGAACAAAGACCAGCAACCAGGGAAGACTCAAAAATATATCCTGACAACCTGGTATCCTTACCTATAACCACCTTGGTAATATGATGATTTTGATTTTTAAACAAAAATCCTATGGCTCTGCCTACCTGCAAGGCTATTTCTGGAAGCATCGGAAAAACATTAGCTTCTCCTCTTATCCCGTCTGTACCAAAAAGTTTCTTATCTTCCATGGTTTTTTACCTCTTTTTTTCTTCATAGTATACTTTCACTTTTTCTGTATCCATAGAAATAATACCTAAAGGCGGCATTAAATCAACCTCTAAGGATCCGGTTAATTTTAGTTTTAAAAGGTCTATAGGTTCTGTATTAATTTCTTGAATATTTAAAAGAACCTCTATCGGGGCTTTGATTAGTACATATTTAGGAAAGACCTTTATTTTACCTCGAGTATGGTAAAAACTTTCTTCTTTTAAAACTGGCCTTACAGGGACTTTTTTAGTACCTATTTTTTTAATTATCAAAGTTAGAAATGTAGGGTTTATTTCTTTTACTTTTATCCCAGAAGGCAGATTTATCTTTTCTATCGGCACCCTTATCTGATGAACACCTGGAGTTAAATTTTTAAAATCAATTTCTAACTTAAGGTCTTTTTCATTAACGTTTCTTAAAAGATTTCTTATAGTTTGAATTTTTATCACTACAGTAGAAGGAGTTACTTCTACTATATAGTTAGAATTAGGTAGTTTATAGAACACAGGAATTTCTAACGTCTTTTCTATAGACCTTCCCCAAACTACAAAGTACCATAAAGTAACAGCCATCAAAAAAGAAAGAATTTTTAGTCTATGTTCCCTTTTGAATTTCATAGGTAATCCTTGTCCACCAAGGTGCTTTAGACTCAAAACCTAAAAGTTGGGACAGCATTTTTCTTAAAGTAGCAGGGGTTACATCTCTGGTAATCTTACCACTAACTGCCAGAGAAATATAACCTTTTTCTTCAGAAACCACTATGGCTACAGCATCGGTGATTTCTGTAATTCCAATAGCTGCCCTGTGCCTGGTCCCAAGGTCTTTGGCTATATCAGGGTTGGTAGAAAGTGGTAACACCACCCCTGCAGCTACGATTTTTCCTTTACTGATAACCACTGCCCCATCATGAAGAGGACTTTTCGGATTAAAGATACTTACCAGTAACTCCTCACTGATTTTTGAATCTAACATTACCGCCCCTTCCAGAAAATCTTTTAAACTTATTTCTCTTTCAAAGACTATCAAGGCCCCTATCTTTTTTTCAGCAAGTTGAGTAACAGCTTTAACTACCTCTTCTATACCATAAGAATATTCTGTCTGAAACTTAGTAAAAGGATGTTTCCCTATCTGGGCTAAGGCTTTTCTTATATCATCCTGAAACACTATGATAATCAAAATCAAGATAGAAGACATAAAGGTGTTTAAAATCCAGTTCAGAGTTAATAATTGTAAGGCATCTGAAACGAAATATAATAGAACTACCACCGATAAACCTGCAGCCATTTGAAGAGCTCTACTACCCTGGATAAGCAAAAGAATTCTATAAATCAGAAAACTAACCACAAAGATGTCTACCACATCTTTCCAGGTTATAGAATTAAATATTTCAGTAATTCTTAAAACACCAAAATCCAAATCCTTTATCCTCCTATTTGTTGCACTAAAAACTTAAACATTATAACAGCATCTTTATTAAGATCTACTCGATGAACTCTCAAAAATTGAACTCCCCTTAACGAAGACCAAACAGAAAAACCAACCGTACCCCCTTCTCTATCTAAAGGATTAGGTTTATTAAGAACCTTTCCTATAAAACTTTTTCTTGAGTGCCCTAAAAGAACAGGCCTTCCCAAACTATAAAATTCGTCTAATCTTTTTAAAATTTCTAAGTTATGTTCAAAGTTTTTGCCAAACCCTAACCCAGGGTCTATGATAATCTTTTCTACAGAAATTCCCTTTTTTACCAAAAATTCTATACGGTTTTGTAAAAATTCCTTTACTTCTTTTACTACATCTTTATACTGAGGGTTTTCTTGCATAGTTTTGGGAGTTCCTTTGATATGCATAATTACATATGGGCAATCAAAGTCTTTTACCACCTCAACCATTCTTTGATCAAAGCAACCTGCACTTATGTCGTTTATCATCGAAGCTCCCGCTTTTAAAGATTCTTCAGCTACCCTACTCTTATAAGTGTCTACTGAGATTACAACGTCTGGTAACTCTTCACGGATTGCCTTAACTACAGGTACAACCCTTTTTAGCTCTTCCTCTTCACTTACAGGCTCAGAAAAAGGTCTGGTTGATTCTCCCCCTATGTCTATGATGTCTGCTCCTTCTTCTATCAACTCTTTAGCCCTTAAAACCGCCTCTTTTAGACCAAAAAACTTCCCTCCATCTGAAAAAGAATCAGGGGTTACGTTTAAAATTCCCATGAAATAAGGACAAGCTTGCCAATCAAAAATTTTAGACCCTATCCTTAAAGGAGATAACATAACCTATTGATTTTGAGTTTCTAAAATAAGTTTAAACCTTTCAGCATCGATAGTCTCTTCTTCTAATAAAACCAGAGCAACTTTATGAAGATTGTTTATATAGGTATGTATAATATCCTTAGCTTTCTGATAACAACGATTTACTATCTCTTTTATTTCTTCGTCAATAATCTTTGCTGTCTCCTCTGAATAATCTTTTATCTGTAAAAGCTCTTTTCCGAGAAAAATATGATCTTCTCCCCTTCCTAAAGCTAATGGACCTAATTTTTTACTCATTCCCCATTCACAAACCATTTTTTTTGCGATCTGGGTAGCTTTTTTTATATCATCTTGAGCCCCGGTGCTTATGGAATTAAAAACAACTTCTTCACTCACTCTTCCTCCTAAAAGAACGGTTATTTTTTTAAGCAAATAGTCTTCTGAATAAATGTGTCGATCATCTAAAGGCAGCTGTTGGGTTACTCCTAAAGCTTGTCCTCTGGGGATAATACTTATCTTATGGACTGGGTCATGGTCAGGCAGATAATAAGCTACCAACGCATGTCCTGCCTCATGATAGGCTATAATCTTTTTTTCTTCTTCGCTTAACATAAAACCTTTTCTTTCCTTACCCATGAGAATTTTATCTTTAGCCTCTTCCAAATCTTCCTGTTCGATAAACTCTTTTCCTTTTTTAGCGGCAATAAGGGCTGCTTCGTTAAGCATATTTTCTAAATTAGCTCCGGTAAATCCAGGGGTCGCTTTAGCGATAGACCTTAAATCTAAGCTTGGAGAAACCTTAAACTTACGAGCATAAAGTTTTAAGATAGCCTCCCTTCCGTTTACGTCTGGAGGAGGTACAAAAATCTGTCTGTCAAACCTACCAGGTCTCAAAAGGGCTGGGTCTAAAATGTCAGGTCTGTTAGTAGCAGCAAGCACAACTATCCCTTCTGCTGTATCAAACCCATCCATCTCTACAAGTAGCTGGTTTAAAGTTTGTTCTCTTTCATCATGTCCACCACCTAATCCTGCCCCCCTCTGTCTACCAACGGCATCTATCTCGTCTATAAAGATGATACAAGGTGCATGGGCTTTGGCTTGAGAAAATAAATCTCTTACCCTCGCAGCTCCTACACCTACAAACATCTCTACAAAATCTGACCCACTGATACTAAAAAAAGGAACTCCTGCCTCTCCAGCTATGGCTTTAGCAAGAAGAGTTTTTCCTGTACCTGGAGGCCCTACCAACAAGATACCTTTGGGGATACGTGCCCCTAATTTGGTAAACTTTTGAGGATTTTTTAAAAACTCTACTACCTCCTGTAATTCTTCTTTAGCCTCCTCTATCCCAGCTACATCTTTAAAAGTTACTTTGGTTTCCCCTTCTTTTATTAGACGTGCCCTGCTTTTTACAAAACTAAAGGGCTTATTCCCAGGCTGCATCTGTTTGATAAACAAAAACCAAAGTAGAATTAGCACAATGAAAGGAAGCCAGGACACAAGAAAGGTAGTAAACCAACTGTGTTGAGAGTCTGGTTTAACTACAATTTTAACTCCCTTTTCTTTTAACAGGGGGATTAAATCTTTATCCTCTGGAATATAAGTAATTATTTCTTTAGAAGAAGAGACTTTGGCAGAAACTTTTTGCCCTTCTATTA
>LDZS01002378.1_pt1 | contig 21219 bp, 22 predicted proteins | sample 615471 | NCBI WGS metagenome assembly LDZS01 (sample SAMN03408295, study PRJNA278302) | terrestrial metagenome | isolation source: oil reservoir sample K3 | place: USA: Alaska, North Slope, Kuparuk formation | collected 2013
TTCTCCCGTTCCGCTTTGCGCTTTTCAATAATCTTCTCAGCCAGGTGAGCGGGAACCTCTTCATAACTTACAAATTCCATCTTAAAGGAACCACGCCCCTGGGTGATGGACTTTAGGACTGTAGCATAGTCTTGCATTTCGGCGAGAGGTACCTGTGCCTTGATCAGCTGCATTCCACCCTCCTGGGGTTCCATACCCATAATTCGGCCGCGTTTGCCGTTAAGATCTCCTATAATATCACCCATGAACTGCTCTGGCACCAGTACCTCAACGTTCATAATGGGTTCGAGCAGCACCGGATCGGCTTTCTCCATTCCCTTCTTGAAAGCCATGGATGCTGCAATTTTAAAGGCCATTTCTGAAGAGTCTACAGGGTGGTATGATCCATCATAAAGTGTAGCCTTAACCCCAGTTACTGGATAACCGGCGAGAACTCCTTCCTGGATCGCTTCTCTTAAGCCTTTTTCTACGGCAGGGAAGTACTGCTTGGGAACTGCTCCACCGAAAATCTTTTCTTCAAAAGCAAATTCCCCGTCAGCATAAGGTTCCAGGGTCAACCAGACATGGCCGTACTGGCCGCGACCGCCGGTCTGCTTTTTGTATTTCCCTTCCTGTTGGACCGTTCCCCTTATTGTCTCCCGGTAAGGTACACTTGGCGTATGGGAGTTGACATCAACCCCGTACTTCTGGTGCAGGCGCTCTAGTACAATATCCAGGTGGGTCTCACCGGTCCCAGTCAGAATAGTCTCTTTGGTCTCTACATTTTTTGTGAGTCGCAGAGTTGGATCAGCCTCGATCAGCTTTGTCAAAGCGCTGCTTAGCTTATCCTCGTCACCCTTGCTTTTCGGTTCAATGGCTATGGACAGCATGGGTTCCGGAAACTCTATCCCCTCGAGCTTCACAGGGTTTTCTTTGCTGCAGATAGTATCTCCTGTCTCGGTCACCTGGAGCTTGGCCACCACTGCGATATCCCCATCCTTAACTTCGGAAAGGGGTTCTTGCTGCTTTCCGCGCATGGTGAAAATCTGCCCGACTTTTTCTTCCTTTTCTTTATTCGCGTTATAGACCGTGCTGTCTCCCTTTAAATTACCACTGAAAACCCTAAAGAAACTCAGTTTACCCACATAGGGGTCGGCCAGGGTTTTGAAAACAAGAGCGGAGAAGGTCTTATCTGTTGGCGACTTTTCATCCGCAACATCAACTGGAGATGGTGCAACATCCACCAGGAAATCCAGCAGATGTCTGACACCGATGTTGTTGATGGCTGATCCGCATAAGACAGGCACGAAATTGTTGGCCCAAAACGCCTTTTTTAATCCTAAAGATACTTCCTCTTCGGTTAGAGCTTCTCCATCCAGATATTTGATGAGAAGCTCGTCATCACCTTCGGCTGCGGCCTCCATGATGGCATCTCGCGCCGCCTCTACCGCTCCGGACAGTTCTGCGGGAATTTCTTCTTCTTGATACGAACCGTCTTTGGGGTTGTATTTGCATGCCTTCATCTTGAGAAGGTCAACCACCCCTGAAAACTGAGCTTCGGAACCGATCGGAAGCTGAAGGGGTATTATATTCTTTTTAAAGACATCTTTCATCTGCTGGAGCACCCGGTCAAAATTGGCGTTCTCCCGGTCCATCTTGTTGACGAAAGCAATTTTTGGATGGTTAGCTTTTTCTGCTTCCTTCCATCCGATTTCTGTCTGTACCTCTACACCGGAAACGGCGCAGAGTACGACTACGACGCTGTCGACTACCCGCAGGGCACCTTTGACCTCGCCGAAAAAGTCGGAATAACCAGGCGTGTCCAGTATGTTGATCTTGCTATCTTTCCACTCACAGGGTGCCAGCGCAGTGCTAACTGATATCTTCCTTTTTACTTCTTCTGGAAAGAAGTCGGTAGTAGCCGTCCCCTCATCCACCTTACCAAGGCGGCTGGTATGACCGGCATTGTAAAGCAATGCTTCAACAAGAGAGGTTTTTCCCGCTCCTCCATGTCCGATAACGGCAATGTTGCGGATGCGGGAGGTTTCATAGACTTTCAAGGTTATTTTCCCTCCTCTTAGTAAAACGCCCAACTATGCGCTTCAAAGACCTTATTGGCACCGGATTACACGGGAATATTATATTATAAGATTACTATTGAAGTCAAAAACAACTCGCCGGGACATAAACTAACAGTATAAATGACCCCTGATACATGAACAATATTAACGGGTGCACGAAGGAGGTTTTCATGGGACGTCGAAACAGAGGATTGATGTCTGAAGCGCTGAAGTACGAACTGGCTAAGGAAATGGGAGTTTTGGATATCGTCCAGCGTGAGGGCTGGGGAAGCGTCCCCTCACGCTACTGCGGTAACCTGGTAAAACTCGCCATTGAAAGAGCCGAACGCAGTCTCCAGACAGAAAACCTGTTTCGATCTTAATCAAACCACAAGTGCACCCGGGCCAGGGCTCTCCCTGGCTTTTTGTTTATTTTTATTTTTTGAAGACCAAACCACCAGTAGGACAAACCTTGACACATTCTTCACACTGGTTACAGCGTGATGCGGCAAGAGGTATATCAGCGAAAGTAGCAACCCTTCTGGAAAAGCCTCTGTTGACAAAGCCAATAGCCCCTGTTCCAACCTGCCTGTCAACCCGGACACACTGGCCGCAGAGAACGCATCTGTTGGGATCATAAATGAAACCGTCCGGGCTGTCATCCACCGGCTTTTCCTCCAGCATAGGCCTGAGTCGGGTGAGCTTTAACTTCAACTTTCTCTCCCGGGCAATCTTCTGCAACTCGCAATTGTGATTCTTCAGGCACTCTGAACAACGCAGCTTGTGGTTGGAAAGCAGAAGTTCAAAAGCAGTCCGCACTAACCTGTCAACTCTAGGTGTCCGGGTTCTGACCACCATTCCATCCCATACCTGCTGGGTGCAGGAGGTAACCGGATTGGGTAGTCCCTCGATTTCCACAAAGCAAAGCCGGCAGCTCGCCTCTGGGGTTTCCTCTCCCCTTATGCTGCACAGGTGCGGAATGTAGATTCCGCAGTCCAGCGCCGCCCAAAGCAGTTTTTCCCCCTCGGGTACCTGATACTGCTGTCCGTCAATCGTTATCGTCACTTTACCCTTCACTTTCTGTGCCCCCTTCCTCCTTCTCAACCGCCAGTGGAGGAGATATTTTAACAACGGCCTTATACTGGGGCGGACAGGCTACCATGCAGCTGTTGCACTTGACGCACTTATCGAGATGAATAGCCTTCAACATATCTGGCCTTGTGTAAATGGCTTCCGTCGGGCAGCTGCCGATGCAGACATCGCAAAGCTTGCTGCACTTCTCGGGTATGATCACATAGGTTATCAATTCCTTGCACATCAGCGCCGGACAGCGGCCCTCCTGGATGTGTGCCTCATACTCATCCCGGAAATAGCGAAGCGTTGTCAGAATAGGGTTGGGTGCTGTCTTTCCAAGGCTGCATAATGAACCCAGTTTAACATCCTCCGCCAGCTCCTGGAGGAGATCGATATCCTCGGGTTTACCCTTCCCTTCGGTGATTTCTGTAAGGATAGCCAGCATCTGCTTGGTACCTAAACGACAGAAGGTACATTTACCACATGACTCTTTTTGAGTGAAGTCGAGGAAAAAGCGGGCAATTTCCACCATGCAATCATCTTCATCCAAAACCACGAGACCACCGGAGCCCATCATAGCCCCTGCCTCTTGCAGGGAGTCAAAATCGATGGGCAGGTCGAGAGCGGATTCAGGAAGGCAGCCGCCCGAGGGGCCGCCGATCTGCACGGCTTTAAACTGTTTTTCATCCTTGATTCCGTTTCCTACATCGTAAATCAATTCTCGAATAGTTGTTCCCATCGGCACCTCTACCAGGCCGGTGCCGACGACCTTTCCTGCCAGGGCGAAAACGGCAGTACCTGGGCTGTTTTCCGTCCCTATACTTTTAAACCAGGCAGCTCCCTGGCGCATAATATGAGGAATGTAAGAAAGGGTTTTGACATTATTGATTACCGTCGGCTTGCCGAAAAGACCGCAGGTAGCTGGGTAAGGAGGGCGATGTCTGGGCACTCCCGCGCACCCTTCAATAGAGGCAATCAAGGCAGTTTCCTCACCGCAAACAAATGCCCCAGACCCTTGGAAGATATCAATATCAAAGCTAAAATCGCTTCCTAGAATATTGTTGCCTAACAGCCCCCGCTCACGGGCCTGGGCCAGCGCAACCCGGAGACGGGACACGGCCAATGGATACTCGGCTCGCACATAAATGTATCCCTTCGCTGCTTGCACTGCATAACCGGCGATGATCAATCCTTCGATAAGCTGATGGGGGTTGGACTCAAGAATTGCTCTGTCCATAAAAGCACCGGGATCGCCCTCATCGGCATTGCAGATCACATATTTGGGGAAATCCTTTTCTAGGTAGCACCTCTCCCACTTCAGCCCTGTAGGGAATCCGGCCCCACCGCGGCCTCTCAGCTTGGATTCTTTGATCTCTTCAATTACGTATGAGGGCTCCTTTTCCAAAACCCCGGTAAGGGCAGTATAGCCATCTCGTGCTATATAATGATCAATATCCTCCGGGTCAATCAAACCGCAGTCGGCAAGAATGATTTTCTTTTCGATAACGCCGCGCGGGAAATCTTCATAGGTGGGGAATTCATCATTAGGGTCCAGTGCAAAAAGGGCAAAATCATAGCAGGGGTCATCCCCCAGGAGGTAATCAGAAACAATCCTTTTGGCAGTGCCTTCATCGACAGGCCCGTAGCACAGAGTTGGAAACCCGGGCTTGGCGATCACAACCAAGGGCTCGGCGTAGCAGTGTCCCATGCATCCGACTTCTCTGATCTCTACATCCAGCTGATTCTTATCAACTTCCTCCTTAAAAACAGATAGAATCCCCAAGGCCCCCGCTGCTCTCCCGCATGTTGCCGTCCCAACAAGAACGAGCGGCTTCGCCTTTAAAATGGATATCTTTTGCAAAGCAGCCCTCTTTAGAGCTTCATACCTCTCTCCTACAGTTTCAGCAACGCTCAATTCTCCTGGCCTCCTTCCTCCGGGTTCTTTTCCTTGCCCTTCTCCTGCTCCGCTTTCTGCATTTCAAAGGCGAGCAAAATTCCGTCGACCCGAATAGGAGAAACCTTTGCCTCTACCTTTTCATCAACAACAACCACCGGAGCAAGCGCACAACACCCAACACAAGCAACACGCTCTAAACTAAATTCCCGGTCAGGTGTAGTCTCTCCTTCTTTAATCTCTAATCGGCGCTCAAAGGAGTCCAGAATGATGTGGCCGCCCATCATATGGCAGGCAGTACCCATACAAACCTTAATCTGGTGTTTGCCAGGTGGATTTAAACGGAACTGATTGTAAAAAGTAGCTACGCCGTAAACATCAACTTCAGGGATCCCCATCGCCTCTGCAATTTGCTGCATTGCTTCTTTCGGGAGATACCCGAGCCTCTCCTGTACCTCCTGGATCACAGGGATCAATTCCTGGCGCCCGGTTTCGTGATGCTTAAGGATTGCCTCCGTTTCCTCACGAATTACTTTCAGTTCATCTTCCCTAAGATCCACTGTTATCATTCCCTCCCCCCTCGTGATACTCTGTCAATTCTCTGCTTTCAGACCTTTTTCCTGCCGGGTGCCCGATAAAACCACCCCCCTGCAGAAACGCCTCATGAGCAATGATATTCTCTTTGTTTCTGGTTAGAGCATCGAGAGTTCCAGCCACATAATCCTTTTGATAACGGTCTGCATTTAATAAAAAGACAGCCCTCGCCCAATCGAGAGCGGCTGACGATCCAGCTCCCAGCCGGTAACCCTGGTCGCGCGCCCGGGCTACCGCCAGAGCAATGTTTTCGTCGAGGGCATCAATCACCTCAGAGGCTCGGAGCCGCAGGATCGCTGCCTCTTCTTTAATATCGGGGTAATCAAGATATAAAAAGACGCAACGCCTGCGAAGGGCCTCAGAGAGTTCCCTCTCTCCGTTACTGGTAATTACCACCACCGGCCTGTGGGCAGCTTTAATAGTTCCGATCTCCGGAATCGAGACCTGAAAATCTGAAAGTATTTCCAGCAATAAAGCCTCGAAGGAGCGATCTGCACGGTCAATTTCATCGATTAATAAGAGAACCTGCCCCTCCTGGGTGATGGCCTGCAACAACGGGCGCTGAAGAATATAAGGAAGAGAAAAGAGATCCTCAGTATCCTCTCTCCTGTTTTTGCCGGCAAGGTGAATCCTGACGAGCTGCCGCTGGATATTCCAGTCATAAATAGCTTTGCTTTCATAAAGCCCTTCATGGCATTGAAGGCGAATCAGCCTGGCCTTCAGGATACCGCTCAAGGCCTTTGCCAGTTCGGTTTTTCCAACCCCGGCAGCACCGCAGACAAGCAGCGGCTTTTCCAGCTTCAGGGCCAGGTAGACAACAGAGAGCGCTTCTTCTTTAATAACATAGCCCATCTGAGCAAAGCCATCCCGTAGAGTGTCGAGACTTATTTCCAACGCTGGTCACCTCTCAGGCTTACTCCTTTTCGCCAGGAGATGCAGCAGCAAATAGCAAGAAGCAGCAACAAAAACAAAAATAATCAGGGCATAATGAAAGGCAACCTTTAAGAATAGATCTACGATGAGGAGAGCTAGGCTCAGAGAAAAAGGAAGGATGAAAGACCGCCATTGAAATACAAAGCGTCCCTGACGAATCTGGTGGAAGTTTAAAACAAAAAAGAATATCAGCGTCAATATAAATAAACCCAACAGGAGCAGCAGCATCATTTCTCTTCCCCTGATAATCCTCCCAATAGATCCTTTAAAATGTTCAGCGCCCGGTAATTAGTTAAATCAATATGGATCGGTGTAATAGAAACCATGTTTTCCCTAATAGTGGCAACATCTGTATCCATCTCCGAAGAATCATCGATGACATCGATAACATCTCCGCCTAACCAGTAATAGGCCCTACCTCTGGGGTCCGTTCGAGTTTCAAAACAGTTGACGTATTTGCGGTTGCCCAATCTTGTTACTTTCACACCCCGGATTTGTTCTGGGGGGAGGGACGGCACATTGATATTGAGCAGAGAATCACGGCAAAAACCGTTTTCCACCACCAGGGGGGCAAGTTTTCTGGTGAATGAGGCGGCATATCTGTAATCCGGAGAATGATAATCTGTAACCGAAACGGCCAAGGCCGCAATCCCGGAAATCAGCCCCTCGAGTGCCCCTGATACAGTGCCGGAATAAAGCACATCAATCCCCAGGTTTGGCCCCCTGTTGATGCCGGCGATAACCAGGTCGGGTCTCTCCTTAAGGAGACAACTGATAGCAAGCTTAACGCAGTCAGCAGGTGTGCCGTTAACCGCCCAGGCCCTGCCGTCAAACATAGAGATCCGCTCGGCCCGCAGGGGTTGATCTACCGTTATTCCATGACCGGTAGCGCTCCTTTCGCGGTCCGGCGCCACTACGTCAACCTCTGCTATATCCTGAAGGGCATCCCAGAGAACGGCCAGCCCGGGAGCATAGATGCTGTCGTCATTTGTCAGAAGAATTCTCAACTTTTTCATGGCCACCACAACCTCAACATATAGTCTATCGCGAACCAATGAAATACGCAATAAAGAAGATGCTGGCAATAATAAAGCGCCTTATTCGGCGCTCTATAGAAGTTTTTCTACAGGTTAATTTCCCCCTCTGATCAGCGCAAATGCCTCCGCCCTTGTTGCCTCATTTGTTTGAAAGATACCGCGTACCGCGGAGGTGAGCGTCTTAGACCCCGCCTTTTTAACCCCCCTCATGGTCATGCACATATGCTCCGCTTCAATCACTACGATCACTCCCAGGGGATTTAAAGCCTCCATGATCGTGTCGGCAATCTGCGATGTTAACCTTTCTTGCAGCTGCGGCCTCTTAGAGAGGCATTCAACTACCCGGGCCAGCTTGCTCAAACCGGTTATTCTTCCCTGTCGTGGTATATAAGCCACATGTGCCTTCCCGTAAAAGGGCATGAAATGGTGTTCACAGGTGGAATACATGGGTATATCCTTAACTAAAACCATCTCATTATGATTTTCCGAAAAAATTACATTTAATTCTTTCTTGGGGTCATGGTGTAACCCGCAGAATATCTCTTCATACATACGAGCAACGCGATCCGGAGTTCCGCGCAGCCCTTCACGCTCAGGATCTTCACCGATACCTTCCAGAATCAAACGTACCCCCTGTAAGATCTTTTCCCTGTCCACTTTGGTTCTGATCCCCCCATCAATGCTTTTCTTGAAGAAGGTCTAATATATTACCGCTAAATGGTAATATCAGCTCTGATAACACTAACCATACTTTTATTCGTCAATAAGGGGGGATATCCTGCAAGAATCAGGATATTAAATTTTTAAGCTAAGCCCAATGACTTGTTGAAACAGCTGAGGGCGCTATCCTGATCTCCCATTCGCTGGTGTGCAACTGCCATAATACTCCAGGCATGATAATTTTCCCTATCCTGAGCGATTACTTTCTTCAGGCAGTTAAAAGCCTCTTCATATTTACCCATCAGCACTAAGCAGGCTCCTTTATTGCACAAAAAGGTTAAATTGCCCGGATCCAACGAAAGAGCTTGGTTGCAACACTTCAATGCAAGATCCAAACGGCCCTGTTCTGCAAGATAGACGGCGACATTGTTTAATAATACCGGTTCATCCGGTTTAAGGTGCAAAGCGAGATCGAAATAATAGACAGCTTCTTTGGGTTTGCCGGACTTAAGCAATGCCGCAGCCAGATTGCTGAGCAGTTCCACGCTCTCTTCTTGGCTTGCTTCAAGGGCACTTTTGAAGGTAGCACAAGCCTCCGCATGGCGGTTCAACTTGGTCAAGCAGTACCCCTTGTTATTTAATAAAGCCTCGGAAACCAACCCGAGATTCTGGGCTTTTTCCAGATATTGCAACGCTTCCCGATAGCAATTCAGGTGACAATAACAGATAGCAATGTTATTCGGTAATATCTTATCTTTCGGAGAAGCCTGGCTGGCCTTTAATAAGTAGCTGAGAGCTTTCTCAATATCACCGAGTTTATATAAACAAAATCCCTTACCGGCAAGAGCCCTTCCGTTGCTGGGCTCGGCCTCTAAGGCGCGATCAAAACATATTTCGGCCTCTCGATAGCAGGCATTACTTATCATTTCCTCTGCCCGGCAACACCAGCTTTCCGGAGAATCCTGCTGGCACTCACCTGCCGGAGGAAAGTGATACTGCGGAGCAATGGGGTCTGAACGAACAAAATACAATTCCTGAAAGCTTTTCCCTCTCTCCCTGCGCCTCCACCTTTCCACCAGCGACAGAAGCTGGCTGAAGATTTTTGCTGTCCGAAAAGGTGATGACTGCATTAGACCGCCTCCTTTTAACCTGCGTTGCTGGGTATAAGTTCTCTACCGAAGCAGCCATTTCCTGCTAAATTTTTCCATCTTATTTCCCCTTTCTTCGTCATTCACAAAAAAATTGTAATAATGAGAAAAATAACAGAACCTCGTTTAGTTTACGCACGAGGTTCTGCTTGACACAAAAGAATAAAGTAAGTTTTATTGATTATGCCGGCATTCTTTACAGTAACCGTAAAAAATTAATTGATGATCAACGATCCGGAATTCTGTTTTTTTCTCAATCCAGGTTTCCAGGCTTTCCAACAAATCATCATTAAACTCAATCACCCTGCCGCAGCTGACACAGATCAAATGATGATGGTTGTGGGATTGCTGTTCGGCTAATTCATATCTTGCGCAACCATTACCGAAGTCAAGCTTGTTTAAGATGCCGAGCCCTGCAAGCAGCTCCAGAGTTCGATAAACCGTCGCCAGTCCGATTTCAGGATCCTCTTTCTTAACGATTAAATGTAGTTCTTCAGCGCATAAATGTTCATCCGCATGATCTAGCAACGCTTTCAGAATAAGCTGCCGCTGCGGGGTTATTTTATAGGCATTGGCTTGTAATTTTTTACAATAAGAATTCAATTTGTTCTGCAACTTGAATCCTCCCAATCCGGTTATTTCCTGCGGAGGTCCTTTACAAAGATACTTCCGGGAAAAGTTTTGGCATATTTCTTTAGCTCTGCCGCTATCTCCCCCACCAACCAGTGGCTGTCGATTTTACGGTGCTCGTTGGAAACTACAGCGATTGAAAGGCTTATAATAGGAAACAGCTGCTCCCTATTTTTTCGATCAACGGTCAGCACGTAGCCGCGTTCCCAATCTTCTTTACTGTAAAATTTTTGGATCCCTTCATCAAAAACGGTTATCAGATGATGACAGATATCCTCTACCTTTTGGGGTAAGGTAATCACGAGAAAGTCGTCACCGCCGATATGTCCTAAAAAGTCATTGGGAGTGCCCTTCTTATCGACTGTTGATACAAGGATCTCTGCCAGAAATTTAATGACTTCATCCCCCTGCAAAAACCCGTAGGTATCATTGTAAGATTTGAAGTTATCGATATCGATATACAGGACGGCAAATTTTTCCCCAGAAAGAATGCGTTTTTTAATCTCCTTTTCCACAGCGGGGTTACCGCTCAAGCCGCTTAAAGGGTTTGTGTATCGCTCTTGTTGAATGCGGCGCAGTAAGGCGCGCAGCCGGGCTACCAGTTCTAATGGTTCAAATGGCTTGCAAAGGTAGTCATCGGCACCGGCCTCCAATCCGGCAATTACATCTGCCGTTTCGGAACGCGAGGTAAGCATAAGTATCGGAAGATGGGCTGTATGGTGATTCTCGCGAATCTTTCGGCAGAGCTCACAACCGTCCATAACAGGCATGATCCGGTCTATTAGAATAATGTCCGGGCGCAATTCCTGGGCAAAAGCAAGGGCTTTGCCTGGATCGTGAAGAACAGTAACACTAAATCCGGCCTTTTCGAGAGTATCCTTTATCAATTGAGTCACTATCGGATCGTCATCAACAATTAAAACCTTGGTTTGAACTCTCAAAGCCCTCACCGATCTTTATTATATAACTATTTTTAAAAATTTCCTTAAACAATAAAATCCCAGAATACAAAATTCCAATTATTAAAAACCGGCATCTTTCATATTGCAGAACCACTCGTAATAATTTTAAAGAAAGATATAAGGAAAGGGTGAGAGCTCTCATGCCGGAAGAAAAAAAATCTCTCCTCACCAGCCCATTAATCTTTGGTACTACGGCAGCGATTCTTATCGGTCTATTAGGGATCCTCGTCCTGGCATCCTGTACCTATTTCACCAATTTCTCCGAACTATATCTTAGGCCTGCAGGAACGGTTTTGTATCTCTTAGGTGCTTTTGCAGGAGGCTTTCTCGCCACGAAAAAATCGGGGGGCAAGGCATTGCTCTATGGTGCCCAAATAGGGATCGCATATTTTCTCTTTTTCTCCTTGATTCTGCTGTTAACCAACCCGGCTGCCTTATCGGCAGCAGCTCTGGGCATAAAAGGAATCTATGCGCTCGTGGCAGCAGTTGCAGGTGGAGCCTGTGGTATTGCCTTTTCATAAAACCCACGAGAAGGCAGCAAAACCCTTATTTATTGAGAACTCTTTTTAAAAAGCTTAACAGAAAACGCGGCAGCTTGATGTAATATACCTTCAAAAGGATCACCTCTCGGTTGAACTTTTGGTCCTATTATATTCAGCGTGCCGGCTTATGTGCTTTCATTACAACACCTTTTCCGCCTTTTCTGCTAGTTGGTCAGCTATTTTTTTGAGTTCAAAGACCACCATTCCGCTGAGAACCGCATAATCCTCCGTAGGCAGGTAATTCGGTGCCGATGCATCAAAAAGGATATTCCCCGAGGCCGGAAATTCTTCATCCCCGCGCCAGATTACATAGACGACGGGAACCATAGGGAGGACTGGGATGCGTATGCTGACATCACCGAAACTTTCCCGCACCCCACCTAAAATACTACCCGCTTTTATAAGATTTTCCGGCCGCTCGCCGAAGAACTTGATCAATGGGCGAATCGCTCTGTTATGAAAAGGATTGATATAAATCTGCCCCGCAGGCAGCTCTTTAAAGGATATCCAGCGATTTTTTATAGCGACACCTTCCGCTGAGTTCAGGTAATGAAGTATCAATATCTTGTTGACAACCGGCACCTCTCCTTCTTGTTCCTGATAGACTTCACCGGACGGGTAACGAACACGGTACTCTTTATTCAAAAAAGGCACGACTATTTCCTTTTCTTTTTCCAAATATTTGACTCCGGCTCTAAATGCAATATTCTCCGGCGCAAATTCTCCAAACTGCTTCTGAGCAACTTCCAGCGTAACATCCCAGTTCATAAAGGATTTATTTTTAAATTGGAATTTACTCATTTCCATGCCCTAACCCCCCTTAATGAGTTTTAATTAATTAATTCGTTATAGGCCGAGTTCTTCCTTCTCATTCCTGTAAGAATCGTTAAAGGGGTTCAAGGGCATAATAACATTTTTACAGCCGGTGAGAGAGCCAGAAAAGCTTCTGTTGACAATTCTCATGGCCATGGTAAAATTAAATACAGATGTGCGCCCGTAGCTCAGGGGATAGAGCGCTGGCCTCCGGAGCCAGGTGCGCAGGTTCGATTCCTGCCGGGCGCGCCATTTTTTTATCAGGAGATATCCAGTTTTTTTACTTTTCGCTCAGGATTCCAGCCGAAAAGAGCACAAATGGCCAAAACAAACCGAACCAGCTTATTCTGCAGCTTTTTTTCTAAAATGCTGTTCTGCAAAGTTATTTTTTCTATCTTCTTCTGAAGGGAAATATTCGTAGTGTTAAGCATATCGAGCTCCAATTCCAGATTCTCATTGGTTCTCTGAAGTGCCTGATATGCTTTTTTCATTTCAGCCACTTCCTTGCTGAGTCTCAGTATCTCCTGGTGTTTGGCTTTGACCTCAGTTCGTAAACTCTCCAGCGCTCGGTTATACTTCTTTTCCATCTCGGCTCTGGCCGGCTCGAACTGGCTTAATTCTCTTTCCAGGTTTCTTATCTTCTCCTCCTGCAAGGCAACGGTTTCCTGGAGATGATTGTTGTCGCGTTGCAGATCCTTATTCTCTTTATTTAACAGGATATTCTCCTGAGTACGCGACTTTAGCTGACCGGTTAGATTCTTAATATCCTCCTCTGCCTGCGAGTATTTATCCTGAAGCTTGGCGATTTCTTTGCCGTATTCCTCTATCCTCTCCAGAAACTGACGACGTTCCCCTTCCAGCTGATGGAGATTTGCCTCCATGGTTTTGATTAGAATTTGGGCTTCATGCAGCTTTTTTTCTTTTTCCTCCAGAGCACGAAGAAGTTCTTCAGTTTGTTTGCGTAGGGTATTGATTATTTTGTTCTTTTCGGCAAGATCCAATTCCAGGTCCTGTATTTTCTCTTTTACCGAACTGTTTTTCTTCAGGTCATTATCCCTGAAATCCTCCCCCAGCTCCCAGGTAAAGTCTTCGTCTCGACCGCGACTGTTAAAAACTTCTGAAATCTTGCGTTCGGGCTTAACTTTAGCCACCCTTACCAACCTCCTCTTTTTAAATTAGGAGGGATCTTCGCTATCTACCACCTGGAATCCTTCGGTAAAAATGTAATATACTGACGAAATACCAGTGCCTTAATAACTTTTTAAAAACAAAATTCAGGGTTTATAAACCCTGAATCTTTAATCTATTATTATTCTGTTGGCTTTTCGCGAATATCAGCCGATAGGTTTTTTGGGTTTATTGTACTCTAAAGCATCATACTGCAGCTTGGCCAAACAGAGATCACAAAAGTAGGTTGATTTCGGATTCTTCTCGAGTTTTTCATAATCTTTATGGGCGTCTGTAATGATTTCTTTCTTTCCGCAGAGGGCGCAGCGCACTTCCAAAAAAAACACCCCTTAAGAAATCACACCCGATCATCCAAAATCTTTTCCAGGGCGGCGATGAAGCGCTCATTTTGCTCCGGTGTGCCTACTGTAACCCTAATCCACGTAGGATAACCGAATATGTCCCCAGTTCTCACGATAATACCTTCTTTCAGCAGGGACATGAAAACCTCCCGGGAATCCCTTTTTAGGTTCACGAAAATAAAGTTGGCCTCCGATGGAATATACTCCAACTTAAGCCTGACAAAGGAATCGTAAAGGTATTCTTTCCCTTTCAGAACCACATTCCTGCTTTGTTCCAGAAAATCCTTATCCTGCAAAGCCGCTACCGCTGCCTTTTGGGCAAGCAGATTAACATTGAACGGCTCCCTCACTCTGTTAATTAATTGGATGATCTCCGGTGCGGCTATACCATAGCCTACTCGCAGCCCCGCCAACCCATATATTTTCGAAAATGTCCGCAGCACAATGACCCGCTTATCCTCTTTCACCAGCTCAACTGCACTGGTATACTGAGGAGCGGTTACATACTCATAATATGCTTCATCAACAACCACCAGAACACTAGAGGGAATTTTATTTAAGAACAGGCGCAGATCCTGACCGCCCACTATAGTACCTGTGGGATTATTGGGATTGCAGATAAAGATCAGCTTCGTCTCTTCATCTACCTGCCGGGCTATTTCATCCAGATCATGAACAAAGTTCCTCAGCGGGACCGTTACAGGTCTGGCACCCATTAATCTGGTAATAAAATCGTACTCCGAAAAAGACGGCCATGCGAAGAGAACCCGCTCCCCTGGATTCAGGAAGGTTTCTCCCAACATCTTAAGAATCTCGTCGGTACCATTGCCGATGATAAAGTGATCCTCCGGTAAATGTAAGCTGTTTGCTAGTTCTTTCTTTAAATAATAACAATTGCCATCCGGATAGTTATGGACCTTATTTATTGCCTCCTTCAGGGCGTTCAATGCAGCAGGAGATGGTCCCAGCGGATTTTCATTAGACGCCAATTTAATGACACCGGTAATTCCGTATTCTCGCTCAACTTCTTCAATCGGTTTGCCAGGTACGTATGGTTTAAGATCAAATATCGCCCGGCGTCCCAGTCTGTTCACATCATCCAATTCTTCCCCCTCCTAAACATTTATCTTCTCCAAAAATTGATAATCTCCTGCTACAAGTCGGCGGCAGCAAATCGTTTTTTATCCATATTATTTAAGATTATATTATTTAAGCAGTTCTTCAATAAATCGGGGCAGTATGAAAGAAGCCTTATGCAATTCCGGTGTATAAAAACGAGTTGCAATAACAGGCTCCTTCCGGTAATCCTCGACGGGGTTATACTTCTTGGAGCCGAGTGTAAAACTCCAGAAACCGCTTATATAGCTCGGCACACAAACCAAATAAACTTTTGTTAAGGGAAATTGAGCACTTATACTAAAAAAGATTTCCTTAAAAAATTTGGCGTTAAAACAGGGGGAATCCGTCTGAGCAACCATAATGCCGTCGGACCTAAGCGAATGGTAAACATTTTGATAAAAATCCTTGCTAAATAATTCAACGGCAGGTCCAACCGGATCAGAGGAATCGATGATGACAACATCGTATTCGTTTTCCGGCCTCTTTATATATTCAACCCCATCAGCGATAATAACGTTTAAGCGGGGATCATCAAAAGAACAGCTTATTTCAGGAAGGTACTTCTTACAAGCTGCAATCACGCGTTCATCAATTTCTACCAGGTCAACCCTTCGTACACTCTTATGTTTTAAAACCTCTCGTGCCGTTCCTCCGTCTCCGCCTCCAATAATGAGAACATCCTGTGGATCAGGATGGGTAAAGAGAGGCACATGAGCGATCATTTCGTGGTAATAAAACTCATCCTGAATCGTCGTCTGCACCGCATCATCCAGGACCAGGGCACGGCCTAGCTCAACAAAGTCAACGATTGACAGATTTTGATACGGCGTTTTCTCCGAATAGAGGACCTCGTTAATACCCCACTGGACCTTGTATGCAGAACTATGCTCCTCCACAAACTGATAAGACAACTTAGATACCTCCTTCTTAATTTTTACGTTTTTCCCGTGACTTTTGATATCTGATATCATCCTCGACGGTTAGCCTATAAACGTTGCACATCTGAACAATCCTGGATGTTGTTCGTTTTCCAAGATATTTTTCAATTTCCGAAAGGTCAAGATTGGTCGTAATAATAACCGGCAACTGATAATTTAAGCGATAATTGAAAAGCGAGTACAATTTATTACAGGTCCAGGAGGTGTAGTTGTGTGCTCCCAAATCATCCAATACGAGGACTTCTACTCGTCGTGCTCCGTTCAATAAGGCCACATCATCAATTTCTGCCGCTTCACCGGGCGTTCCACGATGGTAAGTCGACCTTAGCTCATCTAGAAAGTCGGGTACTACCAGAAAGAGAACTTGAACCCCTTTTTGAAGCAGGTAATTGGCAATCGCTCCTGCAAGGTATGTTTTACCTGAACCCACATCGCCTGTTAATAAAAGCCCAGGCGTCTTCTTATTTTTTAAGTAATCTTGGACGAACTGGCGAGCTCCCTGGAGAACCCGGGCAGCCCTTTCCCTGTGCTCCCCCTGGTAATAGTCAAGAGAAAACCCTTCAAAGGTGTAGGAACTGATCTCCGGTGTAATATTAGCATAAGCGTATCGCCGCTCTAAATACCGTTGTTTAACGCAAGGGCAAATACGGGCTTTTTCTCCCTCGATAATAACCCCTCGATCACAGCAGATAAGGCAGCGAGGTTTTTCTTTGAGAGGATATTGCTCCGGCCCTTTATTTTGCAGCAACTTCTGCAAGCTATTAAGGATATCCATAATCCTCCTCATTTTCATCCTACCCGGCTATGTGATGTAGATATCCTTAAAACGGTCTCCCGTCCTCTGATGCTCCCAACAGCCCTGTTCTTTATTTTTCTGCCGTTTTGACAAAAACTCGTTTTCATATTGTATAACCTCACGAGGTGTTCGTAAGTTCTTTTTTGCCCATTGAGATAAAATCCGGTCTACATAGTTTAAATTAAGGACACCCCGCAATACCGCCCGCTTTAATGCCTCTTTAATTAATTCCTCCGAATAACCTTCATCTCGATACCAGCTTTCAATCTGCGCTGTTTCTATGGGCGTTAAAGGCCTGCCGAATTCCTGTTCGAAGGTTTTGATTAGATTAAGGACAGGCTGACAGATTTCTTCTATATCCTTCCCGTTCATATCTCGGATCTGTAATGTCGCTGCAATTTCCTGTGGCGTTTTCTGTATAGTCTGAAGCTTTTCTTCAGCCCACAAATCCGCCATCTTCTGAAAAAGACCGGTCGGGTCCAATGAGCTTCCGGAGTTGATCAGCAGTCCCAGGCCACACATTTTTTTCAACGATTCCTGTATCTGTACTTCAGGGATATGCAAAAGCTCAGAAAAATCTGCTATCTCAAGTTCATGCTTCCCCGTCTGCTGATAATAGCAGAAGGCAATTACCACTAAGATATCCGTCCCATCGAGATTCAGTCTCCCACTATACTTAAGAAGCAAATTGGGTATCAGCGTAAACCCCGCCGCAAAAAAGTCTTTGCTGAAGAGTGCCGGTATATGAAACCTGCCGCAGTCCTTCATGGATACCATCCCTTTTATTCTTCTATTTGAATTATTAGCCGGCCTCCTGCAAAAACCTGCCTCAGCCAGAAATAATTTTAAACCTTCTTTGAAAATAAATAAAATGTGATTATTCAGGAAAAAATTATATAAACAAGAATAAAAAGAGGAATAAAGATGAGCCACTATATTAACAACTTGCTGTCAGAAGTTTTGGATGACTGGAGATTCAACAATTCCAACAACTCTTTCTCACAAAAAAAATTTCTTCAGTTAGTCAATCAACAACCCGAAGTAGTACTAAATAAAATCTTCTTCGACTTCTATCCCACACATCCTGCTATTAACTCATTTTCGGCCCTGCGACGCTTTTTTATAACGAAATTTGAAGACATTTACCGGGGTTTTGCCGAATACACAACCATCTTACAGAATGCTATGGAAAGAGAGGTATTGTCGGATAGTGAATTCGTCCTCAGCAGGGAGGCACGCTTTATCATCAAAGAAGTTCTGATACTTGCCATCAATAGCCCAAAAACCTCGCCTCAACATCGTTTCTTACTTTTCAAGAACCTGAACCTGCTGAAAACGAATCCCTATTATCGGAAGTTGATACCGGAATCGCAGGAGGAACTACTGTCCAATCTACCTTTTTACATGGAGCAGGCAGAGCTGCTGGCAGAGCTCCCCGATTTTAGCGGTGTCTACTTTACTGCACCAGAAATGGCACCTTTCTGGAATGCCATTTCCAAATATACCTTCACTGCTGCTGATGAGTATAAGTTAGAGCTCTTTCTTAATCTATCCCGCAAACAACAGATTCTTTTTACACTGGCTAATTTCATTAAAAGATGCCCTGACATCTCATTGGTAAAGAAGGCCTCGGCAGTATACATCACACTCGGAGAAGTCATTCCCTGGACAAAGCACCCCTTTATCAGGCGTCTGCTGGCTGTAAGCTACCAAGAAGCCTTAACATTAATATACAAAACAAAATAAGGAAAAATCGCCGCAAGTGCCTTATACAATAGCCGTTCTCGGTAATCTCCGAAGCCGGCGTAAAAACCGCTCTATCCTTTCCAGGGCCTCCTCGATCTCATTTTGCGCTGCTGCATAACAGCAGCGAACAAAACCTTCACCGCTTTGGCCAAAGGCATTCCCAGGAACTACGGCAACTTTTTCTTCGAATAACAACTTTTCGCAGAATTCTTCAGAACTCATTCCCGTTTCTTTAATACTGGGAAAAACATAAAATGCACCCCTGGGCCGATAGCAGGTCAGCCCCAGCTCTGTCAAACCGTGAACCATAAGTTGTCTCCTTTTGTCATATGAGGAAACCATTTCTTCAATAAAGGGAAATCCTTCTTGCAAAGCAGCCAAAGCAGCGCACTGGCTGATCGATGGAGCGCAAAGCATTGTATATTGATGAATTTTGAGCATGGCCTCAATTATCTCCGCCGGTCCTGCAGCAAAACCAAGGCGCCAGCCTGTCATGGCAAAAGCTTTGGAAAACCCGTTGAGCAGGATGGTCCTCTCCTGCATGCCGGGTAGAGAGGCGATACTGATGTGCTTTGTTCCGTATGTTAGTTCAGCATAAACCTCATCTGAAATAACTAGCAGGTTGTACTTCCTCGCCACCTGTGCTATCTCTTCCAGATCGGCTCGCTCCATAATGGCACCAGTTGGGTTATTGGGATAGGATATAATAATCGCTTTGGATTTGGGGGTAATCCTGGCAATTAAATCCTTTTTTTTGATCTTGAATTCATCCTCAGCTCTGGTAGGGACTATTACCGGCACTCCACCTGCGAGTTTTGTGCTGGGAACATAAGACACATAACAGGGCTCTGCAATTAATATCTCATCGCCGGGGTTGACAATCGCTCGTAAGACGAGATCCACAGCTTCACTAACACCAACAGTAACCAGGATATTTTCAGCTTCATAATTTAAGTCAAACCTCTTTAAGTAACAAGTAATTGCCTGACGGAGCTCCGGCATTCCTCCATTGGAGGTATATTTTGTCCTGCCTTCCTGTAAAGCCTTACGGCAGGCGGCGCGAATAACCTCCGGTGTGATAAAATCTGGTTCCCCTACCCCAAGGGAAATAACTCCGGAGGTACGGGCTATGAGATCAAAGAATTTGCGAATTCCTGATGGCGGAAGATTCCGCACAATATCGGATACAAATCCTTCTTTATTTTTCTCTTGCATAATTCTCCTCTCATTCATCCTTACTCCCTCTTTCTGCCTCATAATATAAAAACCCCGTCCCAAAGGGACGGGGTTTCCGCGGTACCACCCTAATTGACCTTATGGAAAGGTCCAACTCTTGCTCTTTTAACGGTGAGACCGTCCTCGCTTACTCGGGTAAAACCCTTTCAGCAGGCACCTCCAGGGCGGCCTTCAGTGCTCTGCTCTACCGGTCTCTCACCCTCACCGGCTCGCTTTTAGAGGCAGATGACACCTACTCTTCCCCTTCACGGGTAATACATTATTCTGTTATTGGCCTGATTTTAGCATAGAGATCCCGCCAGTGTCAACCTGCCTTTTTATCGCTCGAGCTATTTCACGGGAGCACGGCAACATCCGGCAGTCAACAGCAACAACTCTGATACCTGCTTGCTTATCGCTGCATCCCCTATTCAGTTTCCTAGCACTACTCTTCACCTCAGAACAGTCCAGAACTGCCAGATTGAGTTCAGGAAGATAGTACTGATAAAACCGATCTCTATGCCTGAAGCCTTTAATGACATTGCAACGGGGGAATAAATAATTTATGGCGCGGCCCAGTTTATCCGGCGGATTTTTTACCGCCGTTTCGGTCCGGAAATCGTCATCCGGTTGAGGACCGGAATCAAGGGTATTGCGCACCTGGCTGTAAAAATCATCAAGAATATTTTCAACACCCGGATTCCACTCCTCGCCGCTCATCCTCTGTCTGACCAATTCTTTTACAGCCTCTTTCAGGTATTCCTCGTGCGAGCCGATCAATTGTTCGAGCATAGCCAGGAGTTTTTGTGTACAAAGATGCCCCTCTCTTAACTTTTCTTTATCATACTCCTTTTTTCTGAGAGATCCGATTATTGCTGCAAGCCGGTCCACCATGTCCAGGATCTGCTTTTCGGGAAATTTTTCTTCATATGACATATCCCTCACCCACCTTGTACCTTCTCCATAGATCATTATTCCGGCGCCAGTTATTTTATTCCAAAATAAAAACCCCCAGGTAGTAAGAACTACCGGGGGCGCTCCTTGATAACAGATCAACTGCACAGGTAACGGTAAGCAGCTCCAGCAGCGGCTTTCGCATGGCCAATTGTCTGAGGTATGTCTTTCGGCCCCTCACAGACACCGGCAAGGAAAACACCTTCAGGCCCTGCGGTCATAAAGCCGTACGAATCTAAGTCCACGTTCAACTGCTCCGCCAACTCCCTGCTCTCCTTCGTCGGGGTTATAGCGAGGGAGAGGACGATCAAATCGTACTTCTCTTCGCACTGCTTGCCGCCCTGAGATTCCGCATAGCGCAGTGTCAGCCGGTCGTAGGGGAACCCGTAAATTTTTGAGGGAATACCCCGAACCAGTCTAACCTTGTCTGTCTCCTGCAGAGTTTCTTTAAAAGCGCTGAACCCTTTGCCAAAAGTCTGGAAGTCCATGTAAAATATATCAATTTCAGACTCAGGCAGTTCATGACGAATCACTTTAGCAAGCTTGGCGGCGTACATACAGCATACTCTTGAGCAATACCCGTTGCCGATGGAAAG
>LDZS01002048.1_pt1 | contig 20751 bp, 22 predicted proteins | sample 615471 | NCBI WGS metagenome assembly LDZS01 (sample SAMN03408295, study PRJNA278302) | terrestrial metagenome | isolation source: oil reservoir sample K3 | place: USA: Alaska, North Slope, Kuparuk formation | collected 2013
GAATAGGGAGCCAATACAGAAGAGCTAGAATTAGTGTTAAAGAAATAACCTTCAACAAGAAATTTTGCAAATTCATTTCCATCAACTCCTTAACGTTTTTTTATGAAGTTTTTTCTATATTTTTAAATATAAATACGCAATAGGTGGGAGTATTTAAAAAAATTCCTAAAATAATTAAACTCCCGTGTATGTAAGGAGAATACTACACCATTATTACTATATATTATTGAAAAAATTTATAAAGGCTTATAGTAAGCAAGTTATGAGGTGAAATAATGGCATGGACATGGTGGACAATGAGTTTAGTTGTGGGGCTCTTAAGTCTCTTGTGGGTGGTTTATGATATTATCAAAAACCAAAAAGACATGAGTACAGCTAGAAAGGGCTTTTGGATAGTTTTAACACTCCTATTCAGCCTGATAGGAGCAGGTGCATATTACGTTGTAGAGAAGAGGAGTTAATCTTTTTCCACTTTAATTTTTTCTCCTCTATAAAAATCTATAAGATGCCGCTTCATTGAAGCCAAAGTCACAGGTTTTATTGTCTCTTTCATCCAATCTGGTAAATCTTTTCTAACGTTGCTCCACAATAAACGGTAATCCAACACTACAACTGCACCCTTCTCTTCCTCACTTCTATGAACTCTACCTGCGGCCTGAACGAGTTTCTTGTGAGCTGGTAAAACATATCCATAATACCTTCCCTTTCTGGGGAATTTGTTTTCAAAGTACCTTATCTGGGCCTGAACTTTTGGAGTTGGCCTTGCATATGGAATACCAACTAAAATTACACCATTCATCTCATCGCCACTGTAATCCTGGCCCTCACTGTTTCTCCCGCCCATGACTCCAAGAAGAACAGCCCCATCCCTCTTAGCCTCTTCCTTAAATGCCATCACAAGAAGATCGTTTTCTTTGGAAGAAGCGCCTCTCTTCTCTATGAATACTTTCTTTCCACTAACCTCCTGAATCTGAATATCCACATTTGCAGACAAAAGACCCTCAAGAACCTCATAAGACGCTGTAAAAACCCCAACATTCTTTGGGATGAGCTTTACAGCTTCCACAATATATTTAGCCATTTTTTTATAGAGCTCCAAACTTCTTTCATCACCCCGTGTAGAAACATCTTTAGCAACAAGAACAATGGCATTCTCTTTTTTTACAATTCTTGGGAACTTCTTCAGCTTCCCCTCTATGCCCATAATATCAGCAAAAGCCTCCAATGGCGTCATGGTTCCAGACATGAAAATCGCTGATTGAACGTTCTTAACAAAACTCAAGGCCTTTGAAGGATCAAGAGCTACAAGTTCCAGGGAAAATCCTTTTTCTCGACTCATCAAGAACAGATAATCCTCCTTACCAATGAGTGCAAACCACAACAATAAGAACTCTCCAACCCTACCAACATAGCTCCTCGGAGGAAGGCTTCTCTCAATTTTGTCTTCTCTTATTGCATCACCCGCCTTCACCATTTGATCCAAAATCCTAATCAATTGTTTTTCATTTATTTTTAAAACATCAAAAACATGGTAAAATATACTCTCTGGAATTATTGGGACTTCATCAATTTTAAGATCTCTCAATTTTTCTTGATACAGATTTTCCAGCCCTTTTAAGAATATACTAAGGAAGTTGGCAATTTCATGTTCTTTATACTCATCAGCTTCTTTTATAGCCCTGTTAATACTATAAACACTTAATCTATCACTTAAAGCATTTATGGCCTGATTAGGCAAATTATGGGCCTCATCAAATATTACAATGAGATCAGAATAGTCAAAGTCAAAATATGCCATAAAGTTTTCTCTAATAGCTGGATCAATCATGTAAAGGTAACTAGCTACGATTACGTCGGAATTAAAGGCTATTTTTCTAGTAAGCTCATACGGACAGAAGTCAAGCATTTTTGAATGGGTTAATATCATCATAGGTTCAGCAGGTTTTTGTACGAAATACTGAGCAAGTTCATCAAATTCTTCCTTCTTTTTCTTCAGGTTTTCAAAAAACTCACATTTTCCAAGTTTTTTAAGGTTTTTACAAACAATCATTGCATTATATGCATCCGGAGCAAAGTTCTGGACGTATTGGTGGAGACAGAGCTCTTTCCTACTTCTAAACTCAACACCACTTACCTGAGTTTTGTTACTTATGGCTTTAAGTTCCTCAATTACCCGGTCCATTTGCTTGTGTGTCCTTGCGAGATAGATAATCTTGTATCCCATCTCTTTGGCATACGGCAATGCTCCTGCCAGCACACTTATTGTCTTTCCAAAGCCAGTGGGGGCCTCAATAACCAGGTTTTCTCCATTTCTAACGACAGTATCCACCAACTTAATGAAATCCTCTTGATTGGGCCTCAAGGATTGATATGGGAAATATTCGCTCATGTTCACTCATCAAAAAGGTTATTAATGAGGGTTTTTAACTTTTCCTAAAGCATCAGTGAGGGTCTAAAATGGAAGAATATCAAAAAAAGTTATTGGAGAGTGGAATTGAAGGGTTTATAATCATGATACTTGCATACTTCTTTTACTATCAGAATTACCTTCTATACAAATGGCACCGTGGCCTGCCCCTACCCTCAAAGACACCATTCCTAATTGCAGGTATTTTAACGGGGACCGCATATATTCTTTACAAAGCCTACAAAATATACCCTGAGATTCAAAAACATAAAATCGCCAATGTTTTAAGAGAAGAAAAATTGGAAGAAATTTGAAAATCAAATTTCTAACTCGTCTATGTGCTCAAGAACTTTTACCATCAGTTTAACGCTTGCATCAACGTCTCTTTCATCAACTACTTCTGTGTTTGAGTGAATATATCTTGAAGGAATGCTTATGGCACCGGTTGGAACACCTGCTTTGTTTAAGTGGATTGCTCCAGCATCTGTTCCTCCACCGAGAAGTATATCCCACTGATATGGAATCTCGTATTTTTTCGCAAGCTCTTCCATCCATTTAACTATTGTTGGGTGACATATAACGGAGCGATCCATGATTTTTATTGCAGTTCCTTTTCCTAGTTGGGTTACTTGTTTGTGCTCAGGGGTGCCTGGAACATCAGCAGCTATGGTAACATCTACGGCAAACCCATAATCAGGTTCAATTCCAAAAGCACTCGTCCTAGCACCTCTAAGGCCTACCTCCTCTTGGACTGTTGCGACAAAGTATATGTCGGCATTGCTCTCTTTCAGTTGCCTTGCAGTCTCAACAAGGGTATAAACAGCTATTCTGTCATCAAAAGCAATGCTGACAAACCTGTGCTTGCCTAACCTCTCAAGCCTTCCGTCCCAAGTGATAACAGTTCCAATTTTAACTCCAATTTCCTCTGCCTCTTCCTTTGACTCAGCACCTATGTCAATGAAAATTTGATCCCAGTCTGGGGCTTTTTGTCTATCTTCGGGCTTTTGGATGTGTGGGGGAACGCTTCCACCGACACCATAAACAAATTTATCCTTATCAACCCAAACCTTAAATCGCTGAGCAATCAACGTTCTTGGGTCAATTCCACCTATTGGAGCAACCCTCAAGAAACCATTTTTTTCGATGTGTGTTACCATAAGACCAATTTGATCCATGTGACCGGCTAGCATAACTTTTGGCCCGTCACCCTTCTTGTGAGCAATGACGTTTCCAAGCTTGTCAACTTTAATTTCATCAACGTATGGCTTTAGAGCCTCTATAACAACGTCTCTAACTCCCATGAACTCATAGCCCGTGACTCCAGGAGCTTCGACTATCTTCTTTAATAGTTCATAATCTACCATCACTACCACCTCGTTTAGATATTCGTTTTAATGTAGGATGAATAATATTTAAGGTTTTAGGTCGAAATTTACCCGGGAGGAATCAAAATGCTGCTAAAGCTTCCAATAATCGAGTGCACTTTTATAAAAAGGCTAAACAGATTTTTAGGAGTAATAGAAGTCAACGGGGAGCTTAAAAAGGCATTGATAACAAACACCGGCAGATTGGAGGAGTTTATGATCAGAGGGAGAAAGGCGTTTTGCATTCCCAAGCAAGAAGGGAAGACGAACTTCGTCCTAATCGGATTTCTGGAAAATGAAGGAAAAGGAGCGATTATAGACACAAGAACACAAGCAAAGGCCTTTGAGAGGGCAATAGAGTTGGGTCTAATTGAGTGGCTTAAAGGGTGCAAAATCAAAAAAAGAGAAGTTAAGGTTGGTAATTCGAGGCTTGATTACCTCTTGGACTGCAATGGCGAGGAAGTGTTTGTGGAAATGAAGAGTGCTGTTCTGAGAGAGGGAGATTATGCAATGTATCCCGACTGTCCGAGTTTGAGGGGACAAAAGCATATAAAAGAACTCATACGCCTGAGGGAAAATGGCAAAAGAGCAATGATAGTCTTTATAGGCGCTCTGCCCGGTGTTAGGAAGTTCAAATCCTATACACAGGGAGATCCTGAGATAGCGAGGCTTCTTAGAGAAGCGGACAAAGTAGGCGTTGAAATCCACGCACTGGGCATTTCACTCCTGCCCGATGGGAAGGTCGTCCTTGAGAAGCCGAGCCTTGAAGTTGAACTCTAAACCGCCGTCCTGGGGGTCTTGTACCAAACTTTCTTGGCCCTTCTGGCCTCCCACAGGCCGGCCAGCGAGATAAGTATCCATATCTGGGAGTACGTGTGGTACATGAGCAGCGCGAGGAGCCAACAACCGGGGCTCTTTATCTTCCCGTCGTAGAGGCCGGCGAATATCTCCAACAGGAAGGCTAAGTAAACGAAGCCCAAAACAGACCACGTAAACCACGTTACGCTTCCAGAGGTTAATAAGAGTGCTACAAAGGCCACATCTGCCACTATCACAGCCATTGCCAGGAGATAGTACACCATCAGCGTGAGGAACAGGTCAAAGCGCAGGCCCCAGCTGGGAATTTCCTTGAAGCGTTTTACGTACTCTTTCACGGTGTGGACGTTTCCTGCCGCCCAGCGCGTCCGCTGTCTGAACCAAACGCGCAGGCTCTCGGGCTCCTGCTCCCAGGTGACGGCGAGCGGGGTGTAGGCTATCTTTTTGCCCGTTAAGATTATCCTGAATGACAGCTCCAAGTCCTCGGCAAGGGCCTCTTCGTCCCATCCACCGAGCTCTTCGAGCAGTTCTTTCCTGATAACAAAGTTCGTCCCGGGAAGTATGGCAGTTTTGTAGAATTTGCTCTTTCCGGCCTGGCCGGCCAGCTGGAAGTAAAGGTATTCCATGCATATGAATCTCGTGAGGATGTTCCTGTTCCAGTTCATAGTCTTGACTTTTCCGGTTACAGCTGGCGTCTCGTCACTCAGCATCGCCACCAGATCCTTGAGCGCCCCGGGCTCGGGCCTGTTGTCGGCGTCGTATACCGCTATGACCTCACCCTTCGCCAGCTTTAGGCCGTAGTTCAGGACGTAGCTCTTTCCACTACCCCCGCCCTCAACGCGGATCACTTTGATAAACGGATAGTCCTTAGAGACTTCCTCAGCTATCTTCGCCGTGTCGTCGGTTGAACCATCGTCTAGAAGGAGAACTTCCAGTTTATCCTTTGGATAGTCAAGGTTTGCCATTGCCCTGAGGGTGTCCCTTATCACCAGTCCCTCATTTCGGGCCGGGATGAGGATGGTGACGGAAGGAAGCTCCTCCGGAATCTCGGGCCTCTTGAATCGCGAGTTGTACCTGAGCCCAGCTATGGTCAGGACTATGTAGTAAACGAAAATTGGGTATATCACCGCAGCCGAAAACAGCCAGATATAGCGGAGGACGGATAATATGATATCTACGGCACCGGTTAACGATTCCATGCTCCAGCCCATAATTATTACGTTTCGTTTCTTATAAGTCTATCCCCAACGAAGATGTCGTCTTAGAAAATGATGAGCTTGTAATTGAAGTTTAGCCCAAAGGCTTTTATAACGCTCACCCAATAAAAACTCGGGGGTAACACCCCCGTGGAGGTGTTGGGAATGACTATTGTAGATGTTAGGATTCTGGTAGAAGGAGCAAGTGATGTAGAAGTTGTAAGTAAAGCCCTTCAAGGCTTAGCTCTTGGTAGTGAGTACAACATAACGATCTCCGCAATAATTCCAACAACGAACTTAGAAATAGCTAAAAGCGCTGCAGCTGGGGCAGATCTGCTAATAATAGCCACCGACGCGGACAGAGTTGGCAGAGAGTTGGCAGAAAGAATGTTTAGGGAACTCGGGGAGTTAGTAGGTCAAGTGGAAAGAATGAAAATCCCAATGGGACATGACCTAGAGCATATAGATGTGGAGCTGGTTAGAAAAGAGCTTAAAAATACCCTAGTAAGGGCGGGACTAAAAAGTCTCCAAGTTCTTCCGGAGTATATGGCACTAAGAAATCAATTATTTGACTTGAAAGGAAAACATGAAATGTTAATGCAAGAAAATGAAGAGCTCAAGAAGAATTATCAAGAGCTTGAACAGAAATACGGAGAACTCTTAGAGGAATACAGCCAAGTGCTAGAAGAAAACAATAGACTCAAAGAATCATTGAAGAAGAGGGCCAATGTATTCAAGTTAACAGATATCTGGAAAGAGTTATTTGGTGAAACTACACCTCCTGATGAAAGGTATATTGCAGAAGCTGTGGAAAAGCTAAACCTTGGAGGGAAAATAATAGTTGGACAAGGCCATATATACTCTGAAGATGAGGATCTCATAGTTGAGCTTCTCAGAATCGTTCATTTAAGCCTAAGTATGGCCAAAACACAAAAGGAAGAACCTCAAGTAGAAGAAGAAAAAACCCCCGAAGAAATCGAAGAACCAGAGATAAGATTTGAAGACTTTTAATCTTTTATAATTTATTTTCGTGATCCTTATGAACGATGGAATAGAAGAGTTTAAAACCTATCTTGAACTCGAGGGGAAAAGCCCTCAAACAGTTAGAATGTACACCTACTACGTAGAGAGGTTTTTAAAAGATGTTGAAAATCCCAATTATCGTTCTGCACTTCGTTTTCTTGCCAAATTAAAGAAAGAAGGCTACTCCAATAAAAGTCTCAATCTCGTTGTTCAGGCTTTAAAATCATATTTCAGATTTGAAGGCCTTGATGAAGATGCTGAAAAGTTAAAATCCCCCAAGGTCCCAAGAAGCTTGCCAAAAAGCCTCACAAGAGAAGACGTTAAAAGACTCCTCAACGCAGTCCCACCTACAAGAAAGAGAGATCGACTCATTATATTGCTCCTTTATGGAACAGGCCTTAGAGTAAGTGAAGTATGCAACCTCAAGATAAAAGATATTGACTTCAATAGAGGTGTTCTAACTGTAGAAGGGGGTAAAGGAGCAAAAGATAGAATAGTACCACTTTCAGGATCTCTACTTAAAGAAATAGAGAAGTATCTAGAAACCAGAAAAGATGGGAGTGAATATCTGTTCGTGGAAATCAGGAGAGAGAAAAAAGATAAAATCTCTCCAAAGACGGTATGGTACCTATTAAAGAAATATGGGAACAAGGCCAATGTAAGTGTAACCCCTCACATGCTCCGCCACAGCTTTGCAACACACATGCTGGAGAGAGGGGTTGACATAAGGGTGATTCAAGAAATTCTTGGCCACTCAAGCCTTTCAACGACCCAAATTTACACCAAAGTGACTGTTGAACACCTAAAGAAGGCTCAAGAGAAGGCCAAACTTATTGACGAGCTCATTGAATGATACCATTTACTTCCTAGTTATAAGTTAAAAGTTAAACGTTATAACTGAGAAACTCTCCAAGTAAAAAAGAATGACAAGCATTAATATGCACCTTTTCTCATGAGCAGACTCAAATAACTTGCAAAGGCCCCTGCGGAGATTGTGTCTCCAAGACCTACTGTAGAGACAGGATTTTTAACAATCCTTGTAGGAGTTATGACTATCTTGTACTCCCTTGTTCTCATTTTACTCAGCGCTTCCTCTAGTCTAAGCTTCACGTATTCCCCTTTCTCATTAAACGGAATATTAAGACCAACTTTGACATCTTCTGGCCGTTTAATATCTCCTAAAAGTGCCCTAGTGGCCGCCAGTGTTGTGCCAACTTCAAGCGATTTTAACAGATCCCCTTCGCTCAATGGATTATCGCGGTGAGTAATATACATAAGATAATAGATGGTGTGGATCTGGAGAACTTCTAGATTAAGCTCATCAAGAAGAATCTTCGCTCCTAAAATTGTATCCTCAATTCTATTGTAGGTGAAAATCCGGTCGCTTAAGTCTCTATAACCCAAAACACTTAATATATGAGCAATCTCAGCTTCATCCATACCTACACTATCCGCAAGAGGAAAGATGTTGAAGATTACTTTTTTTCTTAGGTCTCTATCTTGGATCGAGGCAAACTCCACATGAATCTTAACATCTTTTTTCTTTTTGAGAAGTTTAATATCTTCTTTGGCCTTTCTTAAATAATAGTTCGCATTTTTTCCATCTGTATAATGGTTTCTTATTCCCTGATATCCAGAGAGGATTGCTCCATCAACCATTTCTCCTATCTCAGGAAGATATGGCTTAAAGTTAGAAGAAGTTTCTACCCTCGCAAACTCCTCAGATCTACATGCAACAATGAATCTCCCAGAATAGGGAACTTCAATCACTTCATTGCCAAGGTTAAATCTCATACCTGCTCTGAATTCAAAAATTCTGTTAATCTTCACTGGATCGTCTTCTTTATATGCCTCTAAAGGTTTTTTTAGGATCAATTTTCCATTTTCGACAACAGGATATAAAAGATTGTCCCTTCTAACAAACATTTCAGCCTGTTTTTTCCCTAAAAGAGGAGAATAAGCTATAACTTTCTTGAAATCAAGATTAGCAAGAAGATTTGCTATGATACCCACCTGCCCCCCAATTCTCTCTACACCATGCTCAAAACGAGAATTAAACCATTTATCTACTTCATAACTCATCAAAGGGACAGATTGTGGTTTCCCGGTTTTGAGAGCATGAATTAATCTAGCAACAAAATCCAGTGGTTCGTTTATCTCCCTTGGATACTCTTGCATCCTCTTTTTAACGTTCTCTGCTCCAAATTCCTTTATGAGAGTCTGGATATGCTTTTCGTTTAAGTATATTATAGCATCAACGTTTGTATTATATGCCAAGTACATGCTCATGTTTTGGAAGTCTCTGAGAAACTCTATCATACTTATCACCTTTGGTGAGTACTAAGGATGGCGTAGATGAAATGTCTTAAAAATGTTTTCATTAAAAAGAGAAGAGAGTGACCTCCTCCCCTCCCTTACGAACGGATCCTTCTTAGCGACTGGGTAAAAATCTCAATATTCAACAAAGAGTCTTCCAAGCCATGGAATCTTTTCTCCAACATCTAACTCTCTTAAAGCAAGCCAAAGAGAAGCTTGGTTGCTTGTGACAACTGGAATCCCAAAGTCATCTTCAAGAAGCTCAATAATCTCAAATGTTCTGAAGTTTGTGCAGCTTATAAAAACAGCATCTGCCTCATCTGTGAATAGTGCCTTTATCATTCTGTAGGCCTCATAGGGTTCAAGTCTCCCTATCTTTGTATTGTCTACAATACCAAGGCCCCTAATGTCAATTACTTCCAATTCATTTGCCTCTAAAAATTCTCTTTCTCTTTGATTTATTTCATCTGTGTAAGGAGTGACTACAAGGATTTTTTGGGCGTCTAAAATTTTTAACGCCTCAAGAATTGCTGTACTCGTTGTTATTACTGGGAGCTTTACTTCGTCTTCTATCCTCATGGATAGCTCCTTATCAAATTCCCCTCCCCCTATAAAAGAACCACTGGTACATCCATAGAGGATTAAATCTACATCAGCATCTTTTAAAAGCTTCGCACTATCAATTGCAAGACTACTCATTGCCAATAACTCCTCTTCAGTGACATTTCTTAGTGGCATTCTCGCAGTGTATAATGAGACGCCCTCTGGCAAAGCAGAGTGCAGTTCCATTTCCATCGTTGTGTTCGATGACGGTACTATCAAACCTATTCTCCCTCTCCACCCGTACATGCTTTCACCTACAAATTGATATGAGGGGGAGTATATTAAGCTTTTCTAACCAAATCCTAATAAATATCAAACTCGCTATCAATTCTGGTGAGCAATATGCTTAGATATCCCACAGTCGCTGGTAGTTTTTATCCTACTGGAGAAGAATTAAAAATGATGTTGAAAGAGTTTTTCAGGGACCTTGGAGAGCTTGGAGAGGAGAGAAAAATTACTGCTGGAGTTGCACCTCATGCGGGATACGTGTTCTCTGGATTTACTGCTTCGAGAACGTATAAAGCTATTTACGAGGATGGTTTACCAGAAACTTTTGTTGTGATAGGGCCCAATCATACTGGCCTGGGTTCACCAGTGGCTATTTATCCAGAAGGAAAGTGGATAACTCCAATGGGAGGAATTAAAGTTGATGAAGACCTCGCCAAAGCCATAGCAAGACATTCAGGAATAGCAGATTTAGACGAGCTTGCCCACAAATATGAACATTCCATAGAAGTGCAGATACCTTTTATTCAATACATCTCCCAAAAAGCTGAAGAAGAGGTAAGGATTGTCCCCATAACCCTTGGTCTCCAAGACGAAGAAGTGGCTGAGGATTTGGGAAAAGCAATTTTCGAAGCAAGTCAAGAGCTTGGAAGAGACATCGTTGTTATAGCAAGCACGGACATGATGCACTACGGCTACGCTTATGGCTATGTACCTTTTAGAGCAAGGGGAGATGATTTGCTTGGAAGAATAAAGGAGTGGGACTTCAGGATAATTCAGAAAATCCTTGAATTTGACCATAAAGGAATGTTTGATGAAATTAGGAAGATGAACCATACGATGTGCGGCCCTGGAGGAGTGGCTACTGCGATAGTGTTTTCAAGGCTTGCTGGAGCTGTTGAAACGGAGGTTTTGCATTATACCACAAGCTTTGAGGTAAGCAGAAGTACGGATGCAATAGTTGGCTACGTTAGCATCGTAATGAGAAAAGCATGAAATTGGAGGGAGGAGAATGGCACAAGTAACACAAAAGCTGATTCAATGCACAGGTGTGTCTCTCCTCATTTTAGCTGCACTATACCTTGGTGAGCTTTTATTTAACCTAGAAAACCCTCATTTTAACTATGCTGACGTAATAGAGCTCATTGTAAAGTCTGCTATGTTCTTTTTCCTGCTGGGAGGAGATTAATAGCATTTTCGGTGTTTTACCCTGAAGTCGAGAAAACAACAAAAGTCCTAGTGTAACAGCCCTCTTAACATTAACAGCTCTACTGGGATATGCAATTGGTGTTGAAAGCTTCAAAAGATGTCTTTCTTCGTGCAGCACATTTGAGATGCACTGGATTGTGAACGTGGTGGGCGTCATAATCTTTGCGCTTTCCATTGCTGACATAATCTCTGTGCTGATGCAGTTTCTAAAATTTGCAAAAGTTTCATAGCTCAAGACCAAAAGAAAAATAAATTCGGAAGTATACTTTAGATCATGAAGATTGAAGATGCAGTAGAGAAAATACTCTCCCTTGACAGAGAGAGAAAAGTCAAGTTCATAATCCTTTACGGCTCTCATGCAAGAGGAAAAGCTCGAAAAGACAGCGACATTGATTTATGCATCTATTACGACGGCACAAAAAGGGAAGCTTTCCAGTTTAGAATGAAAGTCCTTGGAGAACTCCCAGACAACTATGATATCCAGATTTTCGATTTGCTACCTGTTTTTATTAGAAAAGAGTGCTTGAAAGGAGTTATTCTATTCTGCAAGGACTGGGAGTTCTTGTACGATGTTGCATACAAGACCATAGAAGAGTTTGAAGACTTTAAGAGGTATTATTACGATTACCTTGGATTGGAGGCGATAGAATGAGGACCGAGATAATTAGATCAAAAATTGAAGAAATTCTGGAAAGTCTAAAACTCATCGAAAAGCATCTCCCAGATGATGTGGAAGATTTCAAAAAACTAGGACTGATTAAGGATGGAATATACAAAAGAACAGAATTCGCTCTTCAAAACGTGCTCGATATATGTGCCATCATAAACACAGACCTAAAGCTAAGTTTGCCCGAAACTGAAGATGACATCTTGGAAACTCTCAGCAGAGCTAGAATAATCTCAGAAGAATTAAAAAATAAACTCAAACTCATGAAAGGTTTTAGGAATATCCTTGTTCACAGATATGGTCGGATCAATGATGACCTAGCTTTTAGCGTACTTCGTGAAAACCTTAAAGATATCTACACTTTCATTGAAGCTATCGAAAAATTCTTGGAGGGACAAAAATGAGGGTTCTTGCTTCAGCACCGGCTAAAATCATTCTCTTTGGAGAACACAGTGTTGTTTATGGAAAACCAGCAATAGCTGCCGCAATAGACTTGAGAACTTATGTAAAAGCGGAGTTTAATGAAAATGGGAGAATTAGAATAGAAGCAAAGGATATAAGGACTCCTGGCCTAACAGTTTCTTTCTCAGAAGATCAAATCTATTTTGAAACCGATTATGGAAAGGCCGCAGAGGTTTTGAGCTATGTAAGAGAGGCTATAAACCTAGTTATGGAAGAAGCAGAAAAGCAAAAAGGAGTAACAGTTTCAATAACTTCTCAAATTCCTGTTGGCGCTGGCCTTGGAAGTTCAGCCGCTGTTGCGGTAGCGACGATAGGAGCTGTATCAAGGCTTTTTGGTTTAGAACTTACGCCTGAAGAAGTGGCAAAGCTTGGCCATAAGGTTGAACTCCTCGTGCAAGGTGCGTCGAGTGGAATTGACCCAACGGTTTCCGCTATTGGTGGTTTTCTTTACTACCAAAAAGGCTCTTTTGAGAGCTTACCCGTGGTTGAATTGCCAATAGTGGTTGGCTACACAGGCTCAAGCGGCTCCACAAAAGAACTGGTTGCAAAAGTCAGGAAAAACTATGAGGAGATGCCTGAGATAATTGATCCAATACTCAATTCGATGGGCAGGCTCGTGGAAAAGGCCAGAGAGGTAATTCTTGCAGAATACGATAAGGAAATCAAGTTTAAACGCCTCGGGACGTTAATGAACATAAATCATGGCCTCCTTGATGCCCTTGGTGTCTCAACAAAAAGCCTGAGTGATTTAGTGTACGCTTCAAGGGAAGCTGGAGCTTTGGGGGCCAAGATAACCGGTGCTGGTGGAGGAGGGTGCATGTACGCTTTAGCTCCAGAAAAACAAAGTGAAGTTGCAACAGCAATAAAGATTGCCGGAGGAATGCCAATAGTAACAAAGATAAGCAGAGAAGGGCTCAGAATTGAAGATATCGTGCAATAATGTTCGTTTTTGTTCGCTCTTTCACTCTTGCTTCTTTTTATTAATGGAGTCATTAAAAATGCAGTTGGAAAGTAATTATTTACTAAAAAAAAAGCGTAACAAATTAAAACTAATAAAAGGAAAATTTATAAGTTTTGAAGTCAAAGGTATTATTGCAATATTTGATGGGAGGTGCAAACAATGAAAAGAGTACTTGCACTACTTGTTGGATTGCTAATAATCGGAACAACAGCAGAGATTGCAGGGGCTGCAAATACTACAACGATTCCAGAAGTTAAAGCATATACACTTTATGTGGAAGGAAAACCTGTGAAAATTATAGAAAAAGGTGGTCTAGTTACAGTTAGGGAAACACCGGGATTAGATAGGAAAAAAGTCTTTGAAGCAGTAAATGCTTATTTTGTTAGGAAACACAAACTAAACAAAATAAGATTCACCACTATAGATGTAACTCCCACGAGCCTTGTTGGTGAGAATAGTGATTATAGGGAACGGAAAGTTTTTAGTATACCTGATGAAGGTGATGTGTACATATCAGCATACGCATATGGTGATTTCGAATATGATTCGTTCAGTAGAGTAAGTGTGGGTGGATATTCTGCAGCATATAGTTGGATAGATCCTTACGACTACTGGTGGACACAAGAATATAAAGCAGATAAATTAACATTATCCATAACTTTGAAGTTTGTTGGAGTTGGGATATCTCTTAGTATCCCACCAGGGATAGGTTTCACTGGCACTTCGGATACTGCAAGCTTCTCTGAGACAGAGTATTATACCGATTATCTTGGATACGATTTCTCGGGTATAGAAGCAGCAAGCCTCGGTGGAATTTGGAGAATAGAAGACCACACATCCGGCACATTTAAATTTAGCTACACTGGGAATTATTACACCCAAGGTGCTACTGTAATTCTTCACAGGGGGTCATGAAATGAAAAACTCTCTTTCAGCAATTTTTTTGATATTTTTAGTTTTTGCTGCAGGATGCATCTCAGATTTTTCACAAAATGGATTTAAAAGTACAAGTTCCCAAGAAAGATCACAGATAGGATGCATCGAAAATTTTGATGTTACCAATTTCTTAGGAGAAACTTGGATTAACTACACTTTAAAGCGGGTTTATCTTGCTCAAACACCAGATGGAGGTTTTACAGAGATCGTTGATAATGTAATACCCGATATCCTATCAACTTACTACTTTACCAAAGCATTAACTTTAGTAAATCAGACCCCATATAATAAAGTCCAAACTATAAAATGGTTACATGAGGAGGAGAAAACTTTCTTTAGAAATTCTACCAAGACAAATATAAACGATTTTCTTAAATTGTATTTCGGAGTTATGAGTTTGTCCCTACTTAATGAGACCCCTTCCAATAGGGAAGACATCATCAGCTTAATTTTATCATACAAACAGGACAATGGAAGTTTTATTGATGATGATGGTACAGATATGACAGAAAAAGCATTAGAGATGTTAAGTGCTTTAGGGTATAATGTTGCCGAGCTTAATGACACAAAAATGCATGTTTTAAATGAATGGAGTAACTTGACCCCACCAGACGTTGATAACTTTGGATCTGTTGTAAAATACATAAGCATGTTTAACATGTACACCAACATGTTGCAAATGCTGGGAATTGATTATAGAGATCTAGAGGACTACGATCAAAAGGTATACCCTCTTATCTGGCTTTCTCAGAACGCTTCTTTCTTTCTGAAAAGACCCCTTCCACTATTTTTGATGGTCCCTATATTGGAAGCCCTTAAAAAAGAAAACTTATTGACAGATGAAATCAAATCAGCTACTTATAAAATCTTAATGGAAGAGAAGCTCTGGGATGGGGGGTTCAATCTCTTCGGATTAGATTATGGGGAACCTCAGGGAACATATTACGCTGTCGAAGCTTTGATATTAATTGGGAAAATGCCAGAGAGGGATACCATCAATTTTATCCATGAAAGAGAAACTCCATTAGGAGGGTTCATTTTCTGCTATCAATCGTTTGGAGATCCTTTGTCAACATATATGGCGGTTCACACAAGCAAACTGCTGGGAGGAGAGATAAACAAGACTAGAATAAAAAACTATCTCAGCAGAGCAGTCTATTATCGAAAACCATATTCCAACGATGAGCTAGCTCCCCTCTACTTTGTATACTTGACTTATAAAGAGCTCGGCATTACTATGGACAATGAGACTTATAATTATATCAGAAACGAAACTGCCAGGCTTTTCAATCTTTATCTCACTGAGAAAACTGACAACATTGTAGAGGATGGAAGCTGGATAAGTCTAATAAAACTTGGAAAAGAGATTGGCGTTGTTTTGGATGAAAAAACAAAGAATCAACTTATTGAAAAAATCCTGGCCCAACGAAATCAAGATGGAACATTTGGAAATCATTCGGGAAATATATACAAAAAACTATTATACACCTCACATGCGGTTCTTCTCTTAGAAGAGTTAGGGTACAAATATCGTGATGAAAGAACTGTTGAATTCCTTTTAAATTCCCAAACAAATGGTGGATGGGGCGCTCCGGATCTCTACACAACTTACTATGTTGTCAGAGCCTTAAGAACTATAGGAGTTTGCCCAAAAGACGTTGATGGACTTTTAAGTTTTTTAAAAAGAGTACAGTATCCATACGGTGGATTTAATTTCTATGAAGGGCAAGAGAATGCCTATGGTGGTTTATATGAGACATATCTTGCACTAAGGATACTGGAGCTACTTTTCTCTCATAAATTTTTCAAAACTGCTATAAACCTTAGTCTGTATTGCATATTTGGTGTGCGTGATGATAATAATCAAACTCGGCGGAAGTGTAATAAGCGACAAAAATACACCCTATTCGTTTAATAGAGAAGTCGTTGAGGAAATAGCTGAAGAGATAGCTCAGTTTTATCCAAAAGAGAGCTTTATCCTTGTTCACGGCGGCGGGAGCTTTGGACACCCAAATGCAAGGGAATACAAAATCCGAGAGGGATTAATTGGAGATGTAAAGCGCAAGAGGATAGGCTTTTCAAAGACCCATCAAGCAATGCTCAAACTCAACAACCTGATAATAGAGGTTTTCCTTGAAAAAGGACTGCCAGCTTATTCTGTTTCCTCATCATCGATTTTTCTTATCGAGAATGGAGAGATTATCTATGGAGAGCTTGAGATTCTGAGGAAACTTTTGGAAAAAGGCTTTATTCCAGTTCTCTTTGGAGACACCGCAGTTGCCCTCGAGAAGGGAATAGACATTCTCTCCGGGGATCAGATAGCGGGTTACCTCGCAAAGATACTCAGAGCAGAGAAGGTAATCTTCCTGATGGACGTTGATGGGATATACGACAAAAATCCAAGGGAAAAAGGCGCAAAGCTCATCACAGAGCTCACCAAAGAAGGGATTGAACACCTGCTGGAAAGCTCAGAATCAGCAGGGATAGATGTTACCGGAGGCATTGGGAACAAGCTCAAAAAAGCCCTTGAGATTGCTCACTATTCAGATGTTTATTTCATAAACGGAAAGGTTAAAGGGAACCTTACAAAAGTCCTCCAGGGGGAAAATCCTGGGACGGTTATTAAGAGGTGGTAAAGGTGGATAAGGAAGAACTCACAGTTATTAGGAAGTTTGAACACATAGAGCACTGCTTAAAGAAGCAGGTTGAAGCCCATGTAAGCACCCAGTTTGAGAACATACATTTTGTTCATACATCCTTACCTGAAATAGACAAGGATGAAATTGATTTAAGCGTTGAAGTCCTTGGAAGGAAGTTTGATTACCCAATAATGATAGCCGGAATGACCGGAGGAACAAAAGGCTCTCAGCTCGCTGGAAAGATAAACAAAACCCTAGCTAAGGCTGCCCAAGAGTTAAACATCCCCATGGGTGTTGGAAGTCAAAGGGCTATGATAAGGAAGCCCGAAACCTGGGAAAGTTACTATGTTAGGGATGTCGCACCAGACATTTTCCTCGTTGGCAATTTGGGAGCACCTCAATTTGCTGAGAATATGCCAAATCGCTATGGTGTTGAGGAAGCCTTGAAAGCTGTGGAAACAATTCAAGCCGATGCTCTTGCTATTCACATGAACCCTCTCCAGGAGAGCGTCCAGCCGGAGGGAGACACACAATATAAAGGAGTCATAACCGCTTTGGCAGAACTTAAGGGTGAGCTTTCATATCCTATAATAGCCAAGGAAACTGGGGCCGGAGTCTCAATGGAAGTTGCAATAAAATTGGAGAGCATTGGAATCGACGCAATAGATGTTGGAGGTCTTGGAGGAACATCATGGAGTAGCGTTGAGTACTACAGAGCAAAGGACGAGAAAAGCAAAAACCTAGCTTTGAAGTTCTGGGACTGGGGAATTCCAACTGCTTTAAGCGTTGCTGAAGTTCGCTACGCCACAGGACTCCCAATAATCGCCACAGGTGGAATAAGAGATGGCATAATGATTGCAAAGGCCCTAGCTCTTGGTGCAAACTTAGCGGGAGTTGCTTTACCTCTGTTGAAACCAGCGGTCAATGGAGATGTTGAGGGCGTGATCAAGATTCTCCAGCAGTACATAGACGAGTTGAGAAATGTAATGTTCCTCGTTGGGGCAGGGAGCGTTAAGGAGCTTAAAAAAGTACCTATCGTGGTTACAGGTTTTGCAAGAGAATGGCTTGAGCAAAGAATTGATTTATGGGAATTTTTAAGGGATAGAAGACTTTAAAGCTTTTTCTTTTCTAATGCACATATTTTTAAACCCTTGAAGATAGTATACCTTAACCCGGTGGAGTTCTGCTCCACCAGCCAAAGGGCCGAGGCCGACAAAAAGTCCGCCTCAATAAAATAGTGGAGGAACCGAAATGATAAAAGTTTACACAATAGGCGGTTATGAAGAAGTAGGTAAAAATATGACTGCTATAGAATATGAAAATGAGGTTATAATAATTGATATGGGAATTAGACTTGACCGAGTTCTTATTCATGAGGATGTTAATTTCCAAAAAATGAGTTCGCGAGATTTGAAAAAATTAGGGGCGATTCCAGATGATACAATAATAAAAAATAAGAAAGTTGTGGCAATAGCCCTTTCTCACGGTCATCTCGACCACATAGGAGCTATAGCAAAACTCGCTCCTCATTATTCTAATGTTCCTATCTATGGGACACCTTATACTATAAAACTCGCAAAAGGAGAGGTTAGAAGCGAACAGTATTTCGAAGTCACAAACCCTATGTACGAAACCCAATACGGGGAGATAGTTCAGGTGAGTGAAAACTTGACCATAGAGTTCGTCCAAGTAACACACTCAATCCCTCATTCCTCTATAGTCGTAGTACATACTCCAGAGGGAGCCGTAGTTTATGCCTGTGATTATAAATTCGATAATCACAACCCGCTGGGAGAAAACCCCGACTATAAGAGGCTTAAGGAGATAGGCCAAGAGGGAGTAAAAATTTTGATACCAGAATCCACAAGGGTCGCAGAAGCTACGAAGACACCCAGCGAAGCATCTGCAAAGCTTCTCCTAGAAGACTTTTTCTACTATGAAGGGATGGAAGAAAAAGGACTAATAACGACAACCTTTGCCTCCCACATAGCTCGTCTTCAAGAGCTAATAGAGATAGCAAACAACATGGGGAGACAGGCTGTTCTTATAGGAAGATCACTGGCCAAATACACCGGCATAGCAAAACAACTAGGTCTCATAAAGATGAAAGGGGCCAAGGCAGTTAAAAGCCCAGCTGCAGTCCAAAAAACTCTTAGAGAAGTCTCTCAAGCCAGAGAAAACTACCTTCTCATTGTAACAGGCCATCAAGGTGAACCTGGAGCAGTACTTACAAGAATGGCTAATGGAGAACTCTATGATATTGGTAAGACTGATACTGTTATATTTTCTGCTGGAGTCATCCCCAATCCCCTCAACATTGCCCAACGTTATGCTTTGGAGACTAAACTTAGAATGAGAGGAGTTAGAATGGTAAAGGATCTACACGTATCTGGCCACTCAAGTAGAGAAGATCATAGGTACTTGATTAAACTTTTAAATCCAGAGAATATGATTCCTGCTCATGGAGAGTTTAGGATGCTCACTCATTATGCCGAACTTGCAGAGGAAGAAGGGTACTTAATTGGAAGAGATGTTTTTGTATCAAGGAACGGTTACAAAGTTGATGTGAGGTGATAGATAATGAAATTTGATCCTTTATTTGAAGCATTAAAAGAAAAAATCAAAATAGTTGATGAGGTCATTTTTGAACTTATACCTGAAAAGGAACCCAAAATTATTTATGATGCTGCAAGGCATTACCCCCTAGCTGGAGGAAAGAGAATTAGGCCGTTCATAGTTTTAACCTCTACCGAAGCTGTTGGAGGAAATCCAGAAAAAGCTGTTTATGCAGCTGCTGCTGTAGAACTGCTCCACAACTATTCCCTAGTGCACGATGACATAATGGACATGGACGAGAAAAGAAGAGGCAGGCCGACGGTTCATAAAGTTTGGGGGGTAAACATGGCAATTTTGGCTGGAGATCTGCTCTTCTCAAAGGTTTTCGAAGCAGTTGCAAAAATACCTGTTGAAGCTGAGAAAGTCGTGAAGGTTCTGGATGTTATCTCAAAAACATCAAACGAATTATGTGAAGGGCAGGCAAGGGACTTAGAATTCGAAAACAAAGAAACTGTCACCATAGACGAGTACATGAAGATGATAAGTGGAAAAACTGGTGCGCTAATAGATGCCTCTGCTACGATAGGTGGCCTCATAGGGACAGAAAACAATGAATACATTCAGGCCCTCTCAAAATATGGAAGGAACGTTGGTATAGCATTCCAGATCTGGGATGATGTTCTTGATCTTATAGCAGACGAAGAAAAACTTGGAAAACCCGTGGGGAGCGATATAAGAAAAGGCAAAAAAACAATTATTGTGGCTCACTTCTTAGAGAACGCAAGTGAAGAAGATAAACTAAAGTTTTTCAAAGTATTCGGCAAATATGCTGGAGACGTAAAAGGAGAGGGAATCATTGAGGAGGATATTCAAGAAGAAGTCAAAAAAGCAATTGATCTCCTAAAGAAATATGGAAGTACGGACTATGCAGCCAACCTTGCAAGAAAACTCATTGAAGAAGCAAAAGAAGCTTTGAAAGCACTGCCAGAAAGTGAGGCCAGAAAACATCTGGAACTTTTAGCAGATTTCATAGTAGAAAGGGAGTATTAATCTCTTAGAAAACATCCCCCTTTTACATTTCTTCTCGATGTATCTAACGAGACTGGCCTTAACATTTAGTTAGGAAGGTATAACTTCTAAGTTGTACGTAATAACTCAAACTACATACTTTATAAGCAAATACTCTTATAGATTTTTGAGAATCCCAAAGCGAAAAGTTTATATAGACAATTTTGGCTTCTTTCTTTCGGTGCCCCGGTGGCTCAGCCTGGTGGAGCGGCCGCTTGGTAAGCGGCAGGTCGCGGGTTCAAACCCCGCCCGGGGCTCCAAAATAGGATCTCTGTTTTGAGAATCGTACCAAAAAGTGTTAAA
>LDZS01001801.1_pt1 | contig 20746 bp, 14 predicted proteins | sample 615471 | NCBI WGS metagenome assembly LDZS01 (sample SAMN03408295, study PRJNA278302) | terrestrial metagenome | isolation source: oil reservoir sample K3 | place: USA: Alaska, North Slope, Kuparuk formation | collected 2013
AGCAAGCAGGGTGAGGTACTTGGCCGCAGAAGAAGTAATGTTGCCTCTAGCGGCAGAAGAACGCGCTTGCGCTTTTTCATAGGTGGCTTGTCGCCTAACTCATAATCGCTCGCCCAAGAGCAAGGACAGAGATTCAAAAAGGTTCTCTATGTTTCAGCCCGAAAAATCGCAAAAATTTTCTTCTTTATAGAAGTAAATTTTATGTGCTATACTTACTAAAAACGCTACCCTTATATGGACCATACACGGAACGTACCTCTACCTGGGGACTCTTAAGAAAATCATCAACTGCTAAATGTTAGAGCATCTTCCTGCACCTGTTCTTCATACAAAATGTTCTCAAAGGTAATTTAAATTTACAGAAAGGATGAGCTTTGTGCCAGAATTCACCAGTCGCTCGCGCCCAGCGAGGTATATTAATATTGCAGTGGACATCGCCACAAGAATTGCTCGGGGAGAATACCAGGAAGGACAACGGATTTTCGGACGGTCTTCACTTGCAGGAAGATACAACGTCTCCCCAGAAACGATCAGACGGGCCCTGGCACTGCTGGAAGAAAGAGGGATTGTCAAACTTCATCCAGGTGTAGGAGTTACTGTGAATTCTCGGGTTGCTGCGGAAAACTATGTTGCCGAGTTCGGCCAGCGCCAGGTTCTTTCAGATATCCAGAAACAGCTACATTCATACCTCGAAGAAAGGAACAAACTTGACCAGGAGATCGCCAGGCTTACCAGCGAACTGCTGAATTACACTTTCAAAATGGCTACCCGACTCCAGCGGATCCAGGAATTCCGGGTTGAGCAAACTTCACCTTTCACCGGAAAGAGCCTCGGCGAAGTCCAGTTTCGGTCTCAAACTGGGGCCACAGTGTTGGCAATTCAGAGAAACGGAAGGGAGATCATCTCTCCAGAGGCCCAAACTGTAATTCAGCCAGGCGACATCCTCATCGTCATCGCTCACCCAGAAACTTTTGAGCGCTGCCAAGAATTTGGTTTGACACCACTCACTGGACTCTCCTAAACCAATCCAACCTTGATTTTTGAAGGCAACTGGGGGAAGAAAATTGGGAAATAAGGATGCTGACCAAAAGCGAACGAAAACCAAAAAGGCCAAAAAGAAAAAAATCAGCTTTTCTCGGGTGTTATTGCTCGTCTTGTTCCTCCTAGTAATCAGTCTCGTCGGAGTAGGGTGCGGCTATTTTGTAGGAGTTGTATCCGATCTACCCTCCTGGGATCCGTCACAGCTTGAGGGAAGCGAGACCACAGTCATCTACGACAAATACGGTCACCCAGCAGCCAAGGTCTTTGCAGAAGAAAATCGAAGCCCTGTTTCGCTCAGAGAACTGCCTCCATATCTTCCAGATGCATTTATTGCAGTAGAAGATGAACGTTTTTACGAGCACTTCGGGATTGACCTTAGAGCAATCGGCAGAGCAGCCATTGCCAACATTAAAGGAGGTCTTGGAACCGAAGGAGGCAGCACCATTACCCAGCAACTGGTAAAAAATGCCTTTCTTAGCCCAGAAAAAACCCTCAAAAGGAAGATCCAGGAGGCAATCCTTGCCATCGAACTCGAGCGGCACTACTCCAAGGAGGAAATTCTGGAGTTTTACCTAAACAAAATTTACTTTGGGCACGGTGCTTACGGTGTCCAGGCAGCAGCCCAACTATACTTCGGTAAAGATGCCCAAGACTTGACGCTCGCTGAGAGCGCGATGCTTGCCGGAATTGTGCGCAGCCCCAATAATTATAACCCTCTCAGCAATCCCGAACTCGCCAAAAAACGCCAGGAACTGGTTCTCGACCTGATGGCAGAGCAGGGAAAAATCTCTCCGCAGGAAGCTGAAGCAGCTAAAAAAGAAGACCTCAAAATCCAGGAAAAATCTTCGAAGAATTTTTACCAATATCCTTATTTCATTGACTATGTTATCTCGGAAACAGAAAAGATCCTCCAACAACAGGGGCTTTCACGGGAAACAGCCCAAAACATGATCTACCGCGGTGGGCTCAAAATCCACACCAGCCTCAACCCCCGGATTCAGAAGAAAATGGAAGAAGTGTTTGCCGATGACTCCTACTTTCCTCCAGACCAACAAGGAAAAAAGGTTCAGGCTGCAATGGTCCTAATTGACCACCACACCGGAGAAATCCAAGCCCTCGTGGGAGGGCGTGACTACTCCCAACTACGTGCTTTCAACAGAGCAACTCAGGCAAAACGCCAACCTGGCTCAGCAATCAAACCGATTGTCGTTTATGCCCCGGCTCTAGAAAAGGGTTACACAACAGCCCTCGTCCTCGATGACGTCCCCGTCACCTTTGGGAAGAAAACGTTCGAAAATTACGATCACCGATATCGCGGGTTAATCCCCATGAGGGTCGCTGTTCAGTGGTCGATCAACACGTATGCAGTAAAACTGCTTCACCTGATCGGTGTCGAGTATGCCTTCAACTTCGCTAAAAAGCTGGGGATCACCAGTCTTGACCCGGTCCGCGACAAAAACCTCTCTCTTGCGCTAGGAGGTATCACTTACGGGGTTTCTCCACTGGAAATGGCAGGTGCATACTCAGCCTTCGCCAACAAAGGGGTCTACATTGCCCCGCACACCGTCCGGAAAATCGTAGACCGGGATGGAATCACCATTTACGAAGCCCACCCCCAGCGGCGTGTGGTAATGTCAGAACAAACCGCTTACATCATGACAGACCTGCTGCGCACAGTAGTAAGCAAGGGCACAGGTTGGAGAGCTCAGCTCAACAGACCTGTGGCGGGGAAAACAGGAACAACATCAGAAGATGTAGACGCTTGGTTTGTTGGCTACACTCCCGAATTTACAGCAGCAGTATGGATGGGATTCGACAAAGAGGCAAGAATGTACAATGTCTACGGAGGGACCTATCCGGCCAAAATCTGGAAGGCGGTAATGCAGGAGGCAACCGCGGGACTTCCGGTGCGCGACTTCCCCCAGCCACCAGGAATCGTCCGGGCAACAATTTGCAGCAAGTCAGGGTTACTACCCAATGCCTTCTGTCCTAAAAAAGACCTAATAACCGAGATCTTCGTCAAGGGAACAGTGCCCACACAAACCTGTGATGCCCACGTTGAGGCTGAGATCTGCGCAGAATCCGGGAAACTGGCAAATCCCTACTGTCCAAACAAAATCCGTGCTGTGTTCCTGAAAAGGCCAGAAGTCTCAGGAAAAGTAAAGCCAGAAGACGCCAGTGAAGCACTGCCAACAGAGGTCTGTTCGATCCATGGACCGGAAACAGCAGGTGAAGAAAAGGTCACAGTGAGGATCTGCACCGACCCCAGGCACAATGGTGTCCCTTACCTTGCTAACACCCCAGGACTCCTGGAAACAGGTGGTTGTCCACCTGAGTTCGTGGAAGAACGCGAGTTTCCGGCCAGTGAGGTTCCCAAGCTGCACTGCCCGCTTCCCGATCATCAAGTCAAGAAAAAGGTGATTTTCAGTTTACCCGAAACCGGGGAAGAAAAGGACCAGAAAAAAGAAGAAACTTCAGAAACAGATTAAGCTCGGACTACTTGAACTCGACGATAGTCACCCCTGTTCCTCCTTCGTAATAGTTGCCTGAGCGGTAAGAAGCAACAAAGGGGTGTCGGTCGAGGTATTTCCGGACAGCATCGCGTAGTGCTCCTGTTCCTTTGCCGTGGATCAAGGAAACGCGAGTAAGTCCTGCCAAGTAAGCAGAGTCAAGGTACTTATCGATTTTTTCCAGGGCCTCCTCTACGGTGAGTCCGCGAAAGTCCAATTCAGGGGGAACAGTAACTTTTTGTTGCAATGCTGGAGACTTTACAGAAGAAGGTCTGCTTTTTTGAAGTTCAGAAACAAGGCGAAGCTCAGAGACAGGTAAATTCAACTTGAAAGCCCCAACCTGAACGATAACTTCACCATCAGGACCAGGCCCTTCAACGATACATCCTCTCTGATTTAAACTGGGGATTTCCACTAGATCGCCTGGTTTTAGGGTATGGCAAGTTTCACCCTGAGAAGCAGGCATTAGGGTCAAGGCCTTGTCTTCGATGGTTTCTGCGAGATCTTTCAACTTCTTGCGCGCTTCTTCAGCTACCCTGATCCTTTCTTTAATCTCCAGTTCTCTTTGCTGCTGGCGCAAACTACGGAGCAGGTTCTCGACTTGGCGTCTGGCGGTGCGAATAATCTCCTGTGCCTCCCAGGTGGCTTCTTCGAGGATTTTCCTCTTCTGTTCGCCGATCCTTTCTTCCTCACGCCTGATATGGTCCCGCAATTGTTCAACCTCTGCCTGGAGTCTCTCTGCCTGTGCACGCGCCTCTGAGGCAGCAGCCTGGTCCTCTTTGAGGTGCCTGATCAGTTCCGTAAGTTCCCTCTGTTCAGGCTTTAAAAAACTGCGGGCTTTTTCCACGATCTCTGGGAAAAGCCCCAAACGCAGGGCAATCTCGAAAGCATTACTCTGACCGGGAAAACCAATAGAAAGCCGGTAAGTTGGTCTCAGGGTCCTGGAATCAAACTCGACACAGGCATTTTCAGCACGCTCCCGGTGGTGGGCGAAAACCTTCAGCTCGCTGTAATGAGTAGTGGCAATGACCAGGGCTCCCTTCTCCAAAAGGTAATCGAGAATGGCCATTCCAAGGGCAGCACCTTCTTCAGGGTCGGTTCCCGCTCCCAACTCGTCGAGAAGCACCAAACTCTTCCTATCTACCTTCTGGAGGAAAGTGATGATGTTCTTCATGTGTCCAGAAAAAGTACTCAGTGACTGCTCAATACTCTGCTCATCACCGATATCGGCAAATACATTCCGCAAAAACGGAAACACACTTCCCTCAGCAACTGGAACATGAAGACCTGCATGAGCCATTGCAACTAAAAGTCCAACCGTTTTCAGGGCAACAGTCTTGCCCCCGGTATTTGGACCTGTAATCACGAGGCATTCAAAATCTTTTCCCAGGTGAATGTTCAAAGGAACGACCCTACCCTTCAAGAGGGGGTGCCGTGCCCCCTGGAGCACAAGATAGCCTTCCCTGGTAAACTCTGCTGGTCTTGCTTTCAGCTTATTGCTCAACCTTCCCTTGGCAAAAATAAAGTCCAGTTCCCCCAAAAGTTGAAGGTTCCTCTCGATCTCCTGATGATAAGCAGCAACCAGTTCAGTTAGTTCCTCTAAAATGCGCAGTTCCTCTTCTTGAGCAGCCGCGCGAACGGCAGCAAGCTCATTGGTGACCTCCACCAAGGTAAAAGGCTCCATAAAGACAGTGGCTCCACTCGCAGATTGATCGTGAACAATACCCGGGAACTGATTTCGGTATTCCTGCTTCACTGGAAGGACGTAACGCCCACCCCTGAGGGTGTACAAAGGCTCCTGAAGAAACCTCGCCCACTCTGGCTTTACCAAGAACTCCTCAAGCCGAGAGCGTATCCTGGCTTCCAGATTCCTGATTTGCTGGCGTAACCTGGCAAGAGCAGGTGAAGCTGTATCCGCAACTTCGCCCTCGGGGAGCAAGCAGGCATCAATCCTTTCCTGAAGAGGTCGACACTCTGACAAGCCAGAAGCACGCTCCTGGAGATAAGGAAGCTCCTTTTTGATCTGGAGGATATTCTTCTTGATCCTTGCTGCCGCTAAGAGAGTCTCCCGACAACGTAAAAGCTCCTGAGGCTCAAGAATACCACCAATCAAAGCCTTCCTGAGTAGGGGTCGGAGATCGTGGACATTTTGGAAACTAAAATCCGGCTCCACCCGGAGCACGTAAACTGCCTCAGTAGTCTCATCTTGGCCCCGAAGGATTTCCTCGGGACTTTCCGAGGGAACCAGGCTCCAAGCATGAGCAGCACCAAGTTGAGTTTCACAGCAATCTTTGAGCATTTCTTTGATCTTGGGAAACTCAAGCTTCTCCAAGGAAAACTTATCCATTTGCTTCCTCCCGCTCTCCTCCTTCATCATTTCCAAGAACACCCCGTAAGTAGTGACCTCGCGTCAGACCCAGTGGTGAAACCTGTGAAAGAGCGGTCCAAAGCTGTTCTCCCATGAATTGCGACCACAAACCAGAGCCCATTGCTTCAAGGGCACGGCGGTAAACCCTGGTGATCTGTTCAACTTGGCGCGGTTGGTGCCACCGCAATTCCAGCCTCAATGCTCCGTATCCACCCTCGACAATTTCTTTAAAGTACTCAATAAGGCAAAGTTCCCTGGCATTATAAATAGTCATCCGGCAATGCTGATCAAAAACCAAGGGAAAGAGGTAACCCTTTCGATCCTTTAAATAAGCCGTTAACTTCTCACAAATCTTCCGACAGGGATTTTCTCCTATAACCGCCCCTAAAACACAGTGCTCACTGATCATCACTGGAATTACTCCGTGCACTAGCAGTTCCAGTTTCCCTGTTTCTCGGAAGCTGAGGTTTTTCAGTTGCTCACGGTTTAATTCCGGAGACAAGGTAACGCGGGCAACCCCCTGCTCGAAAAGAAATGAAACTGCCGGGTCATTAAAAGCCGGGATCGAAAAATCGGTCACTACTTCCAGCCCGGAATCAAGAGCAAGACGCAGGCCTCCTAGGTCACCAACAAGAACACCATCTACTTCCAGCTCAGAGGCTTTCTTCAGCACCTCTTCAGTAAAAAGTCGATCCCTTTCCTGCCAGATGCGGGGGAGAACCAAATAAGCAGTGGCGCCTTTACTTCTACATAACTCTACCACTTCTTCCAATGAATCAGAGTCCCAGGCTTTCTTCCGGGTATAAGAAACACCACCGAAGTAAAGGATTTCTGCCCCTCCAGCAATTGCAGCCCTAGCACTTTCCAAGTCACCTACGGCAACAGCGAGCAGGGGCCAGGGAGAATCTTTGCCCTCTCTTCTCGCTTGCTCCCGGAGTTTCTTCCAAAACGCAGCCTCCTTTTCTCGGGGCTTTGAAATACACCTCTTGAACCTGGTGGCCCGCGCTTCTTCAAGAGCAGTAACCAAAGAACGGCGCACCCTGTTAATCTCACTTAAAGGAAAGATCACTTTTTCGTCAAGGTCAACCTCCAGTTCTCTTAAAGCAAACGGGGTATTTCCGAGACGCTCGATTTGTCGTCTGAGAACTTCGGGAGTCAGGGGATGCTTCAAAGCACATTCCCCTAGAAGCTCTCCCCGTACTTCCACGTGGTTTCCTTCAAAGTCCCACGCCTCCATTTTCAAGGGTTGTCCCACAATGGCAGAGACCTTAACTACGATCGGGAGTTTCTTCCGAGAAGGTCCAGAAAACGATCTCCGGGCTTTCTGAATCAGTTCCTCGTCATGAGTTTTAAAAATCCGATCATCGGGTTGCACCTCGAAAGGAACAACGATTTCCACCTCAACTCCTGGCTCTACCGCGTCCTGTAGGCCCCCCTGCACACTTACTGCATGGACAGTAAACCCCTTCCTGTCCCCTCCTCTAGTCCAAAATTCTATCCCATCACCGCTTTGCAACGGCAGCTTCGGCCTGAAGACTACTTTCCTACCCTGCCTCACCTTGAGCACACGACCGAGATAAAGTCCCCGGTTATTCGGCCTGGTATATCCGATGAGATCTCGACCTGGATTGCCAAAAAAGTAACCAGTGGTAAAGCCTCGGTTAAAGATCTGGGCAAGCTCTCTTAGTTCCTCATCAGTCACCCGGTAATTCTCCGGGTCTTCGTATGCCCGGTCAAGAGCTTCCCTGTAGATTCTGACAACCGTGGCCACGTACTCAGGGCGTTTCATCCGCCCTTCGATCTTCAAGGCAGAAATCCCTGCCTCAATGAGAAGCGGAAGTTCCTCAATCAGCATCAGATCCTTCGGGCTCAATAAGTGAGCGCCCGGGCAACCAGCGCTCAGGTTCCTTCCTTTTCCATCAACAAGTTGATAAGGGAGTCGGCAGGGTTGGGCACAGCGCCCCCGATTGCCACTGCGGCCGCCAACGAGGCTGCTGAAGAGACACTGACCTGAATAGCAAAAACAGAGGGCACCGTGCACAAAAACCTCAAGTTCCAGTTGCGTCCTGTGCTTGATTTCCTTAATGTCTTGGAAACTGGTCTCGCGTGCCAGTACTACCCGTTTGAAACCCAATTCTTCGAGAAACGTCACCCCAGCGGCATTATGAACGGTCATCTGGGTGCTGGCGTGAAGAGGTAAATCAGGTAACAGTCTTCTGACAAACTTGGCCACACCCAGGTCCTGGACAAGGATCGCATCAACCCCTTCTTCATACAAAAAAAACAGGTAATCGGCCAGTTCCCCGAATTCCCTGTTATCCACAAGGGTGTTCACGGTTACGTAGACCTTTACTCCCCTGATGTGAGCGTAATCAAGAGCCTCAACAATTTCTTCCTTGGTAAAGTTCTCAGCATAAGCTCGTGCTCCGAACAGCTTGCCTCCTAGGTAGACGGCATCAGCGCCGTTTTCGACAGCGGCCCGGAGAGCTAGCGGGCCTCCTGCCGGGGCAAGCAATTCTGGCTTTTTTTTGTTTGCCATATCCCTGAAGTGACCTCCGTTTTCTCTATCTGTATCAACCATTCCGGAAAATTCGGATCAGGCCTGAGCAGGCGATGATCTCGATGCCCTGCCGCTGCAACTCATCCAGGAAAAGATTCATCCCTAAAGAATCGCTGGCAATGTGACCGGCAACAACCACATTGATGTGGTGCTTTTCTGCCTGTTTGCGGTGTTCATCTGTCATGTGCATACAGACAACAGTTCCTACTCCGGCATCAGCCAACTTTTCATAAGCCTCCCTAGCACCTTCAGTACCACCCGTCATATCTACAAAGATCTTGCCTGCTCTCTTCTTCTCACTTCCAACGATAACCCTTGGGCCAGCATTAATCTTAACAGCTTCCTGATACTCCGGCAACTCCTTTAAAATTTTGATGACATCCCCAACAGTTTCCGGGCTACGCTGCTCAAAAATCTCATTAAGGAACTTGGTCACCAGGTTATCTGCAGGAGTATGCACACACATCAAGGGGATGTCGAGCAACCGGGCAACATCAACAGCACGGTTGTGGTTGAGGGGAAGCAAACGCCGCGAAACCTCAGCGATTCTCCCAGCCAGGAGACCTTCGGCAACATTGATCGGAACTCCCAGGTGGTGGAGAACATCCTCCTGAAGATGCATCACTTCGTGAAGAGCAGCAAGGGCCTTGCCTTCAGGGTGGTGGGAGATGATCAAATCAATCTCCTTTCCTTTTTCCCGCAAGCGGTCAGCAAGAAGCACTTCTCCAATTTCGATGTCAATTCCACTGAGAACGCAACGGACTTCTTTCCCAGGATCCCCAAAAAGGATCCTTGTGTCATCATAAGGGTTCCGGAGCTTTTCCTGGTCGTACTCCTTTCTTTCACTTTCTTTGAGTTCCTCGTACTCTTTACGCCGCTTTTCTAAAAGCTTTTTCACTCCTTCCTGGCCACGCGGATCGGCAGCCATTCCTTTCTGGACAGCTAGCTCGTAAATCTCGCGGATGAGCATCAGCAAAACCTCCTCTTCGGGTATATATTAACTTCTTTTTTTAAGCCACTTTTTTAGCTCCTCAAGAGACAAGGCATTCAGAACATCTTTCTTCTCAAGCCAGCCCCGACGCGCCATCTTCACTCCATAGTGGATGTCGTCCAAGGCATGAACATTATGAGCATCAGTATTGATGGCGAAAATTACCCCTAATTCCTTCCCTTCTCTGATATAAACATCCTTAAGGTCGAGGCGGTCCGGTGAAGCATTGATCTCAAGGGCGGTCTTTGTCTGAGCAGCAGCCTCCAGCACCCTGGACACATCAAGAGGATAAGGTTCCCTGCGCCCCAGGAGACGCCCCGTAGGGTGACCGATGATATCCACATGCTCGTTGTCAATGGCAGCAATAATGCGCTCGGTTAGTGTATCCCGATCTTGCTTGAACCCTGAATGGATAGAAGCAATCACAAGATCCAGTTCTGCAAGAATCCTGTCATCAAAATCTAGCTCTTTGTTTGTAAGGATATCGACCTCAGTACCTGCCAGTAAAGTAAAATCTTCGATTTGGGTGTTGAGTCGCTCAATCTCTTCCTTTTGCTGCAGCAGCCTTTCCTCGGTCAGCCCATTGGAGACCCCGAGAGATTTCGAGTGATCAGTAATTGCGAGATACTGATAGCCCCGTGCCCTCGCTGCTTCTACAACCTCTTCGAGAGTATTTGCCCCATCACTCCAGGTTGTGTGAACATGAAGGTCACCTCTGAGATCTTCATCTTTAACGAGTTCGGGGATCTTTCCGATCTGGGCAGCCTCGATCTCACCCCAATCTTCACGCAACTCCGGAGGAATATAGCTCATACCTAAAGCCTGGTAAAACTCCTCCTCTGAAGCTGGGTAAAACGCAGACTCTCCCTGCAATATTCCGTGTTCACTGATCTTCCAACCTCTCTCCCGCGCCAGTCTTCGAAGATGGATGTTGTGTGCCGCAGATCCTGTAAAATGCAGTAGTGCTGATGGAAAAGACTGAGACTCGGCAACCAGAAGATCGACCCGGATTTCCCACCTGGTGATAACCGTCGCCTTTGTCTCTCCTTTCGCAACGACCTCCTTCACCCACGGAGCGGCGACAAACTTCTCCACAACAGCAGAAGGATCACTGCTGGAAACCACAATATCAAGGTCACCGACTGTTTCCTTGCCACGTCGGTAACTGCCCGCTATTTCTATTTTATTCACTTTTTCCCCGTCATTCATGTAACTGACAATTTCCTTAGCGATAGCATTAGCAAAATTGAGATTCCAGCGCTTGGCACTTTGCCGCAGGCTGGAAATCCCGTGGAGAATCGCTTCCTCGGTCTTTTTTCCGATACCTGGCAGTTCCTGCAACTGACGCTTGCGTGCAGCTTCTTCAAGCTCATCTATTGAACTAATGTTCAGGTGCTTATAGATGATCTGGACAGTTTTTGCCCCCACCCCTGGTATTTGTAGCATCTCCCGAAGACCTGGGGGGACTTTTTTCTTTAGTTCCTCGTGATAACGGAGACGCCCGCTTTTCACCAACTCCTCAATTTTGGCCGCAAGCGCTTCCCCAATGCCGGGTATTTCTTCCAAGCGGTTTTCTTCAATAAGATCCTGGACATCCAGATAGAGGTTTTCCAATACTCTCGCTGCTTTTCGGTAAGCTCTAACTTTATAAGGGTTTTCCCCCATAATCTCCAAAAGATCGGCAATTTCTTCAAACACCTGAGCAATCTCCCAGTTAGTCATGAAACTAGACTCCCGTCGTCCATCTTTAGAAACTATTTGATAGCCTTCTCTTCTTCCAGAAGCTTAACCAGGCTATCATAATCTTCCTGCAGTTTCGACAACTCATCAGCAATATTCAACGCCGCCAGAACAGCGATCCTGGTCACTGAAAGCTGGGGATTTTTTTGCCCGATCAACCGCATCTTTTTATCCACATAAGCAGCTATTCCTTTGATGTATTCGGGTGAAGCATATCCTTTAATTACATATTCCTCACCATAAATGCTTACAGTCACCCTTGTTTTTTCATTACCGTGTTCCCGTTCCTCGCTCTTCATCATCAACCCCCCCCCGGTTCACCCGTATAATTAATCTTTTCTCTTTCTCCAAGATCAATTCCTGCAAAATTACTCCACATGCCCATTGTCTCCCGCGCCTGTCGTGATGCAACGAAAAGCACCATCTCTGGTCGACGAAGAACACTCAAATCTTCCAGAGGAAAGCCGCGGACGGCTAGCAAACAAGGCACAGGGCAAAAAGAAAGGCGCGGTAGCCCGCGCTAGAAGCTGACCGAATCATCAGTTTGTTACCTGAGCCTTCCTCCCACCTCGCGTTCCAACGCCTCTACAATGCTCCGGTGAATCTCTGAAACCTCCTCATCAGTCAAGGTGCGCTCTAGGGACTGAAACAGCAGTGAATAGGCCAAGCTACGGCAACCCGGAGGTACCTGGGGTCCTTGGTAAACGTCAAAAAGCCTGCATTCCCTTAGCAAATCTCCCCCTGCTGCCATGATCACCCTGGTAACCTGCTCTGCAGGAACATCCTGGGAGACAATCACTGCCAGATCACGCTCGACCCCAGGGTAGCGAGGAATCGGTTCAAAAACCTTTACCGGTCTGGCAAAAGGAAACACCTGTGTGAGGTCAAGCTCGCTCACACACACCCTCACTGGGAGTTCAAAATTCTCTTGGACATCGGGATGGAGTTCACCAATGAACCCCACCTCCTGGCCATTGACCAGAACTTGGGCAGCACGCCCTGGGTGCAGAGGGGGAAAATCAGGCCAAGGCACAAAAGCAAGATCCTTAATCCCGAGGGCCTCAAAAAGAGCCTCCAGGGCTCCTTTCACATAGTAAAAGTCCCGCTCTCCAGGTGGTTCCTGCCAACCACGATCTTCCTTGCCACATACAGCTATCCCCAGATGCAGTTTTTCCTCCGGCAGGTTTTTCTCTCCAGCAGGTTCAAAAACCACTCCCATCTCGAAGATACCTAGGTTTGTTAATCTGCGCTTGCAGTTACTAGCAACAGTTTCGATAAGTCCCGGCAAAAGCAAGGTTCGCAGTAACCCGTGTTCCTCGCGGAGGGGATTCTGAATTCTGACGACTTTCCTTAACTTGCTTTCCTTGGGAACTCGCAGCTTGTCAAATGAACCTTCACCAGTAAAACTGAGGGTAATCACTTCATCAAGCCCACATTCGACCATTACCCTGGCGGTGAGGTCCCGCAAGCTTCCTTCCAGGGAACGACGCCCCTGAGACAAAATCCCCACAGGAATTGTCGATGGAATCCGGTCATAACCGTAAACACGGGCCACCTCTTCAATGAGGTCAATTTCCTCAGAAACATCGACACGATAAGGAGGGACACCCACTAAGAGAAAATCAGTTCCACAAAGCTCACAGCAAAAACCTAGACGTTCCAAGACCTTTTGGACATCTGCTCTCTCCAGATTTGTCCCCAGAACCTTATTGACCCTAGAAACACGGAGCCTGATGGTAATCGGGGCAGCAGGACGCACGTATTCATCAACAACTCCAGAGACGATTTCTCCAGCTCCCAAGAGGGCAATCAGTTGAGCAGCCCGGTTCAGTGCCTCGACAACACCTTCGATATTGATCCCTTTTTCAAATCTCTGAGAGGATTCTGTGCGAAGTCCCAACAGCTTGGAGGTTCGCCTTATATTCCGGGAATCAAAATAGGCAGCTTCTAGAAAAACAGTTCGTGTCCTTTCTGTAACCTCACTTGCCAGACCCCCCATGATCCCGCCAAGAGCCACTGGCTCTCTGGCATCAGCAATAACCAACATTTCTTCATCCAAATTCCTGGTGGCTCCATCTAGTGTTACCAATTGCTCACCCGCTGCCGCTTTCCTCACGACGATCTTGCCACCCTGTAGTTTCTCGTAGTCGAAGGCATGGAGGGGCTGCCCAAATTCCAGCATCACGTAGTTGGTGACATCGACGATGTTGTTAATCGGCCTGATTCCGGAGGCTCGCAGGCGGTACTGAAGCCAGTCAGGAGAAGGTGCAACTTTGACATTCTTGACAATCCGACCTGCGTACCTGCGGCAGAGAGAGGGTTCCCGGATCTCCACTTGGATCCAGCCATCGATACTTTCCTCTATTTCCGGAACTTCAACCCTGGGAAGGCGGAGTTCGGCCCCTGTAAGTGCGCAGACCTCACGGGCGATGTTGATCACCGCTAGGCAGTCTCCCCTGTTTGGTGTCAGATCGAACTCGAGAATCTGGTCATCGAGACCGAGAGCCTGATCCAAGCTAGTCCCCGGAACCAGGTCCTTCTTTAGGACAAGGACCCCTTGGTCATCACCAAACCCCCATTCATCAGTCCCTAATTCCGCACCTGAGCAGAGCAATCCTTCCGACTCTATCCCTTGAAACTCTCTAACTTCTACCTGAGAACCGCCAGGAAGAGAAGTTCCTGCAGGGGCGACAGCAACATTGACTCCAACTTCGATATTGGGAGCACCACTGACGACCTGGATTACCTTTTCGCCCACATCAACCTTACAGACGAAAAGCCTTTCAGACTTTGGGTGGGGAGTAATTTCCAGGATCCTTCCAACCACAATCTGCCAAAGACCGGGCACAGGTAGTTCAACTGTTTCGACGGCAATCCCCGCCATCGTCAATTTCTCGGCAACTTCGCCAGCACTCAGCCCGGAATCAGCATATTCCCGCAACCAACTATAAGGAACACGCACAACTCATTCCCCCCTAAAATTGGTGCAAAAAGCGGATATCGTTTTCAAAAAACAGTCTCAGGTCAGGGATCCCATACTTCAACATAGCAATCCGCTCGACACCCATCCCAAAGGCAAAGCCAACAACTTCTTCCGGGTTATAGCCGGTAGTCTCCAGAACCCGTGGGTGAACCATCCCTGCCCCTAGAATTTCCAACCACCCCGTCCAGGAACAGACCCGACAGCCCTTACCCCCGCAGTTGACACAAGAAATGTCAACCTCGGCGCTGGGCTCGGTAAACGGAAAGAAGCTCGGGCGGAGTCTGATCTGGCGATCCTGGCCAAACATCTGCCTGGCAAATGCGAGGAGGACCCCTTTCAAATCCCCGAGAGTACACCTTTTGTCGACCAGAAGTCCTTCAACCTGGTGAAACATCGGGGAATGGGTAGCATCATCATCCCTGCGATAGACCTTTCCAGGGGCAATAATTCTTACAGGCACCTTAGGAACACTTTTCTCCAGAACACGCACCTGAACAGGAGAGGTGTGCGTGCGCAGTAAAATCTCATCAGTGATATAAAACGAATCCTGCATATCACGAGCAGGGTGATCTTTAGGAATATTCAGGGCCTCGAAGTTATAGTAATCCCACTCCACTTCTGGCCCTTCAGCAATTTCAAATCCCATCGCAGTGAAGATATCCTTGATCTCCTCCAAAACTAAAGAGATAGGGTGCCTATGGCCACGGCGAAGAGGACGCCCCGGCAAAGTCACATCGATCCGCTCACTTTTTAGCTTCTTTTCTTTCTCTTGCTCGCGCAAAATCGAGAGTTTCTTCTCCAGCCTTTCCGTCAACAGAGCCCGCACTTCATTGGCAAGCTGACCAATGCGAGGCCTCTCTTCTGGGGCAAGCGTTCCCATCTGCCGCAAAACCTGAGTCAGTTCCCCTTTCTTTCCGAGAAACTTGACCCTGATTTCCTGGATAGCATCGAAGCTTTCTGCTTTCTTCAGTTCGGAGAGAACTCTCTCTTTTATCTCGAGAATCTTTTTTTCCAAGCTGCAGACACCCCTTTCCACAAAATTAAACCTCCGCCACCAAAAGGGACGGAGGTTGGAAAACCCGCGCGGTACCACCCTTCTTGGCCCGAAACAGGCCCTCTTTTTATAGCGAAATTCCTCGATAACGGGAATCCCGGCAGCACCTACTCGCCAAACAGCTTTCAGCACTGCAACTACCAGGTGAACTTCAGAAAGCCGACTCTGGCTGCACTTTCAGTCCCTGGTGCAACCTCCCTGAAAGAGTCGCTTCTTTCCTACTCTCCTGGTCATTGTTTTTCCACGGTTTTTGGATTTTTTCTGGATTATATCACAAACCACCTCTTCCCCACAAGATTGCAGGAATCAGGCTTTTTTAATAATCCCTTCACCACAACAGGACTTGTGCTCAAACTGGATGGTGACATGGTTAATCCCGTGCCGAGACCGGAGCAACTCCTTAATTTTTTCCAGGATGACCTTAGTCTCACTCACTAGCATATCCCTGACGTTGACATGGGCCTCAAAGTTGACATAGTGTTCGTTCAGGCCCCACACGTGGACATGGTGCACATCTTCCACACCTTCAAGGCTCTTGATGTCCTCCACCACAGCCTGAAGATCGATTCCTTCAGGAACTCCTTGCATAAGGATGTTTACAACCTTTTTGATGATTTCATAGCTTTCTTTGAACACATAAAGGGCAATCAAGACCGTCAGTAACGGGTCGACCAAGGAAAAGCCAAAGTAATAGATCACCACTCCGCCGACGATTACTCCGAGTGAGGACAGGGAATCAGCAACGAGGTGGAGGTAAGAGGACCTGATGTTGAGGTCACTGTGGGACGGCCTTTTCAAAAGAGCAACCCCAGCAATGTTGGCTACAAGGCCAAGGGAAGCCACTCCCACCATGAGTTCACCCTCAATTGGTCCTGACTCCAGAAACCTAAAGAAGGCCTCTTTAAGGAGAAAGACCGAAACGAGAACTAAGAACGTGGAATTAACTAAGGCAGCCAAAATGGTGGCCCTTTTGTAACCAAATGTCCTTTTGTAATCATTGCCTTTTGCGGCGATTTTGAGGGCGAGATAACTGATCAGAATCGCCATCCCGTCCCCGAAGTTGTGGAGGGCATCAGAAATCAAAGAAAGGCTCCCTGAATAAAGGCCACCTAAGACTTCGGCTCCTGTGATCAAGAAGTTTAAAAAAACCGCCAGCACCAGGCGAGTGCTTTTGACGTCAGAAAAGTCCCTTGAATGGCTGTGATCGTGAACATGAGGACAGCGGTTCATTTTTTCAGCTCCTACTCCAGTTTAAGGGCTCTTTTTCATTATACAAAATTCGTCTTGGGTTGGGGAATGGAAGAAAGCACCCGTCTGGCGCTTTGAACCTCTTTACTTTCTTGCCACTTTACTCAAAACCTCTCAGTCATTCTGCTTCCTGGAGTGCTTTTTCTACCTTAGCAGCAACATCAGCGGGAACCCACTTTTTCCATTGCTCAGGGTACTTTTTCAAGAACCAGATTGCCGCATCTTCTGCTTTACCACCAGTCTCCTGCAGATAAGCAAGAAAGGCGTTGTTCTGCTTCAGAGTAGTCTCATACTTTTTGAGGAACTCAACTATCTCTGGTGCCTTCTCTTCTAACTTACTGTTTACGAAAATGTGGACTCGACACATCGGATAAGCACATCCGTAATCTCCTGGCTTCCAGTGCTCTTCATCATAGGGGGGTTCTTCTAGCATTATCATGTCATACTTACCCATGATCCAGGTAGGCTCCCAATAGTAGCCAAGCCAGGGCTCTCCCTTTTCATAAGCAGAAGCAATAGATGTTGCCAGAGCCATATCCGAACCTGTCAAAAATACGTTGTAGTACTTGTCTAGACCATAAGTTTTAATTTTTTGGTCATTGATTTTGGTGCAAAGCCACCCAGGGATCGAGTTGTGGAAACGACCCTTGTCGGGAACCTCGGGATCACGGAAAAGCTCCCAGTATTTTGGCAGATCGAAGACTGACTTTAGGTCAGGAGCCATTGGCTCAATTCCCCGCTCAGGGTCACCCTTAATCACATAAGCGGGCACGTACCAACCTTGAGGTGCATCAGGAAAATTCGGGCCCAGATCCTTAACCTTTCCAGAGTCGAGCAGTGGTTGTAAGGCATCCAGAATATTGTCTACCCATGTTTCCATCATAATGTCGACATCACCACGACCAAGACCTTGGAGAAGGGGTGCAGTCTCCCCCATCTGGTAGTCGACAGGATACCCATAGCCGTGCTTAATTATAAACCCGGCAATCCTATTATGAACCTGGACACTATCCCAACTCAGATCCGCAAAAACCAGCTTTTCTTTTTGAGCCTGCTGAGTGCCACCTTGACACCCGGCTAATAATATCAGGCAGCCAAGGAAACACAAAACGAGCCCGAAAGACAAATAATACCAACTCTTTTTCCACCTCAGCACAATATTCCTCCTTTCTCAGTGCCAGGGACAATAATTCAATTCCTACCGCACCTATCAAAAAATTAGTCCAGTAATATCCCTCCCTTCTCTTCACGATCAGACAAAAAACAAAAAAATAAAGAGCGCCAACGGGAAACTAGGCAGGTTAGCGGAAGGGCACTATCTGCGAGTTGTATGGAGCAGGATTTCGCGAGAACAACCAAAAACAATGTTTCAATTAGTTGGTCTGGGGTGGCTGCCAGCGCCTGGCTACACCTTGAGTCAAGCGGTCAATAATAATTGCCAGAGCCACAATGGCAAAACCTGCCTCAAACCCGTTGCCGATAGCTATCCTGTTAAGAGAAAGCAAAACTCGTTCTCCTAGACCCCGCGCTCCGATCATACTGGCCACAACGACCATTGCCAGAGCCATCATCGTCGTCTGGTTTACACCTGCAAGAATCGAAGGCATTGCCAGAGGGAGCCTGACTTCTTTGAGCATCTGCCACCTGGTCGCCCCAAAAGCGCGAGCAGCTTCCTGAACGGTGGCGGAAACTTGGCGAATGCCTAGGTCGGTGAGCCTGATCACTGGGGGAACGGCATAAATCACGGTAGCAATTACTGCCGGAACCTTCCCTAATCCGAAGAGCATCAAAGCAGGAATCAGATAAACGAAACTGGGCATTGTTTGCATGGCATCAAGCAACGGAGTAATGACAACGCTCAATCGATCCCACTCAGCCATCGCCACCCCAACTGGAATCCCGATCACCAGAGATATAATAACCGAGGTAATCACAATAGCAAGAGTCTCGATAGCCGGGACCCAAAGCTCGAAGACCCCTACCAGCATCATCAAACCGCCCAGGACAAGAGCAGTAAATATTTTTCGGCTCTGCCACCAGGCCAGACCCGTAACTACGACCACCCACACCCACCAGGGGATCAGCAAAAGGGCATTCTGAATACCAAGCAAGATCGTTAACAAGAAATTGGAAAAGGCGTCAAATGTTGCACCATAACTTATCTGAAGCCACTTGACAAAGTTATCTATGTAAGAAGCGATGTGAAACTGGAGTGCATCTGGAAACACCGGCTTCACCTCCTCGTAGTGAATAGTGCCTCTCCTTTACGGTAAAGCCTTCCTGTTTCCTGCAGCAACGAGTGCCATTCTTCGCTCGTCCTGCACAAAACGCCTGACATACTCATCAGCAGGCTTGATGATAATATCCTGTGGCTTTCCAACCTGGACAAAAACTCCCTCCCGCATAACGGCCATGCGGTCACCAAGCCGCAAAGCCTCATTGAGGTCGTGAGTAACAAAGATTATGGTTTTCTTAACACTTTCCTGAAGTTTTAAGAGTTCATCCTGCATCTCTCTCCGAATCAGGGGATCAAGGCTGCTGAACGGCTCGTCCATCAAGAGAATGTCAGGATCCTGAACAAGTGCCCTGGCAATCCCCACACGCTGCTGCATACCTCCAGAAAGACTTCCAGGATAATACTTCTCCCAGCCCTTCAACCCAACTTGCTCAATTGCCTTAAGAGCCCTTTCCTCTCTTTCTTCGCGGCTGACACCCCTCAGCTTAAGACCAAAAGCGACGTTTTCCAGAACGTTGCGGTGTGGTAACAGGCCATAGTGCTGGAAAACCATCGCCACTTTGTTCCTCCGAAATTGGATTAGCTGCTTCTCATCCATTGCTGTAACATCCTCGCCATCAACAATAACCTGGCCTGATGTGGGTTCAATTAGACGGAGAAGGCAACGAATCAAAGTAGACTTACCACTTCCTGAAAGCCCCATGATCACGAATACTTCCCCACGCTTCACCCGAAATGAAACATTCCGAACGGCAACCACTGCTCCATTTGCTTCTAGCTGCTCGAGGGCTGCGAGGTCATTGAGGTCGATATTTTCCTCATTCACACCGAAAACCTTCCAGAGATTTCGAACCTCAAGAAGAGGTTTGTTGTCTTTAACCAACTTACTTCACCCCTTTAAGTGCTTCTTCAACTTTGGCAGCAACATCCTCAGGGACCCATTTCTTCCATTGTTGAGGATACTGTTTCAGGAACCAGATGGCTGCATCCGCGGCATCACCACCAGAATCCCGCATATACGCCAGCGCCTTATTTGTTTGTTCAAGCGTTGTTTCGTAATTCTGGAGAAACTCCACCACTTCAGGGGCTTTTTCTCTAAGCTTGCTATTCACAGCAATATGAACCCTGCACATGGGATAAGCGCATCCGTAATCTTCATTCCAGCGTTCTTCATCATAAGGAGGCTCCTCAAGAAGGGTCATGTCATACTTACCCATGATCCAGGTGGGCTCCCAATAGTAACCAAGCCAAGGCTCTCCCTTTTCATAAGCAGAAGCGATAGATGTCGCCAGGGCTGTGTCTGAACCAGTGCCAAACACATTGAAGTACTTATCGAGCCCATAAGCTTTGATTTTAGCCTCGTTAATCTCCGTACAAACCCAGCCAGGTGGAGAGTTATAGAAACGACCTTTATTAGGAACCTCTGGATCCTTAAAGAGTTGCCAGTACTTCGGCAGATCAAAAACAGATTTCAAGTCTGGAGCCATCGGTTCAATACCGCGCTCTGGGTCACCTTTAATCACATATGTAGGCACATACCAGCCTTGAGGTGCATCAGGAAAATTGGCTCCGAGATCTTCTATCTTCCCCTCTTTAAGCACCTTCTCATAAGATTCTCCGTAGTTATCAACCCAGGCTTCCATCATCACATCGACATCACCGCGAGCAAGACCCTGAAGTAAGGGCACAGACTCACCCATGAGATAATCAACCTGGTACCCGTAGCCGTGTTCGACAATAAAACCAGCAATGCGATTGTGGACCTGAGAACTGTCCCAGCTCAAGTCAGCAAAAACGATTTTTTCCTTAACACTCGGCTGCTCCTGTCCCCCACCGCAACCACTCAAAAGCAAAGCACCAACGAAAAGGAAAGTCACACAAAGAGCAAAATAATGCTTCTTTCTCCTAAAACTTAGCATCTTAATACCTCCTTATCTGTTAAACTCAACCCAGGCTGGTGTTAGAGTTAAGAGGAGAAGTAGCCCAGGTTGGCAAAATTAACTCATAGTGTTTGG
>LDZS01001912.1_pt1 | contig 20491 bp, 13 predicted proteins | sample 615471 | NCBI WGS metagenome assembly LDZS01 (sample SAMN03408295, study PRJNA278302) | terrestrial metagenome | isolation source: oil reservoir sample K3 | place: USA: Alaska, North Slope, Kuparuk formation | collected 2013
GGTGCTATCCAGTACATTGAGAACACCGGGGAGTCGGAGCTCTCATTCCTCTGCATCGTCTCCCCTCCCTGGCATAGGGACGATGAGGATGTTCTAGAGGACCTGTCACTGAAGAAACAAATAAACCCCTGATTTTCACTGAATGGAGTACCGACAAGACCATTGGCAGATACAAGCAAATAAACTATTTTACTGCATTCTGCAGCTCACATATGAAGAGCCGGTCCCGGTTTATACAGGTAAAAAGAGTCAATCAGAGAAAAAATAAATGTGGGTGGGGAGTTCAGATCCTCCCCTTTCCTCCAATGAAGTATCCAACACCCACAAGGGCAACGAGGACAACAACGCCCAGTATGGCTGCTACCGGGAGACCTGTTTTCGCCTGCACAGCTCCTCCCTTCTCAGTGACCTCATAGGCGCTGCCAGTACCTGTCTCTCCTGGAGAAGTGTCTGACGATTCTATTTCTGTTCCGCGTGGTGTGACCCCCCTTGAGGATGCTGCGGAGTGTGCTGATCTTCCATCATGGTTCTCTGATGTTCCTGGAGTCACTGTTCCTGGATTTGATGGGACCCCCGGTGTGGATCCTCCATCTGAGGCTGGTGCGAATGCTGAGCTCCTGGTGGCAGCGTAGAGCTTCTCCCTGACCCTTGAGAGAAGATCCGGATTGAGGTACTGCATGGCCCACTGCATCATTGCTATGTTACCGCAGCTGCAGTCACAGCAGGCGACACCGTTCTCGAGTGTCAGTGATGCCCATGTTGATGCAAGAAGTCTAAGGGTGGCCTCATCAGGATTCCAGTGGCCCTCATATGCAGCTGTGAGCATTGTACCGGTTATGCTTATCAGTGCATAGGAGTTCCTGCCTGAAAGCCAGTCCCTGACACCCAGCCCATTAACATCCCTTATGTAGGTGTCGGCGAGCGCATCCCAGGTCCATGAGGGGACACTTCCGGGTGCTGTGGTCTGCCATAACCATATGGATCGTACTGCGGTTGATAATCTGTTGGCACCAGCATAACCCTCGGAGATGAGTGATCTCACATATTCAGGGTTAAGGTACCTTGACCTCATATCAAGGGCCAGCGCCTCCTGCAGTGACATTAACTGGGGGTTTCCTCCTGCCGTTGTTATGATGTTGACTGATGGCGCAGTTCCTGTGAGTTTCTTTATGGCCAGTGATAATCCTCCAAGGTAGTCTGCCATGTCATCGTTCTCTGCCACACCAACAAGGTATGTGCTTCTTCCCTGGTAGACCGCTGATACACCTTTCAGGAGGTCAGCAAAGAGGTCAACGTTCTTGACACCCCATCCTGTCTCGGAATATGATGTGCCCATACGACTCATGAAAAGATCTGCGAGTTCATCCGTGTTATTGTAGGTCCAGGACATCTCACCTGCCTCCTTGACCCCTGTACCATATGATCCCAGGGGTGGAGCGAATATCCTGTATATTGCAAGGTTACCTGCTGTGGATGCGTTCATACCGGCGTTCATGTATTTGAGGACAAGTTCAAGCCAGTGCCCTGCCACCCTGTTCATCTGGATGGGGTCATTTCCCTCCTGGAAGAGTTTAACAGCTCTGAGGGGTTTGACGGCTGCCTCAAGGGCCTCTGAAACCTCGGGGTGCTCTGTGAGTAGTGTGCGGTAGGATGCCGCAAGAGCCAGGCGGAAGGCCCTGTCCATTGTTATGGCTGCCTGTCCATAGACGTCCCTGAAGAGTCCGCTCACTGTGACCACGGCGTCTATTCTTGGTCTTCCGAGTTCGCTCAGCGGTATCAGTGTCACACCCGTCACCTGTCCTGAGCTGCTCCATATCGGCTTCACACCCAGGAGGTTCAGTACGAATCCTACCATGGCTCCGTCGTCCCTTGCTGTGTCCACTCCCCAGATGACCACTGCAAGCTTCTCTGGAGGCTCGGTGTAGGTGGCGAGGACCTTCCTCACTATCTCTGCTCCCAGACTGTAGGCCGCTGATGTGGGCACTATGCTTGGATCTATTGTGTAGAAGTTCCTCCCTGTGGGCAGTGCTGATGGGTTCATCAGGGGCTCCTTACCGAGTCCCGGCTCCACATAGCCCCCTGCGAGTGCGTTGAGGAGGGATGACATCTCCATCCTGGTGCTGTTCCTGATGAGTTCAATGTACTCTGCTGCGCTCCGGAGCACCGCAATGATGTCCAGTGAGGACGTGATGTTCTCTGGTTTCGAGCCGTTTAAGAGGGCCTGGATCATTTCAAGTGTCCTGTTCTCCAGTATCATTCGCTGATCAACTGTGATTTCCTCGTAGATCCATCCATAATCTGCTGCCAGTAAGCGGTAGATGGATGTGTCACCTGTTGAGATCATTGAGGCCACCATGTAGGTAATGGCCTCATGGCTCCATTCCCTTCCAAAGGTGTGTAAACCGTAGGGTATGAGGGTGCCCTCAATCTTCAGGAGATATGATGATATTGCAGGTATGAGTGCATCGGCTGTCGCGTTTTCAATGTTGAGGCCCAGTTCATCCCCGAGCTTTGCTTTGAGTGCCGCTGTTCTTATCTCTGCAAGGTACTGGTTCCTGAGCGGATCATCCCCTGCATTCTTGTAGCCTGTTATGAGGTTTTTGAGCTGGAGGAGTTCGCCGTACAGGGTCGTTGATTTCATTGCAGGTGTCAGGTGGTCTATTATAACTGCAAGACCCCTCCTCTTTGCTGCAAGTCCATCGGCAGCGTTATCAACGCGGTATATGTATATGGATGGTGTTGTATCGACGACAATGTCCGGGAAGTCATATTCTGATAGCATCACCTCCTTCCCTGGCAGCCACTCGTAGCTTCCCATTGTACCCATGTGTATCATTGCACTGGCATTGAAGACCCTGTTTATCCATGCATAGTATGCGAGGTACTGGTGGTGTGGAGGCAGTATACCAACAGTGTACAGCATTTCAGGGTCGGCCTCCCATCCACGCTGGGGCTGGGGCCCTATGAAGACGTTTCCAAGTCTGAACCCGGGTATGACGATGTACTTCCGGCCGTTCCTTGTAACCGTCATGACGTTGCCCGGGGCCTCACCCCACCCGCAGAGTCCGGGTATGGCAAGTAACATGAATGACTCCCTGGCCGCCCTGAATGTGCTCCACATGCTGGAGTTGCCATTTATTACTCCCCTGAGTGCGGTGTACATGACCTCAAGGAGCTGAAGTCCCTCCACCTGTTTCTCAGATGATTTTATGTTGTCCTTCATCTCAGCGTACCATGTGTCCACTGTCTTCATCAGTGTGACTGCACCGGTACCCCTGCTGAGGGCCAGCTTCACCAGCTCCTCAATGTATGCCGTTGGTCCCTCTGTGACGTATCTCCTTGCGATGGGGTTGAGGGTCTGGAACCATGCCTGATATTCCTCTGCATCCCAGAGTATAACTCCAGGGGTACTCGCCAGTCTTTCGAGTTCACCTGGCGCCCAGTTTGCTATGTTTATCCCCCTCTCAACCATGAGTTTCAGGAGTTCAGCTGCGCCTGAGATGTTACCTGTCCTGTAGCCGCTGGCCCTGAGGTTCAGAAGGATTTCATATATGCTCTCTGGTACGTTGAGGTAGCTTGCACCGATCTCTGATTTTCCTGGAGGGTAGTTGTAGTAGATTATGGCTATCTTCTTCTCTGATTCTGGTTTTATTCTCAGGTTGACCCAGTTTGTGAGCCTAGCTGCCAGTTTCTCTATTCTGTCGGGTATAGATGAGTAGGAGTAGGTGTAGGCGCCTGTGATGTTGTCTGTCTGGAATTCTGCTGCGGCAATGATTATGGGTTCTATGAGGCCCTGGGTCTCAGGGAAACCTGCCTGTCCCATTATGTCATCCCTGCTCCAGGGCGTGACACCATCACTGGACACGAGCCAGTCATCAACGGTCCTCGTGTTAACTATGACGCCCCTCAGTACGGGAACGTTCAGAAATTTGAGGAGGCTGTTAACCTTCTCTGATGATGTCCCCCCGAGGAGGTAGGTGCTGAAGGATACAATGGCATCAACACGTGATCTGTAGCGTGTAGTGTTGGCCTCGAATGACGAAATGTCTGGTGCTGTGGTGAAGAATCTGATCATGGCTGAGTATGTGTTATCACCGTACCTTGCAACAGCTGAGATTATATTGTAGCTGTCCCTGAGTTTCTCTATCAGACTGTCTATGTGTGCTGTTCCACCGCCCAGCATGTTGCTCTCTGATTCTATCAATCCAATGGTCGGCCTTGATGGGTCGATGGGGTAGTCCCTGAGGTAATCCGTGAGGTTTGCGTACAGTCTACCGTCACGGTAGAGAAGTTCCCTTGGCACTGCCCTTGGCGGGTCATAGCTGACATTTAGGGTGATGTTCCTCCCCCTGGCCCATATGTCAGCAGCCCAGAGTATCTGGTTCCTGTAGCTTTCAACGTTCCTGTAGCAGTAGTAACCCTCACCCTGTGCCCAGAGGGCTATCTGTGGGTACTGGTTGACGTAACCCTCCAGGAATGGGAGGGGCTCGGTCACCCTGAGGGCCCTGCTCACTGCACTCACCACGGTATCCGGTACACCGCTGAATACCGTACTATCATTTATCCTGCTCATCTTAACGAGTTCAAGTCCGCTTGCACCATCGAAAACTGCGAAGAATTTGCCGTTCAGGATTTCAGGTTTCGCTGTCAGGACCCTTAGCATCCTCGTGTAGTCCTCTGTCCCCAGGTAGTTGCATATTATAACGTCAGAGGAGTTGAGTAGGGCCTCTATATCCTCTGGAGTGGAGTTAACTATCTGGGGTGAACTTCTAACCCGCACTGTGATGTTCCTGTCAGGGTACTCCTGGAGGACCCTGTGGGCTGCGTCATTCACGACCCTGGTACCCTCAATGGAGTGTATCACAAGAACATCCACTGTCCCGTTATCTGTTGTGTTCTCTGCACTCACGGTTCCCGGCAGGACGAAGACTAGGAACACTGCCATAAGTATTACTCTGATGTCCATTATCCAATCACCTCTATGTTCAGTAGACAGAAAAATTATTATTTATTCAATAATATTAAATTTATTATTACAAAAATGAGATTTTATTGATTAATAGTATTAATTCGTGTATGATCAGTCATCCCTGAAGTCCACGAGGATGCTCTCTGATCCATTGGTGTGGTAGGATGTCACGTTGACGTCCCTGTCTGCATCAACCCTGATCTCCACTGTCATGGTCCTGCACTGTTCCTCCCTGCTGCTGTTACGTGGCTGTGGATGGATTGCATCGTCAAGGGCGCCCACCGATACCAGGGATGCCACCACCATGGCGGCTATGAGGAATGATAGGAGGGCCCACTCGCCGGCTGTCCCGGTCCTTATCCTCTTCTTCCTCTGGAGGCAGTGGTAGGGTGTGTCCTTGAGGGGGTAAAGCAGGGGGCATCCGTGGACTGTGAAGAGGTCCATGATCAGGTGGGATGTGATTCCAGCAAGGAGCGGGATCCCGTTATCTGGACTCTTCAGTGCATAGAGTAGAAGGGGTGGTAAAATAAGGAGTGTATGTCCGATGCCCCTGTGCCTCCCTGTGAGGTGGTCCAGGAGGTCCGGGAGTGTGCCTGCAACTCCGGCGAGGAGGGCCCCTCTGATGATTGAGGTTACAGGGTAGAGGATGTTTATCAGGAGGAACAGAACCACTGCAGCTGTTATATGAGTCCTTAACTTCACCTGTTTCACCTTACGATGTAGTTGATTGTCCTGAAGACTATGAGGGCGAACCATATGGTGCTGGTTGCCAGGAGGCCGTACTCCAGGCCCACCCTCAGGTAGCAGAGTGAGGCAAAGACTGATATGATGGCCATCACCGTGACCGTGACGTCTACTGAGTCCCCGTCTAGGCAGCCTGAGGGGTTGAGTTTCCTGAAGGTTGAGTAGAAGGGCTGGACCTCCCCCCTGAAGGTACCTGTGAGGCCGGCCATGTAGTTCACCCTGCCGTGGGTGTGGAGCCAGAGGTACTTGCCTGCTGCCTTCCCTGTGAGGTCCTCGAAGTGGTCCATGAAGACCCAGGTCTCCCTTTCAAGGGATGCTATGGCTGTCATTATCTCTGTGATGGTCAGCTTCTCCTGTGCACCTGGTTCATGGGCCCTTATTATCTCCAGGAGACCTGCCTTGAGGGGCATGGGTGATACCAGGTAGACCAGGGCGGGTTTGAGGTTGAGTTCCAGTGCCCTTTCACTGAGTTCATGGTAGGTGTCCCTGATGTTCCCGCCGCAGTGTATGATGTTGCCCTCCTCAAGACAGGAGACGATTTTTATTAAGTCCATGCAATAAAGTAATAAGTAATATTATTTAAATTTTTCGTATGCATGTGATGGTGGATACTTTAATTAAAGATAGGGACCGATCTTAAGACAGCCCCTGATGAACTGGGATAATGTAGGATTGAAAGGAGATTAAGATGAAGGTATGTGCAGTGGTCGTGACCTACAACCGTAAGGAGTTACTCATGGATTGCCTGGAGGCCCTCCTAAAGCAGAAAAGACCCCTTGACGCCATCTACATAGTAGATAATGCCTCAACGGATGGCACACCAGGTTCACTGCAGGAGAAGGGATACATAGACGACCCTGATGGCTCCATAAAAACCATAGAGGATCATGGAGGAAACCCTGTTAAAATTGTTTACGTCCGCATGAAAGAGAATACAGGGGGAGCCGGGGGATTCCATGAAGGAATCAGGAGGGCGCACACTGAGGGCTATGACTGGATATGGGTCATGGACGACGACGTTGAGCCACTGGATGACACCCTTGAGAAGCTTCTCAGAGCCGCTGAAAAAATCCCTGAAGACGTATCAGCAGTTGCGCCCGTCAGGTTCTTCAGGGGCTCACTCTTTAACCTCGAAACAAAAACCTTTGACTTCAGGAACCCGCTCAAACACTTCACATATAATGTTATAACTGAGGATGACCTTAATGAGGAATACTTCCGGGTGGCAGCCATATCCTTCGAGGGGCCCCTCATAAGGGGTGATGCCATTGAAAGGATAGGATACCCTGACAGGGACCTCTTCATAATCGCAGATGATACAGACTACGCCATAAGACTGCAGACCTATGGGTCCATCTATATGATATCAGGGGACCCGCCTCATCAAAAAGGTGGCTGGAGATGGTGGATTCAGCTGGAAGGACTTCTATTATCTGCGGAACCTGGTATACCTTGACATGAAGTACGGAGAGAACCCGGCAGTAAGGTATCTGAGGCCACTGCGAACCTTCTGCTTCTCAGCCTATATATGCCTCAAACGTAAACCATCCAGTTTCAGGTACCTCCTAAGGGCACTGTGGGAGGGTTACACCCTCAAAAAGGGGAGGACCCTGGAGCCAGGAGAGTTCTAGGTTGCCGGGCACTGCTGATAACGGCATAACGACACTTTAACTGTACTGGAGGATCATATGAGGATAACATCACTTCTTTCAAACAGGGACCACAGGAGGGTCCTCGATAACATCATCTCACTCACGGGTATACAGCTGGTCCAGTACCTCCTCCCCCTCATCACCTTCCCCTACCTCACCAGGGTCCTGGGCCCATCCAACTTCGGTAAGGTCGCCTTCGCGGTTGCCTTTATAGCCTACTTCCAGTTATTAACGGATTATGGCTTCAACTTCTCAGCCACCAGGGAGATCTCAATACACCGCGATGACCCTGAAAGGGTTTCCAGGATCTACAGCTCGGTGATGGCAACCAAGACCCTCCTCCTCACGGTGACATTCACGGCGATGCTCACCCTGATCCTCCTCATCGACAGGTTCAGATCAGATTACCTCCTCTACATCTTCACCTACGGCCTCGTGGTTGGGAACCTCCTCTTCCCGGCCTGGTTCTTCCAGGGCGTTGAGAGGATGAGGTACATAAGCATCCTGAGGATAGTGAGCTCCCTCATCTACACAGCCCTCATCTTCATCATTGTGCGGGGACCCGGGGATTACCTCTACGTGCCCCTCATAAACTCAGCAGGATTCATAGTGGTGGGTTTATACAGTCAGAGGATAGTCCTCAGGGAATTCGGTGTGAACTTCATGGTTCCATCCCTGGCTGATATAAGGGAGCAGCTCCTTGAGGGCTGGCACCTCTTCATCTCAACCCTGGCCATAAGCCTCTACACCACATCCAACCGTTTCATACTGGGACTCCTTGTGAGCAGCGCGACCCTCGGATACTATGCCGTGGCAGAGGATATAACCAGGGCGCTCCAGGGACTCGTATCACCCATAAGTCAGGCCATCTACCCCTACTTCTCAAGGATCCAGAGGGATGACCGTGAAAGGGCCAGGTATGAGCTCAGGAAGATGCTGGTATTCATGGGGGCCCTGACCTTTATCCTCTCTGTTGCACTCGCCCTGCTTGCACCGGTCATCGTGGGGATACTTGCAGGTTCATCTTACTCACTCAGTGTCCCCCTAATGCAAATACTTGTTTTTTTACTATTTGCTGTTGGTATCAATACAGTTATGGGGCTAGGCTTGATATCCCTCGGCCATAAAGATATATTCTCAAGAATCGTGATAATAGCTGGTCTTTTACATATTCCCATCCTAATAGGATTCACAATGCTAATAGGAGTCATAGGAGCTGCAATTGCAGTTATCCTAACAGAAACCTTCATAGTATTCCTTGAATATTTTATAATCAGAAAAAAGAACATCTTATAAAATACTTTATATGGTGAACTCATGCCTATAGGAGACTCATACAAATATCTTTATGATAAGAAGGTAATTGAAAAGCTGATATCTATTATGGGGACCCCTGACCTTCATTCACATATCAGGATAAAGCCTTTGATCAATTTCTTCAAAAAAAATTTTAAAGGAGACGTAAAAATACTCGAAATTGGGTGTGGAAATGGCATAAACGCATTTGAACTCCTGAAGTACAATGAAAAGCTTTTTTATCATGGCTTCGATTTAAATCCAGACGCAATCAGTCAAGCCCGGCTTCTCGCAAACCTAATTGGCTGTGAAGACAGATTGAAATTTTATTGTGATGATGCTCAGAGAGTAAATTTTGATTCCCTTAATATAAAATTTGATCTTGTCCTTTTAATGGACATACTGGAACATCTTCAGGACCCTGAGAAGTTCCTCAAGAATATGGATCATTTAATTAAAGATGATACCTTAATAGCAGTATCGGTTCCAACACCTCGCTATAAAAAGGTCTTTGGAGAAAATTTCCATGAAAGTATTGGTCACCTGAGAGATGGTTACACTCTCAGGCAGCTCTCCAAACTATTTAAGGGGATAGACTGCGAACTTAATACTTATTCATATAACACGGGGCATTTCTCAGATATGGGGTGCTACCTTTATTACAGATTTTTTCCAAGTAACAGATACTTAAACCTCTTTAAAATACTCCTACTATACCCTTTCAGGTTTCTGGATATATATAATTCCGAGAGCATTAGCTGTAGTATATTCGCGGTATTTTCAAGGAGGGGGTAAAATATTTAATTACATAATTGTTGGCGCAGGACTTGCAGGGTCGGTGATGGCCGAGAGGATAGCCAGCCAGCTGGGAGAGAAGGTGCTGGTGGTTGAGAGGAGGAACCATATAGGTGGTAACTGCTACGATGAGAGGGATGATAACGGGATACTGGTACACAGGTACGGACCCCACATCCTCCACACAGACAGTGAGGAGGTCTTCGAGTACCTCTCAGCTTTCACCGGGTGGAGGGAGTACCAGCACCGCGTCCTTGGCTCCATAGACGGGACCAGGGTCCCCCTCCCATTCAACCAGGACTCGCTGAGGATGCTCTTCCCCCCATCGCTGGCGGAGAGGCTTGAGGAGAAGATGATTGAGGAGTACGGCTTCGGTTCAAGGGTCCCGATAATGGAGCTCATGGGATGCGGCGACCCTGACATAGAGTTCCTGGCAGACTACGTCTACAGGAAGGTCTTCCTCAACTACACCATGAAGCAGTGGGGCCTGGAACCAGGGGATATAGACCCGGGGGTCACAGCCAGGGTCCCCATTGTACTGTCAAGGGATGACCGCTACTTCAATGACAGGTACCAGGCCTTGCCAGTGGATGGCTACACAGCCATGATAGGGAGGATGCTGGACCACCCCTGCATAAAGCTGATGCTCAACACAAGCCACGACGAGGTCCTCGAGTTGAGGGATGGGAGGATCCACTTCATGGGCTCTGAGTTCAGGGGTAAGCTCATATTCACGGGTAAGATAGATGAGCTCTTCGGCTACAGGTACGGTGAGCTACCCTACAGGTCACTGGACCTCAGGTTCGAGTCCCTTGACATGGAGTGGTTCCAGGAGGCCGCTACTGTGAACTACCCCAACGACTATGACTTCACAAGGATCACAGAGTTCAAACACCTCCACCCGGCAGATTCCAGGAGGACGACGCTGCTGAGGGAGTACCCCTGCAGACACGTGGAGGGGGAAAACGAGCCCTTCTACCCGGTATTCACAGATGAGACCCGGGCGAAGTATGAAGGGTACCTTGAACTCGCCAGAGAATTTGAGGACCTGATACTGGTGGGGAGGCTTGCAGAGTACCGCTACTATGACATGGATGATATAGTGCTGAGGGCCCTCAGGGTCTTTGAGGAGATGATAGATTGAGGGTCTGTCGTAACATACAAGGACTCAAGCGTGAGGAGATGATACCCTGAAGGTCTGTGCAGTGGTCGTCACATACAACCGTAAGGAGTTACTCATGGAGTGCCTGGAGGCCCTGAGGAGGCAGACAGGGCCATTAGATGCAATCTACATCATAGACAACGCCTCAACAGATGGGACACCGGAACTACTCAAGAGTAGGGGTTATCAGGACGGTGCAGTCGTTGAGAGCCCCCTTGATGGGAGGGAAATCATTATCAGGTATGTCAGACTGCCCGTTAACACGGGTGGGGCGGGTGGATTCCATGAGGGCGTGAGGAGGGCCTTCAGTGATGGATATGACTGGATCTGGCTCATGGATGATGATGCTGAGCCACTCCCGGACAGTCTTGAGGGTCTGCTCAGATATGCTGGTGATGATACTGCAGCCCTTGCAAACCTCAAGGTCTCCCCGGATGGGAGGCCCCAGTACATCCACAGGGGCTTCTTTGATTTCAATAGCTTCAGACGGGTTGTGAGGCCAGTGACTGATGATGATCTGAGGGGGGAGACCGTTGAAATCGATCATGCATCCTTTGTGGGGATCCTGATAAACTCTGATTCAGTGAGGAGAATAGGGTTCCCGAGGAGGGAATTCTTCCTGCATTACGATGATGTGGAGTACTGTCTGAGGTTGAGGAGCACCGGTAAGATCATTCTGGTACCCGGGAGTCTGATTCTGCACAAGGAAGCCGCGGCAGGGAACATCACAGGGAGTCTTCCTGGCAGCAGAATCCCGGTGGTGCCCTATGATAAGCTGTGGCTTCGATATTATGGTATTAGAAATCAAACATGGCTTCGCAGAAAGGAGATGGGTAGGGGACGTTTCTTTATCTTCATGATAAGAGCAGTCCTGCTTTCAGCTGCAGCTCAGATAATCGCAGGGATAATTACTGAGAAACCCTTCAGGAGGGCCAGGTTTGTATTGAGTGCCTATGTCGATGGCCTCAGGGGGAGGTTCGATAATGAAAAACCCCGCAGGATACTTTATGGCTCAGATAATCAGTAACTGTGATCAGTGGGTAGTGAATTATTTCCGGCACTGGAAACTAATGAATTAGCTAGTTTTATAGTTCCAGATTACTAAATTAATTCTGGAGATCCACAAAATATCAATGAAATGGAAATTCAGGATGTATCCACTTAATCATGCTTCAGGTGTTACTTAATGAACCAGGTCCAGAGAATAGTCAAGAACATCGGGGTTACAGGGACTGCCCAGATACTAACAGCCCTCATGTCATTTGTATTCATGATATACCTTGCAAGGTTCTTGGGGGAGGCCGGTTTCGGTAAATACAACTTCGCATTCTCCCTCACAACACTCCTTGTGACCTTCACAGATCTTGGGGTTAACCAGCTCATTGTGAGGGAGATTGCGCGTGAAAGGGATCTTTCCTCACATTATGTTAACAATGCCGTGCTGCTGAAGATCCCCCTCTCGATCATGACCTTCATTCTCATAGCCGTTCTGACATGGATCATGGACCCCGGGAGTGATGCATCGATCCTCCTCTACCTTTTTGGAATCTACAACATCCTTTTAACGGTTTCAGGCACCTACCTCTCACTCTTCCAGGCCTGGGAGAGGATGGAGTACGTTGCAACATTTCAGATCATAGAGAGGGTGTTCATAGTGACCCTCGGCCTGGGCGTGCTACTCATGGGCTACGGTCTGATGGTTGTTGCATGGGTCTATGTACTCGCAGGTATCCTTGATATCGCTGTTGCAGCATCCATCAGTTTCAGGAGGTTCATAAGGCCATCCCTATCCATCGATACTGGACTCCAGAAGAAAATGCTCATCATGGGTCTGCCATTCGGGCTTAACTCCCTATTTGCAGTCTTCTTCTTCAGGGTTGACACTGTCCTCCTGGGTCTCCTGAGGGATGACGTTGCGGTTGGTATCTACAATGCTGCCTACAACCCCCTCCTCGCCATCAGCATGATAGTCTCTGGTATGGTGTCTGCTGCAGTCTACCCTGTCATGTCAAGGTACTTCAAGGAGGACGCTAAATCCCTCCATGGCCTTACGAGGATATCGGCAAGGTACCTTGCAATCGCTGGTTTCCCTGTTGCCGCGGGGTGCTTCGTCCTTGCAGATAGGTTCATCGGCCTGTTCTATGCAGGGGGATACGTCGGGGCGGTTCCGGCATTCCAGATACTGGCGCTCTTCATCCCCATAAGGCTTGTGAGCACCATAACCGGGACCCTTTTGAGTTCCATTGACCGGCAGGGGTACAGGATGTTGAGTGTGGGTATAAGTGCAGCGTTCAATATAGTACTTAACATTATACTCATACCATACTACAGTTACATCGGTGCAGCAGCTGCAACTGTGCTATCAGAGCTGCTGCTCTACATCCTCTTCATTTACTACATAGGTGAATCCTACGGTGATGTGGAGCTGAACCGGGAGTTCATCAAACCCGCTGCTGCAGCGGCCCTGATGGCCCTCATGGTTTACCAGATCCGGGGGATCAATCTGCTCCTCGTTGTAGGTGTTGCAGCCATAATCTACCTCATATCCCTCCTCCTTCTGGGTGAGTTCGGGGAGGAGGACAGGGCCATTATAATGAACCTTCTGGGGAGGAACACATGAAGCAGCTCTACGACAGGCATGGAGTTCTGGGAGGAAATAGATGAGGAATGTCAGCGAGGTTGGGGACCTCTGCACCGGGTGCGGAACATGTGCAGGGATCTGTCCCCATGGAAGTGTTGTGATGAGAATAGATCATGACAGGGGTGTCTATGAACCCCTGGTTGACGGTGAGTGTGATGAATGCGGCCTATGCCTTAAGGTATGCCCTGGCATCGGGGTCGACTTCACCGACCTTAACATGAGGGTCTTTGGCAGGGAGCCTGAGGACATCCTTATGGGTAACTATGAGGAATGCTACACCGCCCACAGCCGTGATGAGGAACTCAGGTATGGTGCATCCTCCGGTGGTATGATAAGTCAGATCCTCATCTATCTCCTGGAGGAGGGCCTCATAGATGGCGCCCTTGTGACCCGTATGAATCCTGAGAGACCCCTTGAACCTGAACCCTTCATTGCAAGGACACCCCAGGAGATCGTTGAGAGCAGGGGGTCCAAGTACTGCCCTGTACCTGCAAACGTTGCCCTTCGGGAGATACTTGAAAGGCCCGGCCGTTACGCTGTTGTGGGCCTACCATGCCACATCCATGGTGTGCGGAAGGCTGAGAGGGTCAGCAGAAAACTGAGGGAGAGGATAGTTTATCACATGGGGATTGTATGTAATCATACGCCAACTTTCAAAGCAACAGAATTCCTTCTTGAAGGGCTGGGTGTTGATCCGGGTGATGTTAAATCCATAAGGTACCGTGGGGAGGGTTGGCCTGGAAGCCTGAGGATTGAAACAGAATCAGGTGAAATACTACTACTACCTGAGTACTGGGGATCAGGGTTCGGGCAGCTATTCATGCCTGAGAGGTGCAGGTTATGCGCAGATCATATGGCGGAACTTTCAGATATCTCCTTTGCGGACCCCTGGCTCAAGGAATTTGAAAACGAAAAAAGGGGAAGAACACTTGTAATACAGAGGAAAAATCATGAAATAATTGAAGGATTTGATGATCTATGTGAAATAGAACCTATTCAACCCTCCAAGGTGATCATGTCCCAGATCTACAATCTTTACATGAAAAAGAAGGTTTATCAGATGGGTAATAATATCTACAGAACCGTTTTTCCAAGGATTGATATTATTGACAGGTTAATAGCCCGTATATATCCACAGAACCTCAGGATCCCAAAGAAGCTCATGTTAAAGTACATTACCATTTATCAGACCATTGTAGCCCTCAAGGCAAGAAGGGATTTTCTCAGCTGATACCCATTGAATCACAGATTCTCTTTACGAGTTCACCATTCCTCATAGCCCTATCTTTTATTAAAGGTATTGTTTCTTTGAGATGTCCTCTTATTTTTTCACGGTTTTCCCATGCATCTGCTATTTTACACATGAGTAATTCCTCTGATAGATCCTCAAATTCAATGTAATAATCTTCAACACCGCAGAGTTTCATTAAACCCGGGGTTTTTATACTGTAGGATATTGCAACAGCCGGGACGCAGCTGGAGAGGGCTGCTATGTTGGCATGCATACGTGCACCTACAAAGAGGTCGCACTTTGATATAACGTATTTGAGTTCCTCTGCATTGTAGTCTTCCTTCAAATTAAAAACATGATCCCTGTTTTTTACCATCTCAAAGACCTTTTCATTTATGATTCTATCATCATTTAAACCTTCAACGGTTACATGGGCTACCAGGAGAACATTAGCATCATAATCCTCTATTAATTTATCAATTATATTTACCATTAGCTTAGCATAATCGTCATAATCCCCCCCACCAAACTCTGATATGGCGTTGCTGATGGAGAATCCTATTATATTATCCCTTTTAAGGAATTCCTCCAGGGATGGATTATTAACCCTTCTTCTATCAAGTACAAATGCTGAATCTGCTGTGAAATAGACTGGAGGCCTGTTAACCCCAATTTCTTTCAGATAGTTGAAGGAGATTTCGTCTCTTGTTGTAATAAGAGAGGCCTTGTTGAGAATTGTCCTTGCCATAAGTGATGTTAATCGTGTTTTGAATGGGCCAACTGATTCCGCGAAAACGAAGAATGGCTTTCCAAGTAGGATAGCTAAACATAAACCGCAAAGTTCTGTTAAGAAACTAAATATACCATAGTCTTCAGATAAAACATCCCCACCAGTTGTAAGGACTATGTCTGAATTTTTAAGGATATTTAAACCTTCATTCCAGTCTAAAATAAATTTTAAGTCTTTAATGTGTGATAAAAATGACCAGATGATGGCAGATAGAATGATAAAGGGTGTTTTTAAAGATAAAAAGGTGGGGAATATCAAACCTATCCTTTTATAGGGGACTATCTCATGATCTGAATCTGGAATAGAATAAAGGTTCAGGTATGGTATAAAAAATACCGATGATTCAAAAAAACTGTTTAAAATAGTAATCCTGCTCAGAACTAATGCCTCGGTTCCTCTGTTTAATCTATCAGTAGGTCCTGTAAGTAAGATTTTCAACATGCTATCCCCCTAAGTTGTTAGTTTTTAGCCTTTCTAGAAATCATGAAGTACTCACTGATGTCTCAACAGATGAAGGTGTACACTGTGATCTCCTAGGTATTTAAGTGAGAATAGTTTAATAATCTTTACAGATATCCATTATTGATAATGCTTTTCAGTTTATTCAAGCACCAAATAGAAAAATGTGAAGAGCAGCAAATTGTCTGCTATAACTTTTCAGCATACGTTATATCAGCCAACGCCATGCGATAAAAGACTATTAAAGGTATGAATGGAAATCCGGCAAAAAAAGATCTCTACTATATTGCATCATCAAAGAAATAGGATTTCAACATATTGGCACTATTTTCTAAAAAATTTTGTAACTTTGCCTCTTAATACTACCCTAAGGATTCAATAACCTTTCTCAAGTCCTCTCTCATCTTTTCCATGCTGAATTCCTTTTCAGCCATTTTCCTGGCGTTTTTACCCATCCTCAGGAGTTCATCCTCAGGGAGGGACCTGAATTCTTTTATCCCCTTTAAGAGGTTTTCAGGGCTGTTGTCATCGATGACGATTCCGCATTTATATTTTCTGACCAGGGCAGCTGCATCCCCCACATCTGTTGTCAGTATGGGTTTGCCCATGGCTGCGTATTCAGCGAATTTGGTGGGTGCAGCGACTTCAGCGGATTTATGTGATGGTCTGGGCAGGACCAGGACATCACAGGCACCATAATAATATTTAACCCTGTCAAAGGGGACCTTGGGTATATACAATGCATTATTGGACCTTTCCATGTTTTCTGAAAATCCCACGTATAGGAAGAAGATATCCCTGTAATCAACAGCCTCGCCTGTTTCAATGAGTTTATCAACACCCTGCCACTTGTCATCAGCGCCTATGTATCCGAAGGTTAATCTGTCCTCTAATCCCAGATCTTTTTTCATCCTATTTGCTTCATCTTCATTGAGGGGCCTGAAGAGATCCAGATCCGTGGCATTGGTTACACAGTACAACTTTTTTTCCGGGACCCCCCTCTCCCTCAAATCCTTCATCATCGACCTGGAGACACAGATCACCCTGCTGGAAGCTTTAAAGGTTAAGGAAGAGATGATACTATAATAAATCTTCCTCAACAAACCAACCCCATATAATTCCATTTCACTTATTAGATCCCCATGATTATCCAATACGATATGAATCCCCCTTATTCTCGATAAAGAGCATATAAATGCCGATGGTGCCAGATTACAAAACACCAAATCATACTTATCTACCGGAGTATTAATAAAGTGCTTAAGATGAACATTCAGAGGAGAAACTCTAATTATGGAGTATTTGAATGGAGGTTCAAAAGATAAATGAGTCTTTCTGCTATAGAAACGTAGTTCAACTTCATGACCAATTGAAGACAGAAGTTCCGCTTGCTTTTTTATTCTAAGCCATAAAGAGGAATCTTCAGTAGTAGGTGTTCCTATGATAACACTTAAAATTTTCATTATATCACCATGCAGGGCCCTGTAGATGATGTAACGCCCCTATTATTATTTAATCATGATCTTGGGTGATCCTAAGGTAATTTAAGTGAAAACTATTTAATAAAGAGATCGCAATAAGAGATCGCCTTCGACTCTGCCGAGAACTTGGTGGTCGATATTCAAAAGACATCCGACCTGCTACACCTTCTTTGAGGTTTATTTGTGGTTTTAATCCTCTCATAGTTTCATATATTATATGTTACCTCTTGACTTTCCCTGCCTGATAATGGGGAGATACCGGCTGATTTCGTTTCATATATTATATGTTACCTCTTGACCCAAGTATTCCTCCTTCCAGGATTCTGAGAATGTTTTGAAGTATATGAAGATTTTCTATGTTATTATTGTCAGTGCAAAGATTTTAGTAACCTTATTAGTGTCCGGTTTAGGATGAACATATCACAAGGTTTCCTGCTAGTTCAAATTGTCCATAAAAATCTAGCACCTCCATTATCATATATAAGATCCCTCTTATCAATCAAATCACCATAAAGTTTGATTGATTTCGTATTATCTATTTTTAGGCTTCCATTATTAAATACAGGAGGCTTTGAGGGAGTATCCAAGAATACAAGACCTTCATGTAAATTAACGTATCGTAGATATATGTAATCTCCACTTTCAGTATTATTCGTCCCGTTAAAGAATTGCGGATTTATCTTAGGAATGCCATTGAAACCATAGATTATCCTCGAAAATGTCAGGGCATCACCATGAATAACTGAACCTTCATTGTAATGGTAATTAAGCCACCTCGAAGCGGCGACTTCACTGTCATATATGAATGTCTCATAGTGTCTTTCACCGGAACCATCATAGGAGTAGGAGTAGGGTATACCATAGAAATGATAGTTGAGGTAGTTTGTGCATGAGAATAGAAGGATGAGCAGGACAATGACTGAGGGAATCCTCCATCTCTCTTTTCTTATAAAACCCGTCAACGCATCAACACCAATAATGAAAAGTGGCGCAAGTATTACAAGTAACTGTGTGAAGAGGCGTGTCCCCCCATAACCCCGGGATAAAAAGGGGAGAGCAATGAATGATACAAGAATAACCATGCAGATAATGACAGCGGCAAGGTATTCCCGTCCCTTACGGTATTCAGGTTTAAGTATAACTGCAAGTGCACCGACTCCAATTGTGGCAAGGATGATGTCATGGACAACTGTGCTCAGAAGGTTAGGGAGACTGGAAATCCCTATTCCAACAACTGCAAGTTCAGAGTTATTCCGCATATCTGCTGCGAAAAAGTCGGACATACTCCTTATGGTCTCTGTGAAGAAGGAGACCGCTGATTTGAATGGTGCACCTGTGGCCTGCGCATACCATGCAAATAGAATAACGAAGAAAAGCACTGCAAGGGATGCTGCAAAGAATTCACGGGAATTATCCGGAACTTTAAATCTCTTCATTACCCTGACGAGGAGTGGTGTTATGGCTGCAAGGAAAAAGAAAACATAGGCTGTTGTGTAATGTGAGAGAATCGTTCCAACCATAAAAATAACGAAAAGTAGTTTCTTATGGGTCCGCCTCATGTCCCCTGTGAGGACCATGATGGCTGCTGCGAAAAAAACAAGGGCTATGAGCTGCCTGCACCATCCGAGTATATAAATGAATGAAAACTGGAAGATGAATAGAAGGGCGGCATAGAATCCGTAATCACTCCTTTTGAGTATCCTCTCTGATATCAGATAGACTGCCAGTGCCATGAGGGTCCCTATGAAACCATAGTAAAACTTGAAGATGTAGACAGCAGGAACTTTAAGGAGGACCTTATAGACTACTGGGAGAACTGTGACGGAGAGACAGGCATTGTATGCATTATATGATCCGAGATGCATGTCCCAGTGACGGTTCATAAGGGCCATTTTAAACAGGACGAACTCGCCATGTATATCCCTCCCAATTAGATAATTTGATGGCAGACCATTCATCAGGAGCAGGGAGAGAGAGATGCTGAATAAAGCGACTGGATATGTGGCGGGCCCAATCCTTTTCTTGAAAACTTCTAAAAGGGTTATGTAGACTGGTATGGACAGGAGAACAAGTAAGAGTAATATGTTAACAGAGTATTTATTCATTAGATAGGATCCAGTAACCGTTAGGATAGGGAAAAAGAGGGATGAGAGCGCAGGAAATAGATTGCCCTGAGTTTTAAACTGTATTGGTTCCTCCCCCCTGAAATAATAGATTATCATCAGCAATATGAGGATAATATTGAGGGCTAAAAGTATGGGCAGGAGTGAAAGTGGTCTCCTTATGAGGGGATAGAAGCTGTTTATGATGAGTCCCGTTATCATTAAGAGGAATATGCTGAGAGATGCTGCAATAACAGAAGCCTCAATGAACTCAAGCCTTAGCCTTAAAATACCAATAAGAAGGTATCCAGGAATAAGTGTGAAGAATATGAAGGGTAATGACTGCCTTAAAATAGGAATATCTAAAATTATGGATAAGTCCGTGATTAACAGTAGAAGCAGTATATAGATTATATCTTTCCTCATAGTAATCCCCTGTAGATCTCCTCTAGCCTCTTCACGTGATCCTCGATACTGTACTTCTGTGAGGATTCATATGCATTCCTTTCAAGTCCTTTAAGAATGGATGGATCCTCTGAAATCTTTTTAAGGATTCTGCTAAGTTCCACCACACTCCCAGGTTCAAAGAGGAAGCCATTGTATCCATCCCTTACAAGTTCAGGTATACCCCCGATCCTGCTTGCAATGACTGGTGTTGAATTCATTAAACTCTCATATATGACTATGGGTGAATTATCATAACATATGGAAGGCACAACAGTGACGTTAGCCCTTTGATACATCCCCATAAGTTCATCACCACTTAAAAACCCATGGAATATTATCCTATCATCACCCTCAGCGAGTTTCCTGAGTTCGTCCTCATCAGGGCCCTTACCGAGGATGTGAAGTTTGAGATTATCGTTTTCAAGTTCCCTGAAGGCCCTTATGAGTATATCAGGTCCCTTGTGCCTTGATAGTGAACCCACAAAGAGGATGTCCAGGGTATCATAGGACTTCTCAACTGGCTGGGTCTCGGTCTCCACAGGATTGGGAAGAACAATTTTTCTAGCATCACTGAAAAGTCCTGCATTCTCCAGCTGTTTCATGACGAATCCTGATGGTGCAGTTACAATATCAGGTTTATCTTGGATTAGGAATTTTTGTATTTTGTTGTATATTTTGCATGGTATTCGCGGATTTTCGCATATTTCTCCTTTTCCATTGAG
>LDZS01002898.1_pt1 | contig 20186 bp, 23 predicted proteins | sample 615471 | NCBI WGS metagenome assembly LDZS01 (sample SAMN03408295, study PRJNA278302) | terrestrial metagenome | isolation source: oil reservoir sample K3 | place: USA: Alaska, North Slope, Kuparuk formation | collected 2013
TTAAAAATTCCAAAAGGATCTTTTATTTCTACTTCAAAAGGTCCAAGAAAATATATTCCTCTTTTTGAAATCACAATTTTTTTTTGTACCTTTTTATTTTTAAAAGGCATAAGATACCATTCTTCTGATTTAAATTTAGCATTTAGAGGAGAATAGTCAATAATTTTGAGATTAAAAACAGGAAGAAAACTATTGTTTATCAAAGTTATTTCATAGGCTATCTCTTCTCCAACAGTAATTTCATTTTTATGAGATATAACATGGATATATATAGAATTCTTTATATGCCTTATATACAGGTAATTCAAAAGGATAAAAAATGCAAATTCATAGACAAGCAAATAAAGTATTTTCCCGCCGCTAAAAATGGCAAAGGCAAAAGAAACTATTAGGAGCAATAAAAGAAAAATTTTATTATGCATATCTTTTTATCACCGGCACCTTTGTGGTATCTACAATATTTTTAATAAACATTTTCTCGTCCAATCCTTCAAATCTTTCTTCATTTTTTAAAATGATTCTATGAGATAACACAGGTACCGCTAATTCTTTTACATCATCTGGTAAAACATAATTTCTTCCTTCGCAAAAGGCCTTTGCCTGAGCAGCTCTCATTAAATTTACAGTAGCTCTTGGACTTGCACCTAACCTTATTGCTTTGCTTTTTCTGGTATTAGCAACTAATGTGACAATATAATTTCTGACCAAGTCATCTACATAGACAGACTTTACCTTCATTTGCATTTCCTTTATGTCTTCAGCATCGGCTACTGGAGAAAGAGACTCTAAAGGGTCCTCTTTCTCAAAATTTTTTAAAATCCTCATTTCTTGATATTCATCGGGATAACCTATCTCTATTTTTATCATAAATCTGTCCAATTGAGCTTCTGGCAATCTAAAAGTCCCTTCATATTCAATTGGATTTTGGGTAGCCAATACCATAAAAGGCTTAGGTAAAGAATAAGTAACCCCATCAACAGTTATTTGTCTTTCTTCCATTGCCTCTAAGAGGCTAGATTGAGTCTTAGGAGAAGTTCTGTTGATTTCATCAGCTAAAACTATCTGACTCATTATAGGACCTGCTTTAAATTCAAATTCATTCTTTAATTGATTGTAAATAGTTATGACTATAACATCTGAAGGCAAAAGGTCCGGTGTGAATTGTATTCGTTTAAATTTAAGATTTACTGATTTAGCTAAAGCCTTAACTAAAGAAGTCTTTCCTACACCAGGAACATCCTCAATTAGGACGTGACCTTCAGCCAATAAAGCTATTACCACAAGTTCAATAACTTTTCTCTTCCCTATTATTACTCTTTCTATATTCTCTATAATTTTTTCTACAGCAATATTATCCATTTTTACCTGGTTACCCAAACTGTACAAAACTGCACAGTTTAGATAGCTGGGGTATTTGTAGTCCGCCCTTCAGACTTTCCCAGCCCCAGCAGGCGGTATTTGGGAAAGCCATAGCCCCTGCCCCAAGAAGCAGGGACTCACGCCCTTACGGGTCTCCCCATTTGCCCTGGATTAATAATTCCCTCAGGGCAGAGAAGTCTCTTGGTACCTTCTCAGGAGAGAGTGGCGTTACCACCGCTACCTTGAGAACTTGCCAGAAATTATAGGCACTAAAACTTGTTCCATTCAGAGGTTCTAGCACCCTTCCTGGCTTACTCTCAAGGCTTTGTAAAAATTTTATTGCCTTATCTATTTCCTTTAAATGCTTTTTATTTATATGCTTGTTTCTAACTGTTTTCTTTACATGCTCTTTTAATTCTTCTAATTCATCTACAGTCAATGCATTAAGAAACTTCATATAATTATTTGGCATTTTCTCTTCTTTACCCAATCCTCTTCTTGCTATTACGTAGGCTGCCGCTATATCTTTTGTTATCATATACTGCGGAGAATATTTTAACATTCCTATTATTGATGTATAAGAAGGATTGACTTCTATTACTTCTATCCCTTCTCTTTTTGCTAGTGTTTTTATTTTTGAAAGAAGTGCTCTATAACTAAAGTTATGTCTTATTCTTCTTGATTTTCTCCCTGAAAAGTCTCCTCTTTTACCTTTGTTTTTTATGTCTAATCCCTCAATTACAATTGCTTTTCCTTTTTCTTTTGCTATATTTACTATCTCATGAGCATACTGCCATCTGAAATATTCTTTTTTGTCTTTACTGCCACTTGCAAGCTCTGTCATTGGCATATTCCCATAGCTTATTAGATTCCCTTTTTCATCTGTTTCTGCCCATGATATGTTGTCCGGATATGCATTTACATCTATCCCTATGACTCCTTTTTCTTTTGTTATTTTTATCTCTGGATATTCTTTTTCAATAGCAAAATAGGCATATATATTGCCATTTTTGAGTTTTACTTCTACAGAGTAGGGTATGTTTGATTGGGCAATTTCCTGCAGGAGTTTTCCTCTGCTTTTATTCTTTTTATAACCTGCTTCTATTCTGGCGTATAAGTATTTTCTTTCCCCTACATTTATCCTTAAGAAAGTGCCATTTTCTTTTACTTCTATTCTTGTGTTGAGATTCCCCTTTTTGCTTTTATCTCCTCTTGAATAAAGGTTTCCTTTTCTTCTTTCTTGCCACTTTGTTTTTAGTTTTTTATATTCTTTCCCATTTATATGGCGCTTTTGAAGTTTTTTAAATAAATCTTTCCCTCCAAAAATTACTTTCTTTGGATTATTCCCTAATTCTTTAGAGGATTCTAATGTGCTTCTTGCTTTCATTATTGCATCATCTACGTATCTTGAGTTTAAGTTAAAAATCCCTTGAAGCTCTCTTTTTAGTGTGTTTCTATCATAACCTTCTAAGAGTCTCTTGTATGCAAATCTCATACAGGAAGACCATCTTCTCATTAAATCCAGCACTATTTGTTTGTCATCTTGACTTAAAAAAATAAGTTTAGCCTGTATTACTATCATGTTTTTTACCACCTCTTTTGTCCATAAATTCTTGCTGCAAATGAGGTGACTATTGCTATTAAGTCTTCTGCTAGTTCTTTATTTCATTTACTTCACTTGCTATTTCGGATATGACTTCATACTGACATCCTTGGGAATTAGCATACTCTTCAAGCCTTCTAATTTGATTCTTAAGATATTCTTCTTGTTTCTTTGTGGACACTCTTGCATACAAAACTACTTTAGGTTTTGGTTTTTCTTCCAGCATGCCTAATAACTTCTCTATATCTTTTTTGTACCTTCTTCTTCCTTTTGCTGTTCTAACTGGGGTTATTAATCCTTCCTTTTCCCAGTTTATTAATGTAATTCTGCTTATATCATATAGCTCTTTAACTTTTTTATAGTTAATAACATTTGTCATCATCTAATTGAAATTACATCATTTTTTACTATTAATTTCAACTGTTTTTACCTCCACCATATATTCAAATTATTTTTAGAATTTCCAACATATCATTTATGACATAATCCGGTTTTGCTTCCTCTAAAAGATTAAAGGGCAAGATTGTCCATTTAACAGCCACACTTTTTACCCCAGCATTAGAAGCACATAATATGTCATAAGGACTGTCTCCCACCATTAAAGTCTCTTCTTTATTAGCATTGAGTAGTTCCAAAGCTTTTAAAATTGGCTCCGGATTTGGCTTATGTTTTTCAGTGTCTTCTAATGCTACAATTACCTTAAAATACTTTTCCAAGTCAAAAAGCCTTAATCCCCTTATAGCCAATTCTCTCCTTTTAGATGTAACTATACCCATTTTTATACCTTTTTTATGCATAAATTCAAGGGCTTCTTTTACATCTTTTCTTATTTTGGTATATTTATCATGATTAAACTCATTGTATTGTCTATAAGTATCCAGCATTAATTCCCATTTATCTTGGCTAAATCTTTTTAAAGTTATTGGAAGGGGTTCTCCAAAGTAAGGAGTAACGTCTTCCGGTTTTACGGTATATCCTAAATGCCGTTCTATTGTGTATTTAAAAGACTCAATAATAAGTTCATTGGTATCAATAATCGTTCCATCTAAATCGAAAAGTACTGTTTTTATCCCCATATTATCTCCCTTCGTAAATTTTCCTTTTTCCTTTAGTATACAAAAAAAATCACTTCATAACAAGACATGAAGTGAAAAATTTTTCTATTCTGAAACTTTTTGAAAATAATGTATTAAACCTTTATATATTGCCCAAGCAATTTTATATTGATAATTTTCGTCATTTAAAAGTTTTTCTTCTTCAGGATTTGACATAAAGCCACATTCCACAATAACTGCCGGCATTTTAGCGTTTCGCAAAAGGTAATAACTATTAGAACTTTTAGCCATCCTGTCGTTATTCGGATCTAACGTATTTCTTAACTCTTGTTGAATAAGTTCTGCTAATAGTTTACCTTTTTCAGAATTGTTTTGATAAAATACCTGTGCCCCTTTGTATTTAGATTGACTAAAGCTATTTAAATGAATACTAATTAAAACATCTGCTATTACTTCATTTGCTTTTACCACTCTATTTTTTAAATCCTTTGAAAGAGAGCTATCTGACAAAGTGTCGTCTTCCCTTGTCATCACTACAATCCCACCACTTTCTTCAATAAGTTCTCTTAATTTTTGAGCAATCTCAAGATTTAACTCATCCTCATCTTTTCCATATTTTCCAGGTTTCCCAGGGTCTGGTCCTCCATGTCCCGCATCTATGACAATAACTTTATTCATTATTGGAACAGTTTTAAAAGCAGCTATATAATACCCTTTTTTAAAACTATATAACCCTACTATTAAACTTACAATTAGTAAAAACATCATCCACCTTTTAAATACCATGTCCCCATCCCCTTATCTTTTAGTAAAAATTATTCATCTAAAAAAGTTTATATGTCACTTAATAATAAAATCCACATATTATGATTAAAGGAAGGGGGTAAAAATATGGTCACTTTAGAATTCACATACGTAGTACAACCAGGAGACACGATATTTTCAATTGCTAAAAAATTTAACACCTCAGTTGACGCTATAATCACAAGAAACAACATTATAAATCCATCTTTAATATATCCTGGACAAAGGCTTGTCATTCCAGTACAAGGAAGTTATTATACTGTCCAACCTGGAGATACTCTATATCTTATTGCTCAAAAATTTAATGTTCCTTACGAAGCTATCATTTATACAAATAATCTCACATACCCTTATACCATATATCCGGGTCAAAAGCTATTCATCCCTGGAGCAAAAATAATCGCACCACAACCACCACTACCTTCACCACCTCCCGCACAAAAGCCTTGTCCAACTTATTACACAGTACAGCCAGGAGATACTTTATGGACTATAGCACAAAAATTTGGAGTATCATTGGAGGAGCTAATTAAAGCAAACTATTTAATAAATCCAAATATGATATACCCTGGGCAAACATTAATAATTCCTTGTCCCACATCGCCACCCATTGAATATCCCACACTAAAGATTGGAGATAAAGGACCCTTTGTAGTAAATCTCCAAGCAAGACTAAAATCTTTGGGCTTTGACCCTGGTCCTATTGATGGTATCTTTGGAAGAAAAACAGAAGAAGCCGTAAAAGCGTATCAGCAAAGCAGAGGACTTCCAGTAACAGGAATTGTCGATAATGTGACATGGAATGCACTCTTGTTTGGAACTCCTCCTGTTACTACCCCTACACCACCAGGAAAAGTTTATATAGTAAAACCTGGTGACACTTTATGGAATATAGCAAAAACTTTCAATACAACAATAGACGCTATATTAAAGGCAAATCCAGATATTAAAGACCCTAATTTGATTTATCCCGGTCAGAGAATTATAATTCCTACATCTTCACAAGAAATAGTCTATAACCAAGAAGTACAAGAAATAAATGCAGAACAAGAACAAGAGCAAGAAGAATAAAGTGAAAAATAGTCAGGAAAAATCCTGACTATTTTTTTAGGCTGTCTATATATTTTTCTGCTACATAAGCCGCTGTTGCGCCATCTCCAGCAGCCGTTATAACTTGTCTTAAAGATTTATGCCTTATGTCTCCAGCTGCAAAAACTCCAGGTATATTTGTCCTCATATCATCATCTGTCATGATATATCCATATTCATCAAGGTCTACTATGCCTTTCACCAATTCTGTATTAGGAGCATATCCAATAGCTACAAAGACACCATCTACGTTTAGTGTGCTTTCTTCTCCTGTTTTAACATTTTTAAGTTTGAGTCTTTCTACTCCATACTCTCCCTCTACATCAACTACTACAGTATCCCAAATAAACTCAATTTTTTCATTTGCGAAGGCTTTTTCCTGTTCAATCTTTGTAGCTCTAAGTTCATTTCTTCTATGAATTATATAGACTTTTTTTGCAAATTTAGTAAGGTATAACGCGTCTTCTACTGCTGTATTTCCTCCACCTATAACTGCCACTGTGGCATCTCTGTAAAAAGCTCCGTCACAGGTAGCACAGAAGGAGATACCTGCCCCTATAAATCTATCCTCATTTGGAACACCTAACTTTTTAGGTGTAGCGCCCATCGCTAAAATAATAGCTTTTGCTTCATAAGTTTTATTAGAAGTCTTAACTTTCTTTACATCTCCTGTAATATCTAGACTCTCAACATCTTCATTAACAATCTCAAGGCCGTGTTTTCTCACCTGTGCCTCCATCTTGGCAATAAGGTCAGCACCACTTATCTCTTCATAACCCGGGTAATTTTCTAACTGATAAGTATTTACTATTTGCCCTCCCAGATAAGTTTTTTCAATAAGTACCGTTTTAAGCCTTGACCTTGCAGCATACAATCCAGCAGTAAGTCCCGCAGGACCTCCTCCTAAAATAATTAGATCGTACATAATAAAATCACTCCTCCTTTGAAAATAAAATATAATAATGGAAGCAGTAAAAACACTACTTCCATTATTATATCACAAACTTTTTATATTTACATCATCCCAACGGGTTGTCTAAATTTGTTCCTTGCCTCTTGTATATCCTGAGGTGGAGCCGGTTTGACAGGATACCATCCTCTTTGATTTATAGCATTCCAAACTGTCCTTTGGTCTTCTAAAGTAGAATTTAAAAGATTGATATATTCTCTTCTTATGCTTTCATTTGCAGACTCAACTGCTGCATGGCTGAACATTTCTATTGCGAATTTGTAATTGCCCAGTACATTCATCATAATATCCTTGTCACTAATTTGCGTATTTCCATACATATTTTTACACTCCTCCTAACTTAAATGTTTTAGCAAAGAATTGAAATTGTTTTGACATCTATCCGCAAGATTTTGGCATAAAGCTTTAAGCTGTGGGTCTTGACATCTTGAAGCATAATCGTTTAAAGTTTTTGTCATATTTTGTTGTAATGATAAAATATCATCCAAATAAAGTAACTCCTTGTTTGAAAGTTGCATATTTATCCTCCCTTCTTAGATTTCATTTTTAATATGCGCACAAAAATAAAAAATATGCAGAGTTTTTCTGCATATTTTTTATTTTATATACCCTTTCCTTTTTAATTTTTCGATATGTTCTTTAAGTTTTTCTTCAATATTTATATTATACTTTTCCTCCAAGACAAACATCATTGAAACTGCGACTTGAGCAACATCTAAAAGCTCCTCTGAAATTTTTTCCATTATCTCTTTTTCGCTTAAAGTGACATTTTCTCCGTTTAAACCTCTAAATTTTCCTATAGCTTGTGCCAATTCTCCTGCTTCTTCCATTAATTTAAGGGCAGTAGATTCCAGTGAGGGTGTCAAATTATTAAGCTTTGGCAAACTTATTTCTTTAAAACTGGTTTTCATGATTTCATCTCCATCTTTTAAGCTTTTTTTCGCCTTGCCATAAAGGTTGCCAACTGGGGCGCTACTTCCTTAATCAAATCAAGCATCTTAAAAGAAACATTCCGTATATCCCACTGAGCTTCATTAGTGCATCTCAAATTTGCAAAATGATCAAAAGCCCATAAATCCGCATTCATAAGAACCAAGCGTTTGTGTGCATTTGTTACCACGTAAGGACTTACTTCAGGCAATTTTTCTTTTAATTCTATAAATAATTCCTCTGAAGCCTTTATTGCTTCTATTAAAATTTCAGAAGCATTCGCTTTTTCAATATTAGGAGGAATAACAAAGCCATTTTCAATTGTCGGTTCACTGTAATCAAAGACAATAGTTCTATGTCTTAAAAGCTGATGCCAATTGGCTTCACTTATCTTCAGTTGAAATTTAAATCTGATCGATTTAAATGCCTCTATTAAATGGTCAAACTCCCCTATATCTTCAACTGCCTGCTGCAGGATTTTACTTTTCTCCTCTTCGGACATATTCTTCACTGTTTTTCTCACTGCTTCAAAATTTTTACCTGAATATGTAAACAAAATATGCATAATTACAATATCTACAGGAGAATATTCGCTATCTTTCCCTGTATAATCTATTAAAATAACATCCTCATTTGAATCTGAAAGCTCATCTTCTTTTACAACACTCGCTAAATTCTTTAATCTATCGTGAACTTTTAATTGATAAACAGTAGGAGCTGTATGTCTTAACATACTCGGTGCAATTTTTTCCCCTTGTTCGACTATTCTTTCAGCTAATAACTTCGCCTCTTTAGTAGGATGTACAAAAAGTTTTCGCACTATATCCTGTAAATCTAGGGCATTTAAAGCCACTGCAAAACTTGTCTTAGTAGCTAAAAGAAGGGCATATCTCGCATCTTCAAAGGCAATCTTACTAATCCTATTGTAAAATCTTTCTTCACTTTCTCCCTCTTTTTTCTCTTCTGCCCTAGCTAAATATTCCGTCAAAACTTCTACAAGTTTTTCATAAGCATCATAGGAGTTGTTCCAGACTTTTAAAAACTTTTCTTTCAAATCGGGCTTTTCTTCTAATTCTTGTGGTATCACTACTTTATCTCTTGTAGGCTTTTGATACCTCTGACTCCACTCTATAAAAGCAGGTCTTCTGTTCATAAGCTCAATATCCCCTGACAAAAGCCTCGACACATCTTCCACACACAGGTGCATTAAATGCTGCTCAGCAATAGAAGAATGTCCAAACCTTTCCACCCACTTTTCGTGAAATTCTTTCGCTTTTTGTATTGCTTTTTCTAAAGGTATGTTGTGTTTGGGTATATAGTCAGTTATGTTTAAATCTCCATCTGTCAAAGACTCAAGTATATTAAGCCTCCAGCTGGTGTCTCTTCTACTCACTTTTGAATTTATAGGCGGTATGATAAATTCTGGAAGTGAATGTATAAAATAAACGGGTCCGTATACATCTGTTACAAAATTCTCTAAAAGCCTCTCCTCTTCAAGAGTCAATTTTCTCATTTTCATGTCAAAAACTCCCTTCAAAATCGTAAAATCATCACTTTTTCCACTTTATATTATTATACCATAAAACCTTTTTTAAAAAGGGAAATAAAATCGGTAAGTATAGAACACTCCCAGTTTATAAATCTGTACAGCCCGCCGGCTTTTCCTAAATTTCATAATCAACAATGCACCTCGTTAGCTTCTTCGCTTCTTTTGACAAAAACCGACCTTACTAGGTTTCCTTCCATAGAATAAATTGAGATTTCTGCATCATTTATTCTAAACACTTGACCAATAGCTATGTTTTTCCCTTCATTGCTGGCCAAAATTGATATAAGTCCTCCTATAGTATTTGCCATATTTTCGGGAATATTTACATTTGCTATCTCATTTACCTCCCATATTGGCATACTTGAACTTACTATAGCGCCTTTTTCTGCATGAAGTCTTTCTGGGGTATATATTTTAATAAGTAAAAATAGACCTCCTAGAGCCACAACACCTATCAAGACATCGAGGGTGGTTTTGGCTTCCATAATAATTTTTCGCGCTATAGCGTAAAGAAGAACTTCTACCACGCTTGAAGGAGTGTGCCTAACTAGCATTATAACCAACTCAAGGCCGATTACGAGTAAAAGTATATGACCTAAAAAGGTCCTCAATATCTCATAAGTTTGCAATGGTGGTTGGCTTATAATAAGGTTTAAATACCTTATAAGGTCCAAAAAGCTAATTGCAACCCCGCTAATTATGAATAAAGCCAGCAATGCTTCCAAAAAAAACACCAGCCTCGCAAAATTTTTGGGCAATCGCCACTTGAACTTTTCCCAAAAGTTTAACATAAGGCTCTAACCTCCTCGTTTTTTCAAACTCAATAAGGCTTTAGGTATAATATTAACAGTAAATACAGCAACGGAATTGAGATGCCAAAAAGCGCAATGCTGAGATCTATACTTATAGGAAGATGAATATACCTTTGGACTAAATTACCAAAATAACCGGTAAGTTTGAAAACTGTATTTCTGTATGAAGGCTGTGGTATTAATACAGGTCTTTTTATGTGACCTTTGAACTTCAAATAAACTATAATACCTGTAATAATATCAAATATCGATGCAATTATTTTAGCTGGAGAATATAGATTAATTTCAACATCGCTAGCCGCAATTGGTAAGAATCCAAGGATGATTGTCATAAAAACCAACAAAAACAGCACGAATATCATTATATTAAACTCTTTTTGATTACTCAATGGATTTTTTACCCTGTGTTTTAAGTAAGACTCATAAAAGCAGAAAAAGATCTTGGTTAGATAAGCCGCCGTCAGAATGCCAGAAAGTCTAAAAATTACCTCCACCCAATGAAAAAACATTCCTTGAGTCGAAAGACGTAGAAGTAAATCTTTTGTTAAAATTTTTGCGGTATAACCTATAAATCCCGGGAATCCCGCGAGATTTAGTCCCGCAAGTGCAATTGCTGCCAGCGGGACTAAAGTAAGATTTTTTAGTTGTTTCATTTCATAAGTCTTTAAATATATATACCCAACAGCAAGAAACAATGCTGTTTTAGAAAGACCGTGAGCATATATGTGCAAGTAAGGAGCGACCAAAGAATGTGCCCCTGCTAAAATCGTTGCACTAATACTTACAAAAATATATCCTATCTGGCTTATAGTACCATATGCTAAAAGACGCTTGGGGTAATTGTCACACAGAGCCATAAAACCGCCGTATAATGTTGACAAAATTCCTAAAATTATCAGGACCAGCCCTAAATAATGCGAATTGGTATATCGCAAAATCTGCAGAATGCCAAAGACTCCTGATTTCACAAGTACCCCAGAGAGCAAGGCACTGGCTGGAGCCGGCGCTACTGGATGAGCTCTTGGGAGCCAAAAATGAAAAGGCAGGCAACCTGCTTTAATCCCGAATCCTACAAATAATAATACGAGGGCCAAATACCCCTTTAATCCCCCATGTTCTATGACAAGGTTTAATTTTTCAAACTCAAAAGTTCCAACATTATTGTATATTATCAGTATGGCACCTAGAACTGCAAGACCCCCTACAAATGTGGTAAAGATATATAAATTCCCTGACGATAGGGCTTCAGTTGACTCTTGGTGTATAATTAAGAAATAAGAAAATAAAGCCATTAATTCGAAAAAAAAGTAAAAGGTCAAAAGATCTCCAGCTAAAAAAACACATATAACCGACCATAACGTTAGCATGAAAAAGCCCCAGAACCTTGCCCTATTTTCCATATGATGAACATAGCCCGTCAGAAAAAGTGCAACTAAACACCAAATAGAGGTGGAAAAAAGCAGGAATATGCGATTTATATCACCTAAAGTAAACCTAATTGAGTGAAAACCTGTGTTTATACTCAAAAAATCTCCTGCTGGAGTAAATGCTGCAAATAATACACAGATGCCACATATCAATGCGACAAAAATCTCCCCCATCTTATCATTTTTTTACTGGCAGGCCATATTACCAGCGTACCTATAATTGGGAGTACCAATATAAAAAGTAAGCTCAATGAGCTCATTGCTTTCACTCTCCTTAGAACATGTTCTGCAACAAATATTTTAACAAAAATTTAGGATAAATGCCTAAAAACATGATAACAAAAGTAAATATAAGAATGGAAATCAAACTACCGCCCTTTATCTTTTCAAATTCTAACTTTCTTTCAAAGGATTTATCGCCTGTAAAGGCCTTTACTATGATGGGAAAATAATAACTTAATGTCAAAAGGGCAGATAATATTATAAAAATTAATTGTAAAGGCCTTCCCGATTCTATAGCGGCCATAGCCAAGTGCCACTTTGATAAAAATCCCAAGGTAAAAGGCATCCCCACCAAAGACATGGCACATACAGAAAAGCAAAGAGCTGTCAGCGGCAATTTGTCACTGATTTTTTCTAGTCCTTTTATATCTCTTGTGCCAGTGAATTTGACCATCCAGCCTGCAGCTAAAAACAAACCGCTTTTGGCAAGGGCATGGTTTAATACCTGTAACAATGCTCCTTCAAATCCGTACTGATTATTAAAGCCGAGACCTAAAAAAACATAGCCCATTTGAGATACACTTGAATAAGCTAACCTTCTTTTTATATCGTTTTGAAATCCCGCCAAAACAGCCCCAGAAAATACACCAACATTGCCTAATGCTAAAAGGACCTCCAACAAAATTGAAGTGTATGTATACATTAGACCAAAAACATCGTTTAGCAGGCGTATTATGGCGAAAACATAAACTTTTATAACTAATCCGGACAATAGAGCGCTTGATGTTGTAGGGGCGGCAGAGTGGGCATCGGGGAGCCATATGTGCAAAGGAAAGAGAGCAGATTTCAAGCTAAATCCTGATATTATAAGTACTAAAGATCCAGATATAATCTTCGGAAATACATCCTTAGATTCTAGCAAAACAGATTTTAATGTATCGTAGTGTAAATAACCACCTATATTGTATATGAGGATCAGGCCAAGTAATATAGAGGTAGATGCTATAGAGCTCAATATAAAATATTTAAGAGCAGCTTCCACCGCTTTCTTTTCATTTTTTATAGATATAATTCCACAAGCAGCAATTGTTGTAATTTCTACAAAAACATATAAATTAAAGAGGTCCCTGGTAAAGATTATGCCCAGCATAGCGCCAATTAAAATTGAAACTAGCATAAAATAATATGCTGCCTTTTCTTCTCCTATCTCGTACTTAAACGACTCAAAGCTAACAAGAATTAATAAGGCGCAGCTCAAAAAAAGAGTAGCCATAAAGACTGAAAGTTTATCCGCATAAAGTTCTATACCTATCGGAGGGATCCATCCTCCTATCCAGTACCTAATAGGCCCCATCGATTCGACGTAAAAAAATGTTTTACCTGTCAGGAAAAGCAACAAAGAATATAAAACAAGACTGAATATGTATAGGCTGCGAAATTTTTTCTTTAACAGAGGAGTTAAAAAAGCGTGGCTGAAAAGGGATATTATAATACAATTGGAATGTGATTCATAGCCATTTTCACCCGGACTTATAAATATTATCAATATCTATAGAACCGTAAAAATCGTGAATCTTAGTAATGAGCGTAAGAGCATACGCTGTCTTACTGACTGCAATTACAATTCCTGTTAAGACAAAAGCTGTGGTCAATGGGTTTACATAAACTGTAGGCCCTGGTGTTGATATTGACACAATTGGCACCTTTCCGTCCTTGATATAGCCAGAAGCCACTATAAATAGAAAAACAGAGGTATCCATAATGTTCATACCAATAACTTTTTTGATTAAATTGGGGCTTGCAAGTATTATATAGAACCCTATGCAAAAAAGAACAAACGCCGCTAAATAATAATAATTATTTAAAATTCCGTATAATACCTTCACCTTTCGACCTCCTCAAGAGCAATAAAGGAAAAGAGTATATATATAGTTCCAAACACTTTTATGGCCACCGCTGCGTTTAATAAAAAAATTGAACCTCCGCTAAAAACGCTGCCAGCAACCCCCGTTGGAATCCCTGCAATTTTGTTTGAGAGAAATTGATATCCTGCTAAAACCGAGAAAAGGCCTACTGTAATGTACCACAGCATTGAAAGGCTTTCAATCATTGAAGCCCGGTAATAATCAAGAAAATACTCACAATATTTTTTTCCGTAGCTGAGCATTATTAAAATAAAACCAGCTGCAATGACAACCCCTCCGGAGAAAGCTCCTCCAGGTGAAATATGACCATAAAGAGTTATGTAGATACCGTAAACAAATATAAATGGAAATATTAATTTGCTTACGGTTTTAAGATAAGTGCTTTCAGTATGTCTAAAGTAATATTTTTTTCGTTTTTTAACATCACAGCTACCGCCAGCACAGACGTATAAAGCACAGTGGCTTCACCGAGTGTATCAAAACCTCTGTAATCATAAAGGATTGCAGCAATTGAGCTTAAAACCCCAGTATCGTCTAATACATCGTCGACATATTTTTTTACAACATAGTTATTTAGATAAGAAGTATTTTCTCCACTACCGAAAGGTGGTAATTCCGAATTTACAAAAAGCAAAAGTATAAAAAGCGATACAGAAATAATAAAATAAATATATTTTTTCATATCAATCCCACCGACCACCCATTCTCTTAATTGCAATGACGAACAAAATGGTTGTTATCCCAGCTCCAACGGCTGCCTCTGTAATCGCCAGGTCAGGGGCTTTCAATTCGAGCCAAACAATGGCCATCACGAAACTGTAAATTGAAAATATAACTACAGCTGAGATTATTTCTTTTTTAATGTATACTACCAAGGAGCAGAGAATCAATATCACCAGCAGAAGAAGATTAAAAGCTTCCTCCAACCATCGCATTCTACTTTTCTCCTTCCTCGATGACAAATTTCCCCTGAACCGTCGGCAGCTTATTAATGTACGCTGCTTTCGAAACCAAATGTGCAGCTACTGGATTTGCTATCCAAATCAAAACAACTATAAAAAGGAGTTTCAGGGATTCGATAGAAATACCGTACATCATCGTCAGCGAAAGAGCAACAAGGCCTAAACCTAGGGTATCACATATCGTAGCTGCATGAAGCCGGGAATACAAATCGGGAAGGCGTACTACCCCTACTGTTGAAACAACGAAGAAAAATATTCCCATGTAAAAGGTTATATAAGATAATATCACCATATTAATCACCCTGCTTATGATAACCATCAAAAAATTTGGAAACTGCAATAGCTGCGATAAAGTTTATCAAAGCATATACTACAGCTACGTCAAGAAAAACAGGTTTATTCCTAATATAAGATAAAATAAAAATAAGAGCTACCGTCTTTGTATTGACTATATTTGTTATTACGACTTTTTCAAGAACTCCCTTTCTATTTATGCTGGCCAAAATAGATATTATTATTGTAATACATAGGATTATGCCCCCTAGAGTCTTAAGTATTTCCATTTCCATAAAAAACATCCTCCAACTCCAAAATAACTTTTTCCAGGGGCCATTCCAGCATTTCTTCAGCATTTTGGGAATTTAAAGCATGTATTATAAAAGTATCGTTATAAAAATCTATTGTCAATGTGCCCGGAGTCAACGTTATTGTTGTAGCAGCTATAACCCTTCCAAAATTGGTCTTAAATTTTTTCCGAACTTTTATAATCCTCGGTGAAATCTTCATTTCTCTCGACAGGACAATCCTCGTTACCTGAATTCCTGCCATTAAAATATTTTTTATCAAGTTTACTATATAATTAAAGAATGAGAGAAGAAATTTTATAAGATTTATTTCCTTCATCTTTGAAATATAAAAGAATTTTTTATAAACTTCCATTGCAAAAATACTTGCCAAAAACCCTAAAGATAGATTTATGAAATCTGTTTTTCCAGACGAAGCAAACCAAAAAATGAAAAGAACAGTATAAAAATATATGAGATTCGTCATATTATCATTACCTCAAATATAAATTTTATAGCTTAAGAATATTATACCAATAAAAATGGTATCATAAATAAAAGAACGTATCAAGTATTTTTAGGTTTTTTATTCAATAAGACCTCTCCTTCTACAACCCCAGGGATGGAAATATATAATTACATATATTTCTTTTAAAATAGCTTCCTTTAGTGATTTGACATTGGCCATTCTCCTCTTTTCCGATGTCGGAAAAAACGACAAATCCCACAACACTGAACAACAGCACCACCCGTAATGTAAATAATGAAATAATGTATAGAAGCATTATACTCAAATAATTCCAAAAAAACAATACCCGCCTTAGACCCCTCACTTAGAAAGAAATTTCAGGGCGGGAAAATAATATCCTTCTTGCTACGTAAAGACGAGTTACGCGCCCTCTTTTTTAAAAAACTCCCTTGTTAATTTAAAGACTGTTCCGCTCAAACCTATAAGACCAATGAGGTTCGGTATCGCCATAAGACCGTTCAAAGTATCCGCCAGGTCCCACAGTGCTTCGAGTCCACCCACTGCACCTATTACCACAAAAGGTATCCATATAATTCTGTATATAATCTTTACGCCTACGCCGAAAAGGTACTCGGCAGACTTTTCTCCGTAATAGGACCAGCTGAGCAAGGTTGAAAACGCGAAAAGCAGTATACCTATAGCCACTATAATGCCGCCCGGTCCTGGGAGCCCCTTGTTAAACGCTGCGGTGGTCAACGCAGCGCCGGTAAGTTGCTTGCCAGCCGCATCCACCTCGGCCCATACACCAGTGGTGAGTATTGCAAGGGCAGTTAGCGAGCATATAACGATGGTATCCATGAAAACCTCGAAAATTCCCCACAGACCCTGGCGGACCGGATGGTCAGTGGTAGCCGCAGCATGGGCTATGGGAGCGCTACCCAAACCGGCTTCGTTAGAAAAAATACCCCTGGCCACACCATAGCGCATCGCCATCATAACTGTAGCGCCGGCAAATCCACCAGCGGCAGCCGATCCCGTGAAGGCCTGATTTATTATCATACCGATGGCTGAGGGTAGTTTTGATATATTCAATAAAATTATTATTAGAGCTCCAATAATATAAAACGCAGCCATAAAGGGCACCAGTTTTTCAGTAACTGCAGCTAGCCTCTTTAAACCTCCAAGGATTACAAGGGCGGTCAATATTGCAAGGGCTACACCGGTATATAACTTCGGGACCCCGAAAGTCGTTTCAAGAGAAGCAGCTACCGAATTGGCCTGAACCATATTGCCTATACCAAAAGCAGCTAGTGCACCGAACATGGCAAAAAGCACCGCTAACCATTTCTGTTTAAGCCCCTTCTCCAGATAATACATAGGCCCACCGGCAAAACTTCCGTCGGGTTTTCTGTCTCTAAAATGAACCGCCAGCACGACTTCACTGAATTTGGTTGCCATGCCGACGAGAGCAGCGATGAGCATCCAAAAAATAGCTCCCGGTCCGCCAAGTGCAATAGCCGTAGCGACACCCGCGATATTGCCGGTTCCAACCGTCGCCGCCAGAGCCGTTGCCAGAGCCTGAAAGGGAGTTATTTCTCCTTCTCCCTTCTGGGACTTTTCAAACATTTTAAACAACGTGTTTTTCATTACATAAGGGAATTTTCTAATCTGTATGAATCCCAGACCTATGGTAAGTATAAGGCCCGTTCCAACGATAAGAATAAGCATAGGTGGACCCCATACTATACCATTGACAGTACTATTGATTTCCAATAATTTGTCCATAATATAACCCCTCTAAACACTCAATTTTTATAAATTTCTTAATTATATACAAAATTTAACCTAATATACCCTCTTTCAAAATACATTCATTAGAGATTACAAAACCCCAAAATCCTCACAAATTAAGGGGTTCTGCTATGTATTTTTAAAGGAATTCCTCCTTTTTGTCGAATTCTTATAATGGAGGAAATCCTTTGAAAACAAAGCTAAACAATTAACGTCCAATTACGATGGACACCCTTGCCTTTGGTTAATGGTTCCCACCGCCATGGCATAGCGGACTTTCACCGCCTAGCTATCGCCCATGCCGGGCGCACTTAAAAAGCCTGCCCTGCGGCAGGCTTTTTATCTATTTTGCTACCCCTTCTCTTCTGTTCTTTCCTGTAAGCACTCCATATGTTTGAAGTATTAATAGTATAGCCAGGATAAACAGCAGGACGGCAAATAACACCAGTATATAGTTACCAGAAGCAATATTAGATTGAATCAGAAGTACAAGGGCTGTCAAAGTAACTATAAACATAAATATCATAGGGATAATGAGCATTTTATTGTTCCTACCTGCATTGGCAAGCCATGCAGCCACTGCCAGCAGTGCTACCGCTGCGAGGAGCTGGTTAGCCGCACCAAATATAGGCCATATAGCCTTCCAGCTTGTAAATGCAAGTACAATAGAAATAACCACAGTGATTACAGATGCCACATACCTGTCACTAAAGAATTTAGCCACAGGGTTAGAAGATGCCACTGTCTCTCCAGACTCCGATATATTTTCAAAAAACTCCTGGAAGGCAAACCTGCCGAGCCTTGTGGCTGTATCCAGCGTGGTCATGGCAAATGCAGACACAGCAAGGGCAGCAAAGGTCTTTCCTACAACCTGATTTATACCAAAGCTGGCCATGAATGTACCTAATCCATCAGCAAACACATTGGTTGGACCAAACTTAATAAGCTCTGCAAACTTATCTTGAGTAAGATACGCTGCGGTAATTATAGAAATTATGGCTAAGGTGCTCTCTATAAGCATAGAGCCATAGCCTATTAACTTAGCATCCCCTTCTTTGTCCAGCTGTTTTGCTGTGGTGCCGGAGGCCACCAGTGAGTGGAAACCGGATATGGCACCGCATGCTATGGTAATGAACAGCATCGGGAAGAGATACTGCGTACCAACCTTAAAGCTTGTAAACGCTGGAAGTTGAATCCTCGGGTTATAAAGCAGTATACCAACAACACCGCCAATCATCATTCCATAGAGAAGGAAAGAGTTCAAGTAATCCCTTGGCTGCAGGAGTATCCATACAGGCATAACTGATGCAGCTACTATATACACGGCAAGGATGATTATCCATGTGGTCTTAGGCAATGATAACGGGGCTATATAACCTATCCATATAGATAACGCCAAAGCCGCCACACCCAACACGGTACTCAAGCCAAGTGGTGCATTCCTTCTGCATACAGCAAATCCAAATACCACGGCAAATAGTATAAAAAGCAGTGAAGCAGTGGCTGCCTGGGGTGTAGAGACAAAAGTATCAGCCACTATGTTTGTAAAGGCTGCAACTATGAGTACCAGTGTCGACCAGGAAAACAAAAGAAACAACCTCTTTGCTGTCAAGCCAACATTTGCTTGTATGATATCACCTATGGACTTGCCCTTATGCCTCAATGATGCAAGAAGTGAACCAAAATCATGGGCTCCACCTAGGAATATACCGCCTAAAAGAATCCAGAGTGTTGCTGGTACCCATCCAAATATAGCGGCTTGTATAGGTCCGTTTATAGGACCGGCACCGGCTATGGATGCAAAGTGATGGCCCAGAAGGACAGGTGCCTTTGCAGGGACATAGTCCACGCCATCATACATGGTGTGTGCAGGGGTATTATTGTCTGGCTGCAAACCCCACTGTTTTGCAAGCCAGCCTCCGTAAAAGATATAAGCAAGTACAAAAAGAATAATAGCACTTATCAGTAAAATTATTGCACTCATTTAAATGTTACCTCCCTTTTATTTATAATTGGGCTTTGGCATAGGAATCATAAAATCCTTTATCACCTCTCTTCCCTTCCTGTTTGCCACCACCCTATTGGAAGCAATGTCAACGCCTACAAGTCTTATTTCTCCCCAGCCTTTTATTCCAAATGTGAAGTATCTTGTATACCTGTAATCTTTAATAAATTTCTCCACATTCCTGTTAATGCCTCTATCAGTTACCATTACTCCGGTCAATATGGTGCACATATGCTCCGTATGAGGTTTAATGAGGACTTCAACCTGCTCTTTCAACCATGTGCCAAACTCTGCTGCATCATCAAGTTTTAGATTTTCATAATATTTCACGAGCCTATACTCATGGGTCTCGTATGCATCCAGCACATCTATCAAAAAGTACCTCTCATTCCTCATATGAAACTCTGCATATATATCCAGAAATCTACCGTTTAATTCATAGTCTCTATACACGTCATAGTAAACACTATGTTTCTTTTCCAATAAATCTAAATATTCTTCCTTAACCATTTATATGCACCCCGCAAGATTATTATCTTCTTTATGTATATAGTCTACATAGTTATAGAAATTCCTTCATTATTTTAAAATAAAATTCGGTTTAACCTATTGTCCCTATAGCAAAATCACTTCTCTTTCTTTTTTTTATTA
>LDZS01001802.1_pt1 | contig 20106 bp, 20 predicted proteins | sample 615471 | NCBI WGS metagenome assembly LDZS01 (sample SAMN03408295, study PRJNA278302) | terrestrial metagenome | isolation source: oil reservoir sample K3 | place: USA: Alaska, North Slope, Kuparuk formation | collected 2013
CTACAGGAGGCTAAGAGAGAGGGGTTGGTTAAGCACATCGGGATCACCGGTCATGTTAAGAGTGTGCTCTTGGAAGCACTTAAAATTAGGGAGTTCGAGACTGTCCAGTTCCCCTTCAATGCTGTTGAGAATGAAGGTGTGCAGAAACTGCTGCAACTAGCAGAAATGAATGGGGTCGGAACTATTATCATGAAGCCGCTCGCTGGAGGTGCGCTTAAGAATTCAGATCTTGCTTTGCGCTATCTTCTGGAATACCCTGTTTCTACGGTGATCCCAGGGATGGACTCCGTTGATCAGGTTGAGAGGAATGTAGCAGTAGGGGACAATCCTTTACCTTTATCTCCTTCTGAGAGGGAGTTACTCATGAAAGAAGCGGGACAGTTAGGGAAAACTTTTTGCAGGCGTTGTGAGTATTGTCAACCTTGTCCCCAGGGTATCAACATCCCTATGGTTTTGCTGCTCGATGGTTACTACTTGCGGTACGACCTGAAGGAATGGGCCCGGGAGCGCTACCGGAGCTTGGAGGTGAAGGTAGAGGCCTGTGCCGACTGCGGTGAATGTGAAGAGAAGTGTCCTTACAACCTTCCGATCCGTCAGATGTTAAGAGATGCTGCTTCCCGCCTGACTTGAGTCATGGACTCAGGCCTTTTTTTATTTTATAATGGCTGTGAGGAGATTTTGGAGTGGGGCCTAATGGAACTTTCTTTTGGAAAAAGTGAACTTACTCCCGAAATCGGGGTAAGGAAAGAATGGCTGCTTACCAATGGATTGGGTGGGTTTGCCTCATCAACGATTATCGGGTTGAACACCAGGCGCTACCATGGTTTGCTCGTGGCTGCCCTGAGGCCACCAGTTGAACGCTATCTGCTTGTCGCCAAGCTTGACGAAGACTTCTATGTAGGAAGTGAAAGGTTCGTTCTGGGGACAAACCAAGTCCAGGGAGGCTTCGCCCAGAAGGGATTTCAGTATTTACAGCGGTTCCAGCGCAACCCTTTCCCTACATACATCTACCAGGTTGGCGATATTTTTATTTTGAAGAAGGTTTTCATGGTCTACGGACAGAATACTACCATTGTCCACTACAAGATTCTCAATCCGAACAGGAAGAATTTCACCATTAATGTTTTCCCTCTCGTCAACTGTCGTGATTTCCATTCCACAATTTATGAGAATAATTGGCCTTTCCAGCAGGAAGTCAGGGATTATCAGGTGGTAATCGAGGCCTATCCAGGGGCACCCAGGCTTTATCTGGCAAGCGACCGCGCTAATTACCAGAAGCTAGGAGCCTGGTACAAAGGGATGTACTATGCTGTTGAAGAATATCGTGGTCTTTCCTGTTACGAGGATCACTTTATTCCTGGTTGTTTCACCTTTCGGGGGGATGCTTCTGACGAGTTTTTCATCGTCCTTTCAACAGAGGAGGTTTTTCCATTTAATTACTCTACCCTAGAAGCAAAGGAGAGAGCACGGCTCGAGCGACTTTTAGAGCAGGCAGGTTATCAAGATGAATTTGCCAGACAACTCGTCCTCGCTGCTGATGATTTTATCGTTTACCGGCAGTCGACAGGAAAAAAAACGATCATTGCCGGATACCCCTGGTTCAGTGATTGGGGACGTGATGCCATGATTGCCTTGCCTGGACTACTCCTGTGCACAAAGCGGTTTCAGGAGGCTAGGGAGATCCTTCTTACTTTCGCTTCCTATGTCAGGGATGGGTTGATCCCCAATGTTTTCCCAGATCACGGTGGAGAGCCCCTCTACAATACTGTTGACGCTCCTCTGTGGTTCTTTTTTGCAGTTCAGAAGTTTCTTGCCTATACTGCAGATTATGGTTTTATCAGAGAGCAAATTTTTCCTGTTCTCAAAGAAATCATTGCCTGTTACCAGTCTGGAACCAGGTTCGGGATCAGGATGGATGACGATGGTTTGATTACAGCTGGATCTCCCGGGGTGCAACTGACCTGGATGGACGCTAAAGTGGGAGACTGGGTGGTCACTCCGAGGGAAGGGAAAGCAGTTGAAGTGAATGCACTCTGGTACAATGCCCTTTGTTTGATGGCCCAACTGGCAACTATCTTTGGGGAAGCTGACAACTACAGTGAGCTTGCAGCCAGGGTAGAGAAGAACTTTCGGACGTGTTTCTGGAATGAAGTTGACTCCTGCTTATACGACGTTGTCAATGAGGGAATTAAGGACCCGCGCATTCGGCCGAACCAGATCTTTGCTGTCAGTCTGCCCTTCAGCCCTTTGAATCGGGAGGAAGCTCGTTGTGTAGTCGAGCGGGTCTGGGAGAAACTGTATGCAATCTACGGGCTCCGCAGCCTTTCTCCTGATGATCCTGAATTCAGGGGTCGTTACGGGGGCAACCAACTGGAGAGAGATGCTGTTTATCACCAGGGAACAGTCTGGAGTTGGTTAATCGGCCACTTTATTACTGCTTATTTGAAAGTAAATGATTACTCTCGCGAGAGCCTCCAGATAGCCAAAATCTTCCTAGCACCTTTCAAAGACCACCTCCGTGACCACGGGGTGGGAACCATCTCTGAGATCTTTGATGGAGAACCTCCTTTTACCCCTCGAGGCTGCTTTGCCCAGGCCTGGGGAGTAGCGGAAGTCCTGCGCTGCTATGTTGAGGATCTTGGGCTGGAAAGGCTTGATGCTTGATCAGATAAAAAGCAGGAATTTTTAAAGTCGTGTTTAAGTGTTTTATAATAAGGATGAATTTTGAGGGGGAAAATCATGGGGCAAAGGGCTTTCCTGATCATTGACATGCTGAATGATTTTGTCAGAGAAGATGGTGCACTTTATGTAGGGGAAAAGGGGCGCCAGATCATCCCATTCATTGCTGCTAAACTAGAGGAAGCTCGCCAACAGGGGTGGCCAGTGATTTACATCTGCGATCGGCACAGACCCGATGACAAGGAGTTTGCGATGTTTCCTCCTCATTGCATTGAGGGCTCTGATGGTGCCAGGGTCTGCGAAGAACTGGCTCCCCGCCAGGGGGAACTTGTAATTCCCAAGCGCCGCTTCAGTGGGTTCTACGGGACTGACCTCGACCTTTCTTTGCGTGAACTAGGAGCAGAGGAACTGATGCTAGTAGGGGTCTGCACGAACATTTGTGTTTTGTACACTGCTGCAGATGCCAGAATGCGCAACTATCAGGTTACTGTCTTTAAAGATGGAGTTGCCTCATTTGACGAAAATGCCCACAGCTTTGCTTTACAGCAAATGGAGAAAGTCCTCGGTGTTAAAATCGTCTGATGAGGAGGCCGGTAATGAGGATCGCAGTTGTTGACGGTCAGGGAGGTGGCATTGGGAAACACATAACCGAACGCCTGAGGCGAGAGTTTGGTGAAAAGATCGAGATCATTGCCCTCGGGACAAACAGTGCTGCCACTTCCCTGATGCTAAAGGCTGGAGCAAATGAAGGGGCAACCGGTGAGAATGCGATCGTCCATACAGTGCCTGACGTTGATGTGATTGTTGGATCTCTTTCCATCCTTGTGGCCAATTCGATGCTTGGGGAAGTGACCCCAAAGATGGTTACTGCTATTGGTTCGAGCAAGGCTCAGAAAGTTTTGTTGCCGATCGGAAGGAATAGGGTTGAGGTGATTGGAGTTCAGCGGGAACCACTGCCCCACTACATTGATCGCTTGATCGAACATCTTAAGTCTTTTTTGGAGGAGGGGAAGCAAGATGTGTGAGGCTGATGCCTATCTCTTAAAAGATGGTCAGGAGGAACTGGTTTTTGAAAAGGTTGATCGCGTGCTTCCTCACGAACAGGGGCTCTTGCTACAGGATATTTTCGGTCGCCAATTGATTTTAGCGGCACGCATCAAGGAACTTGCTCTTGTTGATCACAAGATCATTCTGGAGAAAATCGAGGAGTAGTTCCCAACGAGGAGGTGAATTCGGTGTTTGGGTTTTTGCATAATTTAGGACCGTGGGAATTGATCGCTATTTTGGCCATTGTTTTGATCATCTTTGGTCCCGGCAAGTTACCCGAGGTCGGTAAGTCGATAGGGAAGGCGATCAGGGAGTTCCGGAGGTCTTCAACAGAAGCCACTGAAGAGGTGGAAGAAGCACTGAAGGAGCAGCAGGCTGGATCTAACGCGAAAAGCTGACCCCAGTTCCCTTGACAGCAGATGCTGGTTGTGATAGGTTAGCATTGGTGACCGGAGATAACTGAATAAGGGCAAGCATTCTCTTATCGAGAGTGGTGGAGGGACGGGCCCAATGAAACCCGGCAACCGGCCCAGAATGGGCGGCGGTGCCAATTCCTGCAGAATGTTACATTCTGGGAGATAAGAGGAGGCTTTGCGCACGAAACTGCGAAAAACCTCTTCTTCTCAGAAGAGGTTTGTTTTTTGTTTTTATAATCAGGCGGAACGGAGGTGCCGAAACTTGGCGGTGGAGAAGACCTACGAGGAAATTAATGCCAGGATCAAAAAAGGTGAGGCTGTAGTTGTCACTGCAGAAGAGATTATTGATTTTGTCAAGGAAAAAGGAGTAAAGAAAGCGGTTCAGGAAGTCGATGTGGTGACAACGGGGACCTTTGGCTCAATGTGCTCGAGTGGTGTTTTCCTGAATTTCGGTCACCCGACCCCGAGAATGAAAATGAAGAAGATTTACCTCAACGGAGTTCCTGCCTATGGTGGCATTGCTGCCGTAGATGCCTACCTGGGTGCTACTGAGTTACCTGAGAGTGATCCTGAGAATAGGGTTTATCCTGGCAGGTTCCTTTACGGTGGCGGTCATGTCATCGAGGACCTCGTTGCCGGAAGAGCGGTGAAGCTGGAAGCAACAGCTTATGGTACTGACTGCTATCCCAGGCGCCACATCGAAACCTGGATTACCCTTGCAGACATAAATGAAGCGATCTTGTTCAACCCCCGCAATGCTTATCAGAACTATAACGTTGCTGTCAACCTTTCCAACCGCACCATCTACACCTATATGGGAGTGTTGAAGCCAAACCTGGGTAATGCCAGCTACTCCACCTCTGGCCAATTGAGTCCTTTGTTTAACGACCCCTATTACAAAACAATTGGCATCGGGACGAGGATTTTCCTGGGAGGAGGAATTGGTTATGTTGTCTGGCACGGAACACAGCATAATCCCTGTGTTCCCAGGACCCCGAAAGGTGTGCCGATGGAGGGGGCAGGAACCCTGGCGGTAATTGGAGACCTCAAGCAGATGAGTCCAGAGTGGTTGCGGGGCACGAGTAATATCGGCTACGGTGTAAGCCTTGCTGTAGGGATCGGTGTTCCTATTCCGATCTTGAATGAGGAGATCCTCCTCTACACTACTGTCAGGGATGAGGACATTTACGCTCCTGTTGTTGATTACAGTAACGCTTATCCCAACAACACAGGAGAGGTACTTGGGCATGTGAATTACGCCCAGTTGAAGTCAGGCAAAATTACGGTCAATGGAAAAGAGGTACCGACAACTCCCCGCTCAAGTTATTACAAAGCACGCCAGATCGCTCAGATTTTGAAAGAATGGATCCGAAGCGGGAAGTTCCTTCTCACTGAACCAGTGCAGCTGCTGCCAGGAGTTGAGTCGGGAATCAAGTTGAAGAGCCTCAAGGAACGGAAGAATAATGACTGAAGGAGGTATTGGAATTGGTTGTCAACAGGATAGTTTTGCGCTTTTCTCCACCACTGGTCGAGCAGCCAATCATCTACCGATTGGTAAAGGATTATGACTTGATCATCAACATTCTTAAGGCTGACATCAACCCACACAAAGAAGGCTTCGTCGTCTTGGAGATCAGTGGTGATTCCGAAAATTACAACCGGGGCCTGGATTACCTGAGGAGTGTAGGGGTGGAGATCGAACCTCTGAGCGGCACCATTCACTGGAACAGGGAACGCTGCCTCCAGTGTGGGGCGTGCACAACATTCTGTCCGACTGGTGCCCTTTACCTGACGCGACCGGAAATGGAAGTTCACTTTGACGGCTCCAAGTGCATTGTATGTGAGAGTTGCCTTGATGTTTGTGTTGCCAGGGCAGTGGAAGTGCGTTTTTGATGGTGGTCAGGATGAGGTATCATCAGAGGACCTATCGGAAGCAGATGCGTGGAGAGGGGTTGGTTTCTTTTCAGATCCGCTTGAAAGAGTCAGACCTGTTTATTAGTGTGGATGAAAAAAGCTTTCAACCCGAATTGCGGGAGATTGCTTTATCTCTGCTCCATAGATTCCGGAGAGAGCTTGAAGTGTATCTAGATGTCCACCCGTCTTTCGGAGAAAGCCTGAGACCTTTAAAAGTCCCTGTGAACGCTCCCCGCATCGTCCGAATGATGGCTGGAGCAGCAAGTCGTGCCGGTGTTGGGCCAATGGCTGCTGTTGCTGGGGCTGTTGCTGAACTGGTGGGACGCGGTTTGCTTCGGTTTGTCAGTGAGGTAATCGTGGAGAACGGTGGGGACATCTTTATGAAAACCGATAAGCCGCGGGTTGTGGGGATCTTTGCAGGCACCTCTCGTTTTTCGGAAAAGATAGGGGTCAAACTGGATGCTAGCAATCCTTATTGGGGAATTTGCACTTCCTCGGGAACTGTGGGGCCGTCTCTGAGCTTTGGAAGTGCTGATGCTGCTGTGGTTGTCAGTAAAATGGCTGCACTTGCCGATGCCGTGGCAACGGCAGCAGGAAACAGGGTCCACTCTCCAGAAGACATACCTGAAACCTTAAGATTTGGCTGTGGGGTCAGAGGTATTGAGGGAGTTGTTCTGATCCACGGTGACACTTTAGGGGCTATGGGGAATGTGGAACTGGTTCCATTAGAGTAGACCTGATTGCGGCCACTGCTGATTTTTGCTAGAATTTTCGTGAGGTGCAAGTTTAATGCGAGGAAATTTTCATGAAGAAGAGGTATCCAGGGACCTGGTGGCCTGGATTCGACAAAAGGTTTTCGAGGCTGGTGCCAAAGGTGTAGTTTTCGGGTTAAGCGGCGGGCTTGACTCGGCAGTTGTGGCTGCCCTTTGCAAGAGGGCTTTTCCTGAATCCACCCTTGCCTTGATCCTTCCCTGTTACAGCAGTGAGCAGGATCTTCATGATGCTCAACTTGTTGTCAACTCTTTTGGTCTGGATTACAAAGTGATTTCTCTTGATGGGGTTTATGATCAGCTTTTGAAAGCCCTTGGAGTGTCTCGTGAGAATGCAGTTAACCCAACTTATCGAATGGCTCTGGCGAACCTCAAGCCGCGCCTGCGGATGACTGTCCTCTATTATTACGCTAACATCAACAACTACCTCGTGGTGGGAACTGGAAACAGGAGCGAGCTGACGGTCGGATACTTCACCAAATACGGTGATGGTGGGGTTGACCTTTTACCCCTGGGCAACCTCGTCAAGGGTCAAGTGAGGTCACTTGCCCGCTACCTAGGGGTTCCCGAGAAGATCATCGAAAAACCACCTAGCGCTGGACTTTGGCAGAATCAGACAGATGAGGGTGAGTTGGGATTTTCTTATCAGGTTCTCGATGATTACATTCTCTACGGGAAGGCTCCTCCAGAGGTAAAAGCAAAAATCGAAAGAATGCACAGAAACAGCGAACACAAGAGAAAAACTCCACCTATTCCAGTTTTTGGTGAAGAGGGGTGAGAGTATGGCAGGTCATTCTAAGTGGGCGAATATCAAGCACCGGAAGGCGAAGGTTGATGCCCAGAGAGGCAAGCTTTTCACCAAACTGGGAAGAGCGATCATTGTCGCAGCTCGGCAGGGTGGTGGTGACCCGAATACCAATCCCGCTCTCAAGCTGGCGATTATGCGAGCGCGGGAAGCAAACATGCCGATGGAGAACATCAACAGAGCGATCATGAGGGCAACGGGAGGGCTGGAAGGAGAGGAACTCGAAGAAGTCGCTTATGAAGGGTATGCACCGGGAGGAGTTGCCATTTACCTCAAGGCCCTGACAGATAACCGGAACAGAACTGCTGCTGAGATCCGCCACATTTTTTCCCGGCACGGAGGCAACCTGGGTGAGAGTGGTTGTGTCGCCTGGATGTTTGAGATGAAGGGTTTCATCGTGATCCCCAAAGAGAACCTCTCTGTCGATGTTGAGGAATTGATGTTGTCGCTGATTGAGGCAGGTGCCGAGGACATCAAAGAAGAAGGAAAGTCGATTGAGGTAATCACTGCTCCCCAGGACCTGGAGAGGGTCAAGGATTTCCTCGAGAACCAGGGAGTGAAGTTCTCTGTTGCCGAAGTAACGATGTTGCCCAACACCACGGTTTCGCTTACAGATCGGGAAACAGCCGAGAAGGTGCTCAAGCTCATGGATGCTCTCGAGGATCACGATGATGTCCAGCACGTGTACGCAAACTTCGATATTCCAGAAGAACTTATGGAAAAGATTAGCTGAGGAGATGCATAAATTCGGGGAGGTTGGAAATATTTATTATTAGAATAAGCTGAAAAGAGGTTATCTCGATGTTCAGAAAGGAAAGCCGTTTTTTGATCTCCACCTTCGCTTTTCTGGTTGCTGTAGGGAGCCTCTATGTTGTGCAACAGCGTGCTGCTCTCCAGCGGCCTCTGCCCCGCGGGGTAAAGATTTTCACAAAGGTCGTGTATGAAACCTGTGGCCACCAGGTAGAAAATGAGGTTGACCTTGCGGAAATGGAAGAGGTGACCCCGGCGCGCCTGCAGAAACTTTATCCCAGCAGTCAGGGTTGGAAGATGGAGCTTTCGGACGAGATATTAGTTTTCAGCAGAGTGGAAGAAGGCCTTTGCGAAGACTGCTCCCGCAAAACTCACCTGGGAGAAAAAGGCGGGTTCGTGGCAATAATCAGGGGGCCTGCAGGTGTTGATGGAGGGGTGCTCCGGGTGACCAAAATCAGGGTTTCCAGCCTACCTGAGGAACTACGAAATCAGGTAGAAAAGGGTTGTCTCGACCTTTCAGGAGAGGAAGAGTTGCTGCAGATCTTGGACAGTTACGATGAAAATCTTGATTAGCTGAGGTTTTGGGCTATCGGTTGGTTAATGGCTTCATCCTGCTCATGGTTTCAGCCAAATCGGGGATGAAGTCATTTTTTGTTTTGGTCAGCTGTCTTTGTTTTTTTGTTATAATAGAACTTGCACTGGAGTGGCGAGTCTCGGTTGCCACTTTGTTTCGAGGTTTTGGTTAAGGATGTGAAAAGGGGGAGTTCCCGCAGGTGAAAAAACTCGTTATCCTCGACGGAAACAGCCTGGCGCACAGAGCTTTTTATGCCCTTCCCTTGTTGTCAACAACAACAGGACAATTTACCAATGCTGTTTACGGTTTTACCAATATGCTTCAAAAAGTGGTTAGACAGGAAAACCCTGATTACCTGGCTGTTGCTTTTGATGCCGGGAAGATAACTTTCCGCCATCACGACTACGAGAAATACAAGGCTCACCGGATTGCTACACCTCCAGAACTGCGTCCCCAGTTCCCCTTGATCAAGAAAATCCTGGCAGCATTGAGGATCCCCGTTCTTGAGGTTGAGGGATACGAAGCTGACGATATCATCGGAACCGTTGCCAGGGCTGCTGCAGAACAGGGAATTGAGACAATGATTGTTACAGGTGACAGGGATATGCTGCAACTGGTTACCGAAAACGTCCATGCCCTGATCACCAGGAAAGGTATCAGTGAGCTTGAGCGGTATTCGCCGGAACTGGTGAAGAAGAAGTATGGTATTGAACCATCGCAGATTCCAGATTTTAAAGGTCTTGTTGGAGATCCCAGTGACAACATCCCTGGTGTTCCTGGGATTGGTGAGAAGACTGCTGTCAAGCTGCTCAAACAGTTTGGGACTCTTGAAGAATGCCTTGCTAATTTGGAGAAGCTGCCCAAAAAGGTGCGTAACCTTCTTGAGGAGTACGGTGAGCAAGCACTCCTGAGCAAGAGGCTGGCTACGATCGACACAAAGGTGCCGATTTCTGTTGATTTTTCCAGCTTGAAAGTGGAGGAGCCCGATTATCAAGAGCTTGTGGGCATTTTTCAGGAGTTGGAATTCAAGTCTCTTTTGAAAAACCTCCAGGAAGAGTTACCGGAAAGCCTGGGAAGTGTTACTTCTGAAGAAGAGTCTCTCCAAGCACCTATGGTGAGTATCGAAGAAATCCCCGCGGTCGTCGAGAAGATCAAGGAGGCTGGAAGATTTGCTTTTTGCTTTGAGCGTGACTCCCATCCCCCTCATAAGGCTCCATTAAGCCGGATGGGATTGGCCTGGGAGGAAAACAGGGGGGTTACCATTGCATTTCCTCAAGATGTCGAACTTCAAAACAAGGTGCTCTCTTGCCTCAGTGAGCTTTTTACTGACCCTAAAATTGAGAAGTGGTGCCATGATGCGAAGGCAGAAATGGTGATGCTTGCCCACCGCGATATCTGCTTGGAAGGTGTTACAGGTGACACAATGCTTGCGGCTTATCTTCTCAACCCTGCTTCTTCGAGTCCGACCCTCGAAGAGGTGCACCTCAAGTACTTGAACAAGGTCGTCGCATTTTCTACTCACGACCGGACAGTTGCTGGATGCCGGGCTGCTGCCATATTATCAGTTTGGCCGGTGCTCCTACAAGAACTAGAGAACTGTGAACTGTCCTCACTTTTTTTTGATCTGGAACTCCCCTTATCTGCCGTCCTTGCAGAAATGGAATTAAACGGCGTAAAGCTTGATGTCGACCAATTAGAGGAAATGTCCCGCGAGTTGGAGGTGCAGCTTCAAGAACTCACAGAGGAAATTTACCACCTCGCTGGAGAGCCTTTCAACATCAATTCTCCCAAGCAGTTGGGGACTATTCTTTTTGAAAAACTCAAGCTTCCAGTGATCAAGAAGACGAAAACCGGGTACAGCACAGATGCCTCGGTTCTTGAAGAGTTGGCCGCTTACCACGAAATTGCCGCAAAGATCCTTGAGTACCGACAATTGATGAAATTAAAGTCAACTTACATTGATGGTTTGAGGGGGCTGATCGACCGGGAAACAGGGAAGGTACATACCACATTCAACCAGACGATTACCGCTACCGGGAGGTTGAGCAGTACAGAACCCAATCTCCAGAATATCCCTATCAGGATGGAAGCCGGGAGAAAGATCAGGCGTGCTTTTATCCCCTCTGTGCCAGGCTGGATGATGCTTTCTGCCGACTATTCCCAGATCGAGTTACGGATTCTTGCTCATTTTTCCCAGGATCAAGGGTTGATCGAGGCGTTTCGGAAAGGCGAAGATATTCACGCAAGAACCGCTTCCGAGATTTTTGGGGTTCCCCCTGACGAGGTGACCCCTGAACTTAGAAGAAGGGCAAAAGGAGTTAACTTTGGTATCGTCTACGGAATCACCGACTTTGGCCTTTCAAGAGACATTGGTGTAAGCCGCGAGGAAGCTGCTGCCTACATCGAAAATTATTTTCTCAAGCACCCAGGAGTGAAGAAGTTCATTCAGGAAACGATCAACAAGGCTCGGGAGCAGGGATATGTCACCACACTCCTGAAAAGGCGCCGCTATTTGCCTGACCTCTTCAGCAGCAACAGAACAGTCCGAGCGTTTGGAGAACGGACTGCTATCAATACCCCGATTCAAGGCAGTGCTGCTGACATCATTAAACTTGCCATGCTTAAGGTCAATAGTGCTATCAAGGAAAAAGGGCTTAGAGCGAGGATGATCCTTCAGGTTCACGATGAACTCGTTTTTGAAGCACCTTCAGAGGAGATCCCTGTTCTTGTGCCTCTTGTCAGGGAAGGTATGGAGAATGCTGTTGAGTTGTCTGTTCCTTTGGAGGTCGACATCAAGGTGGGACCAAACTGGTATGACATGGTCGAGGTGGAGGAATAGATGCCTGAGTTGCCTGAAGTAGAGACAATAATCCGCACCCTGAGGCCAAGGGTTTCAGGGAAGAGGATCGAAAGGGTCGAAGTTTTTCTGGAAAAGGTCATCAGAGAACCAGATCCTTGCTGTTTTCGAAAGCAGCTCGAAGGCAGGCTTGTTCAGCGTTTGAGACGTTGGGGGAAGCACGTGCTCATCGATCTGGATGCAGAATTGGTTCTCGTTATTCACTTGCGGATGACGGGACAACTCCTCTGCGTGCCTCAGGATACACCTGTTGAAACCCACACCCACGTGATTTTTTACCTCGACAATGGGTGGGAACTTCGCTTTCGGGATACCCGTAAGTTCGGGACGATGCACTTGCTCCCTGCTGCTTCTCTGGAGGCACGGCAACCTCTGGCACTCCTTGGCCCAGATGCCCTCGATCCCTCGCTTACGAGGGATGCTTTCAGAAAGCTCATCAAAGGGAGAAAAGGGCAAGTCAAAAGGCTTTTGCTCGATCAGACCTTTATTGCTGGAATCGGTAACATCTACGCTGATGAGATTCTTTGGGAGGCACGTATCCATCCGGAAAGGAATGTCAGCACCTTGACTCCTCGGGAAGTTGGACGATTGTATCAGGCTATGCGGGAGATTTTACACCGGGCGATCGAATATCGGGGGACGAGCTTGCGGGATTATGTAAATGGTAATGGAGAACGGGGGAGCTTCCAGATGCTGTTGATGGTTCACGGGAAAGAGGATCACTTGTGTCCCCGCTGCGGAACCAGGATCCAGAGAATTAAGCTTGGCGGTAGAAGCACTTACTACTGTCCCCACTGTCAAAAGTAAAGCCTGACAAGCACCTCCTTCACCACCACTTAATAGGCTGTAGGAGTGGGGGTGAAGGAGGATGGGTTTTAGTGAACTGCTTTTTTTCGCCTGTGCTGTGAGCTTCGACGCTTTCAGCGCAGGTATTCTCTACAGGCTACGTCAGATCAGAATTCCCTTTTGGTCGCACGTGGTTTTCCTGGTGGCTTCAATGGTGACTGTTAGTTTTTCAGTGGTCTTTGGCCAATTATTTGAGTGTTATCTTCTCGGTTTCTGGGCGAAGAAATTTGGAGGAATCTTCCTCTGTGGCCTGGGTGTATGGTGGTGTCTTCGGGATAGAAAGGAACGGGTGAGGAGTTTCCAAGACGATGAGCAACTGCAGAGAACAGCGATCATTTCTCAGATCCTCGAAGATCCCACGTGGGCCGACCTTGATACATCGGGAACGATCAGTGTTCGGGAATCCCTCTTTCTCGGGATCGCCCTCTCTGTTGATGCTTTGGTTGCCGGTTTTGGGGCTGCACTTGTAGATTTCGATCCTTTACTAACGATTCTTGCTGTTGGCATTTTTCAGCAGTTCTTTTTGCTGCTTGGCCTGGGACTGGGAGGAATTACCCCCTTTTTTGTGTTCCGCAAGAAAAGCACTTTTCTTACCAGCTTCGTTCTTTGTCTTTTGGGGCTCTATAAAATTATTCAATAGACCCCCATGTCGCCTCCGGTAACACCACCAGAGGATGAAAATGGACCACCAATTGTTGCTCCCATTTGGGAAGAACGCAGAAGTAAACCAGGCATCGAACACTGGAAGGTGCAGAAATTAAACTGTCGTCAGTAGCAACAGATGTTTGTCGGTAGTAAGCCTTGTTTAGATAGCTGGACCTAGAAGAGTCTGTTGTGGGAGGAACGGTTTCGGTGCTGGTTATTGGGCTTACTGGTGGGATCGCCAGTGGCAAGAGCTTTGTCAGCAGAAAACTCAGGGAACTGGGTGCCGTGGTCATTGACGCTGATCAGGTAGCGCGGGAAGTGGTACAACCCGGGAAGCCGGCCTGGGCTTCTATTATCCGGGAATTCGGACGGACTGTTCTCAATCCCGACGGCTCACTTGACCGGAAAAAGCTAGGAAGGCTGGTTTTTTCGGATCAGGAGAAACTGAAAAAACTTAACGAGATCACTCATCCCTATATCATTCGTGAGATCAAAAGGCTTTTGGAGAACTGCTATCGTTCTGGTGAGCACAAGATAGTGGTGCTTGATATTCCCCTTTTGTTTGAAGTTGGGTTGGACGAACTCGTCGACGAGGTCTGGGTGGTTTACGTGGATGCTGCTACGCAAGTGGAGCGCCTTATGGAAAGGGACGGTCTGAGCGAGGAAGAGGCTTTGCAGAGGATCAGTTCACAGATGCCCCTCGAAGAAAAAGCAAGGCGTGCTCACCGGGTGATCGATAATCGGGGAACACCTGAAGAGACTGTGAGGCAGATAATGGAGATCTGGAACGAGGTGATTGCTGTTTCCAAGGATTACTGAAGATGTTGGACATGAATTTCTGCAGCCATATTTATATTTTTGGAATGATCTTGCTGGTTTTCAGTATGATCTAGAACAGGATCATGACCTGAGATGGAGTTGGTTTAATGTTCATCAACCTGGTGCGGTTGCGCTGCTTTCTTTTAGTTGCTCTTTTTCTGGTGATTCTCAGTATTTACCTTGCACAGGCCAAGTGGTTCTGGAAAATTTTTTATCCTTGGCCTTACCGTCAGGAAATCACTGTTGCTGCTGAAGGGTTTCAGCTCGACCCTTATCTTGTGGCTGCAATTGTCCGGGTGGAGAGCGGTTTTAATCCCTGTGCTCGATCCCGAGTTGGTGCTCTCGGTTTGATGCAGGTGATGCCTGAGACCGCTTCCTGGGTAGCCAAAGAAATGGGGCTCTCAGAGTTTCACCCTAGCCTTCTCTACAACTCTCAATTGAATCTTCAGATTGGGTGCTGGTATCTTGCTCACTTGCTGGAAGAGTTTGATGGAAACCTTGTGGTCGCGCTCGCTGCCTACAATGCTGGGCGTGGGAATGTTCACAAGTGGCTCTTGTCGGATCAGTGGGAAGGCACTGCTGCTGACCTCCACAAAATTCCTTTTCGGGAAACCCAGTTCTTTGTCAGGAGTGTGCTCAGGAACCACAAAATATACAGGTATTTGTATGAATGAGATGTGAAGAAGAGGACTTGAACAGATTTTGGCGAAATTACTTTGAAAAGCGAGAAAGGGGTTTCGGGAATGGAGACGTATCTTGTAGATTCACTTGAAAAAGTTGCCAAAATCAAAAAAGATCCTCAGCGCAAGTTTTATTCAGCAACTCCTGAGGAAATCATCCAAGGGGCAACAACTGATATCTATTTCGTCCGCACTTATGAGATTTTATCCCACCTCGGTCTGCTCGATACCCCAGTAATGGCGGAAATTTTTTGCCGAAGCGCTGGCGTATTTGCGGGTCTCGAAGAGGTGCTTCAGCTTTTGGAGGATAAACAGGTAGAGGTCTGGGCACTTCCAGAAGGCAGTCCTATGAGTTCCAGAGAGGTAGTAATGCGGATCAGGGGTCCTTACCGGGAGTTTGGCCTCTACGAAACGGCGATTCTTGGTTTCCTTGCTAGTTCTTCCGGATGGGCAACTGCAGCGAGAGAGGCCAAAGAGGCTGCTAGAGGCAAACAGGTTTTGTGTTTTGGCGCCCGTCACGTCCACCCTGCCGTCGCCCCGGTTATGGAAAGGGCGGCTCTCGTGGGGGGATGTGATGGTGCGAGTTGCATTCTTGCTGCTAAGCTTGCTGGCAGGGAACCGTTGGGAACGATGCCCCATGCGATGATTCTGATTGTCGGAGACACAGTAGAGGCTGCCCTCGCTTACCACAGAGTTATGCCCCCCGATGCTCCCCGAATCGTTCTGGTGGACACTTATAAGGATGAAGCAGAAGAATCTCTCCGAGTGGCGAGGGCATTGGGTGAACACCTCAGTGGGGTGAGGTTGGACACACCCGGGGAACGCGGTGGAGTAACTCCTGAGTTGGTCAAAGAAGTGCGGGCACGCCTCGACCAGGAAGGTTTTCATCAAGTTCGGATTTTTGTTTCCGGAGGTCTGACACCTGAGAGAATCCGCACCCTGGCAGAAGCAGGGGCAGATGCCTTTGGAGTCGGCAGTTACATTTCTGGTGCTCCTCCAATCGACATGACCCTTGATCTTAAAGAAGTCAATGGGAAGCCCTGGACGAAAAGGGGAAGGATTCCTGGTGAAACCAACAATCCGCGCCTCGTCAAGATGAAGTAAAGTGAAATTAGAGAAGAATATAAACACAACCCCCTTCATAAATTAAACCAAGTCCTGGAATTTATGGAGGGGGTTTTTTAATGAAAAGGGACCCTCGATTTTGGGCAGGTGTTTCTCTGCTCGTTTCTTTGGTTCTTATCTTGGTTTTCGTCAGCCTCAGGCTGGGAAACCCTCCGGCACTATCGGTCCAGATTGCTGAGATGCCGGTTGGGCTCGATCCTGCCCAGCTTTCCTGTTACGAAGAAAAGCTGATCTCCGGTAATATTTATGAGACTCTCCTAGAGTTTGATCCCGATCAACAGGAAGCCCACGGCTGTCTGGCGGAAAAGTGGGTAGTGAATCAGGAAGGAAGAGTGTATACCTTTTTCCTTCGCCAGGGAGTCAGGTTCCACAATGGTGACTATCTGACTGCAGATGATGTGAAGTTCAGTTGGGAAAGGCTTCTCGAACCCGGAAAGAGTGATTACAGCTATCTGCTCGAAAACGTCTTGGGATCAGACGAGAAGTTGCAGGGAACTGCCAGTGAAGTTGAGGGGATCAAGGTGATTAACCCGAGGGTCCTTCAGGTGGTTTTGAAAGAACCTGATTTCACTTTTCCCGCTCTTGTAAGCAGTCCCGCGCTTGCGATTGTCAATGCTCGGGTGGTAAAAAAGTGGGGAACCGCCTACGGGAAAAAGGGAACCCCAATCGTGGGGACCGGACCTTTCCTGGTGCGCAGTTGGGAGGACGACAGGGTTGTCCTTTCCCAAAACTGGCGTTATTACGGAAAGCGATCATCTTTCCGGAGAATTCATTTTCTGCGAGTAGCAGAATGCCAAACAATAGAGCATTTATTGAGAGCAGGAGAACTCGATGTTGTCGCCGGAGTTTCTGCCCGCGAGGCCCAGAGGTTCCAGGAAATTAATGGTTTGAAGATGATTAAAAAGCCCATTCTCAGCACCTTCTTTCTGGGATTCAGGATCGACAGAACTCCTTTTGGAAGTGATGCAGTTTTGCGAAACGCTGTAGCTGCTGCGATTGACCGAGGCTTCCTGACAGAAAAACTCCTGGGAGAGGGAGGAAGAGCACTGACGCGGTTTTTCCCTCCAGAGCTTTTCACAGAAGACCAAACTTCAGGAGACGAAGTTAAGGGAAACCGAACCAGGGCTCTGAAGTATCTCGCCCAGGCAGGGCATCCTTATGGGACTGATTTACCTCCACTGGTCTTTGCCTACAATAAGAGTACCGGTCATGGGGCTCTTGCCCGCTTTCTTCAGGAGCAACTTGGAGGAATCGGAATCGACGTTCAACTTGAGGAACTGTCTTGGGAGAAGTTTTGGGCCGGTCTCCAGGAAGGAAGATTTGCGTTTTTTAGGGCCGGATGGGATGCCGATTACCCAGAACCCGGGAATTTTCTTCACTACTACTGCCTTTTCTCAAAGCAGGAATTGCCTGCTATTGAACAGCTATTTCAGAAGGCACGCTGTGAGCAAGACCCCTCTAAAAGGTTGGACATATACAGAAAAGCTGAGGAACTGCTCCTGGATGACGCTGTTGTTGTTCCTCTTTTCCAGAAGGTGATAGTCTTTGTCCTCAGGGAGGAAGTAACTGGACTAAATGTAGATCTACTGGGCAGGATAGATTTCCGGAACATCAGCAAAAACTTCTGGTGACGTTTTCTTCTTTATCGCCATTTTGCTATATCTTCAATCGAGATTATGAATGTTGTGCATTGTGAACTAACTAAGTCTTAATATTCACTAATTTGGGCATCAGGTTGCGATTTCCTCGAAAACGTATTACAATGGTGAAAGAACCGGAGAGGAGTGAAGGCACATGCCGACATATGAGTTTATTTGCAAGAACTGTGGTAATAGGTTCAGCGTTTTTACCACAGTCGCCGGTCGCGACAAAGTGCAGTGTGAAAACTGCCAGAGCAGAGACTTGCAACAGGTCTTCAGTGGGCTGACGTTTTTCAAGAGTGGTTCCCGAGGTGGAGGAAGCACAGGAAGCAGTGGGTGTTCCCGTGGCAGTTGCAGCGGCTGCCCTGGGTGTTAGCACAGATCTCGTAATGGGAGCGGCGGTGTTTTCAGGATTAGGTTGACAAGAGCAGATGGTCTCCTTATAATAAATACCGGAAAGACGAAAAAGGTGGGTAGCCAACGAGTGTCGGAGTGGCGGAATTGGCAGACGCGCACGTTTGAGGGGCGTGTGGGCAACCGTGCGGGTTCAAGTCCCGCCTCCGACACCATTTTATTTTTACTAAGGAATTTCAGGCTCGGCACGGTTATTGCTGGAAACCACCGGGATAAAAACAGTCTGTGATATCGACGGCGCGGATATGACCGCACATGATTCCCCCTCCTGGTCTCGAAAAGACTGGGTAGGGGGTTGATTATTTATAGCACAAGTTTATCTTCGAGAGGTCATTCCTTAATAAGAATAGAAGAAAAGAATAATTGACAACAATACCGTGTTGTGTTAGTATTTTGTTGCACAGACCTTCGAGGTATTATACACTTACAGTAGTTGATGCCTGGCTTGAGGCAACGAGATGTATTTTTTAGCATAAAATTTAATCGAGGATGGTTTTAGTTTCTCAAGAGGGCTGTTTCGAGCTGGGTGTTTTTTATTGGTATAATCATGCCCTTATAAGGATAGAGGAATAAAAGAGCCGCAGATATTTCACAGTGGACGGTGAGGCGCTTGTCTAGACGAATTAGGGCATTCGAAGCAAGGAACTTATCGGTTGAAAGGACAGGAGGTGCTTAATCCATGAAAGAAAGAGACAAGTTCCTTTTATTGGTGATTCTTTTCCTGTTTGCTTACTTTGTTCCTTTTCAAAGCCCTAGAGTGAGCAAAGCGATTCTTGAAGCTTTTTACATGCTTCAGGAATACGCCCAAAAGCATGTGCTCTTCTGCCTTGTTCCTGCTCTGTTTATTGCGGGAGCGATTTCCTACTTTGTATCCCAGCAGGCTGTTTTAAAGTATTTTGGTGGAGGAGCGAGGCAGTGGGTTGCTTATCTTGTTGGCTCGGTTTCGGGAACGATCCTGGCAGTTTGCTCCTGCACCGTCCTCCCACTTTTCGGAGGGATCTATAAGCGTGGTGCCGGGCTGGGGCCAGCGATTGCTTTCCTCTACTCCGGTCCTGCTATCAACATCCTGGCGATTGTGCTCACGGCAAGGGTGCTGGGCTGGGAACTGGGTGTTGCCCGTGCTGTTGGAGCAGTTATTTTTGCTCTCGTGATTGGATTGTTGATGGCTCTGATTTTCCGGAAAGAGGAGCAGGAGCGGCTGGAGAATGCGCGCAAGCTTGTAGCCCAGATGCCTGAGGAGAAGCGGAGCTCGCTTCAAACGTTTCTTTACTTTTTGACTCTGGTGCTGATCCTCATCTTTGCCGCCTGGGGAAAACCAGCGGAAGCCAGCGGGTTCTGGTTTGCTGTTTACCAGGTGAAGTGGTATGTGACGGCGATTCTGCTTGTGCTGCTTTTGGTTATGCTCTGGCGCTGGTTCGAAAAAGAAGAGCTTACATCCTGGGTTGAGGCTACTTGGTTTTTCACCAAGCAGATTATTCCACTCCTTTTTGCCGGGGTGCTGGTTGCTGGGTTTCTGATGGGAAGACCTGGGCTCGATGCCGGGGTTATTCCTGCCCGCTATATTTCTCAAGTTGTTGGTGGCAATTCTCTTTTGGCAAATTTCACGGCAGCACTCTCAGGTGCCCTGATGTACTTCGCCACACTTACAGAGGTCCCGATTTTGCAAGGGTTGCTCGGTGCCGGGATGGGCAAGGGGCCAGCTCTTGCCTTGCTTCTGGCAGGTCCTGCTTTGAGCCTTCCTAACATGATTGTGATCATTAGGTTTATTGGTGCCAAAAAGGGCTTAACTTTTGTTGCTCTTGTAGTGATCATGGCGACATTGACAGGGTGGTTGTATGGTAGATTCTTTTAATACAATATGGTAATATATATGAGGAGGGATTAAAGATGGAAGTAAAGATTCTAGGGACGGGTTGTGCCAAGTGCAAGAAACTAGAAGATCTTGTCAGGGAAGTGGTTTCAGAATTAGGAGTTGAAGCAAAGATCTCCAAGGTCACAGATCTCAATGAGATCATGGACTATGACGTCATGATGACTCCGGGACTTGTTGTTAATGATGAGGTCAAGTGCTTCGGGCGCATTCCCAGCAAAGAGGAAGTCAAGAAGTGGCTTCAGGGTAAGTAAC
>LDZS01001712.1_pt1 | contig 20098 bp, 17 predicted proteins | sample 615471 | NCBI WGS metagenome assembly LDZS01 (sample SAMN03408295, study PRJNA278302) | terrestrial metagenome | isolation source: oil reservoir sample K3 | place: USA: Alaska, North Slope, Kuparuk formation | collected 2013
CTCCATGCATTCCTGTGCCTAAAAATTTTCCGGTTATAGGTTTTTCTGGATGTTGAGAGAATAAGCCTAATACGATGATAGTTCCTCCTGCCATGTATTCACCCAAAAAATCTCCTGTTTTTCCACCTATGACGATTACAGGATGTTTATCTTGATAGGCTTTCATGTGAATTCCTACTCGATAACCAACATCTCCTTTGATGAAAATTTTCCCACCTCTCATACTATAACCTATAACATCTCCTGCCATACCATATACAACAATTTTACCTTCTTCCATGGTATTACCACAGGCATCTTGAACGTTACCATAAACGTATATGTCAGGTCCACTCATAAAACAACCTAAATCAAGTCCCGGGACACCCAAAATTTTAGCCTTGATTTTTTGTTTTATACCTGCAAACAAATATCTATGGCCATTTACTCTATGTAGTTCAAATTCTGTTTCTCCTTCTGATATTTTTTCACGTATATATTGATTAACTTTGGTATAACTCCAATTTTCCACGTTTAAAATAACGCTCATTCAGGACTTCCTCCTACTTTAAGTTTTAGGCATAACTTTTTTGATTAGGGATAGTACCCATTGGCATTTCTATGATTACAGGTTCTCCAGCCTTAGGATACCATATTAACTCTGGATTAGGGCAGATAGTTCTTATGGCAGCTTCTTCGCTTGCTAAGTAATAAAAGTCTTCAAATTTAGCTACTACTAAAGGTCTAAGTTTAACTCTATCTGTTAGTCCTACTATTCCGCCATTATATGCAAAAATAATAGCAAAAGGTCCATTTAACAGAGCCCCTCCATAAACTATCCTTAAAGCTTCGAGTAAATTTTTTTCCTCTTCCTCTAATCGTTCTATCTCCATCCAAAAAGGTGGTGCTAAAGCAGTGCATGCTAACTTGATAGGCAGTTTATGTCTTCTTATAAGCAAATCTAAAAGATAGGTTACTACCTCAGTATCGGTAAGCAAAGTACATTTATATCCAAACAGTTCTAAGTATCTTTTGTTTGTCCCATAGCTTGAGATTTCCCCGTTATGAACGATTGACCAGTCAAGAAGACTGAATGGATGTGCTCCTCCCCACCAACCAGGAGTGTTTGTGGGAAAACGATTATGAGCGGTCCATATGTAGGCTTGATATTCATCTATTTTAAAAAATTCTGCTATTTCTTCAGGAAACCCTACACCTTTGAAAACACCCATATTTTTACCAGAAGAAAGTATATACACACCATTTAGGTTAGCGTTGATATACATTACCATTTCTATTAATTTGTTTTCCTCTTCTTCTGTTGGAAGTTGTTCTTCCAGTTCAAGTTTAACAAAGTATCTTTTAAAAATAGGAGGGTTTTTTATAGTTTTTACTTTTCTAGTAGGAATAGGTTCATGATATATAGCTTTGACTTGTTGAAAAAGAAACCTTTCAAATCTTTCTAAAGAATTTTTATCTTCAGCCATTACATGTAGGGCGTAAAATTCTTTAAAATCAGGATAGATACCATAACCAGCAAACCCTGCTCCAAGACCATTTCCTCTTTCTTCTTGGCAGGTTATAGATTTTATTATTAGGTCTCCTGGAATTAAACTACCTTTAACATTTATTATCCCAGACACTCCACAACCAGAGATATCCTTATTATCTTTAAAAATAAATTCCCACATTCCTAAACCCCTTTCTTCTTTTATTCTCCTGCATGTTTTACTTCAAGGATTTCCATTTCTTCTTTAGTTAACCCTATAGCCCTCAATTTGTCTCGATTGCTTCTTAAACTTTCTATCGAATTTAATCCCATAGCTCCAAGCATTTCTTTGATTTCGCTTCTCCATGCATTCATAAGGTTATATACCTTCTCGTAGACTACTTCTGGTGGAAGCCTTTTGATAAGCTCAGGATTATTGGTAGCTATACCCCAAGGACATTTTCCTGTATAACATCTTTGACAGAGGGTACATCCTACAGCAATCAGAAGAGGGGTTCCTATTGCTACCACGTCTGCGCCTAACGCGATGGCTTTCACCACATCAGCACTACAACGGATACCTCCAGAGGCGATTAACGTGGTTTTATGTCTGATACCTTCTTCTCTTAATCGTTTATCTACAGCGGAAATAGCAAGTTCTATAGGGATTCCTACATATTGCCTAAACATAGTCGGAGCAGCACCGGTACCTCCTCTTATACCATCTATAACTACCGCATCGGCTCCAGCCCTTACTATCCCAGAAGCAATAGCTGCTATGTTATGTACTGCAGCTACTTTTACAAACACCGGCTTCTTATACTCAGTAGCCTCCTTTAAGGCATATATAAGGCCTCTCAAATCCTCTATTGAATAAATGTCATGATGTGGGGCTGGGGATAGAGCATCAGTCCCTAAAGGTATCATCCTGGTTTTAGAGATTTCTTTGTTAACCTTTTCTCCTGGAAGATGTCCCCCTATACCAGGTTTGGCTCCCTGACCTATTTTGATTTCAATGGCTACTCCAGCATTAAGATAATCTACATTTACCCCAAACCTTCCAGAAGCACACTGGACTATTGTATGGTCTTTGTATTCATACAAAGAAGGATGCAAACCTCCTTCACCGGTGTTGTAAAGAATCCCTAACTCTTTAGCTGCACGCGCCAGTCCTTGATGAATATGAAGACTTATAGATCCATAAGACATTCCAGAAAATATTATAGGCATTTCTAACTTTATTAAAGGAGGTAAAGCTTTTTTTAGCTTATATCCTGTTTCTGTTTTTTCTACCTCTAATTTTTCGGGTTTTGACCCTATATAGGTACGAAGTTCCATAGGTTCTCTTAAAGGGTCTATAGGTGGGTTAGTAACCTGACATGCATCAATAACAAGATGGTCAAAATATATCTTTAAAGGCAGATCACATCCGGTAGAAGAGAGTAAAACACCACCTTTATCTGCCTGCTTGCATATGTTTTTTATAAAATAAGGATTCCATAAGTGATGTTCTCTAAATTGAGAGGGATGTCTTTTAATTATGATAGCATTAGTCGGACACATAGCTTCACATCTATGACATCCCACACATTTACCATGGTCTTCTTTGAGAATTTTCTTTTTTTCATCCCAGGTATGCACCTCATAGGTGCACTCTTTGACACAGATTTTACATTTTATGCACTTGTCTTTTAATCTTTCTACATAAAAATCTGGATAAAAACTAGAAAAGTTAATTGGCTTCATTTTTCACCCTTTTATAAAAACTTTTTAAAGCTTCAAAAATATAATCAAAAAGCATACCCAATTTTTAGCGCTTTATAACGCCATGTCTTTAACCTAAATCTACATATATATACAATTTTTTACAATTTTGTTAATTTTTGTTGAAAGTTAAGACCTAAAAAACCAAAAATGTCTCTTGGATATATTTTTTTATTTTTAAAAATTACTAGTCTTTCTACTAAATTTTGGATTTCTAATATGTTATCAGGCCAAGGATATTCTTTTAATATTTCTATGGTTGAAGGATGAAAGGAAATTTTCTTGTTGTATATACGGTTAAATTTATTTAAAAAATGAGATAAAAGAACAGGAATATCATCTTTTCTTTCTCTTAAAGGTAGAACCTGAAAGATATAAAAGTAAGTTTTAATTGGGTCTGACTGAATTTCTGAAGTAGAAGATGAAGCTATTATTTTTAATTGAGAGTTATATAAAATAAATTTAAGCAAATTCCTTAAAAGTTCTTCTGGAAAGGCCTCTAAGTGTTTTAAAAAGATAGTTCCATTTTGATTTTGCAGAAGATAAAACTCTTTAAGTATTTCTTCTTTATAAAAACATTCTAAACAGTCTAAATAAAAGAAAGGATGGTTTTTATTTGCTGAATGGTGGACTAATTTAGCTATAGAAGATTTTCCAACTCCTCTTTCTCCCCACAAAAGAAAGGGAATTTTAGAAGCATACAGTTTTTCCAGTTTACCCAATATCGTATTCAAATAAGGAAGGTCGATAAATTCTTTAAGAACAACCTTAACAGGTTTAATTTTAAAAAGCCCCCGAGAAGGGGGCTTTTTAAAATCATTCATCTTTAAAGGACTGGCAGGTATTTTTCTATTTCGTATTCAAAAACCCTTATTCTGTAATCATCCCATTCTAATTTTTTGTTTGTGATAAGCTGATTATAGATGTGTTCACCTAAAACCTCCCTTAACACCGTACCTTTTTCTGCCTCCTCTATGGCCTCATACAAGCTTCCGGGCAACTCTTTTATACCTAACTTTTTTCTTTCTTCAGGAGTTAGATGGTATACATCGAGTTCTACAGGTTCTGGTAATGTGTATTTATTTTGAATTCCCTTTAATCCTGCCCAAAGCATGGCTGCAAACGCTAAATATGGATTACATCCTGGGTCAGGAGACCTAAGTTCAATCCTGGTAGCTTTCTCTTTTCCTGGTTTATACATAGGAACCCTAATTAAGGCAGACCTATTTCTTCTTGCCCAACAGATGTAAACCGGAGCTTCGTATCCAGGAACCAGTCTTTTATAGGAATTTACCCATTGATTAAGCACTAAAGTGATTTCTCTAATATGATTAAGTATTCCGGCGGTATATTGTTTGGCAATATCAGAAAGATGATATGGGTCTTGAGGGTCAAAAAAGGCATTTTTATCTCCTATGAAAAGAGACTGGTGGGTATGCATACCACTTCCGTTTACTCCAAATATAGGTTTAGGCATGAAGGTAGCATAAACTCCATATTTTTGAGCTATTTCTTTAACAGTAACCTTGTAAGTCATAACGATATCTGCCATGTCTAAAGCGTTGGCATACCTTAAGTCTATTTCGTGTTGAGAAGGAGCCACCTCATGATGAGAATACTCAACCCTAATCCCCATGGCTTCTAAAGCCAAAATGGTATCTCTTCTTAGGTCTTCAGCAGCATCTAAGGAATAATCAAAGTATCCCCCCTGATCCAAAATTTCAGGATTATTAGGTGATTTAAAGTAGAAAAACTCTAACTCAGGTCCTACAAAAAAATTTGTAAAACCCATTTCTTGCATTTTTTCTAACGCTTTCTTTAACACATACCTTGGGTCTCCTTTATAAGGACTACCATCTGGTTCATAGATATCGCAAAACATCCTTGCTACAGTTTTTTCTTTAGGTCTCCAAGGAAGAATGATAAAAGTAGTGGGGTCTGGAATAGCTACCATATCTGATTCATCAATCCTTGCAAAACCTTGAATAGAAGAACCGTCAAATCCCATCCCTTCTTCAAAGGCAACCTCTAATTCATCTACGTGGATGGTAAAACTTTTTAGTTGACCTAATACATCGGTAAACCAGAGCTTTACAAACATTACATCATGAGCTTTGATAAGTTCCATCACATCTTTTTTGTCTCTGGGTTTGTTTAGCATCTTTTACCTCCTCCATCAAGGTTGTTTCAAAATTTGAAGCAATTTGTATGCCTATTAAAGCCTGGATATACAATTTAGATAAAAAGGTTCGATATAAACCAAAAAGTGCATTAAAGTAAATTTTTGTAAAATTGTGTAACTTATGGTTCAATCAAATCCTTATATAGAAAAATTTTACATAGGTTTTTGGTAAACTTGATAAGTTTTTAAAGGTAGTTATAATTTTTTTGTTGTAAAAACATAGTTTGGGAAAATGAAAAATGATATCAAAAAGTCAAAAAGAACGAGCTTACCAAGAACTTTTTACTCTGTTTAAAGTTAGTAAAGTTTTAAGCTCATCTTTAAACGTTTTAGAAAACCTAAAAAATGCTCTACAAATACTTGCAGAAGACCTATATTTAACAAGGGGCACGGTTACGCTTCTTGATCCAGCTGTCAATGAACTAAAAATAGCTGTAGCCTATGGACTTACTGAAGAACAGATTAGAAGAGGACGTTACAAAATTGGAGAAGGTATTGTAGGTAAGGTTTTTGAATCAGGACAACCTATGATTGTACCAAACATAGGTGAAGAACCTATGTTTTTAAATAAAACAGGGGCCAGGGTTGAAAAGGATAAAATTTCTTTTTTATGTGTTTCTATCAAGTTAGGAGATGAAATCTTTGGGGTTTTATCGGTTGACAGAATATTTGATGTAAATACAGATTTTGCTGAAGACCTAAGGGTTTTAGAAATTTTAGCCACACTTTTTGCTCAGATAATAAAGATTTACAACTTACTCTATGAGGAGAAAAAGAAAAGAGAATTTTTTGAAAAAGAGGTAAAGAAAAAATATCAGTTTTACAATCTTGTATATTCTTCAGAACAGATGAGGCAGATAATAAAGATATGTGAAAAAATCTCTTCTACCAAGGCTCCAGTTTTAATTCAGGGAGAAAGTGGTACCGGAAAAGAGTTAATAGCTAAAGCCATCCACTTTAACAGTGATAGAGCAGACAAACCTTTTATAGCCATAAATTGTGCGGCTATCCCAGAAAATTTATTAGAGGCAGAGCTTTTTGGTTATGAAAAAGGGGCTTTTACCGGAGCTTTTACCTCTAAGCCTGGAAAATTTGAGTTGGCTAACGGAGGGACTCTATTTTTAGATGAAATCGGAGATCTTCCTTTATCTCTTCAAGCTAAGTTGTTAAGGGTTTTACAGGAGCATACCTTTGAAAGATTAGGAGGAACTAAATCAATAAAGGTAGATTTTCGTTTGATTTCAGCAACCCATAAAAACTTGAAAGAGCTTATCAGCCAGGGTAAGTTTAGAGAGGATCTGTACTTTAGAATAAACGTAGTAAACATATACATACCTCCTTTAAGGGAAAGAAAAGAAGATATAGTGGTTTTAATCGAACATTTTTTAAATCAACTAAACCAAAAATATCAAAAATCGGTAAAAATTTCTAAAGAAGTTTTAAAAATTTTTTTAGAATATCCTTGGCCAGGTAATGTAAGAGAACTTGAAAATACTCTTGAAAGTATGGTAATACTCTCTGATGATGAATTGATTACACCAGAACACCTACCTGAAGTTTTTAAATCTTGTCAAATAAGTCAACCTAAATCTGATGTTCAAGAAAGTTCCTTACAAGCCATCAACCTCAAGCAACAAATAGAGGAAGAGGAGAAACAAAGGATCATCTCAGCACTTAAAGCTTGCAAGTTTAACCAAACGCAAGCAGCTAAACTTTTAGGGATGACAAGAAGACAGCTAAACTATCGTCTTCATAAGTATGGTATCATCTAACCAACCTTTTTAAAGGGTAAAGAATTTGTCATAAAAATTTTTTGCCCTTAATGAGTATTCTATATAGATTTCTTCTGATTCTTTAAGTATAACGTTTTTTAAAGGAAAGTCCTCAAACCATTGGGCAATTATATTTTTGGTTACTTCTACGTGAAATTGAAGGGCATAAACCTTTTGATCAAATTTAAAAGCTTGGTTTTCATAAAGAGTTGATCTTGCAAGATGGATAGCCCCTGAGGGGAGGTCAAAAGTGTCTCCATGCCACTGGAATACTTTAAATTTCTTAGAAATTTGGCCTGTTGCAGGATGTGTAGCTAAAGAAAGCATCAAAGGATCTTCTAAACCTTGGGGAGTTAATTCAACCTCAAACCAACCAATTTCCTCTTTAGGTCCTTTAAAAACTTTAGCCCCGAGAACATGAGCTATCAACTGAGCTCCAAGACAGATCCCCAGGACTTTTAAGTTTTTATTGATTGCTTTTTCTATAATTTGAGCAACACCCCTTAAATAGGGGTATTGCTCCATTTCATATACTCCCATCGGTCCACCCATTACAATTAACCCGGTGTAATCATCTAAACTGAAAGGTAGTTCTCCTTCTTGAGCTTCAAAAATTTTATAAGGGATCCGGTATTTTTTTAGATAGGTCTCTATACTTCCAGACCCTTCTTCTTTTACATTTTTTATGATAGCTATCATTATTTTTTTCCCTTAAATGGCTTTTTCTCCTTTTTCTTTGGTTCTGATCCTTATAGCTTCTTCTACAGGTATGATAAAGATTTTACCATCTCCCACCGTGCCGGTATAAGCTTTTTCTAAGATGGTTTGTACTACCTTTTCTACCAAAGAATCAGGAACCACTAATTCTATTTTTATCTTTGGAACAAAGAGTACCTCTACTTCAGAACCTCTGTATAATTCTACATGTCCTTTTTGTCTTCCAAAACCTTGAACTTCTGTGATGGTCATACCTTGTATTCCAGCCATAACCAGGGCATCTTTTACCTCTTCGAGTTTAACTTGCTTTATTATAGCTTCTATTTTTTTCATCTTGCCCTCCTTTTAAGTTTTTAGTTAGTTATTAAAAATTATAAGCCTTTTCTCCATGTTGGGTAGAATCAAGTCCTGTAGTTTCCTCTTCATCTGAAACCCTAATTTTCATGAAAAGTCTGATGACCAGGAATATTATACCAGTCATAAGGGCAGTATAAACTATGGTAATTAATACTGCAAGGATCTGTATAAGAACTTGGTTAGGGTTTCCATAAAGTAATCCCTTCCCAAGTTCATTGATAGATGGGTCTGCAAAAACTCCAGTCAGAATAGCACCGATAATTCCTGCTACCCCATGAATTCCAAATACATCAAGAGCATCATCATATCCCAATTTTGATTTCATCGCTGTAACACTAAAATATGATAGACTTCCTGCTAAGATTCCAATGACCATAGCCCCAAACACGTTAACAAATCCAGCTGCTGGAGTTATGGCTACCAAACCAGCTACTATCCCGGAGGCAATCCCAAGTAGGGTAGGTTTTTTAGTAATCATCCATTCTGTAACCATCCAGGCAAGGGCTGCTACAGCACAGGCGAGGTTTGTATTAAGAAATGCTTGGGCTGCAAGCCCATTTGAGGCTACAGCACTTCCTCCGTTAAATCCAAACCATCCAAACCATAAGATTCCACTACCTATCACCACTAAGGTTAAGTTGTTAGGGAGAAGATAATTCTTCTTTCTTTTCCCAAGGATTAAAGCTCCTACCAAAGCAGCTATCCCAGCGTTAACATGAACCACAGTTCCTCCTGCAAAATCAAGGGCTCCTAATTTAGAAAGAAATCCTCCTCCCCATACCCAATGAGCTACCGGTATATAAACAAGGCTCATCCATAAAACAGAAAAAATAATCCATGCTGAAAACTTTATTCTTTCTATATAAGCTCCACTTATCAAAGCAACTGTTATCCCGGCAAACGTAAGTTGATACATGCAAAAAAGTACCTCTGGTATCGTTCCTTGGAGAGAATCAATGCTGATTCCTTTTAATAAGATTTTATCAAAATTTCCTAACATGCCTTTTATATCACCAGAAAAACTCAAGCTATACCCATATACCACCCATAATAAACTTACGATGCAATAGGCAACAAAACTCATGGCTATGGTGTTTAGTACATCCTTTTTTTTAGCAAGGCCTCCATAAAAAAGGGCAAGGCCAGGAATTGTCATAAACATAACTAAAGCTGAAGAAATAAGCATCCAGGCAGTGTCTCCTGTGTCAAGTTTTGGTTGAGATGCTTGGTCAGCTAAAACATCTGTCGAATAGACTAAAACCATCATCCAAGAAAAAGCTAAAAAATTTAAGATTGGCTTCATAAATTTTTTTGTCATTGCTACCCCTCCTATTTTTAGTGTTTGTTATTTAAAAATTTAAAGTAAAGTTAACTCCTGCTACCCAAGTATTATCAAGATGTCCGTTAGGGTTATAAGACTTGCCTTCTACTTTTTTTTGGGCTTTGTTTGAAAGAGGGAACCAGTATTGAACCGTTGGTTGTATCATAAAGTTTTTAGTGAGTGGAATGCTAACTATCGCTTGTATTTTTCCATCATGAAACCCCGTATATTTTTTCCCTGTATAATCGTGGGTGCTTTTTTCATAAGTTCTCCAGTAGTTGCTATCCCCCTTGAAATAACCAAACCCAGCTGCTAAGTCAAGATTAATATTTTTATATAAGTTTTTAGTATAAGAAAGACTAAAATTAACATAAGTACCGGGATAGGTGGCGATATCTCTATAAATAGTTATCGTTGGTTTAATAAACATATCATAGCTTGCGCTAAAAAAAATCTCTTCAGTTTCTTCAGTATATTTAGTTCCATAATAGATATAGCCTCCGGTTAAAGAAAGTTTGTTTCGGGTATAGGTATAACTGACTGTTATATCGTGCTCGTTAAAGCTTTTTTTGTTTGGTCTATCTGGATTAAAACTTTGGGTAGGATTTTCATGGGTATCTAAATTGCCCCAATAATTAATCGAAAAACCACCGTAAGAAAGGGTAATAGAAGGCTGAATAACCAGACTATCCGAACTAAGTTCATAACCACGAAATACATACTGGTTAAAAACTCCTCCAGAAAGACTTCCTGTTATTTTTTTAGGTTGAGGAGTATCCTCTGCTTTTATCCCTTGTACATTAAGGAATAAACTTCCTATGGTGATCACTAAACCCAATTTTTTAATTTTTGACCCAACCATTTTTAAAACCTCCTATTTTTGAATTTTTTTATTAATCTAAGCAATGCGAAAAATATGCCAGAAATACAAGTTCTCTTAACAAAAGGAAATCCTTAAGTTTTGAGAAATATTTTTTAACAAAAAGTTACAAAAATATACAATTAAATTCAAGGGTTTTTAGATTTTTGTATATTTTTGTTTAATTTTGAAAATAAAAATTGCTGGTCTAAATAGTATGAGCTGGATTATTTTAATAACTTCGCTTTCGTAAAGTTCTTTTTTAATCTATAAAAAAATTGGCTAAAATCTCTGTTTTCAAACCTATATAAAATCTGTTTAAGTCAATTTGTGCCGTTGTTGATTATATTATTATTTTATGTTATTCTTTTAAAAAAGATAGTCTTAACCTTGAAAGGCTTCTGAAAGGTTGACCAATTAGAAAGGTTTTTTTAGGTGTTTTCGTATGATTTATAGATGTTATTTGAGAGGTTTTTTTAGGAGTATAGTTATTTTAATTTGGGATAAAATAGCAGAAAGAGAAGGGGTGAGTTATCCAAAATTAATTGCTGTTTGCTTTTTTGGTAAGTAATGATTTTGAGTCTACGAGAGTGGTTATTTTGGCAATATGAAAAACAGGAAGTTAGCAACCCCTTGGTATAGATGATAAACAATCACGTTAAGATTGTAGAGCTGTTTTTTAGTTTTTTAAAACTGGGGTTTACTGCTTTTGGTGGTCCTGCGATGGTAGCTTATATTAAGGAGTTAGTGGTAGAGAAAAGGGAATGGCTTGATAAACAAACCTTTCAGGATGGGGTAGTTCTTGCTCAGGTTATTCCCGGTGCAACTGCTATTCAGATGGCTGGTTATGTTGGGTTTAAAACCAGAGGAATTCTCGGAGGTCTTGCCAGTTTTACAGGTTTTGGGTTGCCTGCTTTCTTGTTCATGCTTTTTTTATCTCAGGTTTATGTTAAGACCCATGACCTTCCAAAGGTTATCTCAGTGTTTACTGGACTTCAAGTAGTAGTGGTTAGCATCGTTGCCAATGCCTTTTTAAGTTTTGCAAGACCTTTAGTTAACTCTAAAGCAGAAATGTTTATGGCAATTCTTTCTTTTTTACTTTTATTTTTTAAGGTTAGTCCTTTTTTGATAATTTTTATATGTTTGGTTCTTTCTCAACTGGTTTTTAAAGATGTTTCTATCAATAAAACAGAGACTTCAAAGAGGATAAATTATCAAGGTCTTTTAATCTTGATTTTTATTCCTTTTATAGAGTTATTCTTTTTATACTTTTGGGATAAGACTCTTTTTAATATTTCTTTAGTTATGATAAAAATAGACCTTTTTGCTTTTGGAGGAGGCTATGCTTCTTTACCTCTTATGATGCATGAATTTGTAGATAGATTGGGCTGGATTGATAACAGAACTTTCATGGATGGTATAGCCCTTGGGCAAGTTACTCCAGGACCGATAGTGATAACAGCCACTTTTGTCGGTTATCTATTAAAAGGTCTTTTGGGAGCTTTGATGGCAACGATTTCTGTTTTTACCCCATCTTTTATTATAATGGCATTATTCTGCGAGTTTTCAGATAAGATGAATCAATTAAAAATTTTTTTAAAAGCAAAACAGGGAATCTTAGCCTCTTTTTCTGCTTTACTTCTTTTTGTGTTAATTAAGTTTATAGTTTCTTTAGACTGGAATTTCTTGAAAGCCATGATGGCTATGGTGAGTTTCTTTGCCCTCTATCGAAAGGTTAACCTTGTTTACGTAGTTCTTATTTCTGTGTTGTTTTCAGCTTTTCTTTTTTAAACACATTTTAGTAACATTTTCTTTTTGGTTGTTTCACATTTAAATCACTAAAACTTGAAAAATTTTTCAAATTTTTTGCAATTTTAAGTTATAAAATATGTTATCAAAATAAGTAATAATTTTTAAAAATATGCTTTAAGTTACAACTAATGCAAATTAGTTCTTGATAGGGGGTTGAAATGTGGGGCAAAAAAGCTTTATTTTTTATTTTGGCTTTAAAAATATTTTTTGTTTCTAAGGGTTTTGCAGAGGAGATCGATAAGGAAAGGTTGGAAAAAGAGGAATCTTTACCTGAAGTAATAGTTACTAGTGAAAAAATAATTACCCCTACCAAAGAGACAGCAGAAACAGTTTATACAGGGATCGGGATCACCAAAAAAGGTATTGAACTATCTGGAGAAAGGGGTAGTAGCAACGTTTGGTCTATCTTAAATATTTTACCAGGGGTATATTTTGAAACTCCTGATCCTGCAGGTATTTCTTCAACTCAGAGAAGTATAACGATAAGAGGTGTTTCTGGTTCCTTGGGAACGATGTCTGTTGAAGGGGTCCCTGTTTACGGAGGAAACCCTATCGGTCCAAGGGAATACATTTTTGATTTAGAAAACTTGGAGGCAATCGATGTCTACAGAGGGGTTATTCCTGTTGACCTTGGAACAGGTGCAGGAACAAGAGGGGGAACGGTTGAGTTAAAACCAAAATGGGCAAAAGATAAATTTGGGTTTGAATTTAAACAGGGCTTAGGGATGAATGATTATACTAAAACCTTCTTAAGGGTTGATTCGGGTAAATTACCGTCCTTAGGCACTAAGCTTTCCCTTTCTTATTCTTATGCAGAGGCAGATAAGTGGAGAGGCAAGGGAAAACTTGGTCCAAGAGAAAACCTAAACTTTACTTTGGTTCAGGCTTTAGGAAATAGAATTAACATAAAACTTTGGGCAAACTATAATGACCTTGACCATCATAAGTATGCTACTCTTTCATATCCAGATGCTAAGAAAGATAGATGGTTAGACTATAATGAAAACTTTACGGGCAATTCTACAAAAGATTGGTATTACTATAAATATCAGAAACTTGGATGGACAAATAAAGACTATTATGCCTTTTTAGATATAAAATTGTTAGACCAATTGATGCTTCAGATAAAACCTTATTACAGAATAGAAGAAAAAGAGGATTGGAGCGGAACTATAAGCATCTCAGGTCCTATGAGACAAAGTAAACCAGGAGTAACCTGGAGTGGATGGGAGGTTAAAAGAAAAGGGGCTTTAACTCAACTTGTTTTTGATTTAAAGTTTGTTAGAGGACTTTTAGGTTACCATTACGAGCTTCAAGAGTGGGATGACAGACCTTCTAAAAACTATTGGTTAAACCCTGATGGTAGCTTAACTTTTATTGGATGGGGTAGATTTACCAAAAGTATTTCAGATGGCTATTCTTCAAGTCCTTACCTTAAGTTTGCAGGAAACATAGGTAAACTAAACTGGCAAGCAGGTCTTCAATATATAAAGAAAAAAGACGGAAAAAATGAAGGATACATTACTCAATACAACGGAACAGTGCCTTACTTGCTAAGAGAGCCTAAACTTGACTATGGTGGAAGAAGTTATTCTGCTTGGGTCCCTTCCTTTGGTCTTTCATATTCTTTTAATGAAAAAATAGAAGTTTATACAAGCTTTGGTAAAACTTTTCAAACTCCTTATATGTATATGCCTATCGTAAACCTTTATTATCGCCTTTATGAGAAATTCAAAAAGATGGGCATAACTTTAGATGACCTGTTTAACGATTATAAGTGTGAAGAAACTTATAACTGGGATTTGGGGCTTAGGATTAGAGCAGAGAAATTTGAGTTATATCCAACTGTTTACTTCTCTAAACACAAAAACTTAAACACGCCTTTTACTCCAGGATGGAAAGATCCTGATAACCCTGCCCAGCTTCTGATTGATCCTTCTACTGGTAGACCTGTAAGTTTTAATACCTTTATCGGTAAGGCGAGAGGATATGGTTTTGAGCTTGCTTCAACCTTTCATCTTACAGATAAATTTTCCTTATTTTTTAACCCATCTTATGTAAAGATGAAATATGATGGAGACATCATAAGTGCCGGAACTCGTTATCCTGTGGATGGAAAACAAGTAATAGGAGTTCCAGAAAAGATGCTCACTACAGGACTTATAGCAAGGTATAAAGGTTTTGAAATAGTTCCCAGATTTAGGTATGTGGGTAGTTACTACGGTAATTTAGCACGTACAGAGAAGGTTTCTGGGTATGAAGTCTTTGATTTGATGGTTTCTTACAATAAAGAAGAAATAAGAAGTTTAAGGCTCAAAAACCTTAGGTTAACCGTTGAGTTTAACAATCTGTTTGATAGAAGATATATTTTTGGTACCAGCAATAACTATTACCCAGGAACTCCTTTTAACGTCTTTGGGTCTATATCCTTTAATTTTTAAAAGTAAAAAAAGGGGGGTTATAAAATGAAAAATCTTAAAAAAATTTTATTTTTAAGCTTCTTTCTCATAAGTTTAAACTTTTCCTTGGCTCAAGCAGAAGGTAGACTTTATCTTGTTAGCACCGGGGTTGGAGACCCTGATAATTTGACCTTAAGGGCTTCTGAAGTTATCAAAAAAGCTGATGTTATCTTTTGCAGTAAATGGACTTGTGAAAGGGTAAGAGATTTAATTAAAGGAAAAGAGGTTTATGATGCAGGATTTGGTATTTTTCATCTTTTTTATCGAAAAGATAGAGGGAACCCTAAATCTCAGATAGAAATAAAGTTTTTAAGTTTTGATGAAAAAGAAAAAAGAAAAGAGCTTGAAAAGATAACCAAGATCATAAGAGAAGCTGTTAAGCAAGGTAAGGTGGTAGCCGTTCTTGAAGACGGTGATCCTACTATCTACGGTCCACATATATGGTATGTGGAGGCATTTAAAGACTTAAACCCAGAAATCATTCCTGGGGTTAGTTCTTTTAATGCAGCTAATGCTGCTATAAGAAAGAGCATCACCGGAGGTAAGGCCCAAAGTGTAACCCTTGCTGCAGGATTTTCTGACCTTGAGGCCCTTGCTAAAACAGGCACAAACCTTGTTATTTTTACCATGAGAATAAAAGACATAACTGAAGTTTTAAAGAAGATAGAAAAATATTACTCTCCAAAAACTCAAGTAATCTTTGTTTTGCATGCTGGTTATAAAGAAAAGGAAAGGGTTATAGCTGGAACCTTTGAAGATATCTATGAAAAAATCAGAGGAATTCAACTTCCTTTTGAATATTTAGTGTATGTGGGGGATTTTGGAGATTTTGATGAATAAAAATGTTACTCAAATTGAAATTAACTATGGATTTAAGGAAGAAAAACTGGTTTTAAAAAGAGAGATAGGGCTTATTCCTGCTATCATGCTTGTTGTGGGAAACACCGTAGGAACAGGTATTTTTACCACCTCTGGATTCATTATAAAGGAACTTAGAGATCCAGTGGCTCTTCTTTTTCTGTGGCTCTTAGGAGGTCTGATTGCTTTTTTTGGTGCTCTTAGTTACGCTGAGCTTGGTAGACTTTTTCCTCGGGCAGGAGGAGAATATGTTTTTTTGAAGGAAACTTTTGGCGAGATTTTTGGATTCCTTGCTGGCTGGATTTCGCTTATCGTTGGTTTTTCTGCTCCTATTGCTGCAACAGCTATTGCCTTTTCAAAATACTTCTTAGAACTTTTTTCCATACAAACCTCAGAACTAATCTCCAAACTTTTAGCTGTATCAGTGATTTTACTTCTTTCTTTAGTTCATACCCAACGAATTAAAATAGGGGCTAATTTTCAAACAGGAATAACTCTCTTTAAAGTTTTTTTTCTTTTTACCTTTATTTTCTTTGGATTCATATACGCTAAAGAAGGAATGACTAACTTTGAGATCGGAAGTTTAGTTCCAAAAAAAGAGGCACTATTAAGCTTAAGTTTTCCTGTTTCTCTTATCTATGTTATGTATGCCTACAGTGGATGGAATGCTGCAACCTATATAGGAGAAGAGATAAAAAATCCACAAAAAAACATTCCTTTAGCCCTTTTGTTAGGAATTTTAGTGATTGCAACTTTGTATCTGGGGACAAACTACCTTTATGTTAAAGTTCTTTCTTTTGAAGAGATGGCTGGCGTTGTGGAGTTAGGGGCTAAGACAGCCGAAAAAGTTTTTGGAAAAGAACTTTCTTTTATTTTTACTGCTGGTATTACCTTGGGACTTCTTTCTGTTTTAAGTGGTATGATACTTGCCGGACCAAGGGTATATTATGCTATGGCAAGGGATGGGGTATTCTTTAAAGTATTTTCAAAAATTCATCCAGAAAAAAAGACCCCTATTTTTTCTATACTCCTTCAAGCACTAATTGCTATTTTTATGGTTTTGACTTCAACCTTTGAAGCTCTTCTTCTTTACATAGGATTTACTTTATCTCTATGTGCAAGCCTGACAGTTTTAGGTCTTATGAAACTTAAGAAAAAATTTATTTTCTCAGCTTTTGCTTTTATTTTGGTTAACCTCTGGATGATTATTTTTACTATCGTTACTAAGCCTCTAACCCTTTTAGCAGGAATGTTAACTATCTTAGCAGGCTTAACACTGTATTATTTCAAATTTAATCAAAAATTAAAAACAAAGGGGGGTAAAGCATGAAAAAACTTATTTTAAGTTTGGTTTTTATGTTTTTAACTTTTTTGTTCTGGGTAAAGATCGGTTTTTGTCATATGCTTTGGATAGAAAAAACTGACGGAAGGTTTAAAGTTCTTTGGGGACATAAAGGGAAGGTCGAATCTTATAATCCTGCAGCAATAAAAGAAATTAAAGCTTTTGATAAAAAAGGAAAATCTGTAACACTAAAAAAAGAAATAATTAATAACCAACTCCTTCTTTCAGGTAAAGAAAAGCCTTCTTTAATCCTTGCTTCTATGGATGGGGTTTATCTGGTTACTACACCAGAAGGGAGAAAAAGAATGGATAAAATTGAAGCTCAAAAACAGGGTTTGCAAGTGGTAGAAAGTTTTTATGTGATTCAAGCAACCAAAGCAATTTTTACAGATTCATCTCTTCTAAAAAAACCCTTAAGATTAAAGCTTGAACCAGTTTTTGTAGAAACTTCATATGAAAGAAAAGACGAAGTTGTAATAAAGGTCTTATATGAAGGTAAACCAGCTGAAGGTGTAACCATTTTTAACCCTTTTCATAAAGAATTAGCTAAAACTGACACAAATGGGATAGCAAGAATAAGGGTTGAAGACCTTAAGATGAAAGAAAATTACTATGCCTTGGTGTGTTTTTATAAGTTAAAGATTTCAGACCCTAAAGCTGACTATCTCTGGCTTATTACCTCTCTTACCTGGCAAAGATAAAATTTATAATAGGTGGGGGTAAAAGCATGAAGAAGGTTTTGTTATTAACATGTTTTTTACTGTGTATAAGTTTTTTGGAAAAAATGTTTGCTCATGAGGTTAGTTATCAGGTAAGAGAAAGGGAGGGTATTTGTGTAAGTTTCTTTTTTGCAGATAAATCACCGATGAACTATGCAGAGATAGAAGTTTATTCACCAGATGAAAAAATACCTTTTCAAAAAGCAAGGACTGATAAAAACGGGATTTTTTGTTTTATGCCAGATAAAAAAGGTATTTGGAAGGTTATAGCGAAGGGAGAGACAGAACACGGGCTTCATAGTACAGAGATTGAAATAAAAATAAAGGATAATTTAGATATAGCTCACTTTAAGAAGCCACTTATCGCTTCCCATATAAGGTTTTTTATCGCTTTTGGAATTGCAGGATGGATTATAGGGATAACGGGTATTTATCTGTTCTTAAGGTCAAGAAAGTCTATTTAGAATTGCAAAAATATTCTTACTTCGAATAACAAAAATAAAAATTAGACTCAAAAAAGAAGAGTTCTATTATTTTTAGAAAAAGAAAAAAGCGCCCCCAAGGGGATTCGAACCCCTGTCGCCGGCGTGAAAGGCCGGTGTCCTGGACCTGGCTAGACGATGGGGGCACAACTCTTTATATGGGCCGGGCAGGACTCGAACCTGCGACTCTCGGCTTAAAAGGCCGATACTCTACCGACTGAGTTACCGGCCCACCGTTTTTTTAAACTTTTTTAAATATAAACGGTTTCTTGGTTTTGTCAAGATATGTTTTTTATTTTTACTTCTATCTCTTGGATTTCTTCTGGGACACCTTTTAAGGCTTTAACAAAACCTAAAAGAGGATAGGCTAAAATGTCTGCTACAAAATCTTTAAGAGGAACCTTCTTTCCGTTAACCTTTAGTATCACCTTTTCTCTTTTCTGCTCTATAAAATCTTTTAAAAAACTCAAAAGCTCCTCTTCTTGCTCTATACTAAAAAAAGTTTCTTCAGGAAACTTGTTTTTCCACCACTCTATGTCTTCTTTCACCACAAAACCTAAAAGATTCTTAAGTTCCTTTTTTACTAAGTTTAAATCCTCTTCTTTATCCTTTAAGACCCAAAGTTTAGGGAGAATGTCTACATTCTTGAAGCCCTCAAACAAAACTAAGTCATATCCCCAAAAAACTGATAGAAAATAACTGTACCAGTCTTTAAAAGAAGTGAGATTGTTTTTTTGAGGGTCTAAATAAAGAGTAATTATTTTTTCCTGAAAAAGAACAACCCCAGAAGCTCCGTTTTCTCTGTAAATCCAAGTGTCTTTATTAGGTATATCCGTAAAAATTTCTTTCTCTTTACAAGATTTAACTACCCCTACCTTATATCCCTCTTCAGTTAATCTTTTAACTAAAAAAGAACCTATGGTAGTTTTTCCAGATCCACTATAACCTGATAGTGCGAGAAAACAGGGCATGATAGATGACTTTACAGATTGAATTCTTCACCAGGCTTTAAAGGATGTATCTTAATCTCAAGCCCATATTTTTTTATCTCGTTTTCTAAATCTTCTACCTTACCTGAGAGCACAGGAAAAGTCCCATAATGCATAGGGATAACTACTTTAGGCCTGATAAGTTCACAAGCCTTGGCAGCCTCTTTAGGCCCCATTACGTAATGGTCTCCTATTGGTAATAAGGCTATCTCAGGGGTATAGAGTTCACCGATTAACTTCATGTCTGAAAAGACCCCGGTATCACCTGCATGATAGATGGTTAAGCCATTTTCAAGGGTGATCACAAAACCGCAGGGTTCTCCTCCGTAGCTTCCATCAGGAAAAGAAGAACTGTGTAAGGCTGGCACCATGGTAAAACTAATACCATCTGAACGATAAGTTCCACCTATGTTCATGCCTATAGCTTTAGTAGCACCTTTCCGAAGGAGATATTGCTGAATTTCATGGATTGCGATAATTTCCCCACCTTTTTTAGAAAGGGATAAGGCTTCCCCTAAATGGTCTCCATGGGCATGGGTGATAAGGATATAGTCATAAGGACCCTGGTCAGCATCCTTAGGAGAAAGAGGATTAGTAAGCCATGGATCTATGATAATCTTTTTTCCTTTTTCTGAAACTATTTTGAAACAGGAATGGCCAAAAAAGACTAACTTCATGACATCACACCTTTAATTGAAAAAATAAAGAGCGGGCGACGGGATTCGAACCCGCGACCTGCTGCATGGCAAGCAGCCGCTCTACCAGGCTGAGCCACGCCCGCTTCACAAGAAATTATTATAATTTATTTTTTCTTACTGTCAAGAAGAAATTACTCTTCTTTTTGTTCTGTTTGGGGTTCACCGAAGCATTCAGCTAGTTTAAGAAGTTTTTCGTATTCCTGGTTTACTCTCTCCTGGATGTAGGCTATTTGTTCAGGGGTAAGGTGTCTGAATCTTCTTTGGAGCTTGAGATATTCTTCTACAGGTTTAGGTTTATC
>LDZS01003203.1_pt1 | contig 19287 bp, 11 predicted proteins | sample 615471 | NCBI WGS metagenome assembly LDZS01 (sample SAMN03408295, study PRJNA278302) | terrestrial metagenome | isolation source: oil reservoir sample K3 | place: USA: Alaska, North Slope, Kuparuk formation | collected 2013
ACTGCTCTTTTTCATGGGAATGATCATGGAAACGGGCGCAAGCGTCATCTTGTTGGCTCCGATTCTCCTTCCCGTGGCCACCAGCTTTGACATACACCCTCTTCACTTTGCCCTCGTTATGCTAGTAAACCTGAACGTAGGCCTTGCCACACCACCAGTAGGGGTATGCCTTTTCACGGTAACTCCTATCGCGAAAGTCCCTTTAGAAAGGATTATTCCAAAGGCAATGCCTTTTGTAGCTGCAGAAATGGTCGCCGTTTTAGTCCTTACTTACGTTCCGGATTTGGTCCTCTTTCTTCCGCGCCTGACGGGATTCATCGATTGACGATCCTTTTAAGGACGATAATCGGTCGGAAGATTTTAAATGGTTCAAAGACGCTTACGACATTTGAGCGAAAGCGCTGTTGCTACGACATGGATCACGGTAAATTTACCGATGCGGATGAAGGGCGCTCAAAGTAAGTTGATTTAAATAGATATGGGCACCAATGGGGGGTGAGGTTTGAATGAGAAGAAAAAAGACGGCCACAGGTGTCGTTTTGGCGGCGCTACTCTTGGCGTGCCTCCTGCCCTATGCGGCAGGCGCAGACGACTTCTTCTCCCGATTTGAAATTACAGAGGTGAGCGTCAAGGGACACAAGCTCCACGTAAGAGGGCAGACAGATCTTCCGGATGGCTCCTTCGTACATGCGTCTGTCTCATTAAAAGACTTTGAAGATAAGCCTGGGAAAGATCATACTGTGAAAGTCCACGTGAACAACCACATGTTTCTTATCCAGGTCGATTTGCCGAAAAAGGTTGGAAAGGAGCTCAACCTGATCAACCTGAAGGTCGCCTTCCGTCCAAAAGATCAGCCTAACCATATCAAAGCCAAGGTGGGACATAAAGGAGAGAATCTCAAAGGCGGCAATGTAAAGGTTCAAGGTGGCGAAAGAATCTTCTTCATCGCGAAGAACATCTTTTGGTAAACCCCCCTTAGGAACGAAGCATGGCGCCCCTAAGGGGGGTTTATTGTTAAAGGCTTTTGACGGCTTTCTCGATCCTCAAAAGCCCTTCTTCCAAGGTGCTTCGAGGGCATCCTATGTTCATGCGCATGAAGCCTTCGCCGCCTGGGCCAAAGGTTAGCCCATCGTTTAAGGCCACCCTTGCCCTCTTCGTGAAAAATTCTGCGGTCTTCTTCGCTTCGATCGGAAGTCCCCTGCAATCGAGCCACGTAATAAACGTTCCCTCGGGCTTTATCAGCTTTATCTGGGGCACCCGCTCCTCGAGGAAGGCCGATAAAAACTTCACATTTTCCTCAAGGTAGAGAACTAGCTCCTCCAGCCATTCCTCTCCTCCTCTGTAAGCCGCCTCCAACGCTACAATCCCAAAGACATTGCTCGTCGCCAGGTGCAGCGCTTCGACTACGTGCTGAAACTCCCGCCGCATTCTCTCGTTCGGAATGATGTTGACCGATGTCGCCAAGCCCGGAATGTTGAACGTCTTGCTCGGAGCCGTGCACGTTATCGTATTTTCGAGCAGCTCCGAAGAGATGGAAGCGATGGGGGTGTGCTCGTTGCCGCGAAAGACTATATCGGAATGTATTTCATCGGAGACGATGACGATGTCATGGTCGAGACAGATTTCGCCAAGACGTAGGAGCTCTTCGCTCCTCCAAACCCTTCCGACCGGATTATGGGGGCTGCAAAGGAGGATCATCCTGGTGCGCGAGTCGATAGACCTCCTCAGGTCATCGAGATCCATAGTATACCGTCCATTCTCGAGTCTAAGACGGTTAATGAGCACTTGCCTCCCATTTTCCACTATAGCGGAGAAAAATGGCGGATACACTGGGCTTTGCACAATCACTTTGTCACCAGGGTGCGTGAGGGCGAGAATCGACAGGATGAGCGCCGGCACGACGCCTGGGGACGGGACGATCCAATCGGGCTCTACGGAAAAGCCGTGGCGCCTTCTCATCCAATCGACAACCGCCTCGTAAAAGGACTCCTCCCTTATGGAGTAGCCGTATATCCCGTGGGCAGCTCGTCTCTCGATCGCCTCTATTACACATGGAGGAGACTCAAAGTCCATGTCCGCTATCCACATTGGTATCAAGTCGTCTTCGCCATACCAAGTTTTGAGGCCGTCCCACTTCTTGCATCCGGTTCCTTTGCGATTAACTATCTTATCGAAGTTATATTTCAACACAACTCCTCCCCTAAGGCCCTCAAGGCTTGCCGTTTTTGGTTGTCTCCTCCGGTCCCAACACCTGCTTTAACAGCTGTTCCAAGAGTTGCTTTTTGAATTGCTCTCCTACTTGTCCCTTCCCCCCTTCAGGAAAATTGAGGGTGATCTTGAACTCATTCTCCTCTTTATCGTAACCTGGACCCATCGCAAGAGGGGGAATGGGAGAGGACGTCGAATTTTGATGCACTACCAAACCTTGGATGTACAGCTCTTTGAAAGTGCCGCCTACACGAAAAGAGACCTCCTTAAACTCGCGCGCCGACATGCCGCCCAAAAAACCGGCCAAAAAACCCTCCAAAACCCCCTGAGATGGCGTCCCTTCGGTTTGGCTTATGCGAGATATCTCATTGAGCGCTCCTATGAAGGCGTTTAAAGCCTTTACGTTGATCTCGCCGTGACAATTCAGGTTAATTTTACCTTCGCTCACGTTGCCATCCGCAGAGACATAACGGTATAGCAGATCGTCCAAGGGGGCCGCTACTCTGCTGCCAGGCAACATGTAAAAACTCCTGTTATCAAAGGCGAAGCTTGCAGATATGGACCGGTATCGCAGCTTTTCGCCCCCTGACGCAGCAGCCATGAGTTGAATGGCCTCTAACCCCGATAAAGCACCGTCCCTAGCCTCGAGCTGGCCCGTGCCGCTCAAAAAAAGCCTTCCGGCGATAGAACCTTCTACGTTTAGCGAGAGGTCAGCCGCACCTGTGGCCACTAAGCCACTTGAAGAAAATACCTCATTGAGTGCCGCCCCCAAATCCATTCCTTTGACTTCGAGTGCAGCCTTGAGTTTGCGCTCCGCCATGTCGAATGTGCTATTGATGCGCCCCTCGCCGCCGTAAAGTATACCCTTCCCCTTCTCTACGACGAGCTTGTTTCCCTCAAGGAGAAAGGGAATGCTAACATCTCGGATAGAAAAGCCTCTCACGGTGAGCCTTTCTGAAGAAACCGTACCGCTGCCCGAAAGACCTCGTGGGTTTTCCTCCAATGAAAGGAAGAAATCCGCTTTTCCCTGAAGGATTCCGCTTTCGCCCTTAAAGAGCGACGCTACGTCTATCCCTCTGCCGTTCGCAGAAAGGCGCAACCTGCCATCTTCGAGCGCTACCACCCCCGATGCCTCAAAGGTCGACCCTCCAAGTTGCCCTTCCAGCATTTCTATGATAACACTATCTCGTTTCAGCGAAACGGTGAATGCAGCCTCGGAGAGCGAAAACCCTCGGATGCCCAGCTCCGGAGAAGTGCCTTCGAGCTTAACCTCAGGTGAACGGATTGTGCCAACAACTGTGATCTGCCCAGAAACCTCCCCTCTCAAAGAAAAACCCGATGATAGGTTAGAAAGCTCTATATCAGAAAAACCTCCATCGAGGGCAATTTTTTCGTCCGAAAGCAAGATGGAACCGGCCACGCTCGCGCTCCCACCGAGCGCCTCGGCACGTGCTTCTACGTCAATACTTCCGCCTTCGTAGACGAAGGATGCCTTCGTCCCGGCTAACGCCACTGGACCGACGGATGCCTCTTGCGCCTCAAGCTCCAGATTTAAGCGAGCCGCAGAGAGAGGCCCTTCGAGTCGGATGCGCCCATCTGCCTTTCCTTTTAGCGGCAGCGAGAAGCCTTCTCCTGCCTTTTCCAGATCGATACCCTTGATGGTCCCTGCCACGGATATCTCTTCTGGCAAAATGTGGCCTTCGCAGTTTATATCCCCTCCGAAGGATTTGCATTCGAGATCCAAAGAGGTCTTCGCCTTTTTCCATTCGAGGCTCAGCATCACATTTTTGAGCACTCCTAAGGGGGTCGAGACATCCTTCGAAGCAGCCTTCGCGGAGAGGATAGGGTTTTGGGATGAGCCGGAAAGGGTCCACGAGGCATCGAATTTCCCCGACACTCCCTCTGGAACCTCAAAGCCAAAAGACCCGAGCGCATCGATAGGAAGGCCCGATACCTTACCCTGAATGTTAAGCGAGGGCTCCCCATGTGAAAGGCCTTTTACTGCGCCGCTCGCTGAAATGTGAGCACCATTCCACCGAGCAGAAAGCTCTTTTATCGACAGCTCCCCCTTGAGCAGTCCAAAGGACATATTGAATTGTTCCAAGCGCTTGCCTGTTATCTTTATAGCGCTTGAACGCGCACTCCCTTCGAACATCACATCTTTAGGAGAACCTTTAAGCGATAGCGAAGCGTCGACGAGCCCCTCCGGAGAGAGGGGCGACAACCCATCGAAGTGCTTGGCCAACATATGAAGCGGCATCCCTTTAAGCTCTACCTGGAGGTCCAAGGAGGTCTCACCGCCCGCAATAGCCACGCTGCCCTCGGCCGTCACAGGCGCCGTAAGCCACTTGCCCTCCCCTTTTACTTTAGCTTCTTTTCCTTCGACGATGGAGACGTTGACCTTCGCTCCATCTATTTTGTAACCAACGAGGCCTAAGGACTTCGCCCTGACTTCGACCTCCCCCGAAAGAGAACGCCATTCCCCCGACAAATCGGCTTTGACAGAGTCGGCTACCCCTTTGGCGAAGGAAAGCCAGCCAAATCGTGCTTTCCACTTATCTGTATCTAAGCCCTCACCGGAGAGTTTAATCTCCATAACGATCGGTCTCGTTGAGAGGTCAAAAGATATCTCACCCGAAAAGGGCGAACCGAAGGTTAGGGCGTTAAGGTCGAAAAAGCGCAGAGATCGCCCGACAAGCTGCCATGAGGCCTTCGCACTTTCTATGAGAAAGCCGGCGATACGCCCATTAGCGCTCGTGATTTTTCCCTCCACCGTCATCGTCGCTTGCCTTGGCGAACCGGCGATGCGGAGTTCCGTATCGAGCACGCCATGAGGATCCGCCGCCGCGAGCCGAGGAAAGAGAGAAAGCAAGGCCTCGTGGGTTATGCCTTGAGCCAAGCCAACCAAGTCCAAATCGGGAAGAATATCCCCCGAAAGGGCAACCTCCCCTCCGGAGGCGAACTTAAGCGAAAGCCTTTCGAGGCTTGCGCCCGTGCCGGAAGTGTGGCGCTTAATAAAGAGCTTCCCCTGAAAACCCAGGCCGTTTATTTTTCCTTCCATGACGGCATCCATACCATCAGCTTTGAGCGTCAGGAAGACATCTTCAAAAAAGACCTCACCCATGGGATAACTGACGGTGACATTTCGAAAACTGAGTTGCTCGACGGGCGGGGTCCCACCGCTGCTTTTACCCAACCTAAGGAGGGAACCCAGCCTTGTTGAGTCGACAGCGCATTCAGCTATTACGAGCTCTTTCGCAGCGGGCCTTCCTCTCAAGATCGAAGACAAATCTATCTTGATCCGCGCTCGCTCGGCCGAGAAAGCCTCTCCATCTGAACATGACAGGCGCAGGCCATCGGCTCTGTAGCCGATGAGGAAGTTCCCCGTCACCTCACCCACTTCGACAGAGTCCCCAAAGATAGAAGTGAGGGCACCACAAAGCTGCGAGCGCACCAAGCCTGTCCCCAGATTGCGCTCGCCGAACCAAAGAAAACCACCAAAGGCAAAGGCACTGCACGCCACGACAATCATCGCTATAAAATACGCCTTAAATGGCGGGGCCTTTACCTTCAAATCTATCCCCCCTGGCTGGATTCTTTTTGCACAGCCGCTTTCATTATAGAGGCATGACCGCGCTTTCGCCTATAATTACAAAAGGGGTGCACAATTTGGAGAGGAATTTGGCGGATAAAGTAGATAGACTAAAAAATCATATCGCCTCGATGGGCAAAGTGGCAATACTGCTCTCCGGCGGAGTAGACAGCACATTCTTGGCCGAGGTATCGCGGCGCACCTTGGGCAGCAACGCCATCGCTATCACCTTTCGCTCATCTCTCGCCCCGGCAAAAGAGGCCGAAGAAGCCGTAAGGTGGGCCGAGCTCGCAAAAATGAAGCACTATCTCATAGACTCGGACGAATTTGGCGTCGACCAGGTCAGGGCAAACGGGCCGGATCGCTGCTACTACTGCAGGAAACATCGCCAAGAGTTGGCCAAGGCATGGGCTGAGAAGACAGGGTGGGACGGAACCTTTTGCGACGGTGCGAACGCCGACGACTTAAGCGACTACAGGCCAGGCCTAAGGGCTGCGGACGAAGCCGGTGTGCGGCATCCGCTGGCCGAGGCGGGCTTTTCCAAAGCCGAGATAAGAAGCGCAGCCAAAGCCATGGGGTTGGAATGCTGGAACCGCCCCAGCTCGCCGTGTCTCGCCTCTCGCTTTCCTTACGGCTTTCCCCTCTCGGCCGAGCTGTTAAAGATGGTGGAAGCCTCGGAAAGAAGCCTGCGCGAAATGGGCTTTTCAGAGCTCAGGGTGAGGTGTTTTCCCCATGGGCTCGCCGTGGTGGAGGTGAGCCCAGAAGAGATGGACAGAGCATGGTCGTTGCGGCACGACATCGCAAGTGCCTTGAGGGGCTTTGGCTTTTCCTTCGTGGCGATGGATCTTGAAGGGCATGTCGGCGGCAAGCTCAACCGCCTCATGCAAAAAGAGAGCACCTCACCGCCTGGCGATCAAAATTTTAAGGGTGCGCCGCGATGATAATATTTGAGGCGCACGCTTCAGGCGTTGATGAAGGCAGACTCCTTTCGAGCCTCGTATCGATATCGGGCGAAGCGGCTTCGAAGCGCCTGACCGAGGGTAACTGGACGGAGAGCCTTTCCTTCTCCATCGAAAGCGCCGCACAGGGTGGCATAACATCCCTCAAGGTTTGCCCTCGCGTTTTTCATGCATCGCACCATAGATCGCTGGACGAAGCGAAGTCTTGGCTCGAAAAAGTCGCCGATGTCGCCTCCGCTTCGAGGGAGGCCTTAGAAAGGGCACTCTCCGCTGTCGAATTGGTCGTGCGCTGCCGCGCATCGCTGAGCGGCACGCCTGTGGACGAAACTCCTTTGGGGATGGAGGGGGAAATTTCGAGGGCCACCTCGGCCCTGGCTTTTTTCGTCCTGCTCTCAGAGACGAAAGAGGAGGCGCTTTCCACGCCCCTGTGCGTTTCCGGAGCTCCAGACTGTGATACGTTTTTGGCGAATTCGGTTACTTTAGCCATCGCTGCCGAGAGAAACATCCCCCTTCTCGGCAGCAACCGGCCCGGTGTGGGGTCTTCCCCGCTCGGATGCGCGATGTTGGCTATAGGGGCACGCTTCGTCCGCGCACTTCCTTCGGTGGTTCCGCAGCGAATCTCCTATGGCACTTCCTTTGACTCGCAATACGCCACACCCATAAGGGTTATAGGGGCAAGAGACGAAAGTCTCGAGGAGGTTTACATGCTCGAGGCCACACTCGACGACATCACAGGCGAGGAGATCGCCCTTGCCCTCGAACGCCTCCAGGAGTCGACGCTCGAGGCCCACCTCCTTCAAGGTTTGGGCAAAAAGGGTCGCCCCCTATTCGTCCTCAGGGCGTTGGCCACGTACGCCGATCTCGATGCGGCGCTCAGGTGTATCTTGGAGGATACGACGACGATAGGCATCCGCTACTGGCCCGTTTCAAGAGTGAGGATGGAGCGGAATATCGAGGAAAAGAGGCTCTGGGAGGGCGGGCCTTTCGTGCGAGTTAAGGTTTCTCGCTTAGGGGACCTGGTGAAAGAGAAGGCCGAGTTCGACGATATAAAGGCCCTAAAACGCCCTCCCAGAAACGCCGATAGCGCTCAGTCCTGAATGCTCTTAAATATCTGCTGAAGGATCTGCTTCTTCAGTTGATCTTCCGTGCTGCCGCCCGATTCTGCTCCACTCCCCACGGGTATGTCGAGCTTTAGCTGTTGCTCATCCTCTGTGGTCTCTGCGGGCTGCTCGTCTGTCGGCTTCCTTTGGATTTGCAGACTCATTAGTTTCGGAGAGTCGAACGTGCCGGCGATGTCAAAAGTGACTTCCCGAAAGTCTCCCGTCGAAGAGCCTGGGAGTATGCCGCCCAAAAGCCCTTGAAGCGCCTCTTGAATCGATGCTCCGCCCGTAGCAACCCCCTTCGCGGCACCGACGAAAGCATTTAAAACTTGTAAATTCACCTCGGCCATGCCGTGAAGTTCCAGCCTCTTAGTGTAGAACACACTTCCGTCTATGTTCACATAGTGGTAAAGCGAGTCGCCCGCTGGAGCCGTCATACGGCTTCCCGGCATTATATACACAGAGACCCCGTCTATGACGAAGTTCACCACTGCAGTGTTGTAGCGTATACTTTTACGCCCGGCGATGGCGGCTGCGGCCTTGACGGCCTTAAAGTCAGCTATTTCGCCGTCTTTGGCCTGGAATTTCCCTTGCCCGGATAGGTTTTTCGTGTTCGCACCCTTGCCCTTTGCCTCCAAATCGAGCGAGGCCTTGCCGGTTACTCTCCCCTCAAGGGCTACGACTTCCTTCAAGAGCGGCTCAATATCCACCCCCTCGGCGTGCGCCTTGGCCTGCCATTCTAACCCCTCCAACCATAACGCCACGCCTGCAGTCAATTTGCCACCGTATAAGAGGGCATTCCCTTCGCCTAACGAAAGCTTCTCGCCGTCCAAAGCTATGGGGAGCTCGACGTCGCTGAGCCTTGCTCCGCGGACGGTCAGTTCAGGCGACGTGATCCGCCCGTTCCCCCTGAGGCTTCCGCCGTATTCTCCATTGAAGTTGAAGTTCAAGATCCCTCCGATCAAACCCGCATATCCTTCGGACAAAAGCTTAGCTGCATTGATGCCCTCACCAGAGGCCTCAAAATTGGCCTTCCACTTGCCCTTTTCGCTTTTGGCCTCCACCTTCCCGACGATGGGAGCGCCGCCGAGCGATGCGGTCAACTTCTCTGTGACAAAATGGGTCGGGCTTCCCTTGAGCGCAACCTGGATGTTCTCCAGCGAGACCGGCCCCGCTGTTAGATGGGGCACCTGCGCCTCTGCCTGAAGCGCGGGTTCGGTCAGCGCACCGCTCAACTGGAACGTCCCCGAAAGGCGCCCCTCTAACGGAAGCTGTGCCTCGAAGGGCAGAGCCCCTAAAGAGACCTCTTTGAACGAGCCTTTAACGTCGAGGGCACCCCCATCGGCCAAAGAAACCGCACCCGCGGCTTCCAGGCTGCCGTCCAACAGGGAGGCTCTGGCATTTGCGATCTCCAACTTTTGAGGAGCGTAGGCAAACTGCGCCTCCAAAGCCTTGAGGCTCATGCCCCGATACAGGTCTATGGCCGAAGACCGCGCAGTCGCTTCGATGCTCGGAGAGGCGAGCTTGCCTGACGCTTTCCACTCCACATCGACCTTACCTGCGACGCCTTCTGGAATGGCAGGCACAAAAGACCTTGCGGCCTCCACGGGTAAACCCTTGCCGTCGCCCTGTAGAGCGAGCACCGGCTCTTTGAACAGGCTTTCGATGCGCCCAGAGGCAGAAAGCGTTCCGTCGTACAACTTAGCTGATGCCGAATTGACGATGAAAGATTCATCCTCCAACGCAAACGAGGCGTCTATGGAGCGAAGCGCCACCTCCTGCACGGTTACGCTATCGGAACGCAGCGTGCCGCTCAGGCTCGGGGTGAACGCCTTACCCTCCGCCGTGAGCTTGACCTCCACGCTACCCTCGATATTAAGTTTTTGGGTTTGAGGAAAGTAGCTGGCCACTTTTTTTAGCGACAAGCCCGGTGCCGCAACGGAGATATTTATGCGCGGCTCTTCCTCCAAAAACACCTTGCCCGCAGCCGTCGCCTGAGAGCCCATAAAGAGGCCTTTGCCGTTTAAGGAAATCTCTTTGGGGGAAGAAAGCCCAGCCGTCACTTCAATGGACTCGACCTGGATGCCCGCAACCTTCAGGGAGGGAATTGAAACCTTCGCCTCCCCCGTAGGCGTGAAGAGAAAACCGGCCAGCGAGAGCGTGGCCTCCTTTATCTTGCCCTCCACGGGCGGGAGTTTAGGGAATATCTGCCGCGCTTGGGCGAGGTCGAACCCTTCAGCCTTCAGGGTCAACTTCATCTGCAAATCCTCAAGCGTCAATGCAAACGACCCGCCTACGGATGCGCCGAGGGCTTTCCCCTCGATAGGCTCTACATATAGATTGCCCTCGGCAAAGCGCCATTTGCCAGCGGCCTTATCGATGGCTGTCCCGTATATCTTGCCGCCGCTCACGGCCAATTCTCCCTCAACCGAAGGGGCACCCAAGGGACCTCGAGCGGTAAATGTGCCGGATAGCTTCCCCTCTACGCCCAGCCTTTGGGAGGCCGGCCAAAGATCCGCCAACTTGGCAAGATCGAGCCCTTCGAGCTTCCCTGAAAGATCGAGCTCCGGATAGACCTTCCCCGAGGCCTCAAGCACAGCTTCGCCCATCCTCGCCGTGTTTTTTTCTAAAACGATGGCATCTTTATCTATCCTGATCCTTCCCTCTTCCTCGACCTCTATATCCGAAACCTTCCCCTTGAAGCTGAAGTCGACGGCGGAAGGGGATAGATTCGCCTTTCCCTGTGATACGGCAAAGCTGATCTGAGGCATCGTTACCGCGACATCGCTGACATTGATCTCGAGCTCAGGCAGAACGAGCTTTCCTCCTGGCCCTGCCGGAAAAAGCTCCTTCAATCTCACGGGGTCCTTTATATCGACTGTCATCCCTTTTAGGCCGACGGAGTTCAGCGCAATCTTTCCTTTCAGCAGGCCCGAGAGGTCCAGATTTAAGTCGATCTTCTCGGCCGAGAGGCCAAGCCCCACAGGGGAGGTTAAAGAAAGCCCCTCTATCGAATATCCCGCTATAGGATTTCCGCGAACCGACGAAACCGACATCTCGCCGTTGATCGCCTGGCCGGCCGATTCCAACTCTTTGGCAACCTGCTCGCTACCTATATTGCTATTTAAAAGCACGATGAACCCTATCGCCAAAACGGCTACGACGATGCCGGCGCATATCAAAATCCACTTGGATAACTTCTTCTTATCCACGCCGTTCACCTCCTAATTTTGCCTCCTTATTATACCCTGCCGCGCGGCGAAGAGGTCGGTAGCTTTATGGATTTAACATGGGATGTGGACAAGTGGAGCCAATTGTGGATAAATTGTGGAAAAGTTACAATTTTGTTAAAACAATTCACCTAACGCCACAACGCCCATCTTACGGATTTTTGGACAACTACCACTTGAAGTGGGTCATTTAGCACCAACTCGGCTCCTCTATGCCCTGCCGTCACCTTGCCGACCATCCTTAAGGGACACCCGTTAAATTCTTGAAGCGGAGGGAAGAGGTGCAAATTGTCTTTATAAATAACGGCGACGCTTCTTCTCTTGCCCTGAACCAGCAAATATCGACTGCCGCTGTGCGTTATTTCTTCTGGCTCCATTTCTAATGTAATAAAGTAACCAGCTAAATGCGGCAGTTCAGCCCATATCTGTTCAGGCGTAAAAACCCTCCACTTCGCTCTGCCCCACAGGCCCCTTTCTCGATGCTGGGCTCTTGAAGCAGCCTCGCGTATAAGAGGCAGATATCGCTCGTTCGGGGGAAATACATAGGGAAGCGCCAATCCCCTCTCCACCAAAACGGCGTTAGCCAACTCCCTTCCCGAGGCTTTTTCAAGCCACACATAAGCCAGGAGGCGCCCGTATCTGTCTCTATTCACCTGGTCGAGCTCGAGGGCCACCCGCCTACCCTGCACAAGCGCCCTGTTGGCCAAGTACGCTTCTTTTCCCAATTCCTCCTCCCCGCGCTTGGGGTGATGGAGCTCGGGGGTGTCGATCAAAAGATAACGCACCGTCTCCACAGCACCTGAAGCAAGCTCTACCCTTGCCGTATCGCCGTCTATTGCTTCTTTTACGGTGCCATAAAGAATCTCTGCGCGGCCACACTGTGGAACTGTGAGGGCAAAAAGCAGCGCTATCAAGGCCAAAAACTTCTTCACAATAAAACCGCTCCCATCGCTCTTGCTCGATGTCCTCTTATGTTACATCAAACCGCACCCACCACCATGTGCCGCCGATTTCACCGAAACCGGCAACCAGATACAGTCGTGCCGGCGAACACTTCGATTTGTAATCGGAAAAGACAAAAACACTCCGTGTCCTCCATGAACCTGCGCGTAAGCCAACCACAGGGCTGATCGCCTGTGTAGTTCGTGGCGCACTCTAAAAATCCTCTTTCAGATCGCTTCTGGACAAGTGTATAAGATAAGCTTTTCCATTTCGATCTCTTAGGGAACATTCATTTCGGGTAGTTCTTGTCAAGCTGATAATTTGCGCTATCAGTTAAAATTTTTTTCAGCAACCCAAATGGCCTTACCGCTTGCACTAGCAATGAAGCATTCCGTTTTTGGCTAAGCATTCTTATGAGCTTGAAATCTAAAGTTAGGAAGTAGTCACATTGATGATACTCTGCACACCAGAGGTGAAAAGCATCCAGTAATTGATTGCGGTTCAGTTTCTTTTTGCCTTGATATGCCCCAGTTATTTTCTGTAACTCTAAAAACCTCTCGGAACGAATGTTAGCCAAAAAATCAAACTGCTCTTTCTTTGGATCTTTGAAAAAACCTGCTATTATTCGCTCATACTTGATCGGAGGTTTTACAAACGCTACTGGCGCCCCAAAGAATTTCCCTGTAGAACTATCCATGTTTGGAAGTCCCCAGGTTTCTATATAAGTCTCTAGATTGATCATATATTTGACTCTCCCCATCTTGCCCAATTCTGCAAGATATGGAAGCAATTCTGCTTCATTCTTTAAATTCTCGTCGCGTATAGCATCATTAGGATTTATCTCAACAAAACTGTAATTCATTTCCTCATAACGATTTCCATTATTATTATATGTCCGCAATTCATGTCGTATTCTCCGTAACTTTGTGGCCGAGAATTTATAAATATTTGCATCAAGATAGACCTTTGGAACCTCCACAATTCCTCCTCCAATCATTAGTTATTTAATAAGGCAGATACGCTATAGTCTTAGGTGATATAATGATGCTACAACATAGGATAAAAAGGAGATATCTTACTTGGCTTTGTAGAGCCAGAAGTCAATGTCCTCGCCGTCAACTCCTAAAATCCTCGGGGAAAATGCCAGTAAACTGCTCAGCAAAAGACTCAAGCAGGTTTTGGATACTTGCAGCAATTTCATCACAATTACCCCTCTCTACTCTCGAAATCTGTTTTATCTTGCCTCAGGTAGAGTTGCGGGTAAACTTCTGGGATTACGGCTCGACGGTCTTAAACAACAAGAATATGCCGCTTTCACTTTTAATTCCACATACCAGAAACGAGCATAGCTCACTCTTGGGCTGATCTTTCCCCCTGCGCAGGGCGGACGTTACCGCGGGCCATGGTCAGTGGGCGAAAGTGGGGTGCCTGTGATTCCACCTCGTTGTCGAGCAATAACGGCTTTACTCGTAAGCGCTCTCACATCGCTTACATCATTCCCAGCGCTTTCATCGCCGCCGTCATAGGATCCGAGAAGAAGATCGGGTCGACCCGCTCGATGATATCACCCGACACTTCCAAAAAGTTCCGTTTGTTTTCCAGTGGAATTAGCGCGCGCCTGGCGCCGTTATCCATACTAATCTGAAGAGGCTCTACCAGAGAACGCGACGATTTGATATTGCCCTGGATGCTGAGATCGCCTAATATCACAAGGCCTGCCAAGACTGATTGCTTCTTAATAGCAGAATAAACTGCAACAATAAGAGCTACGCCCGCCTCGCATGGCACATGGTTACTAAGAAGGTCGATAGCCTCCACGTGGAAGTCGGTTGTATCTATCTGCTGAGAAATGCCCATCCTGACCTTCTGGGCCGATAAGTAGGCGAAAGCTCTCTGGATTGACTCCTTCATTATTCCATCGATGCCGCCAGCAATCCTCAGTTTGCCAGTGCCAGGAGAGCATCCAACTTCCAGGCGGTAAAGACCAACCTTACCCTGATCATCCACGGATGCGGTATATACTGACCCAGGGGCAAGAGGATCGGTGGAGATCATATCTCGCCCACCTTGCTCCGGAACACCCACAAATTTTTCTTCTCGCGTTTCGTTGTCGATGTAAGAAAAAGAGGTTTGGTAATACTCAAAAGAACCCAGCTTCTTGAGCTGCTCTTTGACCCGCCGCCGTCCCTCGAGGGCCAGTTCCACGATTTCTGCGAGTTCCTCACGGTTCATCTCGCCGTGAGGATAGATGAGCTTGATCAGCCCTGAGACTGTTTTTCGAACTGCTTTCACATCTCGAGCATTTAGATGCGATCCAAGAGAAAAGTGGCGATCTATAGCTTCGGTGAAGCCATGTTTTCTCAGTTCGCGAAGCGCCTCGGCAAAATAGTCAACGACAAATCCATAATGAGAGGTGAAATATTCGACTCGCATCTTAGGAATCTCCCACCCTGGGATATAGAAATGGAGGCGGTCGAGAAAAGCCATGTCCTCTCGGATTATTTCAGGCATGGGCATAAAAAGGTGTGATGAATGCACCATAATGTCTACCGCCTGATTGGTATTGCCAAACATAGCTATCGAGGCCATTCCGGTAAGGACATCTTTCCCACGGGCGAAAGTACCCGATTCGCAATAGGTTTTGAGTGTTGTGATCACCTCTTTCTGCATTTTCTGGAGATCCGCTACCTCATCAAATGCTACAGCGTCCCAAATGCCTACCAACCCTATCTTGCCGGTCGCCATGTTATAAAAGAGATTGGCAACTGTGGTAGGACCAGTAAGAAGGATCACGTACGGCGAAAGCTCCTGATAGGCGTAGCTTTTGCCTGTTCCGCGAGGTCCCAGTTCAACGAGATTATAATTGTGTTCGCACAGCGGAATCAGTCGCGCGAGAAACAACATCTTGAGCCTACGGTCAAAGTTTTGGGGCTCAAGGCCGATGGTCCGCATAAGCAAGTTGAGCCATTCATCCGTCGAGAACTCGCGACGAAATTCCTGAAACTCCTCTAAGTCAAAGGTGGCGATCTGAATGGGCTTCAAATTGTCAATCCAGAACGGGCTTCGCTTGCCCTTAGCATCCTCATCGTACTGATGGCGAATGTCAATTTGGGCCCAGATGCCGCCCATCAAGAGGCGGTCGTAATCGCGCAGAAAATGTTCTGGTACATGAACGAACTTATGGCCAAAATTGACCAGTTCTGCCCAGTGTTTGTCGTCATCTGACACATAACGAACCTTTACCTTATCGATAAAGGTATATTTGCCCTTCTCCTTGACCATCGACTGCGCCTTATTGGCTTCGTCGGGCCTGACGAAATTAGAGCTTATCGTAGTGTTTACGACGCGAAGGCCAGCCTCAATGGCAGCCTGATCGTCAGTGGCACAATATTTTCCGAGAAGATATTCCAACACGAAAACTGGGACGTTTGCCCCGACCTTTACCTTCCGGACAAGATCTTTTCGGACAACTTTCCCTGCAAAAACTTTTGCAACTTTGCGATCGAGTTCAGACATCGTTCATCATTCATCCTTTGCCTTCACATTGCAATGGCTACTTCAATCTTGTCGAGCCGTGACAGTTCAAATCCTGTTGCAGCGTCAAGCAAATATAAACTGACACTTTTTTGGTCCGGCTCCTCAATAATCATGAGGGTAACCGTGTTGGGCACGATTTTTCTCTTGTTTGCCTCGTCGTTCTTAAGAATCACATCGCCTGTGGCTTCTTCGAAGCCGTATGAGGCACTGACGGCGCGTGAAATAACTTGTCCCTTTGCGCGCAGTTCAACGCGCACCTTAGGCGTGATGATGTCAAATAACCCCGTATTTTCACCCGTAATCTGGACCGAGAAAAACCGCGTAGAAAGCTTCTGGCTCCCAGGTTCGAGCCTCCACGCTATCGCAGTAGATAGACCCTCTAACGGTTTTGCCAATGGGGTTAAAATCATAACTGGAATAAGCAATTCCTGCGGCGAAAGACCCCCATGAAAGTAGGCCCTCGCACCACCCTTGCATTTAAAGCAAGCAAAAGTCCATGGGGTGGCCAAGTCAAATTCGCCTTGCACGTCAAGTGCGCTTAAAGGCAACCGAAGGCAGGCGTCATCCGCCTTACCACCACTACCCATCCATACCCGGCGGTGAAGGAATACAGTCTCACCACCTGGGGCATCTATCTTCATATCCTCACTCAACTCCTCGCCGAAAAGGTGTCCATGATCTGCCGCAAGAACGATTCGCTGAATACCCAAATCCAATAACACTCGAATTCCTCGCCTAAGGTCGTTCAGGACGCCATCCATTTGTCTCCTGGCTTGCGCGATGTTGTCCTGCTCGCAAAGTTCATCGATTTCTTGCGAGGTCACGAGAATCAGCTGTGCACTTGCGATTTCCTCTCTAACCTTCTTTGGCGGTTTGGGCAAGAGACTATCCAGCTTGGTGTCGAAGACATTGGCGCCTGCATATTTCTTTAGGAACTCCACGCGGTCCTTGCGGTCTTTAACGACCGTCCCACCGATCTCGAGTGCCAGCTTGCCACTGCCTATTGGCACAACCTTGGCGGCGTCGTGAGCGTTGGGTAAAAGCGCGGCCATGCCTATCTCGGTGACAGTAGGAACCGCTGCAAGGGCAACATATAGGTTCACATCAAGATCTTCCTTAAGCAAACGCGCCAGCTCTCTGCCCATTTCAAACCGAAGCGCGTCCACCCACACGTAAGCGATCTTCTCGTGGCCAAGCGAAGACTTCACGTGTTTTTCAAAGACTTCTCGTTGGCGTAAAACGCCCTTGTCGGGCGCACTTTTTTGGAGCTGAGCCAGAAAGCGCCGCGCCATCTCGGAGCCCACCTTTGCATAACGCTGCCTGGCTTTAATCACCAGCTTTTCAATGTTGTCATGGTCCTCGCCACATGCTTCGTAGTTATACCAGCGGCTTTCCATGTGGCGATGGCGGGTATCGAGCAAACACCAAGGTTCAGTGCCTTCGGCATATTCTTTAATCATTTCGGTAAATGAATCTGGAGTTTTTTTGAGTGCATGCTCTACGCGGTCTGCCTCCAACAGGACTTCAGCGGCCGAGGCAACGAGCGCCCAACGAGCTTGAAGCCAAGGCTTCACATCGCACCAGAAGCCAGCCTTGCGCGATTCAGCCAGCGTGAGGATTTCACCGTCAGCCTCCTCCAGGAGCCGGCCTTCGGCATGACGCAGCAGCGCTTTTTCTATGCTTTGGAAGGATTCGAGCTTTTCAATTGCCTTCAGATCGAACTCCAAGGTAGCCAGACCAAATTCCTGCTCGACCTGTTGAGCAGCGGCCACGTAGCTTTCCCGCGTATCCCGGCGCAGACGCCAAGCCTTGGCCAAGGCCTTGCATGCATCAATAGTTGCTGGCGTAGAGGCGACCTGAACAGAAGATAGTTTTGACGGAACAGCGCCGCCGAAGCCGGAAATAAGGTCAGTCATAAGGGCATAGCGGGCGAAACGCTGGCGGAGATCGGCCAATTCCATGTCACTAAGGGCATCAAAGCCGAAATCTCGCCGCAAAATCTCTACAAGCTCACTTCTTGCTCCCTTCTCAATGATGCTCTCGTCAAAGCGGTCGCTATCGAGGAAGTAGAGGGCAATCTCCCGTGGGTTACCAGTGCCGAAGATAAGAGCAATTACACCCTTGGATATTTCACCGCCCTTATTAGCCAGGGCGTCAAGGTCAGCCAAGGTTAGCTTGCCTGCCTCAGTTTGCTTCTCCACCTGGCTAACAGCTTCTATACCCAAAATACCCTTGAGTGCGTTCCGCGCCACAACAGCCAAGCGGGTATTGCGTGACGGCGGCTGTTGCCCCGGTTGCATGACCACGCCCGCAGCCTCAAGCTCGATGAGCGCGTGATGCGTTTCCTCTTGAGCCATAGGGACATAGATCACTAAACGTGGAGGTTCCTCGCCATCCATGAGCCTCCTCTGGTCGATTTCCCAGCGGAGACGGATAAAGCTTCCCTCATAGCGGAGGACGGTAGTGTCAGGCAACTCCAAAGCCCTTACCACCTCGGAATAGGCGGCGTCTGGGTCATACCACACTACGAGGCCGTTATCGTCAACCTGTTTTGCTATCAAGCCTATGAGGTGTTCCGTAACAACGCCGCGGCTCATCCCTTCACCTGCTCTTTTGTCGAGGCTTTGGAGGTTTAACTTCGCAAAGGTCTTCCCGGCCGTGGGCAATGGCTATGGAGCGATCTTTACGGCATAACTCCTCCACGCGCTCTGGCCAAAGCTGATACGCTATATGGGACCAGTCGTATTTGCCCTCTCGAAGCGCCTCCCAGTATGTTTTGGCCTCCCTCAAAGGGACCAATTCCCACAAGGGGGCGATGTTTAGAATAACGCCGTCGTTCAGATCGAAATCGATGTGCAGGTCAGCCGCGCGGCGTAGCTTTTCCTCAAAATCACGCAGTTCAGAGATAAATTGCTCCTGGCGATCGATATCTTTCTCGAGTTGCTTCGCTTCGCGGCCTGAACTTCCCACGCTTTCTCTTCGCCCTCGGAGGGTTTTCAGGCGATCTTCCTCCAGACGGATTTTAGGTTCCACATACTTCAAAAGGGCCTTAAAAAGAATGTCTTTGTCCAGTCGGTGGTAGTAAAGCCACAGGCCGTAGCCGCCCTTGGCAGAACACAAATACCAGTAAATAGGCCGTTTACGGTATTTTTGAACATGCTCCTTAAAGAACTTATCGGTCAGGTAGTCCCTGAGTGACGAGAGCGGATCGCCGTTAGTCTTCAAGGCTTGCTTAACCAGTTGGGCGGCCTCATCCTCGCCGAACATTATATCCAGCGCACACAAGACTTTGGAGGCAATGTCGTCAGGATGAGTCGGGTCTACCACAAACAAGCCATCCTGGTCTTCGAGGGCTTGCAATTGTTCTGCCGTTTTGCTATCAAATCGACCACGACCAACGCCACTTTCGACACCAGGGCGAAATTGCCCCATTATCACGCCCATGGTGTAGCTGATCCAGGCCTTGGCAAGAGCATCGCGGGACCATGCCAATTCATAGGGTTCTTGTTCGGCGGAATCTTGTGGCTCTATTTCTTGTGAATCATCATCTAATTGAGGCATGCTGCCCGTTGCCAGTTCTGCCTCGATTGCCTGGCGGTCTTCGTCTGAAATACCATATAGCCGATAGACCTCCTCATCGATCTGCCGCTCAATTTCAGCAAGTTGGGCATGGCGCTCGGCGACCTTTTGGGTGCCATCGGGCCAATCGGGTGGGGCGA
>LDZS01001803.1_pt1 | contig 19271 bp, 17 predicted proteins | sample 615471 | NCBI WGS metagenome assembly LDZS01 (sample SAMN03408295, study PRJNA278302) | terrestrial metagenome | isolation source: oil reservoir sample K3 | place: USA: Alaska, North Slope, Kuparuk formation | collected 2013
TGCCGCTGGCAGTTGCCGTCATTGGTGGTCTCACTGTGGCCACCTTCCTAACTCTAATCGTGGTTCCTGTTGTTTACACGATCCTTGAGGACCTGGCCGAAAAGGTAAAAAAACGTGTGAGTGGCCTGGTCTGGCCGCGGTGACCGAAAGGATGTTGGGATTGTGAGGAAAAAGGACAAGAGGGAGCGGATCCTGAAGGCTGCTGTCGACGTCTTTTTCGAAAAGGGTTTTTATGAAGCCACTGTTGAGGAGATCGCCACCCGCGCCGGTGTTGGCAAAGGGACTGTTTACGAGTATTTTGCCAATAAGGAACAACTGTTCAAGGAGATGTTTCAAGAAGGGGTGGACGCCTATCTTCAGGCTATTAGGACACAGTTGCTGGGTGAACCCGGATCCGCGCAGGAGATTCTGACAAGGTTTGCTCATATCCACATTGGGTTTGTAGAAAAGCATTTAAGCCTGGCCGCCTTGATCTTCGAGGGCCAGCGGGGACCCCTTTACTGGCTGAGGGACTGGTGGCGTCAGATCAAAGAAAAAAAGGTTGCGGTAATCAGAAGGGTTATCGAGAATGGCGTCACTCAGGGTGAGTTCCGCCCTGTTGATCCCCGGGTTGCTGCCGAGGCTTTCTTAGGTCTCCTTGCCGTGTCCCAGTTGCCCTTGGTCCTTCAGGAGAGGATAAAACCGGGAAGTGCTTCTTCCCGTGAGACCCTGGAGCAGCTTTTGGACATCTTCTTCAACGGTCTCCTTAGTAAATAGCATCCAGTGGTATTTTGTCGAAACATCTAAGAAAATTTTACCATTCCAGTGTGCAGGAATTAGGGCGACTGTGTAGAAAGAGTCTTTATGTCAAGCGTGGTTCTCAACGAGGGGGCAGAGCGGAAGGGGGCTTTTCGAGGTGCTGCGAATTGCTGTTTCTGGTTATTACGGTTTCAACAACCCTGGAGATGAGGCGATCCTTCTGGCACTCGTCTCCACCCTGAAGACACTCGCGCCTGGGGTGGAGATCACCGTGTTTTCTCACCGCCCCCGAGAAACGCGCCAAACCTATGGTGTCAAGGCGGTCAACCGCTGGAATCCCTTTTCTGTTCTCTGGGCGATCTGGCGATCCGACCTCCTCCTCAGCGGAGGTGGGGGTCTTCTTCAGGACGTTACCGGGGTGCGCAGCATTTTTTATTATCTGGGTATCGTGCTCCTGGCGAAGATCCTGGGTAGGCCGGTGATCTACTACGCCCAGGGAGTGGGGCCTGTGAGGACGAGGATTGGCCGCTGGCTGACCCGGGTGATCTCCAACAAGGTGGAGCTGATCACAGTCAGGGACGAAGCCTCAAGGGAGGATTTTCTGAAGATGGGGGTGACTCGTCCCCCTGTTGTCGTTACCGCTGATCCCGTGCTTGCCCTGAACCCATCCCACTTTTCATCCGAAGACGGAGTGGCCATTCTGGAAAAACTGCGCCAGGAATGCAGGGAATACGGATTAAGTTCCGGAAGTGAGAACTCCGCCGGGGAAAACCCCGGAGGAAACACAGGGGAAAACGAAGAAATGCCCCAGGGTCAGAATTGCCGGAGCCTGGGGATCGTGATCCGCGACTGGCAGGACTACCAGGAGTTCAAGAGAGTAGTCGCTGCTGTTGCCGACCGTCTTGTGGATGAGGGCTGGGAGATCGTGCTGGTTCCCTTCCACTTCCCCCTCGACCTCCAGCCGTGCCGGGAAGTAGCGGCGATGATGCGAAAACCGTGCCTGCTGGTGCGCTCCCGGCTTTCTGTGAAAGAACTCTTCAGCCTTCTGGGGAAACTCGACCTCGTCGTTGGGATGCGGCTGCACTCCCTGGTGATCGCCTCGGTGATGCGCACACCGTGTGTGGGGATTTCTTACGACCCGAAGGTGGAGAGCTTCCTGGAGCTCACGGGACAGCCGGTCGCCGGAACAGTCGCCGATCTCGAACCCGAGAAGTTGTATCAAACGATCGTCAGTACCTGGGAAAAGCGCCAGGAGATCGTCAACCACCTCGACCAACTGCTGGTGAAGATGAGGCAGCAGGCATGGGAGACCACCAGCCTCACCTTGAGTGTCTTCTACTCGCAGGCGCCTCACCGCCGCGGGGAACTGAAGAGGCGGCGTAGGACGACGGCCCGGAGCCTGACTACAGAATCCCGGAAGGCCTGCCTGAAGAAGGAGAAGGACACCGCATGAGCTTTGACTGGCGACCTTCAGGAGTGAGTGTTCGGCTTTTGTGTGACAAGTATTCCCAGCAGCACCCAGAACGCCGTCTGCATCATCGGGACCTCGAAGATGTTCTCTACGAGGTTGTGGGCGAGCACCCCCAGCAGCCCGGCGGCGATCCCGCAGGAGAGGGTGTATTTTCCCGGTTCTCGGGCGAGTTCCTTCAGGATTCCGGAAATCGTCCGCAGGACGTTTAAAAGGAGCCAGAGGAAGGTGCCCACGCCGATGAGACCCGTTTCTACGGCGACCTTCAGGTAGTAGTTGTCGACGTAAAAAGTTCCCGGGATGTTGAAGCGGGCGGCCGTGGCGCCGCCGAAGCGCCCCAGCCCGACACCTGTCACCGGTTGGTGGGAAAAGCGCTCAAGGGCCTCCTCCCAACGGGCGAAGCGCCCACCGCGTTGCGAGCTTTCCACGTACTTGCTGCTAAAGGTGTACTGGAGGCGGTTGGCTACCGAGGGGGAGACGACCGGGAGCAGGACGGCTCCCACCAGGATCAGGGCGAGCAGCCGCCGGTCGCGCAGGGTTCCGTAGACGAGTGCGGCGAGCAGGAAGGCGAGCCAGGCCCCTCGGGAAAAGGTGAAGACCAGGCAGAGTGCCATTCCCAGAAGGATGGCTGCTGCTGCCGCTTTTGCCCGCCACGAGCCGGCGTTATGGAATAAGGCTGCGGCTACCGGGATCAGGAGCACCAGGTAGCTCCCCAGCACGTTCGGGCTCCCGATCCAGGAAAAAACCCTCGTCCGCACACCTGCCTCGGCTTGGTCGACCCAGTTTGGGGGAATGGGAACACCGATGATGTACTGGTAGATGCCGTAAAAAGCAACCAGAGTTCCCACCAGCACGAAGGCCCAGATGATTTGCTGCCTCTGCTTGCTCGTGAGGCCGAAGCTTACTGTGAGGAAGAACCAAAAGACATACTGGTAGGTTGCCCTCCACCCGTCGAGGGCGACGTCTGGCTCAGGTGACTTCACCAGGAAGAGGAAAATCCCCGCCCCGACGAAGAGGAGGATGGGCAGGTCGAGAGGTGTGAAAGAGAACCTTTTCCCCTCGTCAATGAGGAAACGGCCGAGGAGCAGGAGCCCTGTCACCAGGAACACCAGTTCGTCCCAGATCCCGCTGAGGGCGGATGTGCCGGGCTGGTTCCTCAAGATGTAGTCGACGAGCGGGTAGGCGGCGATGAGGAAGAAGATCAGGTAGGAGTAGTTCCAGACGAGGCTTTCGCTGATCAGGTTCGAGATGCTTGCCTGTGCAGCCTTAAAGCTGACTCTTCTTAGGAGAGTGATCAGCCTGGAGAAGCCGGCAAGAGCGCGGTAGGTCGCCGTATCCTGGAAGTAAGAGCACTGTTCGGAAAGCCCAGGCCCGGTAATGAAGCGGAAGGTTCTGCTTTTGAGGAAGCTCTCCAAAAGGAACTTAAAGAAGCGCGAGCACAGGCTCTGGTTCCAGCAGTTGCTGATGTTCCGTGCAGTTGACATGAGTTCAGGTCTACCCCCTCAGGTTAGTTCTGTTGAACGGGTGATCGCGTTTTGGGCGAGGTGAGAGGCATTATTAAAGTCGTTCACATCATTGGAGGCGGAGAGTTCGGAGGCGCCGAGCAGCACGTCCTCCAGCTCGTCAAACGGCTTTCGAGCTACGGCATCTCCAGCCAGGTGGTCTGCCTCTTTGGCGCCCCGTTTTACCAGATCCTCGAAGATGCAGGGATCCCGGCACAGGTGGTGGAAATGCACGGTCGCTGTGACCTGGGAGCTGTTTTTCGGCTGGCGCGTCTATTAAGAAAGATTCGCCCCCAGGTCGTACACACCCACGGGGTTCGAGCGAACCTCGTCGGCCGCTTGGCTGCGAGGGTGGCAGGAGTCCCCTCGGTGGTGACAACTGTCCACAGTGTTCTCGAACACGACTATCCCTCACCTTTCAGCCGTCTGGTCAACAGCCTGACCGAGAAAGTAACCTCCTCGATGACCGACCGGTTTATTGCTGTTTCCGGGTTCATCAGAGATTACCTGGTGGCTGCAGGGATCCCTGAGCAAAAGGTGGAGGTCATCTACAACGGGATTGACCCCGGAACCTGGCGGCAGTGGGAAGGTGACGCCTCGTTCAGGGAGAGTTTGGGAATCGCTCCTGATGCCCCTCTCATTGGAATCGTCGCCCGCCTCCACCCAGTCAAGGGCCACCGCTACTTCCTCGAAGCAGCGCGTGAGGTCGTCCGGGAAGTTCCGCAGGCACGCTTCCTCATCGTCGGGAGCGGTTTCTATTGGCGCCAGATCGACTCGATGATCGCCGAGTTTGGGCTCGGCGAACACTGCCTGCGCACCGGGTTCCAGCAGGAAGTGGGGAAGGTTTACGCCGCCCTCGACGTTCTGGTGATCAGTTCTCTCTCTGAAGGGTTCGGGCTGACCGCGCTGGAGGCCCTTGCCCTCGGCAAACCGGTCATCGCCACGAGGGTTGGCGCTCTTCCGGAGATCCTCGGTGACGGAGAGTGCGGTATCCTCGTCCCCCCGGCTGACTCTGGAGCACTGGCGCGGGCGCTCTTGGATCTTCTGCAGAACCCGGACCTGGCCCGGCGCCTGGCCGAGCGCGGCAGGAAGCGGGTCCTGGGTGTCTTCAGCATTGAAAAGACGGTTGCCGCCACCGCCAGGCTCTACCGCTCGCTTTCGAATGACGATAGCAGTATTTCCTCGCTTCTCTGCCCTGAAAGATGTGATTCAGTTCAGGATAAAATTTATTCCTGCTCCTCAGAGAGGATCTTGATGTCGATCACTTCGGCTTTCAGCTCCACAGTTTGGGTCTTCAGATAAAACTCCTTCCCGATGCGCACCTCCTGTCCCCCCACCCGGAGGTCAGGCTGATCGATTGCCGCCTTGCCCCGGATCGTGGCGTAGACGTCCTTATTGTAAGGGTCTCTTGTCAGGAGCCTGGTGCCATCGGCTTTCGTCGTAGCGATCAGGCCAGGCTCAACCCGGACATCGACGATTCTGGCATCGGTGAATTTGCCGCTGGCGACCAGCCGGTCTCCCACCTTGACCGCTTCTGCTGCTTGTGGACGCACAAAGGGAGCCATTACCGTAACCTCGACCTCGGCGATCTCGTGGGCCTTTCCTGCAGGCTTCAGCTTCAGGTAGAGGCCGCAGGCGACGCCGATCACCAGCACCAGGACGACCAGATCGAAGAGGTTGATGATTCCGAAGAGTTTACCATGCTCGTCCAGAAGTCGCACAACTGTTGCCTGGCCTCGCAGGAAGCCAGGCTTCCGCCTCCTTTCTGTAGAGCCTGTTGCCTCTTTTGATGTTCAGCACTGCTGTATGCTATGTTACCATAAAGGCATGAGAAAAGTAACCCGCAGTTCGACTGTCCTTATACTCGCCAGAAGTTTTCCTGGAAATGTCCATTTTTTCGCAGTAAAATAATCGGGAGGAATTCTAGTTTCAGCGGCGAATTGTGACCAGAAATGTGCAGGGGGAATTTTTATGAGTGACCAGCAGGTTCTGGAAATTGAGGAAATCCAGAAGATCATTCCCCACCGCTATCCCTTCCTGCTCGTCGACAGGATCGTTGAACTGGAGGAAGGAAAGCGGGCCGTAGGGGTCAAAAACGTGACTGTCAATGAACCCTTTTTCCAGGGGCACTTTCCGGGATATCCGGTGATGCCCGGGGTGCTCATCGTGGAAGCAATGGCCCAGGTTGGTGCCGTCGCCCTCTTGAAAAAGCAGGAGTATCAGGGAAAAATCCCTTTGTTTGCCGGGATCGATAAGGTGCGCTTCAGGCACCAGGTGAGGCCGGGAGACCAGTTGCGGATTGAGGTGGAGTTCCTAAAGATCAAGGGAACCGTTGGCAAGGGGCGGGGTGCTGCTTACGTCGGAGATCAGCTCGTTGCTGAGGGAGAGTTGATGTTCGCTCTCGGTTAGGGAAGTGACACAAGTCAAGCAATTAGAAAGCATCAACTGGAAAAGTTGGGTAAGAAAAGCAGGGATAAATCGGGAAGTGAAAGATTTTTCAAGGGTCTTTAAGGAGAGGGAGAATCATGGAGGTAAATTACTGGGCTCTAGGGTTGGCTTTCGGGCTCCCCTTGATCCTGACCCCTTACATCGGGAAACTGGCTGCCAGACTAGGGGCAGTCGACAGACCAGCGGCCAGGAAGGTGCACAAAAACGCGGTTCCCCGCTGGGGTGGTCTCGCCATTTTTGCCGGATTTGTAGCCTCTCTGCTCTTTTTCTTCTGGCAGTCAGGGCTGTTTTCAGAAACATGGCTCCAGGCAGGTGCGGGTTCTGGAGCCTTCCCTGTCAACGAAGTGCTGGGTTTGCTCGGCGGAGGCCTGGTAATCCTCACCGTGGGGGTCATCGATGATTGGCGCGGCCTTTCTCCCTGGCTGAAGCTTTTCGGCCAGCTCTCTGCGGCGGCAGTTCTGGTGGCCTGCGGTGTCACCGTTGACTTCATCACCAACCCTCTCGGGGGGATGATCAACCTGGGGGTCTTCAGCATTCCCGTGACCATTGCCTGGGTTGTGGGGATCACCAATGCCCTCAACCTGGTCGACGGACTCGATGGGCTGGCTGCAGGTATTGCTGCCATTGCTTCGGGGACTGTTGCCGTTGTCGCCTATGGTCAAGGGGCCACAGCGGTCGCCTTTTGTGCCCTTCTCCTCGTTGCTGCGATTCTCGGATTCCTTCCTTACAATTTTCACCCGGCGCGGATCTTCATGGGAGACACAGGCTCCCTTTTCCTGGGGTTCACTCTTTCTTCACTGGCAATTCTCGGACTGACGAAGTCAGCGACAGCCTTTGCCCTCGTCCTGCCGATCCTCGTCCTCGGTGTCCCCATTTTCGACACAGTCTTCGCCATCATCAGGAGAATCGCCAGAAGGCAGCACATTTTTGAGGCAGACCGCGACCACCTCCACCACCGCCTTCTCGACCTCGGCCTCAGCCACAGGCAGACTGTTCTCGTCAACTACGGGGTGAGCTTGGTGCTCGGCGGAAGTGCTGTGCTCCTGACACGACTGACCACGGCCCAGGGTCTGGTCGTATTGCTCCTGCTGTGCACTGTCGGGCTTTTTGCTGCCAGCAGGTTCGGCCTTCTGGTGATTTCCCGCCCTTCAAGAGCCGGGGGAGCGAGCAAGTCTGCAGCTTCGAGAATAAAATAAATGTTGGTACTCATACCAGATATTGTTTCTGGAAACAAGAATCCTGGAAGGCAAAAGAAGGATTGCTTTTCCTGGGTGGCGAATATTCTAACACATCACCTCTCATGTTTTTAGAAAGGAGTATCGGGAAGGGTGGGGAATCAAGCATTGGAGTCGGAAAAGAAGCGCAGCAGGCTGTGGCCGGGCATCCCTAGTTTTTTCCTGGGGATGAAGCCGAGAACCCTTTTTTTGTTTGTTTTGGCAGTTGCGGGAATCTGCTTTTTACTTGGTGGTGTTGCCGGTTTCTTCCTGGGACCTGCGGTGCAGGCGAACATCAGTGAACCTGGTTCTGCAGGTGATCCTCTCGTTTCCCGCAGTTACGTTGATGAGAAGATGGCTGCCTACATTTCCGAACTCGAGGCCAAGATCAGGGAACTCAGTGATCGCGCCCAACAGCTCGAACAGGAAGTGGCCAGTCTCCAGAAGCAAGTTGGAGTGACTCCTGAAACAACTTCTCCCAGTTCTCCAGATCGTTCCGGTGCCTCATCTGGAGAGGACACCACTGCTCCGGGAGCGCAGGAACCTGACTCCGGGGAAACTGACACCCGAGCTGGAACCACTGATAGCGCTTCAGCGGGAGAGAAGTTGTTCTACGTAGATAGAGAAGAGGTGGACACTTACGTGATCTTGCGAAGTGGTCCGGGAACTGAATACGATGCTATCGGGAAAGTAATCCCTGGTGATCCCGCCTCTGAGCCAATGACCTTGATCGGCCAGGATATCGAGTGGCTCCAGGTGCGGCTGCCAGACGGCAGGGAAGGCTGGGTTGCCGGCTGGCTGGTTACCGGAGAAACTCCTTAGTCGTGACGCTCGCCGGAAACCTGGGGAGACAATTGTGGAAGGGGGAGAGCAAGTGCTCACTCGTGGGGAACTGGAAAAGCTGGCTGGGGTGCCTGAAGGGGAGAAGTTCTACCTGAGCCTCTACCTGACGGTTGATCCTGCTACCAACCCCAATCAGGAGTATCTGCGGCTGGCCAAGAACCTCGTCAAACAGGAGATCGGTAGGTGGGAGGAATCAGGGGAACTTTCCAAGGGCGAACTCCGGGAACTGAGTGAGGGCTGCGAAAACCTGCTCCAGTATCTCGTTCTCAACCAGGGCAGTTTCCGCAAAGGTTTGGTTGTCTTCAGTGACCCTCAGAAAGAGTTCTGGAAGGAATACCACCTCGCGGTTGCTGTACCTCCCCGCTTCGTTATCGATAAGAGGCCTTATCTCAAGCCACTGGTGAGGCTCTTTGATGATTACGAACCTTTTCTGATCGTCCTCGTTGACAGGCGCAGGGCACGCCTCTTTCTCGTCCAGTTGGGCGAGGTCCTCGTCTATGTTGAAGAGAGCCATCCGGAGATCCCCGGAAAGCACAAGAAAGGGGGCTGGCGCGCCTGGGAGCAGTCGAAATTCAGCCGCCAGATTGAAAAGATGGTCACCTTCCACCTCGAAGAAGTGGCGGAGATGCTTGAGGACTTCCTCAAGAACCAAGAGATCAATCGGGTGGCTGTCGGAGGCCCCGTAGAGGCAGTCTCCCAGTTCAAGGAGCTTCTCCCTGCATGGGTTCAGGAGAAGGTCTCTGCTTACTTGAGCACAGAGATGACCACGGCTGAAAAAGATCTTGTGGAACAGGCCTTGAAGGTTTTGGAACAGGTAGAGAGAGAGCAAGAGGACCGGCTTGTTGAGGAACTCCTCAACAGAGTGGCTAAGGGGGACCGGGCTGCCATCGGTGTCGACGACGTCCTCGCCAAGGTGGAGCAGGGACAGGTGCACAAACTGGTCGTGGCTGCAGAATTTGAGCGCCCGGGGTATAGGTGCCCTAACTGTGGCAGCCTCTTTGCCCAGCAGCGGGACACCTGCTTCTGTTGCGGACACTACTTGGAGGAGATCCCCAACCTGATCGACCACATCGTTAAGGAAGCGGTGAACCAGGGAGCGAGGATCGAGGTGGTCAAGCGTGACCATTCCCGGCTGATGGAAGCTGGAGGAATCGGTGCCCTCCTCCGTTTTTAACTCTCAGTACCGCTGCAGAGCTGTTGCATTGCAAGACTTAGCAAATCTGCTATCCTCTGTTTTTAACTCTCAGTACCAGGGGCCACGGCGGTAGACCTTTCTTGCTCCCAATCGCTTCAAATTTTCCCTGCTGGCACAGCCAACCCCTCCAAAAAATCTTCCCTTGTTCGTATAAGGTTAGTGAGAACACTGCGAAAGGGGAGTGGTAATTTGGTTTTCAGGAAGAAGTGGTTCCTGAGTCTGGTCGCCCTTGTGGTTGCCCTGTGTATGGGGGGAAGTGTTGCCTTGGCCCTACCACCCTGGAAAGGAGGGCCAAATTCTGTTTTCCAGGTTCCCGGCAAGGGCCGAGAAATTGGTCACAGGTGGAAGTTCGCTGACATTGGTAAGCACTGGGGCAAAGAAGTAATCACCGAAGCCAGTGTGCAGGGCCTGGTTTACGGCTATCCTGACGCCACCTTCCAACCCAACAAGCCGGTGACCCACCTGGAGGCCCTGGTGATGCTGGCAAATGCCTTTCAGCGCTCCCAGCAGGTGAGGGAGGAAGTCCAGGCCAGGACTGAACTCCACCAGCGCCTTCGCCTTTGGTTGAGGCAAAAGGGGAAGGAGTGGGCTCTCGAACCTCTGGTAGTCGCTGTTTCTCAGGGGCTGATCACCGAAGAGGAACTTTTCAGTTTCCACCCCAACCAGCCCTGCAAGCGCTGGGAAATCGCCAAATATCTGGGGAGAGCGCTGGGCTTGCAGGAGCAGGTGCGGACTGAAGAAAGACTGCGGCAGCACTTCCGGGACGCCAAAGACATTCCTCAGGCTGTGGCTGGGATCATTGAGTACCTCTTCCAAAAGGGTTTGATGGTGGGGACTCCTGACGGGTTCTTCCTGCCTCAGAAGCCGGTGACGCGGGCGGAAATGGCGGCCTTGCTCCTCAAGCTGCAGGAGATCTTGAAAGAACTTCGGGAGGATATCAGAGAGGTCGTCGACCGCTACTATGTTGTGGGAACAATCGAGGCCATCAGTGGGAACGAAATCACCATTGAGAAGAGAGACGGCACAGTTGTCACCGTTGAAGTCGCAGACGATACCTACCTCTTCGCCCGTGGCGAGAGAGTCGATCTTGACGGCCTCAAGGTAGGCGACTGGGTGAAAGTAATCGCGCACGAAGGAACAGCAGTTTTCATCAAAGCTGTTCAAGTGCAGCCTCATTTATAATATCTTCGCATTTTAGAACACCGGAAAAATCCGGTGTTCTTTTTTTGTGTGCGCCCGGCATGTCTGCTGAGCCGGTGGGTTGAAAGAAACCCTGTCACTAAGTAAGCGGGAAGACAATCCGTAGGCAAGGGCGTCGCCGGTAACGGCGGGGTCTATTGGTGCGCCGAAGGAAGAACATGGAACGTAGCGCAAGCGAACCGGGGTTGGCTTCTCAGGTGGGTAACCTTGCGAAAAGTGGGAAAGCCCGAAGGCTGGATGACCTGAGGAGTTTGGACGGACGGGTTCATGTTCAGGCAGGCAGGCAAAAATTTTAGGAAGCCCTGTATCATCCAGGCCAGACCTGGTAAGCTTGAACAAGCCGGGAGGCAAGGGAGAGAAGAAGTGGTGCAGGGTGGCAGATGAGTCCGTAGTAGTGATGAACCTTCAGCCAATGAAAGCCGGTAACGGACTGGAGGGTAAAACTGAAGGGACAGCATTCGAGAGATGCTGGGCCAAAGGAGCCAAAAGTTCCTCTGGTTGCGAAGGGACGAAGGTAAACCGAAGCGTGCGACCGCGGATCGAACGAACATGGGAGAAGACAACTGAGGCTGAGATGCCAAGGGGAACGGGGCATCCGGGGGTGACGAGCCGGCTGGAGCTTTCGTCCGCTCAGCAGATTATCGGAGCAGAGCGCGAAAGAATTGCCTTAGAGCTAGAGACGCCGTGCGAACTTTGAGAAGGAACTGCAACCATGCGAGGGAGAGACGCAGGGAGTACGGCGAGATGCGGGAGGAGAGATGAAGTACTACAGCCTAATAGACAAAGTATACCGTATCGAGAACCTGAAGAAGGCATACGGTGCCGTCAAGGCGAACAATGGTGCTCCCGGGGTAGACGGGCAGACCGTGCGAGCCTTCGGCGAGAATCTAGACGACGAAATAGTCAAACTTCATCTTGAACTCAAGACCGGGACGTACAGGCCAAGTCCAGTCCTGCGGGTGGAGATACCCAAGCCGGATGGAGGGAAGAGGCTGCTTGGGATACCTACCGTTAGAGACAGGGTAGTCCAGCAAGCACTGCTAAACGTACTTCAGCCAATCTTTGACTAAGACTTTCACCCATCAAGCTATGGATACCGACCGGGGCGTTCCTGCCAGCAGGCAGTAGCCAAAGCCGAGAGGTTCATGAACCGGTATGGACTTACACATGTAGTAGACATGGACCTCTCCAAGTGCTTTGACCGTCTTGATCATGACCTAATCCTTCAGGGAGTGAACCGGAAAGTCAGCGATGGTTCTGTGCTGCGATTAATCCGGCTATTCCTGGAGGCTGGCGTCATGAGAGACGGGGTCTTTGAAGGGACTGAAGTAGGGAGTCCGCAAGGTGGTGTAATATCACCCCTTCTCACCAACATCTATCTGGACTACTTTGACCGGGCGATGAAAGAGAGGGGTATTCGCATAGTTCGCTATGCGGACGATATTCTCATCTTTGCCAGGACACCCCGGCAGGCGGAAAGGTACATGAAGACTGCCTATGAAATCCTTGAAGGCGAGCTCAAACTCGTTGTCAACAAGGAAAAGACGCGTACAACTAGCGTTTATGAGGGTGTAGCCTACCTTGGGTTTATCATCTACTCCAAGAATGTGAGCATTCATCCCAAGAAAATAAAGGCCTTCAAAGAGGCTATCCGCCAGCTGACGCCCCGGAACCATGGCATGAATGTGGAGGAAATGATCAGGAGGCTTAACCCCATCCTGCGGGGGTGGATTAACTACTCCCGCATAGCGAACTGCAAGAGAGTACTTCGCGAGCTCATGGGATGGGTACGTCGACGGCTACGAATGAAGAAGATGCTGGAGTGGAAGACCTGGAAGGCGCTTCATAAAGCCCTTCGCCGTCGAGGTTACAAAGGGGAATTTGAGAAAGTATCCATGCGAAGATGGAGAAACTCAGCCAGTCCTCTCATCTCGATGGCTCTTCCAAACACCTGGTTTGACGAAATCGGTTTAGTTAACCTCGAGAGATATGAGGTTGGCATCTTGCATCGTTATTATGAAAGCTAACGACTGAGGTTTACCAGGAGCCGTGTACGTGGCCCGTACGCACGGTTCTGTGAGAGGGACAGCGCTAGACTGATCACCTAGCGCTGCCCTACTCGATAAAATGGCGAATTTTAAAATGGCGAAAATGAGTTTAGCAAAAACGCTTTTCAGAGCGGTTTTCTGAAGAATATAGACATAATCTGGAACAACCGCGGTATATGAGTAGGGACCAGCAGACGCGGACTGTTGAGTTGAAGATTTTTTTAACCGCCATGGGGTGATCCGTGCTGCTGTTTTCGGAAACCTTAAGGCACTGCCGACGTGCTCTCTGGGTTGGCGGGCCTTTATTTCAACGGGCCCTTAATTAAGTTAAGGGCAAATCGAAGGTTATCTGCCTTGGTAATCGAGTAATTATCCCAAAAGATGCAGCTTCCAGAAAGGGCAAAACTTCCTCCTGAAGGGAAGTTTTTTTCTGCTACTAACACAGGGGATGTCTTCCCTTTTCTCGTGATAGTGGTTTCCATTCCCCTCAATATAACCTTCGCTTCATCGAGCAATTCTAGTGGCGCGCTGTAGGGAAAAACTACCTCTTTCACGCCGTTGTTGTAGGTAAAAACTCTAGAAGTTGGAACTATGTAAGGGTCATCAGCTATGTGGTTTACATCATCAAAAACTTCTTCGGGTAGGACCAGAAGGCCAAAGTGGCGAGAAACCTTAGAACAGATTTTCGCCACATTATCTTTGTTTTGGAAGTGAGCCGTAAACAGGACGCGCTTGCCTTCTTCGACTACGCTCTTTTTGATGAGTTCTATTTCTTCTTTGTTGAAAGGTTTCTCTGGGTAATTGAAGATCACGACGTCGTAGCAAAATAACTCGGTAAATACTGGAACCTCTTCGATTACTATTCCGTTTTTCTGGGATTCCTTTGCCAAAATGGAGAAATAATAGGAATCGGTTATTAAAAATTCCTGGTGTGTGCTGCTCCAGGCAACACGTAAAGTTTTCATATTTCCCGGATACCTCATCTTCACAAATCCTAGCCAAAAATAGTGTATAGGGAACTTTGAGCTCAAGTAAACCCCCAATTTGCTTAACTATCACGGTTTAGTGGCTAAAATCTCGATTTTTCGCTGATAACCAATGAAAAGGACAGTTGCGCTAGCATTGGAATTGCTCAGGGTGACCGGGTGAGGAACATCAGTGAAAGTCAATCCGGCAGGAAAAATAATTGGTCGCGGCGAAGTAATTACCGACTAAAGGTCTATGTTGTTTTGATATTTTGGGTTGTTTTATGAAGTGTGCTTTTATTTTGCAAGAAATGGTTGGGTTGAAGAAAAAGCAGAGCATAATTTCTTCAGGAGGGTGGAATTTTGTCATCTCTGGGAAAAATCGATTACGACAGTATTGCTAAGGTCTATGCTGACCATCGCAAGGCGAGTCAGCGTGTCGTTTCTCACATTGCCGGGTACTTTCACCAGAAAGTCGTTCGGGATGTCCTCGAGGTAGGGTGCGGGACTGCCAACTACCTCTTTGCCCTGGTTAACGCGTTGGGAGCGAATGGATACGGATTCGACCAGTCTGCGGGAATGCTTGAGGAAGCGGCGAAAAAGTATCCCGGACTCCAGGTACGGCAGGGAGATGCTTCAGAACGATTCCCTTTTCCGGATTCAAGTTTTGACTTGACGTATTCAGTGGACGTGATTCACTATGTAAGGAATTTGAATAACTACTTTAGGGAGGCCTTCAGGGTTCTCCGACCTGGTGGTGTAGTTGTTACTGTGACTTGGTCACATGAGGATCTTAGGAGGAGCACTCTTGTGAAGTATTTTCCTGAAGCCCTAGAGGTAGACATGCAGCGATTTCATCCCATCGAAGAGATTGAGCGAGCGATGCAGACTGCTGGTTTCAGTGACATTTGCGTGTCTCACACCGAGTATTCTTTTGTAATGGATCAAGCTCAGTTAGCTGTTTATCAGAAACGAGCTTATTCTGAGCTGTTGCTAATATCAGAACAGTGCTTTGCCGATGGTATTCGCCTGCTCGAGGAAGATTTCCGGAAGGGTAAGGCCGTTGAACGTGAGGAATACACCTATGTCTGGGGATTTAAGAAGTAGTAGCTGGCAGTTAAACTGGTTGGGTGCACTCCTTGTGAAAACTGAGGAAAACTGGAAGGAGTGGATGGTTTTTGCGCCGGGTCCCTGTCCACAAGTTGAAGGCAGGAATGAAGCTGGCACGTCCCGTTTTTATTAAGGGTGGGAGAATTCTCTTGAATGCTGGTTGCACATTAAAGGAAAGTTACATTAATCGCCTTTCTGAATTCGGAATAACTCATGTTTACGTTGAGGATGAGAGAATTGCTGATGTTCGAGTAGAGGAGATCGTCAACGAAGAGACGAGACTGCGAGCGGCAGAAATCGTTCGCAAGGCTGTAGCGAATACCAGGTTTGGAATGCGATTGAATGTTGAGGAAGTCAAGAACATCGTTTCTGAACTGATGGATCAGATTCTTTCTCACAAAGAGACTGTCGCTTATCTGTCGGAGATTCGAATCATTGGAGAACCCTTATTTCACCATTCAGTTAATGTGGCTGTTTACTCCATTTTTACTGGATTGCTTCGGGGTTATGACGAGAGAAAACTACGAGAGTTAGGAACCGGGGCCTTGCTCCACGACATTGGGAAGAGTAAGCTTCCGGCACATCTTCTGGGAGCTCAGGGGCCACTTTCTGGACCTCAACTGGAAGAGATGAAAAACCACACTGTGTATGGGTTCGAATTGCTTAGAAAAGAACCCGATTTCGGTCTGCTCGTAGCCCATATCGCCTTTCAGCATCACGAAAACTTTGACGGAAGCGGCTACCCTCGCGGGTTGAAGGGTGAGGAGATCCACGAATATGCCAGGATCACCGCTGTGGGCAATACTTACGATCGCTTGGTCGGTGGCCTGGAAGGTGAAAAAGTACCTCCCCATCAAGCTGTAGAGTATATTGTTGCTCAGTCTGGACGCATTTTTGATCCTCTTATCGTCAAGCTTTTCTCTACTAATATAGCGGTTTATCCTGTTGGAAGTATGGTGCGGTTGACTACTGGGGAGACGGGCGTTGTAATCCATGTCCCCAAGAATTACCCCACCAGGCCAAAGGTGAGAATTCTCTATGATAAGGAAGGTAATCCTTACCACAAAAATTTTCCCGAGGTAGATCTTCTCCAAGAGCTTACAGTTTTCATTGAGGAAGTTCTGGAAGAATAGAGAGTGAGGATTTTGAATAACAGAACCACTCCTTCCGTATAATAACTCCGGACAGTAACATATTATGGATTTAAAAAGGAAGGGGTGGTTGTTTTTGATATCCCATATAATTGTTGGCATAAAGACGTTTACTCGGGAGGCAAGGGCATGGTTAAGAGATGAGGTAGAGTCTTTGTGTGAGCAAGGGTTGAAAGTAGACCTGCTGGAGGAAGAAAGACCACCATGGAGTTTCTTTTTGATCTGTATGCATAAAAAAAGGGAAAGTGAAGAGTTTGTATGTTGCCTGGCGGTTGCCAGAGCAATTACGAGTCTTATTGTCGACCATTTGGATGTTTGGTACGTGGAAAAAATCATCAGTGAAAACTATAATTATCTGTGTGCTTCTGAGCGTGAACAGTTGAGAACACTGACACTTAGTGTGATGGAAAACCTTAGGGTGTTGAAACGAAACAGAATCATCGAAGACCTTTATCAATACCTTCGCGGTAACAGAGTTTTACTTGTCGACGGTTACGTAAATTTCCGTTTGCAGGAGCACCGGGCACAGTTGCGAAGGTTAATCGAAAGGAAGAACGAGGAGATATGCGTAGCGAAAGCTTATGATGAATTTATTTCTTTACTTCGCTATTTCGTTCAAAAACAGGAGCCGGAAATAGAGGAAATTCATCTCATTGTTACCCCTCAAGGGTTTTATTGCCTTTGTAACTCAGACGGAGAAGTGTTCTTTCAGGAAAAGTTGCGAACCCCTTTTTTCTACTCTGAAGATGGAGAGTTTGGTTATGAGGATCATCTGCTGAGCGTCTTGGTCAAACTGTTGCCCAGAACTATCGTTTTTCATGTTCCTGAAGGTCTTTGGGAGTCTGAGTCGCTGCGGGCAGTTCGCCAGGTTTTCGGTTCTCGTCTCATCAGGTGTCCGGGCTGCGAAAAATGTCGTTATTACCTCGTGAAGAGGTGATGGAAGTAAATAACGTTTAAGCAGTTTGAGTAATAGCTATGTCATGAAGCTATTTTTGGGTTGCTGGAAAGCCTGATCCCGGTTTTCTCGATGTTGACAGGGGTATTTTTAAAAAATATAATTTTCCCCAAAAGAAAGCATTGTCCGAAAGAGACAATGAAGGGAAGAGTACCCTTATACCGGTCACCAGAGAGGGAGTGCCTTGGCTGGGAGCACTCCTGACCAGAGATAAGGGGAAGACCAGCCTGGAGTCTTCTCTGAAGCCTTCGCATGGTGAAGGAGAACGGAGGCACTCCGTTAAAGGTGCTTAGAGTGGGTGGATCTAGTTATCCACCAATCGGGGTGGAACCGCGGGAAAACTCGCCCCCGCAAGAGGGGCGATTTTTTTATTTTTGATGCGGAATTAGCGCGCATAGGGGGAGGTAATTGTGGGAATGGAAAACACGACAGGTCAGACTCATATACCAATTGTTCTCAAAGATGGAAATGTATGCACTATTCCTGAGGGAAGCACCTGGATTGATGTGGCCGGGAAGATCAGCAAAAAGCTGGCCAGGGAAGTCCTTGTGGTGAAGGTCGATGGGAAGCTGCAAGACCTTACTGCTCCTGCCCAAGCGAATCAAAAAGTGGAGTTTCTCACTTTTGAGGATGAGGAAGGAAGGAACGTCTATCGGCACACATCGGCTCATATTCTTGCCCAGGCAGTGAAGCGCCTTTATCCTGAGGCAAAGCTGGCAATAGGGCCGGCCATCGCTGATGGATTTTACTATGATTTTGATCTCGACCATCCCTTCACACCTCAAGATCTTGAGGAAATTGAAAAAGAGATGAAGAAGATCATCAAAGAAGACCTTCCAATTGAAAGGCTCGAGGTGTCCCACGAAGAGGCCCTAAAACTTTTCCAAGACATGGGGGAAGATTACAAGGTAGAGTTGCTTCAGGAATTGCCTCCTGGAGAAAAGGTTAGTCTTTACAAGCAGGGTGAATTTGTTGACCTATGCCTTGGACCTCACCTGCCGCGGACGGGGGTGGTTGGTGCAGTCAAGCTGCTTAGTGTAGCTGGAGCTTACTGGCGTGGTGACGAAAAAAATAAGATGTTGCAGAGGATCTACGGGACCTCTTTTCCCAAGAAAAGCGCTCTTGATGCCTACTTGAAGCATCTTGAAGAGGCGAAAAAAAGGGACCACAGGAAGTTGGGGAAAGAGCTCGATTTGTTTGGAATCAGTGAAGAGGGCCCAGGATTTCCCTTCTTCTACCCGAAGGGAATGATCATTAGAGTGGAACTCGAAAATTTCTGGCGTGAAGTTCACAGGAGCCGGGGATACCAGGAAATCAAGACTCCAATTATTCTCAGCCGTTCTTTGTGGGAGCGCTCTGGTCACTGGGACCTCTACAAGGAAAACATGTATTTTTTGAAGATTGATGGGGAAGATTATGCCATCAAACCAATGAACTGCCCTGGTGCGATGTTGTATTACAAGACCAGGTTGCACTCTTACCGGGAATTCCCCTTGCGTATAGCCGAGCTCGGTTTGGTGCATAGGCACGAGCGTTCTGGGGTGCTTCACGGTCTTCTCCGGGTGCGCTGTTTTACACAGGATGATGCTCATATTTTCATGCTCCCTGAACAGGTAACTGATGAGATCATAGAAGTGATTGACCTCATCGACTACTTTTACCGGACCTTTGGGTTTACCTATAAAGTGGAGTTGTCGACAAAACCGGAAAAGGCTCTTGGCTCCCCCGAGGTTTGGGAAAAAGCTACCAATGCTCTTATTGAGGCACTTAAGAGGAAAAATATCCCCTACAAAGTCAATGAGGGGGAGGGTGCTTTTTACGGACCGAAGATTGACTTCCACCTGGAAGACTCACTGGGAAGGAGTTGGCAGTGTGGAACGATCCAAGTAGATTTCGTCAATCCTGAGAACTTTGATCTTACGTATATTGGGGAAGATGGAAACAAGCATCGTCCGGTGATGATTCATCGGGTTATCTTCGGAAGTATCGAAAGGTTCTTAGGGATTCTTGTTGAGCATTATGGTGGAGCATTTCCGGTATGGTTGGCTCCTGTCCAGGTGAAGGTGCTCTCGGTGACATCTCGGAATGAAGATTACGCCCGGGAAGTCGCAGATTTCCTTAAGGATGAAGGAATAAGGGTTGAACTGGATGTCAGAAATGAAAGAGTGGGTTATAAAATCAGGGAGGCGGAAGTAGAAAAAGTGCCTTACATCTTGGTAATCGGGGATCAAGAGGAGCAGACTAAGTGTATCCGGGTGAGGGCTCGAGGGAAAGGTGATCAAGGGCCTGCAGAAGTGGGCGAATTTCTCCAAAAGATTAAAGTGGAGATCAAGGAAAAACTGTGATGTCAAGCGTCAATGAAAATGTCAGGGAAAACTCGTCAGTGAATTTGTCAGGGTAGGGGTAGTATAATTAGGTCTGCGGGGTTTCCATG